>Ga0187892_10000201_pt1 | contig 158484 bp, 121 predicted proteins | sample MA1701073metaG_FD_139345 | JGI IMG/M metagenome (GOLD analysis project Ga0187892, IMG submission 139345) | Bio-ooze microbial communities from a basaltic lava cave in the Kipuka Kanohina Cave System on the Island of Hawaii, USA - MA170107-3 metaG ...
CCAGAAATGGCTTGAGGACGGTCGTGACCCTTGATTCGAACTGGTCGGCAAGGAGCACGTCGGGCGTCGTGAACCGCGGCTCCCCCCGCGCCCGCCGTGCCCTGTAGCACTTGTAGTGGCGGGTCGAGTGTGTTGGCACCCCGTTCTTTTCCGCCGGCAGGCAGAGCGTCTCGGCCCGCTTGATGGTGAGCTTCTGCTGCCCGAACTGATTCGTCATCACGACGTCCCGCGCCGCGGGCGTCGCTTCGCGGATCTTGTAACAGTTCAAGTGGTGGGTGGGATCGGCCATTCCCTCGCCCTCCTTGTCGACCGGGTTACAGAAGCGGTCCGGTTTCACGACGGTCGCCATCGTGGACCCAAACTGGTCCTCCAGGTTTACGGTTCGCTGACTGAACGGGAACCGTTTCGTCTTGTAGCACTTGAAGTGGTTACCCGTGTTGACGTTGTGCTGCGCCGCGACGAGGTTCGCGATGTGATTGCCGCCGACGGTGTTCGTGAACAGCGGCGTGCAGCCCGTGATGTGCAGGTATGAGGCCGCGGGTGGTAGGCAGTCGACCACGGTAGTGACGCGTTGTGGGATCTGGTTGTACAAGAAGGTTCCGCCAACGTTCACCTCGAAGAAGACGTCGAAGAAACTGTCAGCCTCCAAGGGGTCGATGGGGGCGGGTAGAAATGGTGGAACAAACAGCGACTCCGGGCTGCGCTCGACGATGGCGCCCTGCGATGGCAGGAGTGGAAGCATCGACGGGGCCAGCTGCCCGGCTCTCAGGGTAACGAGGCCGTCAGTCAGGCACATCGAGACGATCTCGGTGTCGATGACGTCGAAATGAAGGCCGAGCATCATGCTCGTGCCCGGGAAGAACGCCGAGTCATCGACGGGCCCGGGAAAGAAGGGCCCGGGAAACTTTAGGACGGTCAGGAGATCATCGGGGACCGGGCACGGCCCGAGTATGAGGTTGAGGTCGGCGATGCAATCGAGGGGGGGGATAATATCAACCGCCGCCAGGCCCCCCGTGCTTGCGATCGTGTCCAGGGTCGGGACCGGCGGGAACGGAATGAGGCAGTTATCGACCCAATGCGGGCCGGGGCCGCACTGGGAGCAAGGCAACCCCTGGGCCCCGGTGGGCGGTACCCGACCCAGCAGCGCACATGTGAATACCAGTGCAAATGCGGCCGAACGTCGACGTTGCATGGCAACCTCCTGACGCCGTTGGCGTCCGGGCTGGGGGAACCCAGAGGTGGCCAGCATCCAGAGCGATGGGAGCACCGGGCTCCCGTACCCGTATACGTTTGCCATGTACTGCAACGAGAAGGGCTACGTCAACAATAAAAAGAATGAAAAAGAATGAGAACTGACCGACAGCTGCTTCGCCCGTATCCGCCGCGGCGCGATGCGTCAATGGCGGGACTCATCCCTTCTTCCGCGTTCCGCGCGCAAAGCCGGATGCCCGCCGAGGTGCCACGGCGTAACGGGCTTGGACGCTGCGCGTCATCGCCGAGTCGTGGTTCATTCGTAACTGTTCGCCGTCCCCCGTCTCGATACCGATGACGATGGCGCGCGGATAATGGGACGGGATGGGGGCCGCGTCAGGCGGGCAGGAGATCGCGGGGCAGCGTGACGGTGCCGGGCGTGGCGATCGCCCGGTGTGTGGCCTCGGTCAGGTAGGCCACGGGCTCGAGCCCGCAGAGCTTCGCCGTCTCGAGCAGGCTGTAGAAGAGCGCCGCGACGCGCGTGCCGCGCTCGGAGCGGGAGCCGTAGTGATTCTTGCGGCCGATGGCGACCGCGCGCATGCCGCGCTCCACGCCATTGGTGTCGAGCGGGATGCGCGCATCCTCCAGGAAGCGCACGAGCCCGGGCCAGAGCTGCCGCGACCGCGCTACCAGCCAAGCGGCCGAGGAAGACTTGCCGAGAGATGAGCGGCTGCGATCTGTGCTCGAACACGGTTCCTAGCCCGGATCATTCATGGGTTCCCGTCGCGAGAGTGCTGAGAGTGCCGAAGATTCGCGGCCCCGCGCCAGCGTCGACGTGGCCGACGCAGGCATACTTGAACAGCATGTCAAGGCGCGCCAGCGTCGACGAGAAGGTCGCGAAGATCCGGCACTCTCGGCCCTCGCAGCAGGGAACTCAGGAATGATCCGGGCTAGGTCGCTATATCGGTTTTCCGGGAGGCAAGGTCTGAGATAGAGAGATTACGTCAACTCCGCGACCCCACTTCGGGCGTTTGTGCGGACTACGCTCTTGCCGCCGCCTCGCGCCCGAGGGTCGCCACCTCGACCGTTACCCTCTGCGCGCTCGGCGCAGCAAACCGCCTCTTGATTATGTTGCCCTCTCGCTCGTTCGGTGCGAGCGGAATTTCGCCCGCGCCCGAGCATAGGCAATCGGATGGTCGGACGCGAACGGCGGCCGGTCGTTCGATCCGCGCCTGCGCCGTCGCTGCGGCACCGACTGCAACTGCGACGGGGTCGTCAGCGCCGCCGACCGCTTTTCAAGCTCGTGGCCCGTGCCGGGGCGGACGGCAATGCGGCAATCCTCCCAACGCCGGCCGACCCCACCGGGCTCGGAAGCTTCGTGGCCATCGAGCGGGACGGCGGCTCGTTGGTCGATTCGCTGCGCGCAGGCGAGTGGACGGGACTGGGCAATCCGCCTGGCAGCAAAGGCTGGAAGTACCGCAACAAGGCCGCTCCGAGCGGTGGCGCGGTGGCGGTGCTTTCGATCAACGATCGGACCGTGAAGCTGATCGCGAGGTCCACCGGGGGAATGCCCTCGCCGGACGCGCCGAACGGCGACATCCAAGCGTTCCTGCAGCTCGGCGACGAGCTGTACTGCACCGTCGCCCAGGCGCCTCACGCCAACGAAGTGGACGACCGGCTGGTCAAGTCGAGCCGACAGCCTCCGCCCGCCATCTGTTCCGGCGCCTGCGCGTTCGGCCCAGACGTCGACGGCGACGGGATCTCCGACTGCCAGCTCCCTACCGCCGTCTTCGACCACGACCTGGTCGATCCGGCTCGCGGCCGCGAGGTCGGTGCCCAGATCGTCTACCCGCTCGGCACCGTCGGACCGCACCCGCTGGTGCTCGTCAGCCACGGCGGCCTCGGCGCCGCCAACGGCGAGGTCCTGTTCGCGCACATCGGTCAGACCCTGGCCGCAGCGGGATACGTTGTCGTGCAGGTCGGGCACCGCACCTCCGCGACGCTGGCGCAGCACATCCTCGATCGACCGGCCGACGTGTCGTTCCTGATCGACGCGATAGAAAGCGGGACTCTGGCGCTGCCGGCCGACTTCGGCGGGATGATCGACACCACTCGCGTCGGGCACACGGGACACTCGGCGGGCGCCTACACCAGTCAGGCGGTCGCCGGCGCGAGCTATCCCTACGGGAGCTTCGGCGATCCCCGCGTCGCGGCGATCGCGCCGATCTCTCCCCAGGGCGTCGGCGATTTCTTCCAGGCGTTCGACAACGGCGGCACCGACAACACGTGGAACACCGTCACGCAGCCTGTCTTCGTGCTGCTCGGCGGCAGCGAGCTCGACGACAACGGCATGGGCACCTTTATCGAGACCGGTTGGCGCCTGCGCCCGTTCCAGCGCTACCCCGACGCCAGCGATCGCTTCCAAGTGATCCTCACCGGGCAGGAGCACCTGGACATGGGCGGCCAGGGCCCCGCCGACGTCAAGGCCTACATCGCCCAGAATGTGCGCGCGTTCTTCGATCACTACCTGCGCGGCCGCGGCAACGCATGCGCCATTGGCACGCTGGTCCCGCCGGCTAGCGGGATCGATTCGCTCGAGCACAAGCCCGCCGCGGCGGGATCGTCGATCTCCGTACCGAGCTGCCCACCTGCCCTCTGAACCGCGCCGGCACCGCGTTGGATTCGGCGAGGGGGCGACTGGGTCGATCGCGCCCTGCGCCGGACCGCAACCCGTCACAGAGCTCGTGGGCATCGCGGCGGTCGCTCTTCTGGCGCGGGCGGTAGGCCGTGAGCCGGACCTCGTGCGCATCGATCACGGACGGCACGAGCCCCACGGCCGTGAGCGCCCGCGCGACACAGAACGCGACGGTCCCCGTCTCCAGCGCCACCGGCGTCCCGGGGGGGAGCGCATGCTCGCCGATCAGCTGCTGAAAGCCTGCCGCCGTGGTGGGGATCTCTCCCTGGCCGACCACGGTGCCGTCCGCACCTTGGATCACAAAGCTGCACGCCTTGCTGTGGACGTCCAATCCGACGTAGTACGCCATTGAGCTGCCCTCCCTCCGTGTGTGGGGCTCCCTGCGGGATGACCCCGTGGTCCGCCGCGTACCACATCGCGGTCGGGGGTGGGCAGCTCAATTTCATTGCGACGGCTACCGGCCCGGCACGCCTCCTGCGGTCACGTCGCACGACGCAAAAGCGCGGGCCGACCGTGCGCTACCGCCGGCGCCGCAGTCCACAGAACCGGCGAAACAGTAGATCGTGCGAGACGAAACGAAGCTTCGTTGCGCCGGTCTACCAGTAAATCGACCGGGTACGGGACGACGGGTCATGCCGGAGGGCTGCATAACTTCACGGCCGTGATTGATGTCTCCAGGCATACGTCATACGCTTCCCTGTATGCGAACGACGCTCGATCTCCCCGAGTCGCTGGTGGAAGAGGCGCGCCGACTGCTCGGCTTCAAGTCGAAAACCGACACGGTGGTCGTGTCGCTCCAGGAGCTCGTACGGCGCAAACGACTCGAGGAGCTCAAGAGCCTGCTCGGGCACGTGCACCTCGAGCTCGACATCGCAGCGTCCCGGCGTCGGCCGCGTCGCACGAGAGCACGCGCGTGATTCTGGTCGACACGTCCGTTTGGGTGGCGGCGTTCCGTCGCCGCGGTTCCGAGGCTGCGCAGTTGGGGCGGCTGTTCGACCAGGACGCCGTCCTGCTGGCTGTTCCGGTTCGCATCGAGATACTGTCTGGCGCTTCGCGCCGCGATCGCGGCCGGCTGCGCCGCCTCCTGTCGGCGCTTCCCGTCGTCTACCCGGAGGAACGGACCTGGGAACGCCTCCACCGCTGGGTGGAGCTGGCGGGCGAGAAGGGCGAGCGGTTCGGCTTCGCCGATTTGCTGATCGGGGCGCTGGCGGCCGAGCGCGACACTCCCGTATGGTCGCTTGACTCGGACTTTGGCCGCCTCGCGCGCCTCGGTCTCGTCCGGCTTCACGAGCCGGAGCGCTGACTGGCATCCAGTCTACCCCGCTCAGCGGAGGAGATCAGCGCCCGAAGTTCATCGACTGGGCGATGACCGCGAACCCGGCCGTCGCGCGCCATCGCCCCACGCCTGGGATCGTCCGGGCGGGCGCCGTGCTGGCGCTGCTGCCGCCGGACGTGGACACGCTCGCGGACTACGGCGCGCCGTCCGCCGAGCTCGTCCACCTGCGGGACCGTACCGACACGGTGCACGTCCTCGCCTTTCCCCGCGGTGACGGCGCCCGGCGCTTCGGCCGCCGCGGCCGCTTCCGCTCCGTCGAGGGCCGCCAGCGCTGGGATCTGCACGTTCGCGGCGGCGGCGCATGGACGTTTCACGTGCAAGCGTCTCTCGCGACGCTTCGCTCCCCGTTCACCCCATGCGCGCTCCGCTGGCGCGGCCGCCGGCTCGCCGACGAGCGCTGGAGCCACGATGCCGCGATCGGCGCGCTCCGGGTGTCGCTCAGGGGCCGGCGCGGGCGGTTGACGGTGATGGGGTGCGAGGCGGCGGCCGCGGGGTGAGAACGACGGCTTTCTCCGTAGCCATTCGCCCTCTGCATCTGGTCCCGGGGTTCCCAATCGCACGGTCGACTATCCGGAGGCAGAGCAGGCACCTGACGGCGCTTCCCACGTGGGAAGTCGGAGCAGCGGTGGGCAGATACATCTTGACATGACACACACGTCTTGCTAGCTTTCTCGCACGCAGGAGCCCCGCCCTCACGGAGGTTTCCATGCGCGCCCACATTGTCGCGGCTCTCCCTCCTGAGATCCTCCGAGCGCCGCGCTTCATTCCGTCCCTCTCCGCCTACGCGGTCGACTCGGTGCTGCGCCGGCAGGAACGACAGGCCGCCCGCGCCCGGCTGGTCGCAGCCGAATATCTGCTGGATCTCGCCGAACGCCGGCTCTTTCGCGAGCTCGGCTACAGCTCCCTCATGCACTACGGCACCCGGGCCCTGGGCCTGAGCCCGCGCGACGTGTGGGACCGGCTGCGGGTGGCGCGGGCGCTGCGCGAGCTGCCGCATGTCGCCGCGGCCCTGCGTGGTGGACGGCTGTCGTGGTCGAAGGTCCGGGAGGTCATCCGTGTAGCGACCCCGGCGACGGAGCGCGCCTGGCTCGTACGCGCGGGGCAGTTGTCGTGCCGAGAGCTCGAGGCCGCCGTGGCGGCGGAGAGCAGGACCGAGGACAAACGGGCCGAAGCGACGCGACTCGTCTGCCGCTTCATCGACGCCCGCACCGTCCGCGTCACCGTCGAGCTCACGCCCGAGCAGTTCGCGCTCCTCGACCAGGCCATCGGGACGATCGGGAAGGAGCTCGGCACCGCGGACGCCGCCGACGCGCTCGAGCTGATCGCGCGGGCGTATCTCGCCCGCGTGGGCGAGGACCGACCGGCGCTGCGCCAGCAGCTCGTCGTGCACCGCTGTCGGGAGTGCCGCCAGGAATGGCACGAGACGTCGAAAGGGCGCGTGCCGGCGCGGGTTGCGGCGCGCGAGCCGACGGAGGTGGTGGAGGTCGATGATCCGGCGGAGGAACACGAGCTCGACAGGACTTCACACGTGGGAAGTCGGAGCGGGGCCAAGCTCTCGCGGTACATCCCGCGCAGCGCAGTCAAGAACGTTCGGCTGCGGGATGAAGGACGGTGTCAGGTACCGGGTTGTCTCAACGGCCGCTGGTCGCAGCTGCATCACGTTCGCTTCTTCTCGCGGGGCGGCAGACACGGGACCCGGAATCTGTTGACCCTGTGCACGCAGCATCACCGGCAGTTGCACGACGGGCACCTCGTGCTGCGAGCCGGGGATGCCGAGAAGCATCGGTTCACGGACAGCCGGGGGCGGGGGTTGTAGGAGGCTCCTGCGGGTGTAGCCCACAGGATCCTGGCTGCGATGCCCTTCACGGGCGCGCGAAGCCCTTGCGGGACGACAGATCGCGAGGACCGCGAACCGAGCCTGCAAGCCGCATGAACGACTGCCGCGCGCCGCTCGCCTTGGCCTTCTCGAGCTGGTCGCGGACGATCCTGCCCTGGGGTACCCCGCTCTTCCGCGCGACCTGCTCGAGCCAGGCCGCGAGCTCCTTGGTAAGACGTACTGTGATCGTACGACTCATATGCCAGCGCGAAGCAAGGGGGCTGATCAGGCGGGCGGTCCCGGAACAGCACCCGTCCAGGCACGAGTGCGCATCGAACGACGCTACTCTCCCCCCGTGCGGTAGCGCGCATCGAGCGCGTACTTCTCCTCGACGCCGATGACGTCGTTGAACTCGCCGAAGTCCATCTGCCGGTCCCGCATCGCCGCGGTCGTGCCTGATTTCCGCAGCGTCCCGTAGGCGTCGGCCATTGCCCGCGCCGAGGCGAAGAGCCCGGCGAGCGGCCAGACGATGAGGTGGTAGCCGAGGGCGCCGAGCTGCTCGGGCGTCTGCACCGGCGTCACGCCCTTCTCGATCATGTTGGCGACGAGCGGCCCGGGGACGGCCTGGGCAACTGCGCGCAGCTCCTCGACGCTCTCCGGCGCCTCGATGAACACCGCGTCCGCGCCCGCTTCGCGGAACGCCCGGCCGCGGCGGATGGCCTCTTCGAGACTCACGGCGGCGCGGGCGTCGGTACGCGCAACGATGAAGAGATCGTGATCGGCCCGGGCGTCGATCGCGGCGCGGAGCTTCTGAAGCTGCTCCTCGAGGGGGATGACGCGCTTGCCGCGCATGTGCCCGCAGCGCTTGGGCCAGACCTGATCCTCGAGGAAGATCCCGGCGGCGCCGGCGGCGGCGAGCTCGCGCACGGTGCGGACGACATTGACGGCGTTGCCGTAGCCGGTGTCGGCATCGACGATGACGGGGAGCGTCGTCGCGCGACACACGGCGCGCGCCGCGGCCACCACCTCCGTCTGCGTGAGGAGCCCGAAGTCAGGCTCGCCGAGCGCGGTGGCGGCGACGCTGTAGCCGGAAATGAAGATCACCTCGAAACCGGCGCGGGTCGCGAGCCGCGTCGACAGCGCGTCGTAGACGCCGGGCATCACCAGCGTCCGGCCGCCGCGCAGGTAGGTTCGTATCTGCTCTGCCTTGGTCATCGACGTTCCTCGGCTGGCCTCGCCCTCGATCCGGGCCGCGCCTCGACCCTCCAGCTCAGCGCCCGCGCAGCGCGCGCAGCGACTCCAGCTCGTCCTCGACCCGCCGCGTCCGCCGCGTGAGCCCCAGCAAATAGAGAAACAGCCCCACCCAGATCACCGCATACGCCGCGAACAGGTTGGTGAGAAAACGCATCGACCCTTCCATCGTCCTTCCTCCTCAGCCTCTCTCTACCCCTGCTCCGCGTGCATCAGCGCCATCGTGTCGGCCAGGCGCTGCAGCCGCGTCCGCAGGTGCACGAGCCAGACGAACACGAAGAGAAACGCCACCGCGGTCACGTAGAGCGCGAGTCGCATGCCGGGATCGACGAGCCCGGTGTCACCCTCGCGGGTCATGAGCACGGCGGGATGGATCCCGGGCAGGATGCGCACCGATCTGATGATGATCGGAATGCCGAGAACGCCGAAGATACCGAGCACCGCGGCCCACCGCCTCACGAGGTCGTCGTTGCCGCCGAAGGCCCGGAGCATGAGGTAACTCACGTAGAGCGTCCACAGGATGAGCGTCTGCGTCAGGCGCGGATCCCACTGCCACCACGTGCCCCAGATGTGCCGTGCCCAGATCGGGCCGGTGAGCAGCACGAAGGTGCAGAAGAGGACGCCGATCTCCGCGGCAGCGTGCGCGACGCGATCGTAGCGGTCATGGCCGGACCACAGGAAGAGGGCGCTCGACATCGCCACCGTCCCAAAGCCGATGAACGCCGTCCAGGCCGAGGACACGTGCACGTAGAAGATGCGCTGAATCACGCCCTGATCCTTCTCCGTCGGCGCGACCAGAAAGATGCAGTAGAGCGCGATCAGCATGGCCGGCCCGGCGATCCAGGGCAGCCAGCGGTCGAAGAAATCCCGTGCGCGCATCCTCCCCTCCTCTGTTCCCGCTGTTCCAGCTACTCCTGCCGGTTCCGTTGCTCCCGTTGCTCACGCCACGCTGTCCACTCGACGGCTTCCGCTACTCGCGGACGACGAACTCGAAGAGCATCCAGCCCGCGGTGCAATAGATCGCGTCGAACGCCAGGAGGTACGTCAGGCTCGGACCCACCTCACCGAGGCTCGTGCCGCCTAGCACGGCGCCCGTCGCCTTCACCACCAGGATCACCAGGGGCAGGAGGAGCGGCAGCACGAGCAACGGCAGCATCACCTCGCGCGCGCGCGTTCGCACCGCCGCCGCCGCGAACACCGTCGCCACCGCGGCGAAGCCGATGTTGCCAAGCGCGAGCACCACGGCGAGTGCCGGGAGATTCGCCGCCATGCCGCTGCCCATGAACAGCGCGCCCAGCGGCACGATGAGCGCTTGCATGAGCCCGAGGACGATCACGTTGCCGACGAGCTTTGCCAGAAACAGGCTCGTGGCGTCGACGGGCGAGACCAGCAGGCCGGCGAGGCACTGGTTCTCGCGCTCGAGAAGGAAGGAGCGCTGGATGCCAAGGAGCCCGGCGAAGAGAAACGCGACCCAGAGCGCGCCGGCGAGGCGGCCGGCGCTCGCCCCGACCGTACCCGCCTGTCCGGCGAAAGTGAGTGTCAGGACGAGGAGCACGGCGAGCACCGCCAGGGAGGACAGCATCTCCTTCGTGCGCCACTCGATGCGCAGGTCTTTCCACAGGATGGCCAGCACCGCTTCGCCTCGTCACCCGTCGCCGACCACGCGCCGATAGGCGGCGGCGAAGGCATCCGCCGGCGCCCGTCCAAGAGACTCCCACGCCAGGCGGCCGCGGTTCAAGATGCAGGCACGATCGGAGAGCGCGAGCCCACGGGCGACGTCGTGCGTGGTGAGAACGACCGTTCCCCCTGCCTCCCGCATCCGCGCGAGCGTCGTCTCCACGGCCTCGGCCCCCGCAGCATCGAGGCCGGAGAACGGCTCGTCGAGCAGCAGCAGCTCCGGGCGGTGCAGCAGCGCGCGCGCCAGTGCCAGGCGCTGCGCCATGCCGCGGGAGAACGAGCGGACGGGTCGGGTGCGATGCGCGTCGAGCCCGGCCCACGCGAGCAGCTCGGCCGCCCGCTCGCTGCCGTCGTCGATGCGATAGAGGCGCGCGTAGTAGAGGAGATTCTCCGTCGCGGTGAGATCGGGATAGAGGAACGTCTCGTGAGCGACGAGGCCGATCCGGCGGCGAAGCACTCCCGCGTGCGACCCGAAGGCATCGTTGCCGAACAGGCTCACGGCGCCCGCCGACGGCGCGAGGAGCGTGGCGAGAATGCGCAGCAGCGTGGTTTTCCCCGCGCCGTTGGGACCGAAGATCGCGACGATCGTGCCCGGCCCCACGCGGAGATCCACCCCGGCGAGCACGGTGGCGGTACCGAACCGGCGCACCAGGCCTTGCGCCTCGACGACCACCGGCCGCGCCACGCCGGCCTCAGCGCACCGGCGAGCCCGGCGTCACCGGCTGCTCCGCCGCGAGCAGGACCACGCGGCCGCCGTCGGCGGCGGCGAGCACCATCCCCTGGCTCTCGACCCCTCGGAGCATCGCCGGCGCGAGATTTGCGACGACGATCACCTGCCGGCCGCGCAACGCCTCCGGCGGGTAGTGCGCCCGGATTCCGGCGACGACCTGCCGCTCCTCCCCGCCGATGTCGACGCGCAGCACCAGTAACCGGTCGGCGTTCGGATGCGCGTCGGCCGCCGTGACGGTGCCAACACGCAGGTCGAGACGCCGGAACTCCTCGATCGTGATCGCCTCCGCCATCCCCGCCCTCCTCTCTTCGTTCAGCTACGCGACTCGCCGTGCGCCGCACACGGTGCAGAATTTCCCCGAGGCCGTGGGGCTGTCGCGGGGGATGCGCGCACCGCAGCTCGGGCACGCGGAGCCAGCAAACGCCGCATTCGTAGCGACCGCTGCGTCTTCGAGCGCACGGAGCGCCTCCAGGGCGCGCGCTTCCTGGGCCGTGCGGATCAACTCGAAGTCCGCCTGCGCGAGCTTCCCCATCTGCATGTCGAGCTCCGCTTCCTTGATGGCCGCATACGCATCTTGCTTCTGCTTCTGCCACCGCGCGCGCGCATCAGCGGGCGCATCGGGTGCGGCGTCGAGGGGCACGGCCCGAAACAGCGGGACGCACACCACGAGAGCGGCCACCAGGATGAGACCGACGCCGACCGCGAATACCATAGCGTCAGGCGTCGAACTCCCGCATCTCCCGCGCCAGCTGCTCGCGGTAGGGATCGTCATGGCCACCAGCGGGCAGGGCCGATGGCGCGGGCAGCCCGGACGGCGCCGATTGGCGTCTCCATCGGCGCGCTACGAATGCCGCCATGCCTCCACCGAGCAGCACGAAGACGGCCGGCGCGATCCAGGCCACGAGGTTGAAGCCGCGCAGCGTCGGCGCCGAGAGCACCTTCTCGCCGTAGCGCTCCGCGAAGTGCGCGAGGATCTGCTCCTTCGTCTCACCGGCGGCAAGCCGCCGCGCCACCTCCTCCTTGATCGGGATCCCGGAGGGGCAGTTGAGATGATTGCAGGCATGGACCGTGAGCCCGCAGCCGCACTGACAGACCAACGACTCCTCGATCTCGATCATCAGGGTGTGACGCGGCGGGTCGGGGGAGATCTCGGCGGCCCGGGCCGGGTAGACGTCGAGCGTCATTTCAAGGCCAACGCCGATGCCGAGCACGAAGCCGATGACCACACTCCTGAGCCGCTTCCGTCGCCCCGCCATCATCGGCTACCCGGACGAGGCGCCTAGGTGGTCACCGCACCGGCCGGGGCCCGGCGCGCGGCAAAGGCCGGCACCCGTTCGGCCGCGCCGGGATAGATCGCGACGCCGGTCCCGAGCACCAGCACGAGCCCGCCGATCCACAGCCAGGCGACGAGCGGATTCACGTACGCCTGGAACGTCGCCGCCTTGGTGTCCGGATCGTAGGTGCCGAGAATGACGTAGAGGTCTTCTCGCAGCGTCGTCCGGATGGACACCTCGGTGGTCGGCTGCTTGGGCTTCTTGTAGAAACGCTTCTCGGGGTGCATCACGTCGATCACCTCGCCCCCGCGCATCACGGTGACCACGGCGGCAAGCACGGCGACGTGCGGTGAGTCGGTCTCCTTGAGCCCATCGTAGCGCAGCGTGTAGCGGCCCACCGAAAAGCTCTCTCCCTCCTTCACCGTCACCTGCTGCTCGACCTTGAAGACGGAGGAGCCGGCCACACCGGCGAACATGAAGGCGATGCCGACGTGGACGATGTAGCCGCCGTAGCGCCGGCGATTCTTGCCGACGAGGCGCGCGAGGGCTCGTCCCGGCCGTTCCCGCATGAGCGCCTGCCGGGCCCGCACCCCGCGGAAGAACTCGAACAGGATCGCCGTCAACGTGAAGAGCGCGAACGCGAACGTCAGCAGCGCACCCACGTGCCGGACGCCGGCGACGAGGAGGCCCGCGGCGCCGACCGCACCCGCTGCGAGCGGGAGCGCGAACACGCGACGGAGATTGCGCGGCGAGGCACGGCGCCAGGCGATGATCGGCCCGGCGCCGGTCAGAAACAGCAAGGCGATCCCGAGGGGTGCCGTCACGCGATTGAAGAACGGCGGGCCGACCGTGATCTTCACCCCGCGCACCCATTCCGACAGGATCGGGAACACCGTCCCCCAGAAGACGGCGAAGGCGATGCCGAGGAAGAGCAGGTTGTTGAAGAGAAAAGCCGACTCCCGCGACAGGAACGACTCGAGTGTGTTCTCGCTCCGCATCTCGGGCAGCCGGTAGACGATGAGGGCGAGGGACACGCCGATCACGACGACGAGAAATGCCACGAAGAACGGCCCGAGACCGGACTGGGTGAACGAATGGACCGAGGAGATGACGCCGCTGCGGGTGATGAAGGTGCCGAAGATGGTGAGCGCGAACGTGAGCAGCACCAGGCTCATGTTCCACACCTTCAGCATCCCCTTCTTCTCCTGGATCATCACCGAGTGGAGGTAGGCGGTCGAGCTGAGCCACGGCATGAAGGCGGCGTTCTCGACCGGATCCCAACCCCAGTAGCCGCCCCAACCGAGGACCTCGTAGGCCCACTTCGCCCCGAAGAGATTGCCGAGGGAGAGAAAGAACCACGAGAAGATGGCCCAGCGGCGCGTCGTTCGGATCCAGCTGTCGCCGAGCTGGCCGGTGACCAGCGCGGCGATGGCGAAGGCGAACGGCACCGTGCTGCTGATGAAGCCCATGTAGAGCGACGGTGGATGGATCATCATCCAGTAGTTCTGCAGCAGCGGATTCAAATCGGCGCCCTCGAGCACCGGGCGTCCGCGCTCGAAGGGCTGGGCAACGAAAACGAGGAGCGAGAGGAAGAAGATCGCGACCGAGAGCAGGGTTGCCGTCACGTAGGGCATGAGCGCGCGGTTGCGATGGCGATTCTGCACGTGGACGACCGTCGCGAACATGCTGAGGAGAAAGACCCACCACAGCAGGGAGCCTTTCTGGCCACCCCACAAGGCAGCAAAGGTGTACCGAAGCGGCAGCGTGCTCGAGGAGTAGCTCGCGACGTACTCGATGGTGAAGTCGTGGGTCAGCAGCGCGTAGAGGAGGACGCCGACCGCCGTGGCGACGAGGCCGCACACCACGTAAACGGCGTGCTCGGCGCTGCGCACCCAGGCGGCCCGGCCGGCCAGCGCGCCATAGACGCCGGCGACCGCCCCATAGATGGCGAACATGAGCGCGAGCGCGATGCTCAGGCTGCCGACGTCGGGCATCGTGGATCCTTCCCCCGGACGCGCCTCGCCTCGGGCCGGCGCCTCGCGATGTGATTCATCCCGCTAGCTCCGGCCCGCGCGGGCGTGTTTCACGAGGCCGGGGCCTCCGGCTCGTACTTCGACGGACAGCTCGTGAGGATGGTACGCGCGACGAAGCGATCTCCGCCTTCGTAGACGCCTTCGACGATGACGTCGCGCCCTTCGGCGAACATGTCGGGAAGAATGCCGTTGAACGCCACGCTCAGCGGCACGACAGTGGCCGGCTCACCCTCCTTGTCGAAGCCTCCCAGCTGGAAGCTCAGATCGAGGGTGCTCGCGTTCCAGTTCATCGTGCCGTGCTGCACGCGCCCCGCAACGCGCACGTCCTGGCCGGTGAGGCCGCCTTTCTTCGCGTCGAACTCGTCGATCTTCAGGTAGTACACCGAGGTCTCGCGGATGCCGGCGTACACCAGATAGCTCACCGCGAGACCGATGATGATCGCCCCGATCAGGAATCGTCCGATGCGCATACGCCGTCTCCACCATCGGGGCCGCACAGCCCCCTTGGCACGAGGGTATCGAATCGCCGCGACGGTGCCAAGTCACGACGCCGACACCGGCCTCGCGACGAGCCCCGAGCCGGTCACACGGCGTGTTCGTCGCAAACCCGCGGCCGACAGTTCGGGCTGCGCGGCGCACGCAGCGTCCACGTTGCGGCGTGCTGGGCAGACGTCCGCCTCACTCCTCGGCGTCGGCTTCGGTAGGCGACGGCCGCCGGGGCGCCACGGCCACCCCGCGCGTCGAGCTGCGTATGAAGGCCAGCAGATAGGCTACGTCCTCCGACACGGGGCCCTCGGCCTCGAGGCGCGCGATCGCCTGCTGGACATTCGTCGGCCGAAAGAACAGCGTCCGGAGCGCCCGGCGCACGTCACGGATGCGCTCCCGGCTGAACCCGGCGCGCCGTAGGCCGACGACGTTGGTGCCACGCACCGTGTGCGTGCCGTCGAGGATGCAGAATGGGGGTACGTCACGGCTGGCCCGCGACAGGCCCCGCATCACGGCGAGCCGGCCGACCCGCACGTGCTGATGGACCACGCAGTTGCCGGAGATGAAGGCCAGGTCCTCGACAACCGCGTGCCCGGCCACGAGCGCCCCGCCGGCGATGATCGCCCGATCGCCGACGACGCAGTTGTGAGCGACGTGGGCGTTCTGCATGAGGTAGTTGTCGTCGCCGACGACGGTGGCGCTGCCCGGACGGGTGCCCCGATGCACCTGGGAATGCTCTCGGAACGTGTTCCGGTTGCCGATTCGCAGGTAGGACTCCAGGCCTGCGAACGCGAGGTCCTGCGGCTCGTGGCCGATCACGGCGCCGGGATGAATGACGTTGTCCTCGCCGATCTCGGTGAAGCCGGTCAGGAAGGCGCCCGCCATCACCCGGGTACGGGCGCCGATGCGCACCCGGCCGTCGATGACGACGTGCGGCCCGAGATCGGCGTCGGGATGAATCTCCGCGGCAGACGACACGATCGCGGTCGGATGGATGGCCATGGAAGGGAAAAGGATCGTCCGGCCGGCGTCACGACTCCTCGCCGCCGTCGCCACTACCCGACGTGGGCGAGTCGAGCTCCTGTGGCTCCTCCGGTATCCGATAGCGCTCGATCAGCCAGCCGCTGAGATCGAGCGTGCGGCAACGCTCCGAGCAGAAGGGCCGGTGCGGATTGTCGTCGCTCCACTCCACCGGCCGCCGGCAGGCCGGGCATCGCACGCGCGGCTGCATCGAAGCAATGTACCATGAGAGCGCCGGGGGCGGTCCAGCCGACGGGACGGCGCGGGCTGCGAGACGCGGATGCCGCCCGCTGTCGTGGGGACCGGGATCGGGTTCGCGGTGCGACGCCGCCGGACGCTGTCCGGTCGGACCGTGCGTCGCGAGGGGAAGGCAGCAGCAGGGGCGGCCAGGACCAGCGTCAGTGAACGACCGGCGCCCGTGACGTGAAGCCGGGCCGGCTCCCCCTTCCCAGACGCTTGAGCACTCGGCGCTTCGTGTCGATCAGGAAGCCCTCCATCTTCGAGCTTTCCTTCTCCGTCACCACGTTGCGCAGGATCCGCAGGATCCGGCCCGGATGAGTCAACCACGCGGTCAGGTAGAAGTTCGCCACGATCCAGTACTTGTAGAACGCGAGCTTGTTCGAGGAGATGTGCTGACAGAAGTTGCGGTCGTCGGAGACCCACTTCGAGTGGCTGAGCATCGGCGCGCGGAAGAGGTCATCGCTCGGGACGATCCGCCCCGTGGCGACGAGCTCGTTGTAGAGCTCGGTCGCCGGAATCGGAAAGAAGACCGGCACGGAGATATCCTCGACACCGCGACGGGCCAGCTTGCGTACCATGCGAACGGTGTCGCGCAGATGCTCCACGCGGTCGTGGGGGAAGCCGATCACGAGAAAGATGCCGAGCGAGATCTTCGACCGAATCGTCGCATCGACGGCGTTCATCAGGCTCTCGGTCTTCATCTTCTTCTTGATCAGCCGCCGGGTCTCCTCCGAGCCCGATTCCGGGGCAAAGTAGAGCGTCCTGCAACCCGATTCGTAGAGCAGGTGGCACGCCTCGTCGTCCATGATCTCGCAGCGCGTACCGACGGCGAGCTGCCAGTGGACGTTGAGCTTGCGCTTGATGATTTCCTTGCTGAAGCTCACCACCCAGTCCTTTTTGAGCGAGGCGGTGAGGTCCTGGAACGGGAAGTCCGTGGCCCCGTACTGGCGCACGTAGAACTCCATCTCGTCGACGATCTCGGTCGGGTTGCGCGCATACCAGCGCGTTCCCCACATGCCGGGGCTCGAGCAGTACGTGCACTGGTACGGGCAGCCCCGCGTCGCCAGGATCGGGACGGACTTGCCGAAGTACGCGCCCGAGGAGAAGCGGTGCCGGTCGTAGCCGTCGAGATCGAAGAGGTCCCACGCGGGCCATGGGATCTCGTCCACGGCCCGCAGCCGCGGCGCCTTCGTGTTACGAACGATCTCGTCGCCCCTGCGCCAGCAGACCCCACCGACCTCGGCCGGATCGAAAGGTTGCCCCGACTCGAGACGCGCCAGGAGATCGACCGCGACCTGCTCGCCCTCGCCCAGGACGATGTAATCGATGGGCGCCTCGCGCATCGATTCCTCCGCGAGGCCGGTGAAATGCTCGCCACCGCACACCAGCGTCTTGTCGGGAAAGCGCTCCTTGATGCGCCTGACGAGCGGCCGCAGGCCCGGCCAGGCATAGGTCCACATGTTGGTGAGGCCGAGTACCTGTGCGTCCGGATCGATGCGCGCCAGGATGTCGTCGTCCGAAAGACCGATGCGAGAGAGCGGTCCCTCCGGCTCGATCCGATCCGGTGCTTCCATCAGGCAGTCGAGCAGCCGTACGTCGTGCCCCGCTTTGCGCAGGGCGGCGGCGATGTAGGCGAGCCCCAGAGGTGGAGCCGGCCGCAACGCGGTCAGCGCCTTCGGGTTGACGTGGGCTGGCGGATGGATGAGCTGAACCCTCATGAACCTGCCCCTTGGCTGATCTTCACGTATACTACCAGGTCCTCGCAATCGTCAAGACAAAAAGGTGCCGCCCCCGCGGCGGAAAGTGGACGAAACATCAGGCAGGACAATGACTTATGACGCACAGAGAGTCCGCCGGCGCCGCCGCCGGGGCCCCGGGGCATGGCACAGGCCCATCAGCCTGGCCTGGCGCCGGTTGTGGAGCCTCGATGCGTTGTACACACTCCCCTGGAGCCCAACACGGGGCCGTGCCTCGATGAGCGCCCAGAAGCGCGTGGCTGAAGAACCGGAAGATCCCACGGGAGGACCGCTCGAGCACCTTCGCGTGGTGTCGTTCGAAAGCCGCCGGGCGGTCGAGATGGCCGACCTCTTACGGCGGCACGGCGCGGTGCCCGTGAGCGCGCCGTCGATGCGCGAGGTGCCGCTCGCCGACAATCCGATCGCGCGCGAGTTCGCCCGCCGGCTCGTGGACGGCGCTATCGACGTCGTCATCCTGCTCACTGGCGTCGGCACGCGGACGCTCGTCGCCGCGGTGGAGCCGGAATGCTCCCGCGAGCGCCTCGCTGGCGCACTCGCTCGCGTCGTCACCGTGGCGCGCGGACCAAAGCCCGTCGCGGCGCTGCGCGAGCTCGGGCTCACGCCCACCGTCACGATCCCCGAGCCCAACACCTGGCGCGAGATTCTCGCCGCCACCGGGGACGTGATCGAGGTCGCCGGGCGCCGGGTCGCCGTGCAAGAGTACGGAGCCGAGAACGCGGAGCTGCTCGCGGGACTCGAGGCGCGCGGCGCGCTGGTCTTTCGCGTTCCCGTGTACCGCTGGGCCCTGCCGGAGGACACGCGGCCGCTACGAGCCGCCGTGCGCGCGCTCGCGGCGGGCGGCGTCGACATCGCGCTGTTCACGAGCGCAACGCAGGTCGAGCACGTGGCACGCATCGCCGACGAGGAAGGCGTGGGCGCCGCGCTTCCAGCGGCGTTGGGGCGGATCGTGGTCGCTTCCATCGGCCCGGTGTGCAGCGAAGCTTTGCGCGCCCATCGATTCCCGGTGGATCTCGAGCCGGCGCACCCGAAGATGGGGTACCTCGTCCGCGAGATCGCCGCCCGCGGTCGCGAGCTCCTCGCGCGCAAGCGCGAGGGAGATCTGCCGGATCTTGACCGAGGCGGATCGATCACGTAGCGGTCCACGCGTGGAGCCACCGTTCCTCGCCGCCTGCCGCCGTCAGCCGGTACCGTTCACGCCGGTCTGGTTGATGCGACAGGCGGGCCGCTACATGCCCGAGTACCGGGCCGTCCGCGACAAGGTCTCGTTTCTCGAGCTGTGCAAGAACCCCGAGCTCGCCGCCGAGGTCACGGTCACCGCCGTGGACGTCCTCGGTGTCGATGCGGCGATCATCTTCGCCGACATTCTCCTCGTCGTCGAGCCCTTCGGCGTCGGCCTCGACTTCTCGCAGGGCCACGGCCCGGTGATCCATCATCCGGTGCGCACGGCCGAAGCCGTCCATCGCCTGCCCGCGCGCGTCGACGTGGAGGGAGCGACCGGTTTCGTCATGGAGGCGATCCGGCGCGTGCGCCGGGAGCTCGGGGGCCGCACCCCCCGCATCCCGGTGATCGGCTTCGCGGGCGCGCCCTTCACGCTCGCGTCCTACCTCGTCGATGGTCATGGCTCGCGCTCCTATCTGCACACCAAGCAGCTCATGTATCGCGAGCCCGACGCCTGGCACGCGCTCATGACCCGGCTCGCCGGCGCGGTAGCAAGCTATCTGCAGGCCCAGATCGCCGCCGGCGCCGATGCGGTGCAGCTCTTCGACAGCTGGGTCGGCTGCCTCGGCCCCGACGACTACCGCGCCTTCGTCCAGCCCCACACGCAGCGCGTGATCGCGGCGCTCGATCCCGCCGTCCCGGTCATTCATTTCGGTACCGGAACGGCGGCCCTGCTCGAGCTCATGCGCGACGCCGGCGGCAGTGTCATTGGCCTCGATTGGCGCGTCGACCTCGCCGATGCCTGGTGCCGCCTCGGCGACGGCGTCGCCGTCCAGGGCAATCTCGACCCGACGGTACTGTTCGCGGCGCCCGCCGAGATCCGCCGCCGCGCCGGGGCGATCCTCGCCGGCGCCGCCGGCCGTCCGGGACACGTGTTCAACCTGGGGCACGGCGTGCTCGTCGATACCCCGGTCGACCACGTCCGCGCCCTGGTCGATGCGGTACACGAGCTGAGCGCCCGCTGACGGAGGCATCCCGGCACTCCTCATCGTCCCATCCTGCGCATGCGCCCGCCGACCGTGAGCCAGCCCTATCGCGTCGCCGTCATCGGCGGCGGGATCGCCGGTCTCGCCGCCGCCAACCGGCTCCTCGAGCTCGCCGCCGCGCGTGGCATTCCCGTGGCGCTCACGCTGCTCGAGGCGCGCGCGCGCCTCGGGGGCACGATCGCCACCGAGCGCACCGACGGATTCGTCATCGAGGGCGGTCCCGACTCGTTCATCTCCGAGAAGCCCTGGGCGCTCGACCTGTGCCGGCGTCTCGGCCTCGGCCCCGCCCTCATCGGCACGCGGGACGAGCATCGGCGCACGTTCGTCGTCCGCGACGGCAGCTTGCAGCCGCTCCCCGAGGGGTTCCTGCTCCTGGCGCCGACCCGCTTCTGGCCGTTCGTCGTCTCGCCCCTCTTCTCGTGGTCCGGCAAGCTGCGGATGGCGCCCGACCTCGTGCTGCCGCGGGGGCGGGCCACGGATGACGAGAGTCTCGGGAGCTTCGTCGGCCGGCGCCTCGGACGCGAGGCGCTGGAGCGGGTGGCACAGCCCCTCGTCAGCGGGATCTATACCGCCGATCCGGACCGGCTGAGCCTCGCCGCAACCATGCCCCGTTTTCTCGAGATGGAGCGCCGGCACCGCAGTGTGATCCTGGGAATGCTGCACCAGCCGGCCCGCCGGCCCGCGGTAGCGGGTCCGGCGACAGGGGGTGGCGGCGAGGAGAGCGGCGCGCGATGGAGCCTTTTCGTTTCCCTCGATGACGGCATGCAGCGCCTGGTCGACGCGATCACGGCGCGACTGCCCCGGAACGCGGCGCGGGTCGGCGCCACCGTCACCACGATCGCACCCGGCGCGGCGGCCGGCGAATGGCGGGTCGTGCTCGCGGATGGCGACGTCCTCGAGGCCGATGCCGTCGTGCTGGCCACACCCGCCCACGTCGCGGCGGCGCTCACGCGCGATCTCGATCCGCTCCTCGCCAGCGAGCTCGCGGGCATCCCCTACGCCTCGTCGGCCACGGTGACGCTCGCCTATCGCCGGGCGGACGTGCCGCATCAGCTCGACGGCTTCGGCTTCGTCGTGCCGCTCGTCGAGGGCCGGCGCATCATCGCCTGCACGTTCTCGAGCGTGAAGTACCCGGGTCGCGCGCCGGCCGACGCGGTGCTGCTGCGCAGCTTCGCCGGGGGCGCGCTCCAGGCCTCCATGAGCACGCTCGACGACAGCAACCTCGAGGCGGCGGTCCGGAGCGAGCTCGCCGCCCTCCTCGGCATCTCCGCCCCACCCATCCTCGTGCGTGTCCACCGCCACCCCGACGCGATGCCGCAGTACCACGTCGGTCATCTCGCGCGCGTCGCCCGCATCGAGGAGCGGCTCGCGCGCCATCATCCCGGCCTCGCGGTCGCCGGCAACGCCTATCGAGGCGTCGGCATCCCCGATTGCGTGCGCAGCGGCGAAGCGGCCGCCGAGACGGCACTCGCCGTCATCACGCCCGTCCCGCAGCCTTCCCCGCCGCCGGCGTAACTCGCCCCAGCATCCCGCATCGCGTTCACAAGCGCGCATCTGGCGTGATGTCCGTGACGCGACTCGATTGCGCGCCGCGCATGGCCGGTGGCACGTCGCTGCGGAAGGGTGATGGCGGGCGCTGTGGCGTCTAGGCGAAACTAAGCACCTCGCATGCCGCTTGGGGTCGCAGGCGCAGCGGCGGCGCGCCGCTGGGCACTTCCGTGGCGACATCCCCGCGCGCCGGAACACGACTTGCAGACGCGCGTGCCGTGAAGTGCGCGGGGTGCGCGGCGCGCGCCCCGTGCGAATATCTCGGTCGCAGACCGAGCCCGGAGGTCACATCATGACGCGCTCCCTCGTCCCGACAATCGCGTTCACCATCGCAGCCCACGCCGCCGCCGTGCAGGCGCAACCCGTCACCGTCGTGTGGGACGGGAACGGAATCTCCCCAGCGTTCGTCGAGCAGCTCACGTGCAAGCACGTCGGTCTCGGCGCCAATCTGCTCGGCAACCCGATCACCGGGGAGTCCACCACCACCGCGGAGCGTTTCTTCATGGTCCAGAAGCGCGCCCTCGAGTGCCTGCCCCGCGCCGCCCTCGAGGCCCGCCGGCTGATCCTGGCCCAGGCCGGAACCCTCGATCCGGCGCTGGTCGCGGAGGCCCTCGAGGCCAACCGCTTCGCTGATGTCGAGATCTACACGCAGCTGAAAAAGCACATTCCAGGCCTCAACAAGCGCATCGTCACGGCGTCGCAGTTCCCGTCGGTGAACCCGAAGGGGCGGAAAGGCGGCGACCCGGCCCAGAGCGGGTATGACATCAACACGGATACGTATCCGTGGATCTGGTCGGTCGGTCCGGCCAAGCGCCGTGCGATCGATCCGCTCAAGCTCGCCTTTGGCATCGACAACGACCGCTTCGCCGCCCATCCCATCATCCAGCAAGGGCTGTCGGCGGAGGCGCGTGGCTATCTCGTCGGACCCGAGGGCCGCGTCACCGGCAACTTCCGCGAGCGGCAGCAGCGGATCACCGCCAACGTGGCGTTCTTCGCGGTCGGCCCGACGGCAGAGCAGCAGCACGAGATCGACGAGATGCTCGAGCTCGGTCGCGAGCGCGAGCAAACGGTGCTCTGCCACTTCCAGCGGACAGGCACGGAGCCGACCCCGGAGTCGACGTGCAACGACCCACGGTTCGACGCCGTCCGCGGGCGCTCCCTTGCCGAAATCCAGGCGGAAGACCACCACTGCCGGGTGGAGATGGCGGAGAGCGGCGTGCCGCAGCTTTCGCCGCACCTGCCGCCTTACTTTCTCGGTGAGGGGTACCGGGACGCCAATGCGCTGTGCAAGAACCTCCAGCGAACGCTTCTGGCGCTCTCGGTTTGGCACGACGGCGTCACCCACGGCGGCGATCCGCTCGCGACCATCAATGCCATCGCCGCGGGATACGCCCACGGTGTCATCGTCGCCGACCGCTCGACGGATTTTCGCTTCGATCTGGAACAAAAGCCGACGAGCCAGCTCATGAAGAAGATCCTGCTCCTGCGGCATTTCGACGTGTCGGGGCTCGACGACGCGGGAAACTGCCCCGAGGTCGCGCGTGTCGACGCCGTCAACGACCAGCAGCAGCTGAACCAGATCGTCAAGTACGCCCGCAAGATCAGGGTCCGCCGGCGGCAGCCGAATCCGGACGCGCCGCAGGGCTAGGACCGCGTTTCCACGGGGGCGGACCCCTGGAGTCCGCCCCCGTAGCATCCAGGTCTGCCCAAGCGCGAAGCCATACCACTGCCGCTGCCGTCCGCTGCCGGCGAGTGCCGTCGCATCACCCGCGGCCCCTGGCCTGAAGCGCCTCCCCCCGGATCAGATGTTGCCGGACGGAGGAGCTTTCCGTTAGTCTTTGACATCGCGCTGTCCAGACTCGGCCGAGGCGCCGGAGCCGCCTTACTGGCCCCGGGCGTCCCACGCGCGGACGGGAGGAGCCCGGTATGCACCCAGCCCACACGCGCCTACGAGCGGCAGCGACGCTCGGAGTCGTGCTGCTACTTTCAGCACCGTCCGTCGCGCCGGCCGGTGACTGCGCCGGCGTGAGCGTCAGGCGGCTCTCCGTGACAGCGAACGCCGTGCGGGTGCGGGGCACGATCACGGCACCCGGGCTGACCTACGATGCCATCGTCGCGCCGGGCGCCGCCGTCGAAATCTCCCTCGTCGACGCCGACGATCCGGCAACCGTTCTCTACCAGGGGAGCATCCCCGGGGACGACTTCGTCGCCACGGCGCGCTCGCTACGGTACACCGGAGGCGGCGCGGGCGCGGGACGGGTCGTTTTCAAGGACTGGCGGCCCCAGGACAGCACGGTCTGGTTCGGCGCGACGCTGCCGGCCGCCGTGCCGGCCGCGGCGGGCCCCGCGCGCAACCTCCGCGTCTACCTGCGCAGCGCCAGCCTGTGCGCGCGCTCGTGCGTGAGCGCCTGCCGCCCGGGCGTTGCCGGGCTCGTCTGCACCCGCAGCGCGATCTACGTTCCCCCGCCCGACGCCGGCTACGGCGCGCTCGACCCGGGAAATCGCCGGCTGCCCACCTCGTTCCTCTGCGGTCTCGAGATCCGCACCGACGGCGAGGCCTGCGACTTCCTGATCGACGAGGTCTGCCTGCTGCCGTATCCATCGTCGTACTTCCTCGCGCCCGATCCATCGACCCCGACCGGCCTCCGGATCAACTACGGACCCACCGCGCTACCCGCCAACGCGCTGGGCACGCGCATCAACCCGGCGGACTGGAACACGCTCGACGGCTACAGCCCCGGCCCGAAGATCCTCGCCCTCTTCCCGGATACCGGCGCTTCCGTCGATCTCGACGCCTCGGGCGCCGCCTTCCACACCGACTTCGCCCGCTCGCTCGACGCGGACCACCCGACGATCCTGATGGAGGCGGCGACCGGGGAGCGCGTCGTCCACTTCGCCGAGATGGCCGCCAACACCGACGACGTCACGAAGAAGGCCCTCATCATCCGTCCCGGCCGGCGTCTCGACGATGGGACGCGCTATCTCGTGGCGCTGCGCAATCTGGTGGACGTCAACGGCACGCCGATCACGCCGCGGCTGGCGTTCCGCGCGCTCCGCGACGGGCTCGCCGAGAGCGAGGTCGCTGCCGCCTGCGGCACCGCGTGTGCCGCGGCGGTGGAGGCGCGCCGCGCAACGTTCGCCGACATCATGGACCGGCTCGAGACGGCGTGGGTGGACCGGGAGGATCTCGTGCTCGCGTGGGACTTCACCACCGCGAGCACCGAGGCGCTGACGGGCTGGATCGTCGCGGTCCGCGATCAGGCCTTCGCGCTCGGCACGCCGGCGTTCAGCGTCACCAGCGTCAACGACAACGGCGGGGCCGGCTTCGACGCCAACATCTGGGCGCGCATCCAGGGCACCTTCCAGGCCCCGCTCTTCATGACCGCGAACGCGCCCGCGTCGCGCCTGAACCTCGTCGGCGGGGTGCCGCAGCAGAACGGCTTCGGCGCCATCCCTTTCGTGGTCGACGTCCCGCGGATCGCCGTGCCGGCGCCCGGCTGCACTTCGGGCTGCACCGTGCAGCCGGCGCGGCCCACGCTCTGGGGGCACGGGCTTCTCGGCGATCGTTTCCAGCTCCGCACGCTGTCGGTGCTCGGCAACACCTACAACTTCGTCATCGCGGCCGTGGACATGCAGGGCATGTCGAGCGCCGATGTCGTTCCCTCCGTCCTGCCGATCACCCAGAACGTCTCGCTCTTTCACCGCATCCCGGAGCGTCTGCACCAGGGTTTCCTGAATCATCTCCTGCTCGGCCGGCTGCTGGTGGATCCCGTGAACGGCTTCAATTCCCACCCGGCCTTCCAGTTCGGCACCCCGGCCGCTGGCGTCATCGATACCACGGAGGTCTACTATTCGGGCGGCAGCCAGGGCGGGATCTTCGGCGTTGCCATCATGTCGATCGCCGAGGACTTCAAGCGCGGCTTTCTCGCCGTGCCAGGAGCCAACTACAGCACGCTCCTGCGCCGGAGCATCGACTTCAATCAGTTCCTCGAGCTGTTCCGGCTGGCCTATCCCGACCCGCTCGACGAGACGCTCGCGCTGGCATTGTTGCAGCAGCTCTGGGACCGTGCCGAGCCGCAGGGCTACATGAACCATCTCGCCAGCGGCGATCTGTCCAATCCGCCCGTCCCGCACAAGGTCCTGATCCACATGGCCACCAACGACTCGGAGGTCTCGAACCTGGCGACCGAGATCATGGTGCGCTCCCTCGGCATCCCGCACCTGCGGCCCGTGCACCGCACCTTCTTCCAGATGACCGAAGCGGATGCGCCGTTCGACGGCTCGGCGTTCGTCGAGATCGATCCCCAGCTGTCCGGTTCGCGCTGTCACACGCCCGAGCCGTTCGTCATCGACGCCGGGGCGTCCTGCGTCACGGATGCCGACTGTCCGGGCGCGGGCGATCCGCCGTCGCGCACGATGTGCGCCTCGGGCGTCCCGCCGCTCACGAATCAGGCGCCGCTCTTCAACAACCGCGCCCACGGCTCGACCGGCACGCCGACGGCAGGCATGCAGATCGAGGCGTTCCTGCGCCCCAACGGTTCGATCGTCCAGTTCTGCAACGACACGTGCGCTCCGGAGTGAACGATCAGCGTGAACACGGCACGGGATGAGGCAGGGCAGTGCGGCCCGCGCCAGCGGGGGTGGCGCCGCGGCACCGTAACGCGGGTCTTCGGCGCGACACGGGTACAGTCGGATTCCCGCGCCGGCGACGGGATCCACCTGTTCACGCGCACGCTGCGTCCCGTGTTCAACGTCACGGGCGCGCCCGCCATGGTCGATCGCTTCTTCGCCGCGCCGCGCGAGCGGAAGGTGACCGTCACGGCGATCTACATTGCCGACGTCGGCAGCCTCGCGCTCACCAGCGTCGCGATCGAAGGCGACGCCTAGCCCTTGCCCTCCCCGGCCTCGGGAACCTCCCGGGTCTCGGGAACCCACCACCAGCCACGGCGACGACACGGCTGTTCGAGATCGCGGCGATGCCGCGTGTGATCCAGCACTCGACCGCGGGAGTCGACCGCCCAGACGTCTATCGCGTCGCGACGCACTCGCACCCTCAGGAAATGCGGGACCGACAACGCGCGCGGGAAGTTCGGATGCGGGCGCGGTCGATCCAGCGACGCGTCGCCACCCCCGCCGCTCACGATGGAGAGAACCCGCGCGGTCGCCTCGACGGTGCACGCGAGGTCGGCGCGCTCGTACATGTGCACGTGGCCGGCCAGCACGAGGTCCGCACGGCCGCGCTCGAGGATCTGTTGCAGCCGCCGGCCGCCGACCACGGAGCCCTTGCGCGCGCTCGTGTAGGGGGGCTCGTGCAGGAACACGATACGCCAGGGACGGCCCGCGGCGCTGGCGAGCTCGCTGCCCAGCCACGAGGCGTCCACGACATCGGGATCGCCGAACGGGGTGAAGCTCGCCGACAGGAACCGCGCATCGCCCCAGTCGAAAGCGTAGTTCAATTCATCGGGGTCTGCGGTAGGGTAGTACAGCGGCAGAAACAGGTCCGTGTACGCGCTGGTGGACTCCAGGTCGTGGTTGCCGGGCGTCGGAAACAGCGGCATCCGCTCCAGCACGCGGCGGTACGGACGAATGAAACGCGCGTCGAGCTCGGCCGCCGCTCCGCGCGGATAGGCGAGATCGCCGAGGTGAACGAGAAACGCAGGGCGGGCGGCGAGGATGCGGCGAGCGATACGTGCGGCCGTCTGGCGGCCGTCGCCCGAGTCCCCGACCGCGGCGAACGTGAAGGTGGATGGAATGGACGGCGGTGGCGCCGTGCGGAAGCGGAAGCGGCGCCGGCCGCCTGGTCGGGAACGTTCACCCGGTCGCCGGCTGGACGGCGGCCGGCTCGGCAGCGGCAGGCCGATTCGACAGGTGTACCTCGTGTCCGCCCGCAGCCCCCGCAGCGACGCGTGCTGCAGCCCCCTGTCGCGCGCGACGACCTGCGCGGGCTCATGCACGTTGCCGGCGCCGTCCTCGCAGCGAACGCCGCCGACCGCGGTCCCGGTCCAGACCACGCTGGCCTCGGTAGACGTGACCCCGGTGATGTAGAGCCAGCCGCTCGGAAGATCGCGGGAGCAGCCGCTGCCGGGCAGGGACGCGGCCGCGAGACACGCCGCGACCGTCGCGCCGCGCCACGTGGCGGAATATCCGCGATCCGTCACTGCCGGCCGCCGCGCCGATCGAGTGCCGCGACCGCCAGTCGATAGAGCAGCAAGAGCATGAAGAAGGCGAGCAGCACCTGCACGGCGCGCCACGCGACCGCGTCCACCAGCCCTTCGCCGCGGGCAACCGTCTGATCCAGCCGGCCGAGGGTCGCCGCCGTCTCGGAGGATCCGACCAATCCTTGCAGTGCGCCGATCGTCTGGCGCAGCTCGGCCGCCGCCTCTTTGATCTGCTGAGCCGTGCTCCCGTAGTCCAGGATGTCGAATGGCCGTGGCGGCGCGGCGTCGACGACCTGCTCGCTTCCCGCGGTATCCGCCGACGGACCGCGCAGGGCTTGAATCTCCGCCAACGTGGACGTCCAGGCGCCGCCCGCGGCGCCGACCTGCACGGCCGTCGCTTCGAGCTGCGCCAGCGTCGTGCGCAGCGCCTCCTGGTCGGCGCGGGAGTCGGCCAGCAGCTGCGCTGCCTGCTCTCGCAGCGCCTGCGGCAGGCGCTCGGTCGCGTCGGCAAACTGCTGGGCGCTCTCGGCCATCGTGCCCCAGCGCGAGACGAGATCGCGCACCGTCTCCTGATCCTCCATGTCGTGCAGGACGAGCTCGAGCTGCCAGCGTGTCACCTGCGGCAGCATCGCCACCGTGTCCGCAAAGTAGCGGCCCGTCTCGCTGAAGTGGTTGATCGCCTGCGCCGTATCACTGACGCCCGAGAGCGCGCGGAAAGGCGCCATCGGCACGTTCAGCACCCAGGCAAGATCCGGGCTCGTCCGGGCGCGAACGAGGGCGTTCAGCATCGACTGCGGCGTGAACACGCCGCCTGGAGACTCCGCGACCAGCTCCTCGGCCTCTCTCCTGAGCCGTTTGACTTCCTTGGGCCGCAGGAGCTTCTCGGCGATGCCGAAGGTTTCGTCCTCCAGCCGCTGCGCCGCCTGCACGGCAATCGGCTGGAGCGGGCCAAACACACTCGCCGCCGCGCCGGTGGTGAAGTGCACGCGCTGACCGACGGCGAGGATGACCATCCCGAGGAGCGCCCGATCCGCGCCCGGGAGGAAGGCCACCCGTTGCGCCGTCGAAACGATATCGATCTTCCACCCGAGCGCTTCCCGCACAACGGCCCGGTCGGTGGTCTTGTGCGCGATCTCGTCGGCCGCCGCCGGAACGATGACCGAGTACTGGGCAGCCAGCCCGGCCAGGTCGCTGCTCAGGTCCTGCTCGGTGTACTGCGGCTCCGAGGACACCCCTGGTGTCAACCGCCGCACCGTGTTGCAGCCCGCACCGCTCGCGACGAGCGCCATGCACAGGCTGCCGAGCAACGCGACGTGTCCGATGGAGCCCATGGAGCGAGGCACGGCCTCGGGATGTTCCAGAAGGTGTGAAAAAGTCAAACGGCGCCGAGGCCGTCACTTGTGGCATTCGATGAAGAAGACGGGTCGATCGGCGAGGAAATCGTCCCAGAACCCCGCATCGAATGCCCGCGACCCGGCGCCGGACAGGCGCGGCGCGTGAAAGCGGATGTCGCGCAATCCGGCCGCGTGCGCGGCCCACTCGTGGGTCGCCAGGCCGAGGTGATAGTTCTCGATCTGGAAGGACTCGTTATCGAGATAGAAGATGTAGCCAATCGGAGTCCCTTCACGGACGGGCTCGCGCACGACCTTGATGAAGCCGTATTTTCTGCTGCGTGCGAAGGTCTCCGGGTTCTGGCCGGGATTGTCGTTGACGGTGACGAAGCGCCTGCCGGCTTTGAGCGCGCGGGCGACGGCCCGATACATCGCCAGCAGCTCCTCTCTGGTGCGGGCGTAGTTCAGCAGATACGCGGCGCACACGAGATCGAAGCCGCCGTCCGGCTGAAACTCGCGAGCGTCCTGCACGCGGTACTCGATTCCCAGCGGCTGCTCGGCTTCCCGGGCACGGGCACGCTTGATCATCTCCGCGGAAAGATCGACGCCGAGGACGCGCGCCGCCCCGGCTGCCTTCAGCGCGCGCGAGTAGTAGCCCTCACCGCAGGCGAGGTCCAGCACCGACTTGCCGGCAAGGTCCCCCAGCAGCTCGAACAGCGTGAAGTGCTCGATGTGGAGTCGCCAGGGCGATTTCTTCGCCATCTGGTATTGCTCGGCGATTTGATCGTAGTCGGTGGGCATCGCAGTGGACCTCCTATACGCCTCGCGCCTGTGCGCCTATGCGGCCTCGAGGCCGTAGGCTCTGAGGACGTTGCGTCCGAGGACGTTCTCGCGACACTCCAGCGGCAGGGCATCGATCATGCGGCTCATGTGACCCACGTACCTCGGCGCATGATCCGGATGGGGGAAGTCGGATGCCCAGAAGAACCGGTCGGCGCCGACGATTGGCATGATCGCCCCCAGGGTGGTTTCGTCCGGATCCGCCGAGATCCAGCATTGCCGCCGGAAATACGTGCTCGGCTTGTGCTTGAGGGGAACCGTCTTGCCCTGCGGCGTGGCGTAGACGGAATCCATACGATCGAGCCAGTAGCCGATCCAGCTCGCCCCCGACTCGAGCACGACCACGCGCAGTTTCGGAAAGAGATCGAAGACGCCGAACTGAAACAGCGAGGTGAACGCGTGCCGGACCGCGTCGGCGGCGGTCACGTTGATGAGAAACGTGAAGCGGACGCTGGTCATCTCGCCGAACCGACCCGGCGCCGCCCACTTCGGCTCGAAGGTCGGATGAACGCCCACGGGCAGCCCCAGCTCCTGGGCAGCAGCAAACACCCGGTGGTGATCGAAGTGGCCGAGGGGCTTGCGGCTCCAAGCGAACGGAGGGGTCCATACCCCGCGGACGCCGTCCTTCGCCGCCCGACGCAGCTCGATCTCCGCAGCCTCGGGATCGCCGAGGGAGATCTGCGCGATGGGAACGAGGCGGCCTCCGGAATCGGCGCAAAAGTCGACGATCCATCGATTGTAGGCGCGGAGATAGGCCTGGGTGATCTCTTCGTCTTCGCACTCCGCCACCCACAGGACCCCGAGCGTCGGGTAGAGAAAGGCGCGTTCGATGTTCTCCAGGTCGAGACGGCGCAGGCGCTCCGCCGGATCCATTGCCCCGAGCGGCGCTTCGTCGACATACGCGAGCCCGGTCGGTGTACGCTGGTAGGAGATCCCGCCGACGCGGTCCATGGCACCGAGGCCGGCAGGCATGCCGTTGCGCACCAGCTTCGAGGGCCGGCCATCGATCACCATGTGCTCGAGGCCCCGGTCATCCTTGGCAATCGTCAGCGCCCGATCGCGAAACCGCGGTTCCAGATACCGGCGCCACAGATCCGGCGGCTCGAGGACGTGCCCATCGGCGTCGACCGCGCCGCGCAGCTCGAATCGTTCGAGGGCCCCAGGCGGATACCCCTCCCGCAGAGGGGCCGGCCCTCGAAGAGCTGCTTCGCTGAGAGATCGCTCCATGGCTCGCTCCAGGCCACTCAGGGCCGACCACGCTCCTACCGTGTTAGTAGGGGGTGTCCACTGCGCGCTGTGCGCGTACTCGCGACTCTGCCACATCTCGGCCGACTACGGTACCTCGCGAGGCGGCGCATGAGTGATCCTTTCCACGGCAGCTCTCCGACATGGGCCAGCAAGCGATGGGCCTCGAGATCCGCCCCCACGCTTGCGTCCAGTTGCATATCCGCGCGCCACGGGGCAAACACTCCTCATGGCCTACGCAATGACTCGCGCCGAATGTGAAGCCTTCCTCGCCGAGACACGTTCGCCGCGCCGGACTACGAGCGCGACGTGCGCGGTATGGCCCTGCGCTACCTGGGGGCGGAGATGGGTGAAGCGTACCTCGCGCTCACCGCCGATGAGCGTGCCCGCAACCCCGAGGTCCTCATCGAGCTGCGCCCCAAACGCTGGCGCTCGGCCGACTACGCGAAGATGACGGGGTAGACGCCACGCGAGCGAGTCCCACGGCGGGCCGTGCGTTCCTCTTGTCCGTTGCAACGGTCCTCGCGGTCTTTCTCATCGCCGAACCTGCGCTGTGGCTCGCCGGGGTCGAGCCCCTGATCCGGCGTGAGGATCCCTCGCAGGGGTTCTCGGGCCTGATGACCGTATTCCAGCGCGACGGCGAGCGATACCGAACTCGTCCGTCGTTGCGACCGAGCACCTTCAACGACCAATCCTTCCTCGCGCACAAGCCGTCGAACGGCCTGCGTATCTTCTGTCTCGGCGGTTCCAGCGCGTTCGGCTTTCCCTGGGACGCTCGGGCATCCTTCTGTGGGGTGCTCGCGGACGTGCTGCACGCCGCCTATCCCGAGCGAACGGTCGAGGTCGTCAACGTCGCCGGGATCTCCTATGCGATGCACCGCCTCAACATCGTGGCCGACGAGATGGTCGCCTACGATCCCGACTTCTTCATCATCTACAGCGGTCACAACGAGTTCATCGAACGGGATTTCTACGAGGCCTTGAAGCAGCGGGGTGCCGTTCGAGCAGGGCTCGTGCACCTCTTGGCCCACACGCGGCTCTTCTCCGCCTTGCGGGACCTTCGGGGTGAGCGGCACGGCACTGCGGACACCAGCGGTGCGCGCTTCGGCATGACCGTTCGCCGGGATCAGACCCGGTCCTATTCCATGGCGGAGAAGGAGCGGGTAATCGCCGACTATCACGAGGGCCTGGACCGCCTGGTCACCCTCGCACAGCGACACGGCGCGAAGGTCGTCGTCGCCACGTTGCCGTGCAACCTCCGCGACTGGCGGCCCCAGGCGTCGAGCGCCGCGGCGGCGGAAGGCGCCGACCATGGCACCCGTCTCCGCGCCTCGCGACTGCCCGGCAGAACCTGGCCGCCCAGAGATTCGACGACGCGCTGGGGGAGCTCACGCGTGCGGCCGCGGAGGCCCCGATCCACGCCGAGACGCAGTTCCTCTTGGGGCGCGCCCACGAAGGGCTTGCGAACTGGGACGAGGCGCGTCGGGCCTATCGCCGTGCGTGCGACTACGATGCCGCACCCGTGCGGCGGTTGCAGGGTATCAACGATGCCGTGCGAACCGTTGCGCAGGCGCGCGGCGCACTGCTCGTGGACGTCGAGCGGGTCTTCGAGGAGACGAGCCCGCACGGCCTCGTGGGCTTCAATCTCATCGAGGACTACGTGCACCCGACACTACAGGGACACCAGCTCATCGCGTGGCACCTCTGGGACAACATGGCGCGGGCAGGTTGGCTGGGACCTCGCGCCGCCGCTTCCGACGTCTTCGACCGTGTCACCGCCGCGCGGCCTGGCGTGACCAACGAAGCAAACCCGGTCTGGCTCTTCAACCAAGGAGCGATCCTCGAGAACGCGGGACACATCTCGCAGGCCATCGTGAAGTACCGGCAAGCGCTCGCTGTCGCGCCGGGCTACGTCGGGGCTCTCGAGAACCTGGCGATCCTTCTCGCTCGGCAGGACGACGCCGGCGAGACCGACGCCGTCGTCGGCCGCCTCCTGCAGATCGATCGCGACAACGCCAACGGAAGGATGTTGCGTGGTGATCTACTTCGTCAGCAGGCGCGCCTGGCCGAGGCAACCGTCGAGTATCGTCGCGCCATCGCCACGTCCCCCGATCTCTCCCGCGCCTACAATCAGCTCGCAGCGACCCTCATCATGATGAACGACCTGACCGAGGCGGAGTCGGAGCTCAACCGAGCGCTCGGCCGCACGCCCGACGATGTCGACGCACACGTCCTCCTCGGGCAGGTATTCATGCGCCGTGGCGCCTGGCCCCAGGCGGTGGAGGAGTTCCAGCGTGCCCTCGGCTTCGACCCGTACAGCGTCCCGGCACTGATCAGTCTCGGGGAGGCCTATCTTCAGCGGAAGATGTACCGCGAGGCTCTGGAACGGTACGCGGAGGTCCTGCGGATCGATCCGCGGCAGCCCGCCGCGCACAGCCGCGTCGAGCAGTTGCGTACCTTGCTCGGGACCTCGGGTTAGCGGGATCGCCGCACCGGATCACGCCGACAGCGCCGCGATCTCCTCGTCGAGCTGCACGAGCATCTTGGCGACGTTGCGCAGCAGGTTCTCCAGAATGATGATCTTGGCCTTCGGATGCGTGTCGCTCAGCCGATCGAACGCCGCGGTGGCCAGCGCATAGCACTCGACCGGGGTGTCCGCGCGCACGTCGGCCGCGCGCGGGCTGCGGTTCACCACCGCCAGCTCGCCGAACGCCATCCCCGGTGACAACGTCGAGAGGCGCTTCAGACGGCCGCCCGGTAGTTCGATCATCACGCTGACCTCGCCGCGCGCCAGCAGGTAGATCTCGGCCGCCGGGTCGCCCATGCGGACGATCAGCTCGCCCGGCGCGAAGGCGCGTCGCTCGAGCAGGCCCTCGAGGTGGCCGAGATCCGCCGTGTCGAGGCCGCGGCAGAGCTCGTGCTCGACCAGCGGCACCGATCGCCCCCGGCCGTCGAGCGGCCCGTGTGGGGCGAGCAGCCGGTCCTCGCACCACTCGAAGGCGAGGTCCAGATCGAGGAAGGTTCGTAGCCGCGCCTCGCCCCGTCCGTCGCTCTGCCGCTCTTCCAGCACGCGGAGAAATCGCGGCTGGCTGTCCGCGCCGACGAGCAACAGTTCCTTGCCGCGGACGGCCAGGCCGTCGAGCAGCTCGTGCACGATCGACACCCCGGGCTCCTCGACGGCGGTCACGCGCCCGAAATCGAGGATTGCGTAATCCATGGCGTCGCCGGCCTCGACGATCCGCCGGACGAGGGTCTCGAGCGCCGAGAAGAGGAGATCGCCCTGCAACTCGTAGACGTGGGCACTCGTACCGAGGGTGTCGAGAAGACGTCGCTCGCGCTCGCTCCGTCGCCGTTTCGAGCGCATGGCAGCGAGCGTGTAGTGAGCCCGGATCGCCGAGCGTGACGACCGCGGGGCGCGCATGAGATGAAGACTCAACTCGGTGGAGAGGTCGCGGCAGGTGGCGACGCCGCGCACGCTGTTGCCCCGCTCGTCGAGCAAAGGAGAGAAGACACCGATCCCGAGCTGCCCGGGCAGCACCGCCAGCACGCCACCCGCCACGCCGCTCTTCGCCGGCATCCCGATCCAGTACATCCATTCACCGGCGGCGTCGTACATACCGCAGGTCGTCATCACGCTCAGGATGTCGCGCACGAGCTCGGGGCGCACCGGCCGGTCCCCGGTGACGGGATTCTGGCCCCCGTTCGCCAGCGTCGCCGCCATCACGCTCAGGTCGCGACAGCAGACGGAGATCGCGCACTGGCGGAAGTAGAGGTCGAGCGCAGGCTCCGGATCATCGGTGAGGACATCGAAGTTGCGCAGCATGTGACCGATGGCGCGGTTGCGATGCCCGGTCTGTCGCTCCGATTCGTAGACCGCGCTGTCGAGCGTGAGCGTCCTCCCCGCATAGAGAGAGAACACCGCGAGGAGACGGCCGAGCCGGTCCTCCGGCGAATGCCCGGCCACGAGCGACGTCGCGACGATGGCCCCCGCGTTGATCATCGGGTTGAGCGGACAGCCGCTCGTCGGGGCTAGGCTGATCGAGTTGAAGGCGTCGCCCGTCGGCTCGACGCCGATCTTTCGCAGCACCACGTCCCGGCCCTGGTCCTCGAGCGCGAGGCCGTAGGTGAACGGCTTGGAGATCGACTGGATGGTGAACGGCAATCGGCTGTCGCCGGCCTCGTAGACCTGGCCGTCCGTCGTCGCGATGCAGATCCCGAACCACTCCGGGTCCGCCTTGGCGAGCTCCGGGATGTAGGTGGCCACCTGCCCCGTACGCAGCGCCTTGTGCTTGGCGTGCAGCCGGTCGACCACCGTCTGGATCGGGGATCGAGCAGGCCCGCGGGACGCGTCCGGATTCGTTCGCTGGCTCTCAACCTGCATGGCTCCCTCAGTTGCGCCGCCGTGCGGCGGCGCAGATCGGTCCGCGACGGACACACTCGAAGGCCGGCACGCCCATCGATCGAGTCATTCATCGCGGCATTCGCTGCGTTCGTATTCTGGATCTGTCCTGTCGCGTGACGTGGTCGCGACGCGTTTCATGTCGCCGCCGCCGCGCGACCGCCGCAACGGGCGAGGAAGGCAGCCGCCGCGCGATCTTCCGGGTAGCGTTCCCTCAGCGTGCGCAGAAGATCGACGGCCTCGGCCCACGCCTCGCGGCGAAAGGCTCCGAGGGCGGTGCTGAACCCGGCCGCTCGCGCCGCGAGCCGTCCGTCCTGATCGTCGGCCCGGCAGCCGAGCAGCTCGTGGACGACCACGTGCTGAGTACGGCCCTTGACCAGCACCTGATCGATCTCCCGCGTGATGAACTCGTCGCCGATCGCTTGCCGGGTCCGTTCCGTGATCAGCACCTCGGTGGCGTACTCCTTGTTCAGCCCTTCGAGACGCGACGCGAGATTCACGTCGTCGCCCACCGCGGTATAGTTGAAGCGCTGCGGGGAACCGAAATTTCCGACCGCGGCTTCGCCGGTGTTGATGCCGATCCCGATCTCGATGAGCGGGCGGCCGAGCGGCCGCCATCCCTCGCGGAGCTCCCGCAGCGTTGCCGTCATCTCGAGGGCGGCGCGGCAGCAACGCACGGCGTTGTTCTGCGCCAGCACCGGAGCGCCCCAGAACGCCATCACCGTATCGCCGATGTACTTGTCGAGCAGGCCATCGTGGCGAAACACGACGTCGGTCATGGCGCCAAGGTAGGTGTTGAGCAGCTCGCCCAGCATCTCGGGACGAAGCGTCTCCGAGATACCGGTGAAATCCCGGATGTCCACGAACAGGATCGTGATCTCCCGCCGTTCGCCGCCCAGGCGTAAGCGGTCGGGGGCGCGCGCGAGAATCTCGGTCACCTCCGGGTTCAGATAGTGACGAAATGCCTTGCGGATCCAGCGCTTCTCGCGCTCCTCGGAGATGGCCCGCGCCACCGCGCCGGCGAGCGTGCAGCAGAAGACGGCACCGAGGACGTAGGCGCCCCCGACCGCGAGCCGCGCGCTCTCGAAGAGCCGTTGCCCGCCCCAGGCGCACAGCAGGGCCACGCCAAGCGCGAGCAGGAGGGCCGCCGGCGTTCCGAGCCGGCGCAGCCCCACTCCCAGGACGATACCGAGCAGGACGATGATCATCGCCTCCGCCGGGACGGTCCACCAGGGGCGCCGGAGACTCGACGCGTGCAGCATGTTGTCGAGCACCGTCGCTTGCAGCTCGACGCCCGGGGCCACCGGCACGAACGGTGTGGCGCTCTTGTCGAACCCCGTCGCGGTGAAGCCCACGAGGGCGAGCTTGCCGGCGAGCGCGCCCGCAGGAACGCGTCCTTCGATGACGTCGACGGCGGCGACGTGCGGGAAGGTGTGCGGGGGGCCGAGGTAGTTGACCCAGAGCCGCGCGCCACCGTCCACTGCCGCCTCGAGCGCCCCGATCCGCAGCGCCTGGACGCCATCCGGCGCGAGCGTCACTTGGGCTGCGCCACCGCCGCGGGCGAGCCGCAGCATCTCGAGCGCGAGCGCGGGCGCGAGGCGATCCCTCACTCGGATCGCGAGCGGAACGCGGCGATAGATGCCGTCGGCGTCGACGAGGAAGTTCACGTGCCCGGCGCCGGCTGCCGCGCCGGCCAGCGCCGGGATGGTGAGATAGGCGTGGCTGGCGGTCTCGAATCGATCTGCTCGCTCAACGCTCGCCCCGCCGATGGCACGAACGGACAGCTCGCTGCTCGGCGGCGCAGCGAGCGGAGCCGCCGGAGCCCCGGGCCGGCCGAGCTCGAAGAAATGGCCCAGGACGACCCGGCCGGACCGGCGCAGCGCTGCCGCCAATCGCGCGTCGTTGTCGAGATCGAGACGCAGCCGTCCCAGCAGGTCCGTCGCTGTCTGATCGGGCACGGCGGCAACCACCGTCTCCAGCGCCGCCATGTCGATGCTGTGATCGGGCTGATCGAACATGATGTCGAGGCCGATGCCCGCGGCACCGGCTTCCGTCAGCTCGTCGATCAGCGTGGCCAGCCGCGACCGCGGCCAGGGCCAGCGGCCGATTCGCGCCAGACTCGTCTCGTCGATGCCGACGATCACGACCTCGCTCCCCGGGGTCGTGGCGCCGCGGAGCCGGTAGCGCAGATCGAGAGCTTTGAGGTCGAGCATCTCGAAGGGGGTGGGGGTGAGGAGACGGACGGCCGCGATGAGCACCGCGACGGCGAGACTAGCGCGAGTGGCAGTGATGCGCCCCGTCATCGAGCGAGCGAAATGCTCAATTCCACGCGATCGGCGTCAGCGGCGCGAGGGCAGGGGAGGTGGCGGTGGCGGCGGTTTCGTCGGTCCCCTGCGTTTGATCGCATCCACCGGCTGGTCCACGGCCTCCCCTTCGGGAGACTGGCCGCGCGTCTTCACGCGCTCGGGTACGCGCGGCTCCGCGGTGCCCTCGCCACGCTGCCGCCGCTGAAACTCGCGTTCCGGGCTGCGTCCGCTGGCTGCCAGCGTCGTAGCCGCGCCGAGGTCCCGCAACATGTTCCCGGGCGCCAGCTTGGGGGCCAGCGGGTAGCTGCCTCTCCGCACCGTCGTCGTCTCTCCGGGGCCGACCTCGACCGGGCGCGCGCCGGCCGCATCGACCAGCGAGCGAACGAGCGTGGTGTCGGACACGCCTACAACGACGCTCTCCTCGGCGGCGACGTCGTACGACGCGATGAACTCGGTGCCCCGGACTCCCGCAACGGCCGTGGGTGTCTCGACCTCGAAGCTCGCCCCCGGTGTGGCATAGTGCTCGTTGACGAGCGCCCGCACTGCCCCCAAGACGAGCGAGAGCCGCGAAGTGGGTGCCGGCGCCAGGACCTGCTCCTCGACCGTGAGCTCGGAGCTCGCGCCGAGAGTGAGAACAGATTCGTCGGCGAGCAGGACCTTGAGCTTTGAGTCGGCGAGCGTGCGCAGCTTCGACCCGCGTTCGACGACGTCGCCGGCGGCAAGCGGCGTCCAAGCGGCCGCGCCCGGCCGCAACATCTCGGCCTGTCCCTCGAGCGCTGCCACGGAGCCGACCGGCTCTTCGGCGTGCGGTACGCTGCTCCGAGCGATGAGCGTCACCACGAGGATCGCGAACGCTGCCGCCGTCTTGCCGGACACGCCCATCTTGCCTATCTTGCCCATCTTGCTGATCTTGCTGATCTTGCCCATAGCACCAACCGCGCCGATCGTAGGGATCGTGCGAATTCTAGGGTCAATAGAAGAACTCCACCAGCATGGACACCTGATTGCGCGTGTACTCGAATTCGGAGACGTTGGAGTCGTTCAGCGTCGCGTAGTATTCGATGCCGGCACGGAAGCGCTCCGTGATCGGGCGCCCCACGCGGACGAAGAACTGCTGAAAATTGTCCTGCCGGGTTCTCTGGAACCCGGCAAAGCTGTTCGGCCTCGTGTAGTCGTCATAACGGTACACGTAGGCGAAGTCCACAACGGTCTGCCACCAGAGCGCCGCGCCCAGTCCCACGTGTCCCTGGTACGAAGCGAACCGGTAGTCGCTGGGTAGTGCCGTTGTCGAGCCCGACGAGCGGTTTACCGGTCCCGCGCTGCCGTCCGGCCGCTCCGTTGAGTAGTCGAAGCCGGCGGTGGCGTAGTACTTTCCGCCCCCGAAGTACGACGTCTGTGCGGCGCCGACGGTCTGGACGGGACCGTCGCGCACGTTCTCGAAAGGGTCGCTCAGGTACGTGGCATCGCCGTGCCGGTAGACGATCTGCGTGAGGCCCCAATCGCCCGCGAGCACCGAGACAAAGGGCTTCACGAACGGCTCGCTGAGGTAGCCGTCGTCGCCAAGCGTGTAGTGGTTGTACCCGCCCTGGACCCCCGCCCAGAGATACGGAAGGAACCGACGGCTCGCCGTGCCACGCATCTGGTGGGCGCGGAAGTTGAAATCGGTGATCTCGATGTTGAGGGTCTGGTAGAGATCGTATTCCGCCCGGAGGAGATGCTTCTCCGTCACCAGAACGTCGTAGTGACCTCCTCCGCTCAGGATGAACTTGCCGTCGCTCTGATCGGGCGCTCCGAGGCCGGCTTGCCCGTCCGGTGTCAAGGTGACGTTGTCGTCATACTCGAACCCGGTGAGAAAGCTCGCCCCCCAACGCTTCGCCCTGCCCGACTCTGGGTGCGTCGGTGTAGCGAACTCGGCCGCGGCGCCGACCGCGCGATCTTCCGCGGCGATGGAACGCGCGAGCGTCAGGCCACGCTGCGCCTCGGGAAAATCGGGCTGTATCGCGAGGGCACGCTCGAACGCCTGGATGGCTTCGTTCCACCGTTCGAGTCGGCCGAGTGCGAGCCCGAGACTGTACTCGGCGGCTGCATCCTCCGGATCGGCGGCTACCGCCTGCTCGTAGAGCTGTCGGGCTTCGTCGTAGCGACCCGCCGCATAGGCCACGTCGCCCTTCGCCTGCAGCCGCTGGGACTGCTCCGAGCCGGAGGCCACAGCGGGAAGCAAGAGAACGAGAGCGGCCATGAGGAGTGCGGCTCTCACTCCCCCACCCCACGGAGCACATGAATCTCGCCGCCGCCAGCGGCCAGCGGCGGGAGCGGCCGCTCCACCGGCCGGGCCCGGGGCGCCGTGGATCCGAGCGACCCCTGGACCTGCGCGTCGCGCCGGGGCTGGGACGCGGCGAGCGCCCGTCGGAGCGCGGCGCGGGTCCCACGCAGTAGATCGAGCAGTCGCAGGCCGACGTCGCGGTCGATCGTCCCGTTGCGCAGCCCGCGCTTCAGCACACGCTGGAAGCGGCGGAGCTGCCGGTCCGCGCGCTTGAGCCGCTTGCGCAGGCCCGGCCCCTCGGGTGTCGCCGTCGGAGCGAGCAGGCCGCGCGCGACATCGAGCACGGCCTGGAGCTCTTCGACGACGCGGGGTGCCACGAGGCCACCGTCGCCCGCGGCGACCGTCTCCCGCTCGAGCGCGCTCACCCCGGCTTCGGCGGTCTCGGGCGCGCCATGGATCGTATGGACGCAACCGCTCGCCGGCGCGCACGCGTCGCCGGTCGCCGGGATGGTGTCGTCGCAGCGGAGCGCAGCCCGCGGGCAGGCGTTCGCCGCCGCGCCGATGAACGGACCGAACGCTACCGGCACCGGTCCCACGGGCAGCGTCACCGAGACGCGGCCGGACGCCGTATCGACGACCGCGAGCTCGTTCGCGGACGTCCGGGCCACGAAGGCCCGCGCGCCGACGAGGTCGAGGCCGATCCCGAGTGGCCCGCCGCTGACGGGGATCGTTGCGAGCGGGGCGAGTGCGCCTGCATCGATGACCGAGACCGTGTCGGCGCCTGCGTTGGTCACGTAGGCGCGCGCATGCGGGCCGTCGACGGCGATGCCGAACGGGTTGCGCTCGACCGCGATCGTCGCCAGCACGGTGTTGCTGGCGAGGCCGATGACGGACACGCTGCGCCCTTCGAAGTTCGTAACGTACAGGCGCCCGCGCTCGGCGTCGATCGCCATCTGGAGCGGGCGCCTGCCCGTGGCGACGGTGGCGATGACGCTCTCGCTGGTCGTGTCGATCACCGAGACTTCGTTGCTCCCGTAGTTGGAGACGTAGAGATGAGTTCCGCCGGGGCTCAGGCTGAGCCCCACGGGGGCGAGCCCGACGGGAATGGTTCCGCGCACAGCGCGGGTGGCGGTGTCGATGACGAAGACGGCGTCGGCGTCGAAGCTCGCGACATACGCCCGCGCGCCCGCGGGGTCGAACACCACACCGTGCGGCTGCCCGCCCACGGCGATCGTGCCGTCGACCGTTCGGCCGGCGAGGTCGAGGACCGACACGCTGCTCCCCTCCCGGTTCGTCACGTACGCCTCGGTGCCGAGAGGATGGATGGCCGCAGCCCACGGACCGGCGCCCACGGATATGGGTGCCGCGACGGTGTCGGTCGTCGGATCGACGATCGTGAGCGTGCCGTCCTCGAAGTTCGTGACCAAGACGAGAAGCGTAGCGTTCAAGCACGCCAGCGCCGCATCACTCGTCGGCGCAGCGCAGACGCCGGTGCCGCAGACCTCGTCGCCGTTGCACACGTCGGTGTCGCCGCACGACTCCCCTTCGGCCTGGTTCCGGCAGGTCGGCGAGCAGCAGTCGTCGGCGTCCTCGTTGCCGTCATCGCACTCTTCGCCGGACTCGCGGCGGCCGTTGCCGCAGATCTCCCGCTGGCAGGCCGAGCAACCGTCGCCGGCGTCCTCGTTGCCGTCGTCGCACTCTTCGCCAGCCTCGCGGCGGCCGTTGCCACAGATCTCGCGCTGACAGGCGGCCGAGCAACCATCGCCGGCGGTGGTGTTGCCATCGTCGCATTCTTCGCCGGCCTCGCGGCGGCCGTTGCCACAGATCTCCCGTTGACAGGAGGCCGAGCAGCCGTCACCGGCGGTGGCGTTGCCGTCGTCGCATTCTTCGCCGGCCTCGCGGCGGCCGTTGCCGCAGGCCTCGTGCCGACACGTCGGCGAGCAGCCGTCGCCGGCGATCGTGTTCCCATCGTCACACTCCTCGCCGGGATCGGCGCGGCCGTTGCCACAGCCCTCGCGTTGACAGACCGGCGAGCAGCCATCGCCGGCGGTCGTGTTCCCATCGTCACACTCCTCGCCGGGATCGGCGCGGCCGTTGCCGCAGCCCTCGCGCTGACAGACCGGCGAGCAGCCATCGCCGGCGGTCGTGTTCCCATCGTCGCACTCCTCGCCGGGATCAGCGCGGCCGTTGCCGCAGTCCGCGGTGGCAGTGAGATCGCCGCCGAGGATCACCGGCAGCTGTTCACCGCTTTCCTCCTCGACCGCCAGGGCCCGTAGGCCCGCGAAACCGGGCGGACCGGTCCAGACGTGGTGGTAGAAGCAATGGCTGAGGTTCTCCAGGGCAACCGGGATGCCTGGAAAGAGAGTGAACAGATGCGCGGTGGGCGAGACCACGCAGCGCATCGCCGGCTCGGCAGTCAGGGAAACCGGCAGCCATCGGTACGCGACGCTCGGATCCGCCTCGATCTCCGTGAGAGCGATCAGGCTCCCGCCCCGATCCAGAAACCTTGCCACGGCCTCCTTTCGTGTCGCCAGGCGCGCAAGATCGTCGTCGGAGATGCCGCCGGGGGTGCTCGAAGCGTCCGCTGGCACGTAGATGACGGCGTAGGGCGCAAGATCAGCCGTCGAGATGGCCGCACCCGCAACATGGTTGATCGGCACTCCGGGACCGCCGTTTACGGGGGCGTTCCAGGAATCGACTCCCTGGGCAGCGACTCCGCCTTGAACCCCGATCGCCAGGATCTGCCCGTTACCGCCGCCCTGGGCGACGGCTGTCGTCAGGGCACGCGGGTACAAGCCGCCGCAACGACTACCGAGGCAGTGGGTCGCATCCTCGGCGTCGTCACCACTGAGGAACACGAACCCGGACCAGGCCGGCTGACTGCTGGCGAGGATCCACGCGGCGATGAGGCCGGCGAGACACCGGAGCGTCGGACGCCGCGGCGAGAACCCTGCCGGGGGCGACCGGCGTTCGGTGCGGTAAGCCTGCAAGACCACACCCCTTTAGTCGTGCCGGCCGCGGCGATGCAAGCAATATGCGTGCGCACCGCAGCGGAATGAGGCTAGTGTCGCCCTCACCGGCGATTCTCGTCGTGCGCTCGGGTGAATATTCCCAGCGGAAGACTGCTGCAACATCGGCATTCTGGCTCGTGAGCAGCACGTGGTGCTGGCCCGCGGGCAGGAGCCGGATGCACGCGTAGGAGCCTAGGGGAATCCCTACCCACGAGCGCCCTCATCGAAGTCCCTTCCTCATCGCACGATGAACTGCGATTTGAAAGAATCGCCCGGCCGCCGGGACGCTGGAAGTTGAGCAACCAACCGCCTCCCTGGCGGTGACGGCGGATTGATCTTGCCAGGCCGGCCCGATGGCAAGAGCTTCTGGTGCAACCAGAAGGGTCCACCGTCTCCAGGACCGACGATGCGCAGCAAGCGGATCGTCCCTAGAAGCGGATCGTATACTGCACGCCTCGGGCCTCGGGACCCAGAAACGGCGTCAGGTTGCGCAGGCTCAGCTTCGGAACAGAAGCCTCCGCCGGGCGCGAGTAGTCGTAGACGCTCGGCAAGACAAATCCGAAGATGACGCCGAACCCCCAGCCCGTGATGACATCGGTTGCGAAGTGCTGGTCCGTACGGACTCCGGTCCGAAGTGTCAATCCGTAGCACGGGAGGCGCACCACACCCACGAACCTCTGCGCGTCCGGGCCCTCGAGCATCCGCCCCGTACTCAAGTTTTCCCGACGCCGTGCCGAACCTTCCCAGAGGGCCGGCTCGCCCGGCCGACCGACGTTCAGGAGTCGCCGATGCACATCGATTCGGGTTCGAAACTTTCCGGCATGGCACCCGCCGCACTGTGTGCCGTCGCCATGCTCCTCGCCGCCGTGGTCTCCACGGCTCCGCTGGCTCCCGCTACTGCTGGCGTCGTTCTCGATCTCGACGGGTCCGCGTGGACGTTCGCGTCCACACTCGCCAAGATGAAGGCCCGCGCGCAGGGGATCGGTAAGGTCAAGGTCGTCGGCATGGAGGTGATCCAGCTCCGGCTGCTGCCGGGGAACACCTGGGAAGCCGACGTCGGCGGCGCACTGGTCCTGCAAGGCACGTACTCGCACGAGGACGAGAAACACCTGAGCCTGGCCTTCGACGCCGCATCACTCCTGGCGCTGGCGGAGCGTTACGCACAGGAAGTGGAGGCGGCGGCCGCCCTCGAGGGCGTGAGCCTGGACGCCACCCTGACCGTGGTCGGCGCGAAAGTCATCGTCGGGATCAAGCCCAGCGCGAGCAGCGGCACCGCGGTGGCGAAGCTGAAGGCCAAGCTCGTGCTGGCCGGCACGGTGTCGGCGCCCCTCCTCGGCGTGAGCAATGTGCCGGGCGAGGTCGCAGCCAAGCTCAAAGGGATCAGCGACCCGGTGCCCCTCGTCGACGTTACCGGCTAGGGCCCCCCGCCACGTTGTCCGCTCCGTAACCGACAACGTTCCGCTCGCGCCAGGATCCGACCGCATCCGGACAGGTCCGTTGCGACGAGGCCACCCGGGCAACTGGGCGTCGCCGGATGCGCAACCGCTACTCGATCGGCGCCTGCGAAATGCTCGGCGGCAGGACGGAATGCGGCGTGACGGCGAGCGTATCGCCGGGGCTGAGGATGTCCTGGACGCTCGCCAGAAATTCGGGTGCGACGCCGACGCGGGCGCGGAGCTCGTCGAGCGTGTGAGTGGCCGGGCAGTCGGCCCAGCAACGGCGGGCGAGAATTGCTCACTCTCCGACCGGCAGCGTCAGCACCGGAGCCGCGTCCTTGCCGCTCGCAGACTGAAGCGCGAAGACGAGCTTCAGCAAGGCGAAGGTGGCTTTGGACATCTGGTCGTCATCGGCGATGTAAAACCACCAACCACGGTGACGGACGGCAATGAAGGCACGTTCGGGCCGCTCCTGCTGCGAATGGACGGTCATCACCTTGCGCGTGACCTGCGACCAGTCGAACGGCGCTCCGGCATCGCCGGTCACCGTCACCAGGCCGGCCTGCACGTCCGCCGGCGGCACCTCCACCGACGCGGAGAGAAAGTAGAGCATGCCGAGCAGGGACCGAGAACGCACGCCGACCTCCGTCGGCTGGCGCCCGAAGGGGAACGCCGTGAGCTTGAAGTCGCTGCGCCCGGGCGCCAGGCCGAGGTAGCGGCGGACCGCGGCTACGTCCTCCGCGAGCGGGCTTCGTGGGTCCGAGGGGGCGCGAACCCAGAAGCGTGGATTCCGCCCCGGCGGATCCGTGTCCTGCTCCTCCTCCTCCCAGTTGAAGCCGAGGAGTCCGGCGAGCTGCAGCCGGTGGACGCGCGCGGCGAAATCGGCGAACGCCTCGTAGTCGGGTTTGCCCTCCGGCGTCGGGCCGCTCGCAGTTGGCGCGTTCTGGAGATCGTTCACGCGCTGCACAGCGACCAGTAGCAGACGCTCGGCACTCCAACCGTTCTGGGAGAAGAACATGAGCGAGCCGAGCGGCAGAGGCGCGAGCAGCCGGGTGGCGAACTCCTCGCCCCGGAGCGGCGTGTACGTGAGCGTCGGTGTCTCGGAGTAGCCGAGGCCAGTGCCGACGGTGGCGTCGCCCGCGCCCGAACCGCTCACGTTGCCGCTGGCGTTGAGCGAGACGTTGTAGTTGTACTGGGCAACGACGGTCCCGAGCTCGAGAAAGAAGAGCGAGTCGTTGTAGCGGAGGCGGACGAGGTTCAGCAGCATCTCGTGGTCGGCGGATTGCACGATCTGCTGGTTGTAGTCGGGGCGCTCGCTGCGCACCGCGCGCGGCCCGAAACCGGTCGTGCAGCCGCTGGCGAGCCACGCGCACCCGAGCCCCACCCGCAGCATCGCGATCGCCGGCCCTCCGCTGCACACCACGGCCTGCCTCAGCCGCCCATCCGGGTCAGCGCTTCGCGCATGGGGTCGCTCGGAACGTGGATCGCGCCACGGAAGGGCTTGTCCATCTCGAGGATCAGGAAGAGCGAGCCCGCGACCGACGCAGCGCAGAGCGCCATGGTGGCGACGACAGTGGCGTTGCGCGGCGCGAACAGGCCGAAGCTCGCGAAGATGAGGGTCAGCCACCACACCACCACGACGAGGAAGGGCCGTGGGACCGAGCTGGCTCGCTGCACATCCAGCAGCCACCGGATTCGCGCCACATCGGCGGCCACCTCCAACGCGCGCCCCTGGCGCCACCGTTGGATGTCGCTCGCGGGCGTGAGCGCCCGAACGCGATCCTCGAGCTCCTCAATGAGGAGTGCGTCCCGCTGGTCGGGGACGCTGGTGGCTTCTTCGGGCCACGTCGCGGCGATCCTGTAGACCGTGTACCGGCGCAGCAGCTCGCGCGCTTCCCGCGTCTCCACACCGTAGTCCACGAGCTGGCGGTCGAGCAGGATGAGGTCCGCGGCGACCTGCATGATCTCGCCGTTCTTGGTGTCGAGTGAGCCGTGGGTCGCGGCGACCAGCAGTCCGATCACGAGCGCGGTGAGGGTTGCGATCGTGCCCATGCCGAGCTTGATCGCATCCTCCGTCGGCTTGGAGAGGTGGTGCTCGGGAAGAAATGCTCGGACGGACATGGCGACGAGCGCGCCGCCGAAGACACACCCGAACACGATTCCCGCAACGACGAAATCGTTCCCGCCCAAGCAGGATCCCTCTTCGCAGAGGCCGCCGCGCTCTGTCAAACGACGAGAGCTTCCACGGGCGATTGTGAACTCCTGATGCGAGTGGTCGCAGTTGGACTCGAACCAGCGACCTCTTGCATGTGAGGCAGACGCCGGGCGGGGCTCACATCCCTACCCGTCCCAGGCCGAGGATTTCCAGTGTTTGGGACTGGTCGGGCGGGGGCTGGGATGGGGGAGGGATGGGATCCTGATACGGGACAGACACGGCACACACCTATTGCGGCGCACGGCCTGCCAGGAGGACCGGTTCGAGCGTGAAAGTCCGGTGGCCTTGTCTCTCCGCTACGATCGGAGTATTCAGAAAGTATGAAACAGAATACCAAATCGAGCATCACGCTGCCCACTGGCGAGCTGCAGCTCGTGAAGAAGCTGAAGGCTCGGCTGCGGCTCAAGTCCAACGTGGATGTGGTTCGCACTGGCCTACGGCTGCTCGAAGAGCGGACGGATCGAGAAGAGCTCAGGGAAGCCTATCGGCAGGCATCCCGCGCTACACGGCGTACCAATGCGACCGAAGGAAAGGACCTCGATGACGCACTCGTTGCCGAGGGATTGGATTGACCCTGCGCATCGAGCACGGTGGGCTCTACCTAGCGGATCTCAGCCCGGGTCGCGGCACCGAGCCTGGCAAGATGCGACCCGTGCTCGTGATCCAGACGGACCTTCTGAATTCTGCGGGTCATCAGGCGACCTGGATCATCCCCTGCACGACCCGCGTCGCCGGGGAGAACCTTCTCCGCGTTTCCCTGCCTCGTGGTCTGGCCGGCAACACCACGGACTGCGAACTGATGATCGATCAAAGCCGCGCGATCGACAATCAACGGTTGAAGCGCCGGCTCGGCCTCTTGCCTCGTGTGGTTCTCGCCGAGGTCAAGCAGAAATTGCGATTGCTCGGAGATCTCTGATGCCTGGATCGCGTGACTGTGAAGATCGCCGGAAATGAGTGATCGCAATGACGACGTGCGGGCGGCCCTGAAACTCATCGGCTTCGCCGCCACGATCGTCCGACGGCGAGCAGGATTAACCAAGCCGCAGGCTGCCTCAGGTATCGGCCTCCATCTCCACGCGAGCAATGGGGAAGGTCTCAACACCCGGAGATGGCGGCGTGAGCTCCCCGGCCTTGGTCACCTGGAAGATTGCCGGGTTGAAGTGCTTCACCCAGATGTCGGCTAGTTCGCGGCTCAAGGTATGAACGCGACCCTGTTTCACCCAGTAGACGACCAAGCCTGACGTCGTGGTGATCTTGATCTTGTACCGCTGTGCGGCCATGGCCTCTACTCCTTACCTCAAGCCCCGGGACCGGTGCGGAGACCAGCCACACCGGCGTCGCAGCAAGGCTGCCCGGACCGTCTCGTGCTCCCGGGTCGGATAGCCCCTCTTAGCACCGGCCCTACCGTCCGCAAACGACGACCCGTGCAGAGCTTCCCTAGCTTCGGCAGCGCGATATACTCGTGCTCGCGTGAAGAACCCCCTGGAGGAGCTTCATCTGATCCCCGCGCTCGCCGAAGCGGTGCGAGACATGGGATACACCCGGCCGACGCCCATCCAGGCCGAAGCGATCCCGGTGATACTGGCTGGCCGCGACCTGATCGGCTGTGCCTCCACGGGCACCGGCAAGACGGCGGCGTTCCTGCTGCCGATCCTGCAGCGGCTGCACGCTGGGACGGTACACGGCAAGATGCGCGCCCTCGTCCTGTCGCCGACGCGCGAGTTGGCGATGCAGATCGACGAGCAGGCGCTCGGGCTTGGCTATCACGTCGGGCTCACCGCAGTGTCCGTGGTAGGCGGGGTGGACATGCGCCCGCAGGAACGCGCGCTGCGCGCCGGAGCGGACATCGTCGTCGCGACGCCAGGCCGTCTCCTGGACCATATGCGGTTCGGCTACGTCCACTATTCGGCGCTCGAGGTGCTCGTGCTCGACGAGGCGGACCGGATGCTCGACATGGGCTTCCTGCCCGACATCCGCCGCATCCTGCGCGCGCTCCCGGTCGAGCGCCAGACGCTCATGTTCTCGGCCACGATGCCTGCCGACATCCGCGCGCTGGCCAACGACATCCTGCGCGATCCCGTCGTGGTCATGGTGGGAGCGCAGAGGCCGGTCAGCGGCATCACGCAGAGCGTCTATCCCGTGGCACAAGATCGGAAGGGTCACCTCCTCACCACGCTACTGCGGCAGGAGGCGATGCGCTCCGTGCTGGTCTTCGTCAAGCGGAAGCGTGAGGCCGATCACCTCGCGCGCGCAATCACCCGCAGCGGCGTACCGGCAACCAGCATCCACTCCGACCGCCGGCAGGAAGACCGCATCGCCGCGCTCGAGGCGTTCCGTCGCGGGCAGTACCCGGTTCTGGTCGCCACTGACGTGGCGGCGCGCGGCATCGACGTCGAGGCATTTCGCATGTCGTCAACTTCGACGTCCCGTTCTCCTCCGACGACTACATCCACCGTGGGGGCCGCACGGCGCGCGCCGGCGCCGGGGGCGAGGTCATCACCTTCGTCTCGCTCGCGGAGGAGGAACAGCTTTGTGCCATCGAGAAGGCTATCGGTACGACACTCCCGCGCATGGTGCTGCCGAACTTCGACCACGGCACGCACGCGCACGTTCCCCCTCCGGTTGCGACACCCGAAAGGGCCGGCCGCCCTTCCGATCGGCGCCGCTCCCGTCGACGCCGGCGCGGCACCCCGTAGGCGCCGTCGCAGCCCGCCAGCACGAAGTGCCGATCGAACGCCATTGCCACGGTGCCCACGGTACACACCGGGGCGGGCGATCGGATTGTCATGACGGGCAAGTGCTGAATTTACGAGTGGTCGCAGCTGGACTCGAACCAGCGACCTCTTGCATGTGAGGCTGATGCCGGGCGGGACTCAGCCCACCCGAGCCCATCTCAGCCCTGCGATTTCTGACGTTTCGGCCTAGTCAGGTGGGGCTGGGGCGGGCAGGGACGGGATCCTCGTACGGTACACAGTACGGACACACATCCGCATCGTCGCTTGTACGATCCGGCGGCGAAGGGGTCCGCGGGTACCTGCGGGCTCGGCGAGCCGGCAATTGCCCTCCAGAACCAGGCGCAACGCTTCGTGCCCTACCCGCTTCCGTTTGCGTCCCCATTGGAGTAAGGTAGAGTTTAACTCTGTTAAACTCATGGAGTGATCCGATGGCACGCAAGACAGCCGTTCTCGGATTCTCGGTCAGTCCCGAGCTCGCGCGACAGTACGAAGAGCTGGCCGCACGCGAGCGGACCACGAAGAGTGATCTCTTTCGTCGGATGGTCGAGCGTTACAAGGCCGAGCGCGATGAAGAAGAGTTCCTCCGCTTGCAACGGAAAATGGCAAGGCGTGGTCGGAAGACGGGTGCCCTGAGCGAAAAGGAGGTCGCGCGCATCGTGTTCGAGGACCGCTGAATGAGGGTGGTCTTCGATACCAACCTGTACGTATCGGCGTTCCTGGTACCAGGCGGCAAAGGGGAGCAAGCCTTCCTGTTTGCTCGCCGCGGACGCTGCGAACTCGTGTCATCGGTCCCCATTCTCACCGAGACGGCCAACGTGCTGAGATCCAAGTTCCACCAACCCGATGGCGACGTGAGGGCAGCCCTGAAACTCATCGGCCGCGCCGCCACGATCGTCCGACCGGCGAGCAGGATCGACGTCCTCGTGGACGAACCTGACAACAGGATCCTCGAGTGCGCCGTGAGCGCCGCGGCTGACGCGATCGTCACAGGGGATCGCCATCTGCTCGAGCTGAGGCGCTTTCGAGGGATCGCGATCGTCCGGCTCGCGGATTTCCTCCGCATGTTTCCGCCCGAACCAGGGGAGTAGCGCTCACTTCGCCTGGCGCCTTGCGGGCGTGCGCTCGGCCCCGCGGGCGGCAACTCCTCAGGGAAGTCGTCGGCAACGTGCTCACGTGTGAGGCCGGAGCGCGCTCTGCGGCGACGAATTTCACGCTTGCGTGTTCACTTCAGACATCTCAGCCACCGTGGCGATGATCCAATTGCCGCGCGGTCAGTAGAACGCGGTAAAGTCGCTTCTGTCACGATTCACATCAGCGATACGGTACACAGCCACGGTACTCACCGCGGTATGCGGTCGCATTGCCGTGAGGGGCAAGCTGTTGAATTTACGAGTGGTCGCAGCTGGACTCGAACCAGCGACCTCTTGCATGTGAGGCAAGCGCTCTAACCAGCTGAGCTATGCGACCACGGGTGTGAAGACTGGCGGGCTTATAAGCCACGGCCCGCGTGGGCGTCAACCGCCTGCCCGGCTGTTGCATCCTTCTATCTCGCAGGGGTCACTCATTCGGCATCACAGCCGACTCGCGCCGGCGCGGCTTCGTGATACGCTTGCGCGGTCGTGGCCGTTGGCAAGCGCCGACGATGACACACGATCGCTCGGCGGCGCAGGAACGGTCGACTGTCGGTGTCATGACCGATCGACTTTCAGAATCGCCCGCGGAGACGATCTGGTCCATCGGGCACTCGAATCACGCGTACGAGACACTCGAGTCCCTGCTCGTTCACCACGGGATCCGGACGGTCGCGGACATCCGCGCGTTCCCAGCGTCTCGCCGTCTGCCGCACTTCAATCGTGAGGTGATGGCCGCACGCCTGGAGGCGAGCGGCATCGGCTACCAGTGGCTTCCCGCGCTCGGCGGCCGCCGGTCCCGGGGGCGGGCCGACTCACCTCATCGGGCGTGGGCTGTCGCCGCGTTTCGCAACTACGCCGACCACATGGAGACCGCGGAGTTCGCCAAGGGGATCGAGGCGCTCACCGCCCTGGCGCGAGAGCGGCCCACCGCGTTCCTGTGCGCGGAGGCGCTCTACTGGCGTTGCCACCGGCGGCTCGTTGCCGACAAGCTCAAGAGTCTAGGGTGGCGCGTGCTCCATATTCGCGGCAAGGAGCCGCCCCCGGAGCACGAGTTTCCAGCCTTCGTGCGCATCGTCGACGGCCAGCTCATCTATGATGGCGAGGTCGGGGATTCGCAGCAGTGCGACCTTCAGTTTTCGTGAGGTTGCGGGGGCCGCATCGGCGGCGGCGTTGCGGGTGGATCCGGTAGGGGAAAAGGTGGATTCGGGCGAGGCCGGACGGACGGATCGATTGGGGAGCGTCTCGCGCCACCGTCCTTGCGCTTGTCTCTGCCGCCCTTCGTGCCGTCGCCGGTGCCATCGTCCTTGCCCTTGCCACCGGCCTTCGCGGCGCCGACCCGATGCACCACGATGTCCGGCCGCGGCTTGTCGTCCACCGCTGCGAGCTCGAAGCCCGGGACGACGAGGACATCAGCAAGCTCGCGAAGGCGCTTGAGGCGCCACGCCGCCTCCCACCAGCCATCGGCGTCCGTCGCGATGGGCGGGAGGACCGGCGTGCGCAACGTGCTCGCGAGCGGTACGGCACCGCCCGCGAGCACGACCGGCCCCTTCGGCAGGCGGACGAGGACCGCCACCGTTCCCGGCGTGTAGCCTGCGACGTCGAGGAGCCACGCGCTGCCATCGCCGAGGAGATCGACGGCCCGGTCGAGCGTCCCGAGCGGCTTGGCTGCGGCGAAGTCAATCGGCTGCCAGCGCTGCACGGCCAGAAGGTCTTCGCGCTGAACGCCGGAGCCGAGGTCGCCGCGCAGGCCCCATTCCCGATCGGCGCGTCCGACAAGCACCTCCGCCTCACGAAGCCCCGACAGACCGCCCGTTTGCGGAAATCGGCAGTCCGGCAGAATCACGCGCCGGATCCTCGCCGGTGCGAAGCCCGCGGCCTCGAGCTGGCTCGCCAGCTCGTCCCCTTCTTCGACCGACGGGCGAGCCACTCGCGCGAGCAGCCAGCCGAGATAGCGCTCCGGCCCGTCCCGCAGCGCCGGGGAGAGACCGGTGCCGACCAGGATCGCTCCGGCCCGGGGATGCTCGATCACGAAGGCGGGAACTTCCAGCGCGACGCGTGTAGTCCAGGAGCCGCCGAACAGCCCCGCCGGAGGCTCGACCGAGCCGGTCGTGGTGAACAGGTGGAGCCGCAGGCCTCGGACAGTTGGCCGGACATCCTTCCAGTTGTGCAGATCAGGTGGAACGTACGGCATGCGACGCGGCTGCTCGCAGCCGATCGCCCCGGCGATCCCGAGCATCAGGACCGTGGTGAGGAGGGAGCCTCGACTGGCGTGGCGCCACAGCGGTCGCACCGGAGCCACGATTGTGTCCGGCGTCGCACCGCCGCGCAACGCCTGGCCAGGGGGGTGACGCGGGGGCGGCTCTCCGGAGCCCAGCGCCGGTCTTCGAGCAGCGCTCCGGTGCCACCGGATCGCGCGCTCAGACTCCTACCCGGTCGGACCCAACCGAGTAGAATTACTTACGTATATTTACGCAACCAGCCCGGGAGACGGAGACCCGAAGCGCTCTCACGGTCTGTTACGGTCCCGCTTCGAACCGCGCCGTCCACCCCGCCCCCGCTCCCCCCCGCCTCTGGTCTCCGCCTCCCGCGTTGGTCTTCAATAGCTCTTTGATTCTTTGATGACGAAGGTTATCGACATCGCCGCGATCCGCCCACTTCCAGCAACCTACGATGTATGTTTGGGTATGTTTGGATGGATGCTCAAAACGCGAGTTGATTCTCGCGGCGTCCCTGCGATCGGTCGGGTTCTTTTAGCGACCGAATCTCGGACTGTCAAGGAAAAAGAGCTGTGAATGCGCCACGCGGCGAAAAAAAATTCGACGCGCGTTTTGGTGAGCGAATTGTCGCGCCGCACACAGTACGGTCCTCGACGATATTCTGTGATCAGCGGGGAAGCTCGACGAAAAACGGCGTGTTGCGGGTCACTCCGCGCGTGACGAGGCCCGACTGTGCTCACGCGATGCTAGAGTCGTTGAGTTGAGTTTTTCCGCGGCCGCTCTCGCCTCGCCTGCTCATGCGACGGCCGAGGCTCGCCGCGCCTCGACTTGCCCTCGTCTTGGCGAGTCTCGATCGCCAAGGGTCTGGGCGAGCCTCGGCTCTACTTGAACGTCTCAGTGAACAATATCTGCTGCACGAGCACGAAGCGCGGCGTGATCGGCGGCAGGTTCGCGACGTCCACGAAATCGACGTCGAAGTCGAAGTTACGTGAGGGCGGATCGTAAATGTTGCAACCGGCCGCCGAGGTGCCGCCGGTGCCGCACCACGCGCCGTTGGCATGCTGCGGAACACCGAGGCTCACGAAGGAGCCCCGGTACGTGAGGGTCGTGCCGGTCCAGCGCTCGTGGAAGCGCGGATAGTTCTCGAGACCGCCGTTGTAGTTGCCGGCGGTGGTGAGATCCACGCCGCCGAGAAAGGCCGCGTTGAGGACCGTGCTCTGCGCCAGGCGCGTCGGTAGCGACTGCCCGCTCTGGCAGTCGTTGTAGCAGATGCCGGCACCGGCTCGCGTCCAGCCCTGGGACAGCACGTTGATCGTATCGGCCATCAGCGCCGCCGGCTGCTTCGGATTGCCGACCGTGCCCTGGTTGTAGTGTCCTTCGACGTAGAGCGCCTGGTCGCTGACGACGGTGAGGCCCGTGGGATCCGCGATCACCGGGAATGGCAGTGTCGCCGAGCCGAAGATGCGCACGCCGTACCGCGGGCTCGGGACGCCCGCGAAGCCGGGCCCGAGGACGCTGAGATAGATCACGAGGCCGCCCTCGCTCTCATCGAACGGATCCATGAGCTCGGAGCCCGCTGGCTGCGCCATGTTCCACACCAGCAGGTCGCGGACGTTGACGTTGAGCATGTAGGACCACGTCTGCTCCCGGTTGCTGTAGAAGCCGCCGCGCCGGTTGCCGTTGGCGGCGATGTACGCGTTGTTGAAGCACGGGCCGGCGAGGCACGCGCCCCCGGCGTCCATGCAGCCCGGTTCGTCGGGGGTACACGGATACATGTTGAAGCCGTTCGCCACGAAGTCCGGGTTGTACGAGGTTTGGCGGCAGTACGAGTTCACCGGCGGCGCGCCGCAGTTGACGTTGCGCGTCCGCTGCCCGGGCTGGGGAATGTCGGTGTAGAAGATCCGCCCCGGGTTCGCGGCGATGAAGGCCTGGAGGCGGGCGGTCTTCGCCGCATCGGTGGTCCCGTCCTGCGCCAGCACGATGATGGGAAAGAAGCCGCCGGCATCGGGGTTGTTGATATCGAGCGCGATGCGCAGATCCGCCTTGTCCCAGAAGTCGCCCGTGCCGCGCTCGATCACACCCGGATCGGGCAGCACGATGTCCTGCTGATCGCGGACGAGCGAGCCGAGCCAGGGGACGAGATCCACCGAGGTCTTCTCCCCGGCGCACCCGAGGACCAGCGGATCGAGACTGCCGCTCGCGTCGGCGTCCTGCAGCTTGTCGATCGTCACCGTGCCGGTGCAGGCGGCGCTGTCCTTGCGGCCGCGAAACACCATGCCACCGGCCGACACGTGCACCGTCGGCTGCTGCGGCTGCAGATCCTCGATGTTGAGGGTCGCGTTGGCGTTGAGGTAGAGATCGCCGTTGGTGTGGACGGGCCCGTGCAGGGTCATGGCCACACCCGGCAGGATCTCGAGATCGCCCTGGTAGAACGCCAGGAACTGGAAGAGCGGCATGTAGTCGACGATGAACTCCGTGCCGACCCGCGCCTCCTCGTTCCCGTGCGGACCCGTCGCCTTGGACTGCGCCGTGTAGCGGTATTCCATCGAACGCACGCCGGCGAACGGACGGCCCGCCGGCATCGTCACCGACAGGGGATAGCCGTCGACCGACGCGAGGCTGTACTCGACGTCGCGGGCGCCGAGCGCGAAGGTGGTGGGAGAGAAGTCGTCGCCGGCAGGCACGGCGAAGTTCAAGAAGATGTCCTTGTAGTGCCCCATGCCGTGGTTGACGCCCGCTTCGGCGGCGTAGAAGCCGTGGTTCGCCCACTGGACGGCGCCCCGCACCTTGGTGTCCTGGATCAACACCGTATGGAGCCCGGCCGCGAGCCCCATGATGAGGCCGGTCGTGATCAGCACGGCGGCCATGGCGAAGCCGTCCTGTCCGGCTCGCGATCGCGCTCGTGGTCTCGATGAAGGTCTGGCCATGTGCTCCTCACTCACGGCAGCAGGTTCCGTGGCTTGCCGGTGATGGTTCGGGTCTCGGAGTACACGTCCTCGGCACGGATGGGATTGATGGTCTTGCCCTTGAGCGTCAGCTGGACCTGATTCACGAGCCACCACTCCATGTCGTCGGCCGGCATGTCGACCACATCGCACGGCGGGCAGTTGCGCGCGAGAATGTAGCGCACGTCGAGCTCGCTGATACCCACGGCGAAGGGCGTGGCGCCCTCCCGGTCCACGTCGAGGGTGAGCTGCGGCGCGTCCGGGTCGGTGCCATCGAGCGCGTAGGTCCGCTCGTCCACCGCAAACACTCCGCTGCCGACCGGGAAGTCGCGAGTGGCCCCGTCGGCGCGCGTGATCGTGTTCGCCCCCGGATCGACGTCGGCGATGATGAAGAACTCGCCGTCGCCGTCGAGATGGCGGAGGTAGCCGAGCCGCGCCTGCCCGAAGCCCTGGGCGTTGTCCACGTCAATGACGACGGCTCCGCCCGCGTGCACCGTGGCGACCGTCGTGGCGATGCAGGAGAGGTTATCGTCGGAGAACCCGGTCCGGATCGTGACGCTGTCGGCGAGCGCGCTGTCGACGCCCGCGAGCGCCACGAAGGCCCCGTTCTGCGGCAGGCAGGCCGCGGCGAGGCGCATGTCGCGCACGATCGAGTCGCTGCTCGCGCGCAACGCCTGCTTCACCTCCACGCGGAGGTGATTCTGGCGCAGGAGCTTGACCGACGTCGACGCAAAGGCAACCGTGGCGCCCAGACCGATGCCGACCATCCCCAGACCCACGAGAAGCTCGAGGAGGGAGAAGCCGCGCTCGACCGGACGCCGACCGCTACTGGATCGCGGCATAGATGGTCTCCAAGGCGAAGTGCTCGCTCGTACCACCCTGCCCCACCCAAGAGATCGTCGTCGCGATGTGCTTCATCTGCGCCTGCGGCACGCCATCGCTCACGACCGAGTTGATGCCGTAGTCGACGCCGGCGATCGTCGCCGAGCCGGAGCGCGACACGATGTCGGTGTAGCTGAGCGAGCGCAGGTCCTCGAGCTCCGCCTGGGCCAGCTCGGTGGCGACGGCGTGATTCGAGTTGCCGGTCGTCGCGCGCGCGAGACCCATGAGCAGCCCCTGGACACCGAGAATCGAGATGCCGAGGACCGAGATGGCCGCTAGCACCTCCGGCAGCAGGAACCCCCGGCTGCGCGCGCGCCGCCGTGCCTTCGCCACTCGCATGTCTCGCACGCCTTGCATGTCAGCCCTCACCCCGAGCTGACCTGTCCAGATGGCCATACGTCCACCGTCCTGTACCCACCCGTCGCGCTGTCCACGAGGGTGAGCGTCTGCAGCACGTTCGGATCCACGAGAAATCCTCTCGTGTTGAACTCGTAACCTTCACCGATCCCGCCGCTGAAGGACACCGTCGGCGGCAGCTCTCGCTCGACCACCGGATCACCGCCCTCGACCCACCCGCCGCCCGAGTCCATCATCCTATGAATGGTGTAGTTCCGGCTGTCGGCAATCTCCAGACGGAAGTGCACCCCCTGGGCAATGGAGCTGCTACGGGTCATGCGCATGTCGGCAACCAGCCCGCTTTGCGCATTGTGGAGGGCAAAGAGTCCCTCCTGCCGGCGCGGCATTGCCGCTCCGGCGGCGATGCTCACGATCACGGCAACGATCAGGAGCTCGAGAATGCTGAACCCGCGTTGCGGTCCTCGACGGCGACCGTGCATGTCCCGGATGAACAGCAACCCGTGTACCAGTGTCGCTCGGCAGTGGATCTGCCGTGGCAAGCGCGGCGACTTCGTGGCGCGCGGGTACCGTCCTGATGCGCCAATCTCCGCAGCGATGTGCGGGCGCACATGGCGACACCGGGCCCCGCACGGGCGGCGCTGCGCGCCATTCGTTGCTGATCGAGACGGCGGATGCGGGGATCGGCCGATGCGACCCTCTGACGACGGCGGTTCCTGCACGACGAGGCCGCGCTACGGCCCCTGCCCCGTTCATGTTTGACCGTTCGGTGACATTCGGCCGGCGCATCCGCCCGCACTCTCCGTAGCATCCCCGAGACGGCGTCGCCCCCCGCGGTCGTGCCATGCGGCTCGCCCGGGCACGTGGGACCACGCGGCATTCGCCCCACGTTCGGACATGGCTTGGTCCGCAGCCTTCGCCGCGGCGGCGAGCCAGCGTCGCGTCACTATTCCGGCGCCACGACATCGCCGTGGCGGCAGGGTGCACGCACGCGTCCAGGCTCGCCAGCTCCATCGGGGATACGAATCTGCTCGACACAGCGCGGCAGGCCGGGACCAATTTGGTACGGCCGTTGCTCCTCCCCGGCCCATGCACAGGAACCGCCGACGCCGCGTCCGACTCGCCACCATTGCCATCGGCTGCCTGACGATACTGCTGGCAGAGAGCGACATGGCCGACGCCGCACCTCCACCCGTCAGCGGCCTCACCACTCGGACCTATACGAGTCCCGGCGGGCCCATGACGATCGCCGATGACGACTCGCTCGTCTCGCTGCTGAGCGTGTCGGGACACGCCGGCGTCATCGTCGACGTGGACGTGGTCGTGGATATCGAGCACACGAACCCGAGTCACCTCGACATCTTCCTCGTCTCGCCGGGCGGTATCGCCGTCACGCTGACCACCGACAACAGCGGCGGCAATGACGACGTCTTCGCCGGCACCACGTTCGACGACCAGGCGACGGGCGAGCCGTCGGCGCCGAACGTGCGCAACATCACGTATACGAACGGCGTGCCGACCGGGCCGGTGCAGCCCGAGGGCGCCCTTGGGGCTCTCCTCGGCGAGCCGGCGAACGGCCCTTGGGTCCTCGTCGCCACCGACGATACGGGCGGCGAGCAGGGCACCCTCAACGGCTGGTCCCTCGTCATCTCGACGCTGCCCGTGATCCAGGTGAGCAGTCCCACGACCGTCGCCGGCACCGGGTCGGCGATCCCGAATGGATTCCCGGCCGGCATTCAACTGCCCGTTCTCGTGGCGGGCCTCGGCACGCTCCTCTACGACGTCACGGTCACCGTGGACATCCAGCACGGCAACGCCACGGATCTCGATCTCTTTCTCACCTCGCCCGCCGGCACCACCATCGATCTCGTCACCGACATCGGCGCTGACCGCAACAATCTCTTCGCCGGCACCACGTTCGACGACCGGGCCGGATCGCCGGTGTCGGATCTCGTGCTGCCCGACGATGGCTCGGCCGTGCCCATCGCCGTGCCCGAGGGGGCGCTCGGCGCCTTCATCGGCGAGAATGCGAACGGCATCTGGTATCTCACGGTGGCCGACGACAGCTTCGGGGACTCCGGCACGATCGACGGCTGGTCGCTGACGCTCCGTACGGGCGACGCCACCTGCGGCAACGGGACCGTCGAGGCGGGCGAGACGTGCGATGACACCAACGCGGTCGATGGCGACGGCTGCGATTCCAACTGCACCGTCACCGGCTGCGGTAACGGGATCATGACCGCCGGCGAGGATTGCGACGACGGCAACGTGGTCGACGGGGACGCCTGCCCGAGCACCTGCGCCTTCGCGGAGCTCGACTGCGCAGACTGCATCGACAACGACGCCGACGGGCGCCTCGATGCTCTCGATCCCGATTGCGCCGCGACGGCGTTCGACCTCCAGAGTGGGCGCATCACCCTCAAGGGGAGTCCCGCCGCACCACGGGACACGCTCACGCTCCGCGCCAGCCTGCTCGCCGCCGGCGCCAGCGGCCGCGTCGGCCTGGTCGTCGCCGATGACGGCGGGGTCGTCCTGTGCAGCACCCTCGGCGCGCTGCAGACGAACGGATCCGCGAAGGGCGCGATCGGGACCGGCTCCGCGAGCGTGAAGCTCAAGCGCAGCGGCGTGCTGACCATCAAGGGGAAGCGCGTGGATCTCACCACTCTCGAGGGCAATCCGGTCTCCGTCGGCCTCACCGTGGGCAGCCAGGCGTTCGGCACGAGCGCACTTTTTCGTCCGGACGGCAGCAATCGTCGCGTCTTCCCCTGACGGAGAATCGCCGAACCGTCGCGCATCACACCCGCACCGCGCAATGCGAGCCGCAGGGATCCCCGCGGCGGCTCACGCGAGGCCCCGCCACTCGACCCATCACCCCGCATGGGTCTTCGTGTCGTCGGCGAACCACTACGTCAATTCTGAACGATGGCGCGACGGCGGTTCGATCCGACTGCACAGTCTCGTGCGAGATGCCGTGCGCAGACCGTTGCAGGTACGGCCGTTGCACTTCTCTCCACTCGTTCTCGCAGTGGGGAAACCATGCGCAACAGGGAATGCGCCGTCACGTGCAGTGTTTGCACGCCGAGATCGCGGGGGACGCGCACCCGCCGTGGCAACGTCTACGCTTGCCACGGTGAGAGCGGCGCGGCGCGCCCGATGCACCGGCGTCGGGCCCTCCCGAAAATGCACAACGCTCGGCGGGTGACGTCTGGGGCCACGAAGGCCAACGACTAACTTGGGGCGCGCTGGCGCCGTCGGGGGAGCCGCACGATGAAGACGCAGACGCACACCTGGTGCCGGCGCATCGTCGCCGCGCTGAGCGGACTTGCGCTCGTCTCGCTCGCGACCGTCGCCCACGCCGACGCCACGGGGTCCTGGGACGGGAACTTCACGGTCTCCTCGAGCGGCGAGATCGCGGTGACAACCGGGAGCCTCACGGAGAGCGCTGGCGCGGTGAGCGGCACCCTAACGATCGAGTTCGTGGATCCGAGCGCCGCCGGCACCTACAGCGTGACCGGGACGGGAAGCACGAAGAAGGTGAAGCTCAAGGGCGAGAACGCGGCCGGCAGCACCTTCAAGTGGAAGGGCAAGTGGGTGAGCCCGACCGCGCTGGCGGGCAAGGCAAAAGTGAAGGGTGTCTCGGGCAAGGCACAGGGCGAGCTCGTCCTCAGCCGCCTCGACGGCTCGAGCGGCGGACCCGAGACCTGCCAGAGCCCGTTCTTCGACGGCCAGGTCATGGGGCTCGTCCTCAAGCCGGTCTGCGCCAACTGCCACGTGCCCGGCGGCGTGGCCGCGACCGCCGCGTTCCGGGTGACGATCACGGATCCCCTGGCCACACAGCACAGCGTCGCGCGCCAGATCAATCTCAGCGATCCCGACGCGTCGCCGATCCTGCAGAAGCCGTTGGCCCAGGTCGCCCACGGCGGCGGCCAGCAGCTGAGCCCGGGAAGCGCCAACCATCAGATCCTCGCCGACTGGGTGAACCGCGTCGCCACCAACACGCACTGCGACGAGGGTGGAGACGACGAGTCCATGGAGGCGCTCAAGCCGGCCGAGCTACTCGTGCGCGCGGCCATGGACCTGCGCGGCCGCCGCCCGACCACTGCCGAGCTCGACAGCGTCGAGGCTAACCCGGCCTCGTACGAGACCCACGTAAATGCCTACCTGCACAGCGACGAGTTCCTCGAGCGCGTGAAGGATGTCTACGACGACGCGCTCCTCGTCCGGCGGGAGGACGAGCCGGACGATACGCGGGACGAAACCTGGGCTATCTATGCCGAGGCGCTCGAGCTCGTGGCCCACATCGTCAAGAACGACCGTCCGTTCACCGAGATCGGCACCGCGAGCTACACGGTGGCCAACAGCCTCTTCCAGCAGAACCCGATGCGGATGCCCTATCCCATGGAGCCGGTCTCCGGCACGGCCTGGCAGCCGACGCACTACCTCGACGGCCGCCCCCATGCGGGCCTGCTCTCCACCAGAGGCTTCTACGAGGTGTGGGATACGAACAGCACGAACAAGAACCGCCGACGGGCCAACCGGTGGTCCATCGTCTTTCACTGCTACAACTTCCTCGACACCCCCGTCGACGTCACGCGTGACGTGGACAACAGCAACAATGACGCGGTGCTGAGCGCCGTCACCAGCCGGGCGGACTGCAAGGCCTGCCACGCCACCCTGGATCCACTGGCATCCTTCCTGTTCCCGCTCGACGACGCCGACGGTCTCGAATCCGACAACCCGGAGGGCTTCTGGAGCGCGGATCACTCGGAGTACTGGCGCACCGCGAACCGCCGGCCGCCCGCGGTGTACGGGGCACCCGGCACCGATCTGCGCGATCTCGGCCGGCTGCTCACTGCCGACCATCGCTTCGCCGAATGCCAGACCAAGCGCGCCTTCGAGCTGCTCTTCCTACGGCGGCCACAGACGAACGCCGAGCTCACCACGGCGGCCGAGATCGCCACGCAGTGGAGCACGCAGGACAACTATAATTTCCGCAGCCTCGTGCGACGCTGGATGCTCGCCGACGTGTACCGCAACCGGCCCGTGGACAACCACCCCGCCTGGGTGCGGCGGGCCTCGCCGGAGCGCCTGGAGACGCTCATCGCCGATCTCACGGGCTTCGTCTGGACCCGGGAGGCCGAGGTGGAGGACGGTGTCGTCGCTCCGCCCATCCCGCGACTCACCTCCGAGCGCGACGGCTTCAAAATCATCCTCGGGGGCCTCAACGGGGTCAGCGTCACCGGCCGCTCGTACAGCCTCAATGCGCCGGTCACGCTCGTGCACCGGAAGCTGGCATCACTCGCCGCCACTCACGTCGTCGCGACCGATCTCGCCCTGCCGGACGCGCAGCGCCGGCTGCTCGCTGGCGTGACCGGCAACGAGGATCCCGGGGGCGACGAGACGGCGCTGCGGGCACGCATCGCAGGCGTCGCCCGCCGGCTCTACGGCGAACGGTACGCCCCGGACTCGCCCCGGATCGACAACTGGCTCGCGCTCTACGAGGGCCTCTACGAGGACACCACGCAGGCGGACGACGTTCCGGGCACACAGGGAGAGCGGGCCTGGCGCGGCCTGCTCGCTGCCATGCTGCGGAGCCCGCGGATCCTACTGTACTAGCTTTGGCGAACGGTAGCCGGACGCATTGGCCGCACCGGTAAGGGAGGGATCGATCGATGCCCACGCTCTTGAACCTGGGACTCAGCCGGCGGGCAGTGCTCCAGCTCGGCGCCGCGGGTGCGGCCGTACTGCTCGTGCCCGGTCCCATCCGGCGTCGCGCCGGCGCGCAGGTCGCATCGCCTCACTTCCTGGTCGTCTTCGAAGCAGACGGCGGCTGGGATCCCACGCAGGTGTTCGACGTCCACGACCCGAACGATGCCACCGATGGCATCGACGTCGACAACCCCGGCCAGCCCCCGTCCGTCATCACCACGATGGGCGGCCTCACCTACGTCTCCAACCCGGTCACGCGGCCCGCGGTGGATGCGTTCTTCACCACCTGGGCCAGCCGTACGGCCGTGGTCAACGGCGTCAACACCCGATCCACATCGCATGACCAGAGCCGCCAGCTCGTCCTCACGGGGTATCTCGATCCGACCAGGGCCGACTTCGCCGTGATGTCGGCGCACCACAGCGGAGCCGATCTTCCCTTGCCGCATTTGCTGGTGAGCGGCGCGAGCTTCGCGGGCCCCTATGCGGGTCTGAGCGGCCGCCTCGGCGGCGCGATGTTCGAGGCGGTGGAGTACGACAGCGTCGGCGACGACCAGCGCGCCTTCTCGGGGCTCGGCGAGGCCTACATCCAGCAGGCGTTGGAGTTCGAGCGTCTCGCCGACGCCAACGCCCCGAGCGGCCTGGTCACGGGACGGTTGGCGGAGTTCTATGACGGCAACGTCCGCGGCGACACGCTTGCCCAGCTCGCCACGTCCGTGAACGTCGGCAGCAACGATCCGGCCCAGCTCGCAACCACGCTCGGGCAGGCATTCCGCAACGGCCTCACGACCAGCGTGACGGTCGGGCGCTTCGGCGGCTTCGACACCCATGACGACAACACCGAACAGAACCTGAGGTTCCAGAACGTCTTCACCTTCCTCAACGGCTTCCTGACGGCGCTCGCGGCCGAGCCCGCCGCGGGACAGGCGGGGAGCCTCCTCGACCAGACGACCATCGTCGTGTGCTCGGAGTTCGGGCGAACGCCGCGCTTGAACAGCGACCTGGGCAAGGATCACCATCCGTGGAATTCCTATCTACTCATCGGCAAGCGCGTGCGCGGTGGCGTGACGGTCGGGCGGACCGACGGCAACCAGAAGGGCGTCAAAGTCAGCTTCAGCACCGGCCAGCCTGACGACACGGGTCAGATCATCGACGTGGTCAACGTGGTCGCGGGCATCATGACCCTCGTCGGCGCCAACGCCTCGGAGTACATGCCGGGCGTGCCGCCGTTCACGGGCTTCATCGGCGCATGAACGCCCGCGGCCTGAGCCCGGTCCGCGTGGGTACGGCGGCCCTCGCGGCAGCCACGCTCGTGTCGCTGCTCGCAGCTCCGGCGGCGGACGCGGTGCTCGACGAGCCCGGTTTCCGTGCCGTAGCGGTGGCGCAGTCGGACTATCCGGTGTCCGCACTGGCCGTGGCGCCCGACGGCCGGCTCTTCGCCGCCGTGCAGGCGCTCGCGCAGACCCTCAACAACGACCCGGGAACCGCCGAGATCCGGGTGTACTCGGCCTACGCCACCGGCGATGGCGCGGTGCTCGACGAGGGCACCGTGTGGGCCACAATCGGCGGCGTGCGGGCGACGAACATCGATGAGGGGCTTCTCGGCATCGCGCTCGCGCCCGACTTCGCCACGTCGGGCCTGGTATACGTCTACCTCACCACGACGGACGACGAGAACGACCAGCAGATCCGTGTCTATCGCGAGACGGCCGCCGGCACCGGCGAGTATCTGGGCACGGTGGCGACTGCCCTCGAGCCGCCCGTTGGTTCCTCCAGCCGCAACGGCGGCGGCCTCACCTTCGGCGTGGACGGCTGTCTCTACGTCAGTGTCGGCGACAACGGCAGCCAGAATCGCTGGAACGCCCAGGTCCTCCAGGGCACCGATCCGATCCAGTTCAACGAGCCCACCGCCTTTTGCAGTGCCGTCTGCCTCGGTCCCAACGAGTATCCGGGCCGCGCCGACGACAACGGCCTGCCGAATCACGCCGGAAAGGTGATCCGACTCCACGTCGAGGGCGACTCGCCGGCGCAACCCGGCGACGGTGTGGTGTTCGCCGCCAACCCCGCTAGCTTCGGCACCGGGCTCGGCAATCCCGTCGCCCTGGGCGTGCACCCGCTGACCGGCCAGCTCTTCGCGGCCGAGCGCGGCGAGAACAACGAGGCGGAGATCGACGTGGTGGACGCCGGGGGTAACCACGGATGGCCGTGCCTGCAGGGGACCGAGGTGGGGAATACCAGCGCGACGGCGTGCCTGGTCGGCCACACGGCCGCCGAGATCTACGCCTACCATCCCGACTGGCGCCGGCCGATCGCGACGCATCCTGGGAACCCGGCGATCGGCAAACCCGGCGTCTACACGGGGCGCGCATACCCGGCCGAGTACTACGGCGACCTCTTTTATCTGCTGCGCGACAGCGCCCGCATCTACCGCCTCGATCTCGCGCCGCCCTGCTTCCTCCCACATCCCGGGGGCATGACACCGCTGCCGTTCCACGACTCGGACAACGACGGCGACTTCCGGGCATTCTACGATGTCGACGGCGACGGCGACTACGACAATGCCAGCTTCTTCAACTTGACGGGTATCGCCGAAGCCCCGAGCCCCATCGGTGCAGACACCCTCTATGTCGTCGGCCGGCAGAGCAACTCCAGCGCCCTGAATCAGGACTCGGTCATCTTCCGGCTCGAGTACGCCACGAGCTTCACGCCGTACCAGGGTGCGGACGCCCGCGTCGCCGACTCGTGCTACACCCAGGGCCCATTCTCGGGTGGCCAGGGCAGCGCACCGTACGCCTACGAGAATCCGTTCCAGCGGCAGACCTGTGCTTCCGCCGGCGGCGCCTGCCCCGGCGCGCCGGACGGCACGCCGTGTAACGACGACGGCGACGTGTGCAATGGGGCCGAGACCTGTCAGGCGGGCATCTGCCGACACGGCAGCCCGGCAAGCGACGGCGTGGCCTGCTACGTCGCGAGCTCCTGCCGTGACGCCGGCACTTGTCAGGAGGGCCGCTGCGCAGTCGGGCCGATCCTCGCCGACGGCACGCCGTGCCCCGACAGCGAGCCGTGCAACGGCCTCGAGACGTGCCTCGCCGGCACATGCCAGCCCGCGAACGGGCCGGCGAGCCTCGTGGTGACGAAGCTCGTCGTCAAGAACGGGACCAAGCCGGGCAGCGACGGCATCACCCTCATGGGCATGGTGGCGCCCGTGCTCCCAGTCGACCCGAGCACCAGCGACGACGTGAGCGTCGAGCTCGAGCAGAACGACGCCATGCTCTACAGCGGCACGCTCGATCATCCGATGAGCGACCCGCTCTGGGACCGCTCGCGCCCGCCGCAGCGCTACGTGTACCGCGACGGCAGCGGTCTCTTCGATGGCATCACGGCCGTGGACTTCATCCGGCAGACGTCGGGAAGCCTCGCGGTGAAGGTCAAAGGGAAGCGCCTATCCCTTCCCGATCTCGCCGGACCCCAACAAAGCCCGCTGAGCCCGCGGATCGTGGTCGGTGACCTGTGTTTCGAGGCGACCGTCGGCGCGCAGTGCCGGCTCACGCCGCGCAAGCTCGTCTGTAAGCCGTAGCACGGCGGCGCAGGGCCATCCTCAGCTCATTCCGGACCCCGGTACCAGGCGATACGCGACGGAGCGGCCGGCCTGTCCGATGCGGTACTCCGCGCGGACCAGCGAACAGAGCCGGCGGGCGTCTATGCTGCGCCGGCTGCGCCCGAGCCCGGCCCGTTGTACCCACTCGACATACCACGCGCCGGGTACTATACGCCTCTCCCCGATCCATCCCGGTGAGATTCTGCTCGAAGAGTTCGTGAAGCCGCTTCGCCTTTCGGCGAACAGCCTCGCGCTTGCGCTGCGCGTGCCGTCCAACCGCGTCCTCGCGATCGTGAGCGGCAAACGCGCAATCTCGGCGGACACCGCTCTCCGTCTCGCGCGCTACTTCAAGACGAGCGCCGACCTGTGGGTGACTCTGCAGGCCCGCTACGATCTCCAGCGCGCTGAGGATGAACTCGCCGATGCGATCGCGCGCGAGGTGCGACCGCGGGACGCGGCCTGAGCGCGAACAGCCCGGCCCGCTCATCCGACCGAAGACGGCTTGAATCCATTCACCTGAGGTGGTCCACCGGCACCGCCAGCGACCGACCGTGCGGGTCCTACGCCACCGGCTCGTCGCGTGTCGGGGCGGGCCGGCCGATGACGTTCGACACCACCCCGCGCTCATCGAAGGCGACGCGGTACGTGACCCAGCGGTTGTACCAGTACGTCCATTCCGGCGCGCTGGTGGAGGGCGTGCGGTGTGTGGGTGGATTGCCGAGCGACAGGATCACCTGCTCGCGCGTCATCCCACGCTCGACGCGCCCATCGCGGATCGCATCCTGCACACGCTTCGAGAACCCCGCCACACGGAGCCTCGGGTCTTCGGACACGAGTACCTTGTCGAAATAGGCCAGCGACGACTCCTGCTCGGTACCGTACGAGTGGTAGAGCGTCAGCTTCACTCTGCCGGCATCAAACGTGACCGAGTCGTTCGTCATCGCCACCACCCGCGCGGGTGCGCCGAGCGCGAGCGTCGAGCCCACGTAGAAGTTCGCGTCGAGGATCTCGCTGCTCTCGTAGTGGATGTTGCAACACGTATACAGGGTTCTACTCTGGTAGCCCTGCAGGACGTCGGCGGGAACCGGCCTATGACAGGCGAACGCCGTCAAGACCAGTAGCATGCCAAGTGCTTTCTTCATGTCAGCCTCCGCGGCAACGGCGCGCGCGCCGGTACTTCTGTCGTGTCGACCCTACGCGGTCACGGGCGTCCCGACTGTTCCCGGCCGACCGCACCGCTGTCCGGCCGTTCTACTGCCAGCCCCCGGGTTGGTAGCCCCGGTCTGTGAGGCACTGCTCGACGAAGAGCCGGAAGGTCGGATTCGAAGCCTTGCGGCGAAACATCAGATGGAACAGCCCGGCCACGGCACCGCCGGCGGCTCCCGCAGCGGCGCCGCGACCGGCGCCGCTGGCGATCGCGCCAACGACCGCACCCGTGGCGCCGCCCGCCGCCGCGCCGCCGCCGACGCTCTCCGCCGCTTCGCGGCCCGTGCTCGACCCGATGCCGGCGTCCTTGGCGCGGCGCATGCAGTCATCGATGTCCCGATCGGCCGCTTCGGTGCCGACGCTGTCGTAGTGCGCGTTCTGATTGATCACCGGCCGCTTCGCCGCGCACGACATCAGGGACAGGGCAACACCGACGATGGCAAATCGTCGGATCGCTGCGGGCGCTTTCATCAGTGGCATCTCTCTCCCCTTCTGTCGTCCATCGACCATCTATATCAACCGGTCTGCGGGCGACAGACCCAAACCCTTCTCAGCGGCCGAAAACGCGTGCTATAGGGACCCGCGATGGCAAGCGCATCCCTCACCATGAGCGCCGGCGCCGTGAGCGCCGCGCCGACGGAGGCGAAGGCCATCGACCATGCGGTCGAGACCGTGAAGGAGCGGGCCCGGGAGTTCGCCCGGCTCAAGCCGGAGGCGAAGGTCGCGCTGCTGAGAGAGTGCATGGCCGGCGTCGTCGCCGAGGCGCCGAGCTGGGTCGTGGAGGGAGCGCGCGCTCGTGGTAGCTCGCCCGCCGAGGAATGGCTCGGTGGGCCGAGCCCGACCGTACGGATGTTTCGCCTGCTGGCGGAGAGTCTCGAGCAGATCGCGGCGAGCGGGACGCCGCCGCTCGGCCGCGGCACGCGCATGCGAGCGGACGGGCGTCTCGAGATCTCCCTCTTTCCCGCGAGCACCCTCGATCGCGTCACCTTCGCCGGCTTCTCCGGGCACGTCCTGATGGATCCCGGCGTCGACGCCGAGGGCGCACGCGCCCGCCAGGCGGCGTTCTATCGAGAGCGAGATCCCGACGGCGGCGTGTCGGTCGTGCTCGGCGCGGGCAACGTCTCGAGCATCCCGCCGATGGACGTCGCCACCAAGATGTTCATCGAGGGAAAGACCTGCGTCCTCAAGATGAACCCCGTCAATGAATGGGTGGGCCCGTTTCTCGAGCGTGCCCTCGCCCCGCTGATCTCCCGCGGCTACCTGCGGGTGGTCTACGGCGGCGCCGAGATAGGGGAAGCCCTCGTCTACCACCCTCTCGTCGATGACGTGCACATCACCGGCTCGGACCGTACCCACGATCTCATCGTCTGGGGACCGCCCGGCCCGGAGCGAGAGCGACGCATGGCCACCAACAACCCGCTCCTCGAGGTGCCCATCTCCTCGGAGCTGGGTAACGTGAGCGGCGTCGCCATCGTTCCCCACGCCTACAGCGACGATGAGCTGTGGTTCATGTCGCGCAACGTGGTGACAATGGTGTTCAACAACGGCTCGTTCAACTGCAACGCCGCCAAGGTGCTGGTCACGGCGCGGGGCTGGGGGCAACGCGACAAGCTCCTCGACATGATCGCTCGCGGGCTCTCGAACGCGCCGACGCGCAAGGCCTACTATCCCGGCGCCTTCGAGCGCTACGGGACGCTCCTCGAGGCTCACGACGCCGAGCGATTCGGCGAGGGCGGCAAGGACAAGCTCCCGTGGGCGCTCGTGCGCGGTCTCGATGCGTCCAAGCGCGACGAGCAGCTGTTCACGACCGAGCCGTTCTGCGGCATTCTCAGCGAGACGAGCGTCGCCACTCCCGATCCGGTGGAGTTCCTCGAGGAGGCGACGTCGTTCATGAACGACCGGCTCTGGGGCACCCTCAACACCCTGCTCATGGTGCCACCGAAGCTCGAGGCCGATCCCGCCGTGGCCGCGGCGCTCGACCGCGCCATCGTCGGGCTGCGCTACGGCACGGTCGCCATCAACCACTGGCCCGCGCTCGGCTATGCCTTCGGCACCATGCCATGGGCCATCCGAGCGCGACGCTCGCGAAAATTCAGAGCGGCCTCGGCTGGGTGCACAACACGTACATGCTCGACGGCGTGGAGAAGTCCGTGATCCGCGGCCCGCTGGTGGTCACCCCGTACCCATTGTGGTTCTTCGACAACCCGAAGGCGGATGCCGCAGCCCCGCTGGTCTTCGACATGGAAGCGAGCCCGAGCTGGCTCAAGCTGCCCGGGCTGCTGATGCGGGTGTTGCTCTAGCCCGAGCGCGGGGGAGTCCGGTCTGTCGAGGAGGCGCAACGCCGCCAGGGGCGTCGAGGGCCGGCGAATTATGTGACGAATTTCTGGGACGGGACACTAGCGCGCGGACGACGGCGCGGCGGACGCATCGGGCGCCGGCCGCAGCCGGTAGACGACGTCACTGAACGCCCCGCGTTCGTACTCGATCCGGGTCTGCGCGCGCCGGATCTTGCCGCTGGTCGTCACCGGAATCTGTCCCCGTCCAAGGAGCACGGTATCGTGCGGCACCACGCCGAAGCGCTCGAGGAGCCGCTTGCGCAGCTCGCCGACCGATTGCCCCGCCCCGTCCGGGGCCGCCGTGTACTCCGCGACGACGACCACCACTTCGGTCGCCCGGCTCGGCTCGGTGACGCCGAAGGCCGCGATGCGCCCGGGCCGGAATCCCGGCAGCTCGGCGGCAACGGCCTCGAGATCCTGCGGATAGATGTTGCGTCCACCGATGATGATGAGGTCCTTGATCCGTCCGGTGACGAAGAGCTCGCCGTTGTGGAGAAAACCGAGATCGCGGGTCGCAAGCCAGCCCTCGGCGTTGGTCGCCTGCACGATCCCACGCTCGCCGAGGATTCCCCGGCAGACGGACAGACCGCGGATGGCGATCTCACCGATGCTGCCGTCGGGAACAGATGCGCCATCGGGACCGATGATCTTGATCTCGGTTCCGTCCATCGGCGGACCGCAGGAAACCACCGGCCGCGGCGCCTCGCCCTCGCTCCTCTCATCGGCGTGCTCGCCTTGTGCCGCCGTGAGTGGCCGCCCGGGCACCGCCATGCACGCCGCCAGGGTGCCTTCGGCGAGCCCGTAGCATGGGGTGACGACATTCGTGCGAAGGCCGAGGGGACGATACCCCTCCTCGAACGCCTCGATCCCCTCGCGATGAATGGGCTCGGCGCCGTTGAGCAGCACCCGTAAGCGCGAGAGATCCACCCCCGCCTGGGTATGTGCCGGCGCCTTGCGCAGACACAGGTTGTAGGCGAACTGCGGCGCGACCCCGATCGTCGCCTGGTACTTGCCGAGCACCTGGACCCAGAAGGCGGGCTTGCGCAGAAAGTCGGTCGGCGGAAACAGCACCAACTTCACCCGCGCCATGAGCGTCGCCATGAGCGTGCCGATGAGCCCCATGTCGTGATAGAGCGGCAGCCAGGTGACGCATACGTCGTCCGGCTGCGCGGCGATGCGTGCCGCAAACGCGCGCACGTTGGCGAGGATGTTGCCGTGCGAGAGGCACACCCCTCGCGGCTCACCCGTACTCCCCGACGAGAACTGGATGAGGGCAAGCTCCTCGGAGGCCGCAGGTCCGCCCGCGACCGCGGCCGCCACGGCATCGCCACCGTCGCCGGCCGTCTCCGCCGCCGCCCAGATCTCTTCCGGCGTGACGAGGGCCGCCTCCCCCATCCGCGCGCTGCCGTTCTCGGTCAGGATATCCCGCAGTAGCTCCGGCACCACGACGAACCGCGCCCGTGCCACGTCGATCATCCGCCGCAGATTGCGCGAGAAGGCCGCAAGCTGCCCCAGCCCCGCGGGCGGATAGGCCGGAGCGGGTGTCGCGCGGGCGAGCAGGGTGCCCCAGAGCATGAAGACGAAATCGAGACCGGTGGGGAGGACGAGCATGATGCGCTCGCCGGGCCCGAGCCCGAGGTGTCGAAGCCCGCGCGCCGCCCGCCTCGCGCTGTCGAGCAGCCGCCGTGCGTCGATCTCAGCCGGCTCACCTTCGAGCCCCTCGAGCCAGAAGGCGACCTCGTCTGGGTGGTCGGCGCGGCGCAGCAGACATTGCACCAGCGTGTCGCCGGAGAGCGCCGCGACGATCGATGGGTGAACGGTGAGATCAGCTCGGCCCATGCCGGCTTCAGCCTTCCTTCGTCCCATGCCTGCTCCGCACCCCCCGGGCTTCTTCCTCCCGGCCGACACGGCGACCACCGTCCCGACGGCGCCTACGACCGTTGCGCCGCTGGTCTGGACGGCCCCGCGGAGGCGGCCGCCGCCGTCACGCGCTCGAAGATCAGCGCGGCGATCGCCTCGAAACGACTACACGTCTCGAGGTCCTCGGGCGCAAACGTGATCCCGAAGCTTTCCTCGACTGCGACCTGGAGCGAGAGCAGCGACATCGAGTCCATGGCCAGGTCGCCGTCCACGGTCGAATCGTCGTGAATGACGTCGCCCGGAAGGCCGGCGTTCTCTTCGATGAGCCGTCTGAGCTCGCGCTTGACGTCGCCCAGAGTCGTCGCTTGCGGTGGCAGCTGACCTACGCTCATTGCACGGAGCGAGCCGTAGCCTCGCCGGCAACGGGGCGCCGCCCCGCCGCTCGGCCATCGGGGCGCCGCCCGGAGTCGGCCCCGGAACGCTCGGGGATGATGGCGAGGGAGCGCGCCACTTCCTCGATGACCGGAAGCGCCAGCTCGAGGACGACGGGGTCGTGGCCGGCGGTCACGTGCCCCCGGACACGGCTGAGATGGCTCTGTACCATCGGCGGAATCGCCGGGCAGACGAAGATGCCACGACGACGTAGCTCGGCGGTGAACTCGATGGTTCGCGCCGGGTCGCCGACGCGGATCGGAATCACCGGGGTCTCGCTACCCATGGTGTCGAAACCGCGTGCCTTGAGACCGTCGAGCAGGATCCGACAGTTGCGCCACAGGCGCTCCCGCCGCTCCGGCTCGGCGTCGAGAATCTCGAGCGCCGTCAGCGCCGCAGCGGCACCCGCCGGGGGCAGCGCGGCGGAGAAGATCAAGGAGCGCGCGCTGTGGGCGACGGCATCGACGAGCGCTCGGTCCGCGGCCATGAACCCGCCAACGCTCGCCAGGGACTTGCTCATCGTTCCCATGATGATGTCGACGTCGCCGAGGAGCCCGAAATGCTCCGCCGCGCCACGCCCGCCTGCCCCGAGCACACCGAGCGAGTGGGCTTCGTCGAGCATGACGAGGGCCCCGCGCTCGTGCGCAACTCGGCACAGCTCGGGCAGGTGCACGATGTCGCCATCCGCGCTGTACACGCCCTCGACGACCACGAGCACGCGGCGACCCGCCGCTTCGCGCTCGAGGACGGTGTCGAGATGGGACGGACTGTTGTGCTGGAAGAAGCGAACTTCGGCCCCCGACAGGCGCGCGCCGTCGACGATCGACGCATGGTTGAACAGGTCGGTGAGGATGAGATCGCCACGGCCGACCAGCGCCGAGATGATGCCCACGTTCGCTTGATAACCCGACGCGAAGATCGTTGCGGCTTCCTGCTGCAAGAAGCGCGCGATCCGGTCCTCGAGGCGACGATGCAGCGGGGAGTGGCCGCCGGCGAGCGGCGATGAGCACCGACTCGTGCCGAACTCCGCGATCGCCCGGGTGGCGGCCTCGCGCACCCTCGAGTCCGCCGACAGGCCGAGATAGTCGTTCGCAACCAGCACGACGGTGGGCGACGTGCCCGTGCGGCCGGTCGGATCGGCGCTCGCATAGAACGGATAGAGATCCGTCTGCCGCGCCGCCTCGATCTGCGCGAGCAGCGGCTCGAAGCGCTCGAGGAAAGCCGCCCGCCGTCCCTTCAGCGCATCGCGTTCAGCCGTCGAGCCGTTTCGACGGCCGTTTCCAGGAGTCGCATTCGTGCTCATGGGATTCCATCCCCCCGCCATCTCCACCGCCACCCCACCACTCCGCCCCCCGACGGATGGGTCATCGGATGAAGCCCGCTCGACCGCGTCGGGCCCACCGGGCCGACACCGATCGGGCCGATTCGCCGATCCGACATCGACCGGCCCGGAGCCGCGTGCCGGGCTGGCAACTGACTAGCACGCACCCTCGGCCTGTCAACATGGTCGACCCAGGGACGACGCCGGGCGAGTGCTGGCCGGAGGTTGGCGGGCGGGCGCGAGCCTGCCCCGCATTCTGAGGAGTTGGCCACCTTGGGACCAGCCTAGCGGGCCGGCGCCCCAGTGTCATCCGTATCCCGGTTTCCGGGAACGAAAGGTAAAGCCTGAAAATGGGGGCCGTGTCAAAACGGTGACCCGGGCCGGTTCGGTCCCGGGTCCAACGTCTCTAGGCTGGGCCCGGGTCTGCTAGCGGAAGGCCTCGCACGAGCGCGCCGGCATCACGCTCTACCGCGCAGCTGGTGGCCTGGATTCCGCGCTCTTGAAAGCCGGTCCGCAAGCGTGCTGAAGAATGCAGCTCTCCTCGTACCTGGTACCTGCGCCCTTCAGCGTGGGGCTCGGTTGCTTCTCAACTATGACGTATGAGCATGCGCCGCATCGTATCCACCCTGCTGCCGCTGGTAGTCATCGCTGCCGTGCTGCTCTGGTGGCGGGCGCGACCTCCACGGCGGCTCCCGAATGTCATCCTCATCAGCATCGAGTCGCTGCGCCCCGACCACCTCGGCGCGTACGGCGGGCCCCGCCCGACCACCCCCCGACTGGACGCGTTCGCCGCCGATGCGGTCGTCTACGAGAAGGCACACTCGGTCACGAGCTGGACCCTGGCGGCGCACGCGAGCCTCTTCACCGGGTTGTACCCGCACGCGCACCAGGCCGAGGGACCGCTCGACACGCTCGGTGACGCGTACGCGACCCTGGCGGAGATCCTGCGGGATCACGGCTACCAGACCGCCGGCGTGGCGAGCGGGCCGTACCTGCGCCGCGAGTTCAACCTCACCCAGGGCTTCGACTACTACGACGAGTCGCCGGCGTCGCTCGACGACCGCGCCGCCCACGGCGACGTGACCAATCCGAAGCTCCTCGCCGCCATCGAACGCTTTCTGCGTGACGCCCGCGATCCACGGCGGCCGTTGTTCCTGTTCGCGTACTTCTGGGACCCGCACTACGACTACATTCCGCCCGCACCCTACAACGGGATGTTCGTTGGCCCGCACAGCACTCCGTGCGACGTGACCAACTACGTCGTGAGCACCACGATCACCGCGTCCTCGCCGGCGGCAGAGCTCGACTACGTGCGGGCCCAGTACGACGGGGAGCTGCGCTGGACCGACGACCACCTGGGACGACTATTCACCCTCCTCCAGGAGCACGGTCTCTGGAACGACACCGTCGTCGTCGTGACGTCCGACCACGGCGAGGAGTTCTTCGAGCACGGCACCAAGGGCCACAAGAACAATCTCTTCATCGAGTCGGTTCACGTACCGCTCATCGTCAAGTACGAGTCGACACGGGCGCTGCGCGGGCGCGATCGCCGCCTGACGAGCCTCGTGGACGTGATGCCGACGATCCTCGAGCTCGTCGGCGTCGCGGCGCCGGGGCCGGTCCATGGCCGCTCGCTGCTCCAGCGCGATCCGCTCCCCGATCGCGCGATCTTCTTCGAGTTGCTGTCGATGTGGTTCGATCGCGCCGAGCAGACGACGACCCGGAAGCGGTGGACCGCCGTGCAGCAGGGCGATCTCAAGCTCATCGAGGTGGCGGAAGAGGGCGCAGCCGCCCCCGCCCGCCTCCTCTTCGATCACGCCGCCGATCCCATCGAGCAGGACGATCTGCTCGACGGCAGGCCTTCAGACCGAGCCGACGACCTCGGCGCTCGGCTCGCCGAGTGGCAGCAGGAGATGCGCCGGACGCGCGAGGGCTTCGCTGCCGGCGGTCCCATCCCGCTCACGGCGGAGCAGCGCGACCAGCTTCGCGCGCTCGGATATCTGCACGAGTGATCGTGCGCGCGGAACGATGGCGCGCGGGCTCGGCGCTACGCCGCCAGCGCCTTCTGGAATCCCGGGCGCGTCTGAAGCCGTTCGAAGTACGCGTTCACGTTGGGATACTGGTCCGTGAGCACGCCCAGGAGCTTCGCGGTCATCAGCGTGTACCCCATCATGATGTCCGCACCCGAGAGCTCCGCGCCGAGCAGATAGGTCTTGCCGTCGAGCGCGCCCTCGAGAACCCGCATCGCGGCCGCTCCCGTGGCGCGCGCGTCGTCCACGGCGGCGGGGATGCGCTCGGCTTCCGGCTTGAAGAGGGTATTGACCGCGATCACACCGAGCGGCGGGAACATCGATGCTTCCGCGAAGTGTACCCACTGCAGGAACCTTCCACGTGCCGGCGTGCCCGGCGCCGGCGCCAGCCGGCCCTGTCCGTAGCGCTCGAGGATGTACTCGAGGATCGCGCCGGACTCGAACATCGTCAGGTCGCCGTCTTCGATGGTCGGAAATTTTCCGAACGGGGTCCGCTGCGAGAACGCCGTCGAGGGTGTGGGCGGCGTGAAGGGAACCGTCGCGAGCTCGTACGGGAGCCCCAGTTCCTCGAGCAGCCACAGGATGCGCACCGAGCGTGTGAGTTGAGCGTGATAGAGCTTGATCATGACACCTCCCGATCCGGGCGCCGGCACTCGTCGGAGCTGCGGTGCGGTGGAGAGTAACCTCTGGTGCGTTCCCGGGGCAATGGCCTCGGCGTGCAGGCATTGCCGTCGTCGCATGGCACCCCGTCGGCGACTGGACGCGGGACGCAAGCACCGGTCTCCGGCTCGCACCCGCCCACGTGGCGCGAGTCTCAGGCGACGCGGCGAAGATCCGTCCCGCTGTCAGCCGGGCGCGCGATCGGGCCGAACACGAAGCGTGGTTGCCACGCCATCACCAGGGCGCCGAGCAGCACGACCGTCGTGAGCGCGTTCACCGCCATCGTCACCGGCATGAGCAAGCCGGCGATCTTGAGAGGATAGTAGTCCGAGACGGCGTAGACAGCGAAGCCGGCGCCGATGGCGAGGGCGACGAAGAAGATTGCCTGCCCGGAGCTCGCAAGCGTGGCCTGGAGCGCGCCCGCCGCGTCGCCCGTTCTCTCGATTTCCTCGCGGAAGCGGTACAGGAAGTAGATCGCGTAGTCGGCGCCGATACCCACGCCCATCGCCGCGATCGACGAACCCGCGAGATCGAACGCGACGCCGACCCAAGCGAAGATCGCGAGATCGACGAGGAGCGCCATCACCAGTGGCGTGATGACGTAGGCGCCGGCCACGAACGAGCGCAGGATCACACTCGCGATCAAGAAGATCACGACGAACACGGTTGCAATGTTGAGGACCTTGCCCGCCACGACGTGATCGCTGAGCGCCAAGAGTACCGGTCCGCCGCCACCGGCCAGGGAGACGCGGATCGTCCGCGGCGCGGTCCGGGCCAGATAGCGCTCGAGCCGCCGAATCACGCGGCGCGTGACACCGGAATCGTCGCGATCGAGGTAGCCGAACACCACGGCGCGGGCGTAGCTGCGATTGACGAACCGTTCGAACGCCGGCGAGCTGGCGAGGTAGAAGAGCTGCGCGATGGTCCGCCGATCGGCGGGGAGCCCCTTCCTCGCCTCCTCCGGGGCGAACACCTCGTAGGTGCGGCGGACGATGTCGGCAACCGACGCGGTCCGGCCGACGTCGGGATCCGCCGCCATCGCCTCCTGGATTCCCATCATGAGCCGGATGGCTTCCGGGCTCTGCATCGCTCCCGGCTCCCCTTCCAGGAGCACGCTGAGGCTCGTCGTGCTCGGAAAATGCGTGGCGAACACCCGCAGATCATGTCCGACGCGCGTGTCCTCCGGCCAGTAGCGGAGCACGTTCGTTTCGGTGCTGAGCCGCGGGTAGCCGGCCAGCCCGGCGAGGGCGACGGCAACGAAGCAGCCGATCACGGCGCGGGGACGGCGCGCGAGCGGAGCTGCCAGAAGCCCGAGGATCCACGCCGACAGTCGGAAGAGGGCCGCCCCCGCGTGCGTCCGGCCTCGAACCGGCCAGATGGCGCGCAGCGCCAGCATGAACGTCAGCTCGAGGACGACCGCCGCAAAGATGCCGGCGGCGGCGCCGAGCCCCAGTCCCGCAAGCGTCGAGATGCCGAGGAGCGCGAGTGCGGCGAAGCCAAGTCCGGCGGTGGCGCCCGCGGCGATCATCACCGGACCGATCCGGCTCGTCGCCTCGATCAGCGCTGCACGTTGGTCGCCGAGCCGGTCGTGCTCCTCGTAGTAACGCTTGAGCATCTGCGCCGAGTGGCCGGCCGCCACGCTCACCACGATCACCGGAACGGCGGTCGTCCAGGCGTCGAGGGCGATGCCGGCGAAGCCCATGAAGCCCATCGCCCACACCGCGCTCAGCAATGCGGTCGCGATCGGCAGCACCACTCCCTGGAGGTGCCCGAAGGCGGCGTAGAGCAAGAGGACGATTGCGGCGAGCGTGGCGATGAAGTACTGCCCCTGCTGGCCGACGAGCGTGCGTTCGAAGCTGCCGAGAATCGGCAGGCCGGTGACGGCGATCTCGAGGTCCGGCGAGCGGTAGCGGCCGACGGCATCCTCCACCGTCGCCGCGATCTTCGCCTCGTCCGTGCCCTCGTAGAAATCGGCGAGCACCAGCGCCGCGCGTTCGTCTTCGCTCACGACCGTGCCCTTGACGAGAGGCTCGCTCTCGTACACCGCCCGCAGCGTCCGGATTCCCGCCTCGTCCTCGGGCGGCTCGCGCATGAGATAGTCGGCCGTGAGCACGCCGTCGCGATCGGCGGGAACGCGCACGTAGGGCGAGGCGAGGCTCACCACGTTCTGGCGGATCACGCCCGGAGCATCGAGCAGGTCGAGCGTGAGCGCGTGCACGGACCGCAGCACGGGGAGCTGCCACACGTTACCGGCCCGGGGAATGAGGGCGATGGCGACGAAGTTCCGGCCGCCGAACTCCTTCCGGACACGGCGATCGACGGTGACGTACGGATCGTCCGCGGGAAGCGACCGTTCCGGATCGAGGTCGACGGCCAGCCGTGCGACACCGCACGCTACGACGGCGGTGGCTGCCAGCGATACGACCAACACGCTCCACGGACGTCGAACGACGAGACCGGCGTATCGCCGCAGCACGTTGCCGCTCGCGCCCGATCGCATCGGAAGCCCTCGCGCGGCCCTGGGGGTGTCCACTATCGTGCCCGAGCAAGACGGGGAAAGGTCGCGAGCGTCCCATCGCTCCCATTGCCCCGCAGCGTCGCGCGCCGAGGTGCCGATGCGGTTCCGGCCGCCATCGCACGCTCCGCTCGCCACTCGCGGTAGCCGATCACGAACAGGCAGGCGACCGTGACGACGACGAGCACGCCCAGGATGGCCCCGAGCGTGACCATTCCCTCGGCACTCGCCGCGCCCGCGGCGGGGATCCCGCCGGTGTCGAGCAACCAGATCGATGCCTGTGCAATCATGGGAACCTCCTCGACTACGCACCGCTGCCGCGGCGCGATCCATCGACAGTCCGTGAGACGCTCGGCAGACGACGCAGGGAAAGGCTCAGGCTGCCGCTACCCGTGTTCCCGCCGCCCCCGGCCATCGTCTCGCCCGCCATGGTGCAGAGGATAGCGGCGGGTCGGGACCACCAACAATCGACCAGAGCGCTCATTTTCCGCGGGACGGAAGCACTGGTACCGGGGTCTGGTCGCCGTAGTACGAACGGACTATTTGCAGGGGTGAGGTTCTTCTGCATGCTCGTGAGGAGGCAGCCGGCATGGCGCGTGAGCGCATCAAGGTCCTGATCGTCGACGACCATCCCGTGTTCCGCGACGGACTGCGGCAGTGCCTCGAAGCCCGCAAGGAGCTGCAGATCCTTGCCGCCGTGGGCAATGGCGAGGAGATGTGGAAGGCGATCCGGATGCACGGGCGGCCGCAGATCGTGCTCATGGACATCGAGATGCCCGGCAACAACGGCATCGAGCTCACCACGGCGCTGGCCGCCAAGCACCCCGAGGTCCGGGTCGTGATGCTGAGCGCGTTCTCCGACACCGAGCGTGTCTTCTCCGCGCTCAAGGCCGGTGCCGTCGGCTATCTGCTGAAGAACACCGCGCCGGACGAGATCCGCGCCGCGGTCGAGCGCGCGGCGGCGGGAGAGCCCATGCTGTCGGGTGAGATCGCCGGGCGCGTGCTGCACGAGTTCGAGCGCGAGCGCGAGGATCAGCGTTTCCGCGAGCAGCTCGCCGATCTCACGTCGCGCGAAGAGGAGATCCTGAAGCTCGTCGCCACCGGCGAATCGAACAAGGAGATCGGCAACCGGCTCTTCATCAGCGAACAGACGGTGAAGAATCACGTGGCCAGCATCTTCCGCAAGCTGCACGTGAACGATCGCACGAAGGCGGCGCTCATCGCCGTGAAGCTCGGGCTCGCCGGCGAGAAGCCGCGATGACGCCTTCGCCCTGGTGGCGCATGCCGCTACGGGCGTTGTTGATCGCGGGCAGCGCCGCGGTCACCGCAGCCGGCATCCTGGAGTTCCGGGCCGAGGACTGGCCGATCTACGTCACCGTCCTCGTGCTCTCCTCGGCCATGTTCTTCGTGTTCGTGGAAGTGCTGCCAGGACTGAGCTTGCCGATCCCGCACATCGCCACGACCGTCGGCTTCCTCTACGTCGGGGGCTTGCCGACACAGGTTGTCACCTTGGCGAGCTCGTTCCTCGTGCGGGTGGTGGTCGCCTCGTGGCGAATCGCTGCTGCGCGGCGGGCGGTGGGCGCAGAAGGAGAGGTCCAGAGCGCGGGTGGCCTGCGCATGTTTCTCGCCCAGATCAACGCCGTACGCACCGGGCAGACCTCGAGCAACCTCGGCGACTGGGCCGTCGGGCCGATCGGCATGGGGGTGCGGTGGTGGGTGGCATCGTCACTGGCTCCGGGCGGACCGCCGGTGACCGATGCGGTCACGATCGCGGTCGCCGAGGGCGCAGGCTACCTGACCTGGGCGTTGCTGTCCTCGTTGCCAATCTACCCGGACCGAATGCTGATTCCCTACGGCGGGGGACCGCGATGGGCGCCGGGCTACCGGGAACCCCAGAACGGCCAGGCGTATCGGTCGGCCCTCAACGACATCGGTCTGGTCATTGTGCTCGCTCTCACACCATTCGTCTTCCTCATCCCGTACGGCTATCGCGCGCACGGCCTCGCCGGCGCCGTCGTGTGGTCGCTGTCCTCCTTCGGGCTTCATCTGATGCTCAAGCGCCTCAACGAGCGCCGGATCACGGTGGAAGAGCAAAACCGGCAGCTCGAAACGCTCAACCGCGAGCTGCAGCAGCGCGAGCGTCTCTCCGCCATCGGCAAGATGTCCTCGGTGATCTCCCACCAGACGCTCCACGAGCTCGGCGTCATCGGCGTCTATGCCGACCTCATCCGCAACGCGAACGACTGCGACGAGCCCGCCACGGCGCTGCAACGGCTCAAGGACCACGGCGCGGCGATCGAAGGTGCGCTCGGCAGCGTCAACCGCACGCTCAAGGATCTCCTCGTCTTCAGCAAGGATCTGCGGCTCAACCTCTACGAGCATTCGCTCCGCCTTCTGATCGAGGAAAGCGTCGATGGCGTGCGCCCCACGGCGAGCGAGCGCGGCGTACCCCTTCGGTGGGAGTGCGCGACGGAGGCAACCGTCACGCTGGACAAGCTCAAGGTCGTGCAGGCCATCGGCAATGTGCTCCGTAACGCCATCGAGGTCTCGCCGCCCGGGGTAGAGGTTTTGGTGGCCGCTACGGTGCGAGACGGTGGCGTCGAGATCACGGTTGCGGACGGCGGACCAGGCATTCCGGAGGGGGATCGGGAGGCCATCTTCACCCCGTTCTTCACCACCAAGGAGCACGGTACGGGCCTTGGGCTCGCCATCGCGCGCGAGTTCGTGAGCGCGCACCGCGGCGCGCTCACGATCGAGGCACGGCAACCCGGCGGTGGTACGTCGTTCGTTTTCCGCCTACCGCTGGGCGGCCCGTGAGACGGACGGGGAGGGCGCGGTTCTGATGCACGTAGTCGGAGCTCCGTGGGTGCGCGTGGGGCTTCGCACTGCGCTGGCCTTTGCCGGCACTGCCGTCATCCTCGGGAGCGCGCTCGCATTCCGCGCCGCCGACTGGCCCGTCTATGTCGCTTTCACCGTGCTGTCGGTCGTCCTGTTTCCGCCCTTCGTCAGCGTCCTGCCACGCATGGGCTTGCCGTTGCCCGCCCTGGCGAACGTCATCGGCTTCCTCTACATCGGCGGGCCCCCGATCATCGTGCTCGCAGGCGCAACCTCTCTGATCACCCGCTTCCTCATGATCGCATGGTCGCGCACGAAGCAGACGGCAGGAACTCAGCCTGACGCGAGAGCCGGCGCGCAGGCGCGTACCTTCTTCAGGCAAATGATGATGGCCCGGTCCGGAGCGCCGCTTGACGCTCTCGGCGAATGGGCCGTCCTCCCGATCGGACTGGCGGCTCGCTGGTGGATCGCGTCGGCGCTGGCCCCCGAAGGTCCGCCGGTGACCGACGCGGTCGCGATCGCCGCCGCGGAGCTCGGAAGCTACACATGCTGGGCCCTGCTCGCCGCACTGCCGATCTACCCCGATGGCCCGCTCTTTCCCTACGCGAAGCGACCCTCACGGGGACGGGCCGGGAAGGACCCGGCAGCATACGAAGCGTATCGCAGGGCGGTCAGTGACATCGGGCTCATCATCGTACTGGCGGTCACTCCGTTCGTCTTCCTCATCGTTTCGGGGTTTCGTACCTACGGTCTCGGTGGTGCCGTCGTGTGGTCGCTCTTCTCTCTCGGGCTCCACTTGATGCTCAAGCGCCTCAACGAGCGCCGGCTCACGGTGGAGGCGCAGAACCAGCAGCTGGAGGCCCTCAACCGCGAGCTGCAGCAGCGTGAGCGCCTCTCCGCCATCGGCAAGATGTCCTCGGTGATCTCCCATCAGACCCTTCACGAGCTCGGTGTCATCGGCATCTACGCCGATCTCATCCGCAACACGAGCGCAGGCGCCGAGGCCGGGGCCGCGGTCGAGCAGCTCAAACGTCACGGGGTGGCGATCGAGGAAGCGCTCACCAAGGTCAACGGTACGTTGAAGGACCTGCTGGTCTTCAGCAAGGACCTCCGTCTGAACCTCTACGAGCACCCGGTACATCGCGTCGTCGAGGAGAGCGTCGAGGGCTGTCGCGCCGCGGCGAGCGAGCGCGGGGTCCGGCTCAATTGCGACTGCAGCGCGAACGCCACGATCCGACTCGACAAGCTCAAGCTGACGCAGGCCATCGGCAACGTACTGCGGAACGCCATCGAGGCGTCACCGCCGGGCGCCGAGGTGCAGGTGCGGGCGTCGCTGCAAAACGACGGCGCGGAGATCACGATCGGAGATGGCGGACCAGGCGTGCCCGAACGCGACCGCGAGGCGATCTTCACGCCCTTCTTCACCACCAAGGAGCACGGCACCGGCCTCGGGCTTGCCATCGCGCGCGAGTTCGTCGAGGCCCACGGCGGGACGCTCACGGTCGAAACGTGCACCCCGGGATGGGGCGCCCGGTTCGTCCTGCGGCTGCCGCTCACGGAACGTTGAGCACCCGGTGCGCTAGCGCAGATAGCCGAGATTCCGGAGCTGCTCGATCCGCTCCTGCTCCGCGGGGTCCTGCGGCCGTTTGCCTTGGGTGCGCGCGGCGAGAAACGCGGGCGTATCGTGCGTCGCGATCGGCGGCGGTTGCTGGACATCGACGAGCACGTCCCGCAGCACGACACCGTCCATGTCGAGCCCGACAGGGATGCCGAGCATGGCGAGGATCGTCGGGGTGATGTCGAGGACGCTGCCGATGCGGGGAAGGCCACTGCGCGCGACGTCAGACGGGGCGTCGCGACCGAGCGCCGCCGGGGCGCGAATCAGCGGTCCGGCAGCGATGAAGACCCCCGGCGGCGCATCGAGATGATGGCCGGAGTTGATGTCGGCAGGCGGCGCGTCGGGATCGAACCGTGCCCCCTGGTTCACGGGCTGCATGCCGTGGTCGGAGACGACCAGGATCGTGGCCGTAGATCCGACCGCCGCCATGAGCTCGCCGAGGATCTCGTCCACGTAGACGTAGTAGTCGTCGATCACGCCACCCAGGCTCGCCGCCTCCTCCGGCGCCGGCGGATGGCGGTAGAGATCCGGACGCATGTAACGCCAGAAGCGATGGCCAACGACGTCGGGACCGCCGAGGTAGAGCAGCAACGCGTCGAACCCCGGCCGCTCCCGGGCGACCGCGAGGGCGATGCGCGCGTAGGTGGCATCGGCGCGAAAAGCCCACCGGCAGTTGTCCCATAGCCGCCGTCCGAGCTCCGTGCGGGGCACGGTTCCCTCGCCGAAGATCCGCGCCGTCAAGCGCGGCAGCTCGCGCTCCACCTGCTCGAGCATCGCGAGCATCTCCCCCTGGCGCTCGGCGGGATACACCTGGTCGGGCACACCTGTGACCAGGGTGCCCTTCCACACCTGACGACCCGCCCTGGTGTCCACCTGGGCCACGGTGTTCGTCTGTGCCACCATGACCCCGTTTACCCGCTCGACTGGATACGTCATCCACCAGCCGACCACGGCAACCCGGCGGCCGTGCTCGGAGAGCACGTTCCAGAGCGCCGCCGTTCGCCGGTCGGCGCTGGTGAACAGGCGTATGGCGCCGTCCGGTCGTTGCAGCGCGAAGTGTGGGATCCCGTGCTTGGCGCTCGTCTTACCCGTGGCAACCGTGGTCCAGACGACCGGCGAGAGCGTCGGCGTGAGCGTGTCGAGCGTGCCCGCCACCCCACGCGCCATCAGTGCGGACAGATTCGGAAGTCGGCCACGCGCGCGCAGTGGGAGCACCACGTCCCACTCCAGGCCATCGACGCCGAGGAGAACGATGGGAAGGCCCCTTCGCGGACCGGTCTCCGGGTTGCCCCCCGCGCATCCCGCGACCTGACAGAGAATGGCTGCGAGCAGGGCGGCCGCAGCGAGGGTGACGCGAGCCGGCGACGGACGTCCGTGCCTGGGGACCGGGGCACCGGCCCAGTCCCCGCGCGTGCTCATCCGTGCGGACCCCGCTCAGCCGAGGCCGAAAAAGCGCGCGGCGTTGCCACCGAGCAGCTTTGCCTGGGCCTGGGACGAGAGGCCGTGGCGCGCGCACAGAGCGATGGCCTCGCGCGGCTCCGAAGCATCATGATGCGGGTACCGCGAGCCCCATGCGCCCACGTCGCCGAAGACATCGACCATGCGGGGCACGCTCGACTCCCAGGACGGGAAGCTCACCAGGGACGGCCGGGCAAAGAACACGTGCTCGGGTTCGAGGCTCACGTCCTGGATGGCGCTCAGGAGCCAGAGGTACGTCTCGGCCTTCTCGAGGGTGAGCGGCACCCACGACGCCCCGCCATGGAGAAACGCCAAGCGCAGGCGGGAATACTCCTCCATGTGGCCGTAGAAGCAGAGCGCGGTCAGCATCGTCGCCACGTCCATCGTCGGTGCGACCGACTCCGCAACATCGTGGCCGACCCGGAGGTTGGACGCCAGGCGCTCCACCAGCGATCCCTGGGACGTCCATTCGGGGTTCGTGTTGCCCACCGACGGGTGGAAGCACACCGTGAGATCCCTTTCCGCCAGCGCGCGCCACAAGGGATCGTAGTGGCGGTGATTCGGAAAACGAGCATTGACGAACGCCGGGCGGATGAACACGGCGCGGAACCCGCGCTCGGCGATCCGGGCGGCCTCGCGAACGGCGAAGCTCACCTCCTGCATCGGCAGCACCGCCACCGGCACAAGACGTGCGGGTGCCGCGTGGCTGAAATCCCAGATCCAATCGTTGTAGGCCCTCGCCAGCGCCGCCGCCACGTCGGGATTGACCACGACGGGAAGATGCTCCGCAAACAGCGTCGGAAACAGCACGTGGCAGTCGACCCCCATCGCGTCCATGTCGGTGAGGCGCGCGGTCGGGTCGGCGGCGCCGGGGTTCACCGGATGCCGCGCATGCGGATCGAGCGCGCCGATCGTGTCCGGCGTCATGCCGGGCCGCCAGATGCCGTGGCGATTGATGCCGCTCGCGCTGAGCGCCCGTACCGACTCGCCGTTGACGATCGTCACCTCGAGACCCTGGGCGTCGACCTCGTGCCAGAACGCCGAGCGTGCGGGAATGCGATAGTCGGGTTCGAGATACCGGCTCCAGACGGTGGCCGGCTCGAGAACGTGCGTGTCGACGTCGATGATGTGCGTGCCGTTCGATGCCATGGGCTTCATTTCCGCAGCGCCCGCAGCGCGAAGGCCGACCGAACCCGGACGCTACCGCCACCGCCGACGCGCGGCCGTCAATAGATGCGCATCGCCGCCACCAGCATCCGCGGATCGAGCTTGGCGATGTCGAAGCCGCCGCCGTGTCGCCGCGGGTCCGCCTGCACCTTGGCGAACGCATCGACCTCGTCCGCGCTGGGCCACCACGCCGGCCGGGGAATCTCCGCGGGCTCCTCACTGACGAATACGCGACCCTCCACGCCGTACATGCGCCGCGCGTTCTCACCCAGGAGCCGCGATTGCACCTGCGGCGGCGTGCCGGCGTCCCGCATGCGCCGGATCGCGCTCCATGAATCGGCGCCGTCGTGATGATACGCGTCGGAGGACCACACGCCCGTCCGCTCGAACCAATCCCACTGGCGAAAGATCGGGTCCTCGTCGGACTCGAAGGCGATGTAGCACTGCTGCTGGAACGCATCGCTCGGCAGGCGGTCGCTCTTGAGCTTGCGCTCGCTGGCGTAGAGCTTCCACAGCCGATCGCAGTGCTCGAGCAGCTCCGGCAGCCAGCTCGCGTTCGACTCGAAGATGGCCATGCGCAGGCGCGGATAGATGTCGAGAAAACCCGACAGCAGGATCTGGGACAGCCACGTCATGGCCTCGAAGACGAAGCTCAAGGTCTGCGGATCGACCATCCGCTCGCCGATCACCATCGCGCCCGCGCGGCCGATGAGCTCGCCGGGCGAGACGATCGTGTCGCTCAGCTCCGTGACGTAGGCGGGGAAGGTGTGCATCCCACACACGATCCCCGTCTCCTCGAACGCGCGGAACACCTTGTCCATGGTGTTCGTGGGCGTCCCGCTGCCGAGGGCGGGGAAGATGCGGTTCGGGTAGCGTCCCTTGGCGTCGATGGGCCGGATCAGGCCCACCTTGAAGCCGAGCTTCGCCACTCGATGGAGCTCGTCGGCGGCGTACTGGGGATTCTGGAGCGGCAGCATGGCCGCCGGGAAGAGCCGATCGGGCACCGCGCGGCAGAAATCGGCCACCCAGTTATTGTAGGCGCGCACGAAGGCCGCGGCGCCGTCGGCGTTCTCCACGTACGGCAGGTGCGCGATCATCATCGTGGGGATGATCATCACCTGATCGATCCCCATGAGATCCATCTCTTTGGTGCGGGCGTGCGGATCGTACGCGCCGGCGTGCGAGAGGTAGGCCCTTTGCTCCGCGGACAGCATGGACTGCTGGAACTTCCGCAGCAGCTTCTTGTTCATCCCCGGGCCGGCGACGCAAATGGGGTTGTAGGTCGCGAAGTCCTTGTCGGTCCCGCCGATCACGACCGTCCGGCCGTTGACGATCGCCTGGTCGTCGTCGCGCCAGTACGATTGCTTGACCAGATCGCGGTGCGCGGGCTCGACGTAGTCTCGCCAGATCTCGAGCGGATCGTTGATGTGCGCGTCGCAGTCGAAGACGGCGAAGTCCTTGGTCAGGCGGCCGTTCGCAGCTGCAACCATAGCGAGGACTCGAGTGACCTCCTATCGCGGGCGCGCGCCTCGGCGCAAGAGGTCTTGCCGAATGCACGTGGCCGAATGCACTTGATTGACGACCCCACAATCGGCTACTCCGTCCGCATGGAGAGAACGTACCCGACCAGTCGCGGTTTCGCACTCCCGGGGTTACTCGCCGTCCTGCTGATTCCGCTCGCAACCCCGGTCCACGCGGCCAACGCGATACGCAAGGCCTGCGTCGGTGGCTGCAAGACGTTCCAGCAGAGCTGCGTCGCGCTCGCCCGCACCAAGCTCGAAACGGAGAAGCCCGCCTGCACCGGAGACGGCCCGGCGCGGCGCAGCTGCCGCAAGGCTGTCAAGCAACAGTTCCGCGGCCACGCCAAGGAATGCAAGGTCTTCACACGGAAGTCGTGCAAGGCGTGTTGCGACGCGGGTGAGATGACGCAATGCGCCCCGAGCGCCGGCTATCCCCTGCCGGCCGAGCCGCAGGAATCCGGAGATCCGGTGCGCGGCCGCGAGCTGCTCTTGAACGGCAGCTACATGACGTGCGGCATTCCGTCGAAGATTTGGGAGGACCCACGCCTGGGCAACCTGGCCCGCATCGGCATCTCCGCGGGTTTCGGCGGATCGGCTGCGGCACCGCGGATCCCGGACCGGACCGGCAAGAATGCCGACATGCCCTACTTCCTCAACGTCTTCACGGCCGACAACGGCGCCGAGGTCATCAACGGCAACTGCCTCATGTGTCATGGCGGCGTCTTCGACGGCGAGCTCGTCGTCGGGCTCGGTAACGCCTCCGGGGATTTCACGCGCGGGGCCGGCGGCGATGCCGTGGGACTGTTCACGTGCGACGGACCCTTGATCGACGAGTTCGGCTTGGACGCGGCGGAAAAGGAACAGATGTGCCGCATCGCGGCTCGCGGCGCCGCTCTTCAGCCGTTCACGATGATGCGCACCGTGGGTCATAATCCGGCGGAGGTGTTCGCGGTCGTCCTCATGGTCCATCACGATCGGGAGACGCTCGCGTGGAGCGACGAAGAGGTGGTTCCCTACATCGTCCGCGACCACGACGGCGTGCCCATCGAGAACCCGCTGCTCACGTCGGACCCGCCGCCCTGGTGGCGAGCGCACAAGAAGCACGCGCTCTTCTACAACGGCATGGCCCGTGGGGATCATCGCGGCACCATGGCGCTCGCAACCTCGGTCTGCGTCGACAACGTCGAGCGGGCACGCCAGGTCGACGCGTGGTTCAAGGACATCCAGGCGTACGTCAGCTCCGTCCGCCCGCCCGTCTATCGCCGCGCCGTCGATGCCGATCTGGCGGCGCGTGGGCACGAGCTGTTCTCGAGCAACTGTGCCTGGTGCCACGGAACGTACGCCGCGCAGGACGAGGACGACACGTATCCGAACCTCCTCATTCCTCTCGGTTTGATCGGCACCGATCCGGTCGTGGCCGAGGCCGGCGTCGTCCATTCCCCGGAGCTGGTCGACTGGTACAACGGCTCGTTCTACGGGCAGGTCACGCGCATGGAACCGAACGATCCCTTCCCCGGCTACATGCCGCCACCGCTCGACGGCATCTGGGCCACGGCGCCGTTTCTCCACAACGGCTCCGTGCCGACCGTCGAGCTCGTGCTCAACAGCCAGGCGCGGCCCGCCTGCTGGAAGCGGGTCGACTTCGACACCACGCACTTCGACGAGGAGGCGCTCGGCTGGCCGTACGTGGAGGTGGGCTGCCCACAAGAGGCCGCCCCCGAGGCAGAGCGGCGGTTCATATACGACACCGCCAAGTGGAGCCAGTCGAACGCCGGCCACACCTTCGGCGACCACCTCGCGCCCGAGGAGCGCCGGGCGGTCATCGAGTACCTGAAGACGCTCTAGCAGGCCAGCCTGTTCCGCGGCGCGCGCGTGCCGCGGCTGCGTGTGCGAGAGCGAAGGCGCCTCGGCCGCCGCCTCACGACTCCGTTTTCGCGGATTCCAGCGGCCGCCACCGTGCCCGCGTGCCTCGAAGAGACGGTTCGCCTCGTCGGGGCCGTCGGTGAACGGATAGTAGTTGGGAAACGTGGGTGGCGGCAGCGCGGCCCATCCTTCGTGGATCGAGGTGATGAAGCGCCAGGCGTACTCCACCTCGTCCGAGCGTGTGAACAGCGACGCATCGCCGCGCAGCGCGTCGAGGAGCAGCCGCTCGTACGCATCGGGTGACCGTTGCGCGAACGCCCATTCGTAGAAGAAATCCATCTCCACTTGCTGGAGCCGCACCTGCATACCGGGCTGCTTGCACGAGAACGACAGGCTGATCCCTTCCTGCGGCTGGATGCGGATGATGAGGATGTTGGAGCGCAGCATGGCGGGCGTGAGCTCGTCGTCGCCCTCGACTTCGATCTTGCGGAACAGACGCAGCGGTGGTTGTTTGAACTGCACCGCGATCTCGGAGCATTGCTCCTGAAGTCGCTTGCCCGTGCGCAGCAGAAACGGCACGCGCGCCCAGCGCCAGTTTTCGATGGAGATGCGCAGCGCCACGTAGGTCTCGGTCACCGAGCGCGGATCGACGCCTTCTTCCTGCCGGTAGCCCTTGACGACCGTCCCGTCGCGCTCGCCGACACCGTACTGGCCGCGGACGCTGCAGGCGGCGACCTCCTTGCGTGTGAGCGGCGCGACGGCCCGCAGCACCTTCACTTTCTCATCGCGGATGGCGCCGGCCTCGAAGGCCGAGGGCGGCTCCATGGCGATGAGGCAGAGTAGCTGCAGCATGTGGTTCTGCACGATGTCGCGCATCGCGCCGGCGCCGTCGTAGTACGCACCGCGGCGCCCCTCCATGCCGAGCTTCTCGGCCACGGTGATCTGCACGTGGTCCACGTATTTCTGATCGAACAGCGGCTCGAAGATCGAGTTCCCGAAGCGGAGCGTCAGGATGTTCTGGACCGTCTCTTTCCCGAGGTAGTGATCGATCCGGTAGATCTGGCTCTCGTCGAGCACGGACGTGATCGTCGCGTTGAGCGCCCGCGCGCTCTCGAGATCGGTGCCGAACGGCTTCTCGATGATGACCCGGGACCACGCCGAGGCACTGCGATCGTGGACCAGCCCGCTCGCGCACAAGTTTTTGATGATGTCCGGGAACAGCTCGGGCGCCACCGACAGATAGAAGATGCGGTTGCCCGGCAGCCCGCGCTCCTTCTCGATGGCCTCGATCCGTGCCTTGAGCGCCTGGAACGACGCGGGATCGTCGCCGTTGCCGGCGTGATAGTAGAGGGCGCGCACCAGCGGATGGTCCGCGGGAATGGCGGCCCCGCCGTCCTTCACGTGCTCCTTGAGCGCTGCGTGCATGCGCTCGCGGTACGCGTCGTCGCTGAGCTCGCTGCGGGCGAAGCCGACGATCGCGTACCGATCGGGCAGGCAGCCGCTGCTCTGGAGATAGTATAGCGCGGGGAGGAGCTTGCGCCGGCTGAGGTCGCCGGAGGCGCCGAAAATCACGACGGTGACGGGATCCCTGGCGCGCACCGGGGCCGGCGCCTCGGCCTTCTCACCCGTCACGCGAACAGAGGGATGCACCCGAGGCGACGTCGCCATCCAACCTCTCCCACCCGGCGGGGCGCCCAGCCCCGCGCACATGCCCGCCTGTCCCGGTCGCTCCTGCCGCCGCCTGCAGCCCCGTGCCGCATCGCGGCAGCCGGCCGACAGGATACCCGACCCGCGCGGGAAAGACATCCGGCGCGGGGGGCGTCTGGCGGAGGCTCCGCAGTGTGATCTGGGTGCCTGATGGGCTTCGCACGCGCTACTTTTTTTCTTGATGGCTCGGATCGCCCGGTCTATACCTGGCGCAGCGGCGGCCCGGCCGGTGCCCGCCCGGCCCGGTCGGCACGCAGAGCGGCGGTCGAATCGACCGGCCGTCATGGGACCGTGCTACGCGGAGGGAAGCCCAATGAGAATTCTGCGGTTCCGCTCGATGCTCGTCCTCGCCGTGCTCGCTCCCGCGGTCGTCATGCCGCTCGATGCTGCCGCCGAGCTCACGGACATCGTGCGCTGCCAGAAGCGCATCGCCGGCGCCGGCGCCAACTTCGCGCGGACGACGATCACCGCCACGGTCAACTGCGCCGCCGCCACCGCCGAGTGCCAGATTCAATGCGAGCAGGGCGTCTTCGGCTTCCCATGCGATCCCGACGACGTCGGCTCGAATGCGGGGTTCGCGGCATGCATGGCGGAGGCGGAGGCCTACTGCGAAGAGCAAGCAGATAAGATCGACACCGCCGAGATCCGGAAGCGAAGCCGGATCACGCTTGCCTGTGACGACCTCACGCTGGAGGAGCTCTGCGGCAGCGAGACGCCAGGCTTGAATTTCGCGACACTCGACGCGGGCTGCCAGGCCCTCGATCCGAACTACCAGTGCAGCCTCCAGGGCATCCTCGACTGCGTCGGCGGGCCGTTGGAACGAGAGCTCGCCGATGAGATCGGAACATTGCTGGCGCCGCGCGCACCAGAGGGCATGGCGCTGCTGAACCTCCAGAGTCGATTTCCCGGTGTCCCCATCGCGCGCAAGGTCGAGGAGCAGCTCCCGGCCGGCAAGATCGACGTCTGGAGCCTCACCGGTCAGGCGGGCGACCTGGTCAGCGTGTCCCTGGCAACCCGCAACGACGACGGCAACGGTAGCTCCGCCCTCGATGCCACGCTCACGGTCCTCGCATCGGATGGTCAAACGCCGCTTGGCAGCACGTCCGTGGTGGTTGGAAACTGCCCCGTGCCCACCGTGTGCGGCGCGGGTTGCCCGAAGCTCAAGCGCCGGCTGCCGTTCGACGGGACGTTCTTCCTGGCCGTGTCGGCACAGGCGAACCCCGGCTGCGTGGGCGGGCAGTACCGCCTCACGGTCACCACCCGGGTGGGCATGGTTCCGATCCTGGTCGGCAACGACCTGGACCCTCCGGGGACGCCGTAACGCGGCGGCCGCCGTCGTCGTCGCCGCTCATTCGAGCGACGCCGGCGTCACGCCAGGATCAGCGCCGCCGAAACGCGAGCCAGCGCGCGAAGAGGCGCTTCACGAAGGGGGTAAGGCGCGTCCGGTTGTAGGCGTCTCCCGTCTTCCGGATCGCCTCGGCCTGCGTCGGGTACGGATGGATGGCGCCGGTGATCGTTCCGAGACCGACGCCCCCGAGCATCGCCACGGTGACCTCCGAGATCATCTCGCCGGCGTGGACAGCGACGATGGTGGCACCGAGGATGCGGTCCGTGCCCTTCTTCAGATGGATGCGCACGAAGCCCTCGGTCTCACCGTCGAGAATCGCCCGGTCCACCTCTTCGAGTGGCGTCGTCAGCGTGGTCACCTCGAGGCCGCGCCCCCGCGCTTCCGTCTCGCTGAGCCCGACGTGGGCGATCTCGGGGGAGGTGTACGTGCACCACGGCACGTGCAGGGCGCTCGCCCGCTTGCGCCCGCCGAAGAGCGCATTCTGCAAGACGATGCGTGCCAGCGCGTCGGCGGTGTGGGTGAACTTGTGCCGCGAGGCGATGTCGCCGGCGGCGTAAACGCGCGGGTTCGTCGTCTGCAGGTAGTCATTCACCCTCACGCCGCCGTTGGGATCGTGAGCGATCCGGGCGGCTTCGAGCCCCAGCCCCTCGACGTTCGGGGCGCGCCCGACCCCGCCCAGGATCTCATCGCATGCGACCTGCTGCGCTTCCCCCCGTCCCTCGAGCGCGTAGTGTACGACCCGTGCGTTCCCGTGCCGCTCGACCCGGGTGATCGTGGCGTTGCACGCCAGGCGGACGCCGTCTCGCTCGAGCTGCCGTTGCACGACCGCGGCCGCGTCATCGTCCTCGCGAACGAGCACGTGCGACGCCGCTTCGATCAGCGTCACCTCGCTGCCGAAGCGGCAGAACGTCTGTGCCATCTCGCAGCCGATCGGGCCGGCGCCGACCACCACCAGGCGTCGCGGCAGCTCGGTCAGCCAGAAGAGCGTCTCGTTGGTGAGATACCCCGCCTCGACCAGACCGGGAATCGGCGGCGCCGCCGCCCGCGCGCCCGTGGCGACGACGGCCCGGGCGAACTCCAACGTCTGGCCCTCCACCTCGACCGTGGTCGGGCCCGTGAATCGCCCCGATCCGAGAAAGACATCGACGCCGAGCTGCGTGAAGCGTGCGACGCCGTCGTTGGGCGCGATGCGAGCGCGCAGTCGGCGCATGCGCTCCATGACCGCGGCGAAATCCACCTCCACGCCCGCGACGCGCACGCCGAACGCGCCTGCGTCCCGTGCCTGGGCCGCGGCCCGCGCGGCGCTGATGAGCGCCTTCGATGGAACGCAGCCGACGTTCAAGCAGTCGCCGCCCAGGAGGTGGCGCTCCACCAGCGCAACCCTCGCGCCCAGCCCTGCGGCTCCGGCCGCAGAGACGAGGCCTGCCGTTCCGGCGCCTATCACAACGAGGTTGTAGCGACCCGACGGCGTCGGGTTCACCCAGTCCGCGGGATGGACGTGCCGGAGGAGGGATCGATTGGGCTCGTCCTCGGGCAGGACGAACGGTCGCTCATCAGCGCCGCGCGCTCTCGAGGGGATCGACATCGTCCGCTGCCATAGCAATGACTTCGCCGGCACTCCACCCCAATCCAACGCTTCGCGTTCCAGCTGCCTCGGAGCCCGCCGGCTGGCGGCCCCTCGGCCACCTCGACATTCAGTGCCTCGGCGTCGACGCGCCCTGGATTCGCGGCTCAAGCCCGAGGCCGTGCGACCTCAAATGTTCGACGACGCTCGGCGCGCTCCGGCGGCGCCCGTGGCCTGCGCCAGCGCGCGGCGCGCCACGCGCGTGACGTACACGGTGGCGAGGACGGTCGCTGCGAGCCCCGCGAAGTAGAAGAGCTGCTGCCCCGTGCCTCCCGATGCCCTGCCCGACGCCAGCTCGGTCACGCTCGTGACCAGCGAGCCGAGATACACGTACATGATCGTCCCGGGCAGCATCCCGATGAGGGAGCCGAGAACGTAGTCGCGGAATCGCACGCCCGTGAGCCCGTAGGCGTAGTTGAGGAGGCTGAAGGGAAACGCCGGCGACAGCCGGGTGAGGAGCACGATCTTGAATCCCTGCGCACCGACGGCGCGATCGATGGCGGCGAATCGCGGGTTGGCGTGGACCTTGCCGGCAATCCACTGCCGGGCAAGCGTCCGGCCGAGCAGAAAGGCGAGCGCGGCACTGGTGTTTGCCGCCACCCACACGATCACCGTGCCCGTGATCACGCCGTAGACGAACCCCGCACCGAGGGTCAGGACCGATCCCGGCAGGAACAGCACCGCCGCCAGGACGTACGTCAGAATGAAGATGCCCACCCCGGCCGTGCCCGCGGCGCGGATCCACTGGACGAAATCCAGCAAACGTTCCTCCACCGGGAAAGCGCGCAGTAGCGCGATGAGTCCACCGAGGACACCGACGACCAGCGCCGCCCGGACGATTCGGTCGATTCGGACCATCCGGGCCATTCGGACCATTCGGACCATTCGGACCATTCGATTGTGAGATGCGGTCCCCCTCTGCGACATGACCGAGGCCGCGGACATATCACGCCGTGCTCGTGGCGGGCAGTGCACGCCCCAGGAGCGCTGGAGGGTTCGCGGACGATGGATGATCGACTCGGGCCGCGCTAGGCATCACCCGCGCGAGCGACATGCGGAGGCGCACGCTCTTCGCGCCTTGCGTCGGCGCGCGGACGCCGGGCGAGCCACTCTACCAGGGCCAGGACGCTCGCGACGTCCGCAAGCTCGTGGCTCGCGCAGGTGGGCCGTCCCGGCCCGCCGACCCGGAACGTCAGGCCCAGGCCAGAGAGCGCTCGCAGCGCGTCTTCGTCCGTGACGTCGTCGCCGACGTAGATCACACCGACGCGCTCACCCCATGCAGGGCCGTAGCGATGCCGCAGGATGTGCAAGACGGCCTGGCCTTTGTCCCAGCCGATGGGTGGCCGCGCTTCGACCGCCGCATGCGCATCCCGCGCCTGGAATCCATTGTCCCGAATGATCGCCCGCACGCGGGCGACGAGTCCGGCGCGCAGCCGCTCGGGTACGGCGCGGTAGTGAAACGTCAGCGTCGGCCCTTTCGGCTCCACCCACGCGCCAGCGCTCGCGATGCCAGTGAGCGTCTCGGCCAGCCGGCCGATCGCCGCCTCGAAGTGCGGCAGGTCCTGGTGCCGGAAGCCGGGCATGCCGGGCCCCGCGATCTCGAGACCGTGATTGCCGGCGTAGGTCACGCCGGGAACGTCCACCATCGCGGCAACGTCCGCGAGCGACCGCCCGCTCACCACGGCAACATCCGTATCGCCGCGCTCGGCGCAGGCGGCGATGGCGCCGCGCATTGCCGCCGACAGCACGGCCTCGCGCGGATGCGCACACAAGGGCGTGAGGGTGCCGTCGTAGTCGAGGAACAGTGCCAGGCGACGTCCGGCGACGAAGGGCGCCAGCCACTCCTCGAGCTGCACGGCCGTGGGGGGCTCGATGCCCGGTTGCGGCGAGGCGCGGGCCGCGTCGAGAAAGGTCGCGGCCCACACGTGGACGTCGAAGCGGCGCTCGCGGTCTCGCAGCGCCACCAGCCGGCGGCGCCGCTCGTCCTCGGGCATCGTGAGCGCCTGCTGCAGGGCGGCCGCGGTGCCGTCGACGTCGCACGGGTTGACGAGCACCGCTTCCTTCATCGTCTCGGCGGCGCCGGCGAGACGCGAGAGCACCAGAACCCCCGCATGGCGCACCTGGCTGGCGACGAACTCCTTCGCCACCAAGTTCATCCCATCGCGCAGCGGTGTGATCAGGGCGACGTCCGCATCGCGATACAGCGCCCCCAGCTGCTCCGGCGGCAAGTCGCGATAGAGGTAGCGAACCGGCGACCAGCTCTCGGTGCCGAAGCGGCCGTTGATGCGGCCGACCAGCTCGTCGATCTCGCGCTTGAGCTCGCGGTACTCCGCCACCTGCGACCGGCTCGGTGCCGTCACCTGCATGAGGACGACGCGTCCCCGATGCTCGGGATGAAGCTCGAGCAGACGCTCGAAGGCTCGGATACGCTCCGGGATTCCCTTCGTGTAGTCGAGGCGATCGACGCCGAAGACGACGCGCTCGGCGCCGCCGGCCGGCCCCGGCTCCGCCTCGCGGGCCCGGGATTCGACCAGATCGAAGTCGACCCCCAGAGGATACGGGCCCACGGCGACCGTCCGTTCGTCGTACTCGACGCGCATGTGCGCGCGGTCCACCGGCAGCTCGAGCAGGCGCTCGACGCAGTCGAGAAAGTTGCGCGCGTAGCTCTCGACGTGAAAGCCCACGAGATCACAGGCGAGGAGGCCGCGCAGCACGTCACGATCCCAGGGCAGCAGCCGGAATACATCGACCGGGGGAAACGGCACGTGCAGGAAGAACGCGATGCGAAGATGCGGCGCCAGAGCGCGCAGTTGACCCGGTGCCAGCATGAGCTGGTAGTCGTGCACCCAGACGAGATCGCCGGGGCTGGCGACCTTGGCCGCGACCTCGGCGAAGCGGGCGTTCACCCGGGCGTATGCGTCCCAGTCGCGGCGCTCGTAGCGCGCCCGATCCGGCAGCAAGTGGAGCAGCGGCCAGAGGGTGCGGTTCGAGGAGCCCTGGTAGAAGCCCCGCACTTCGGCGTCGCTCAGACGCACGGGACGGATGGTGAAGGATGCCTGGAATCGCGGCAGCTTCTCGCCCGACCGCAGGTCCAGACCGGGCCAGCCGATCCACGTCCCGCCCCGCTTGCGCAGAACGGGCTCGAGCGCGGTGATCAGTCCGCCCGAGGATCGCCTGTACTCGATGCCGCGGGCCGTCCGCTGCGCGGTGACGGGGAGCCGGTTGCTGACGACGACGAGACCCGCACTGCTGTCATCCTCTCGCGCTCCCATGGCCACCACGCACTGCCCTCACGCGCGTCCGGCGACGCTCGCTTCGCTTCCCGCGGCGAGTCGGGAGGAAGGAGCAAGCGGGGGCGCCGCGCGTCCCGGATCGACGCTCGTCGTCAAGCTATCTCGCAGACAGCATACTAGCAAACACGGACCGGCACCGGGCTCACAACCTGACGCGACGCAGGCGCAGCGCGTTGGCAATGACGGACACGGAGCTGCAGGTCATGGCCACGGCTGCAACCATCGGACTCAGCAGGATCCCGAAGAGCGGGTAGAGCACGCCGGCAGCGACGGGAATCCCGAGGACATTGTAGCCGAAGGCAAAGACGAGATTCTGGGCGATGTTGCGCATCGTGTGGCGGCTGAGGCGCCGGGCGCGGACGATGCCGCGCAGATCCCCCTTCACCAGCGTCACGCCGGCACTCTCCATGGCGACGTCGGTCCCGGTTCCCATGGCGATGCCGACGTTCGCGCGCGCGAGCGCCGGCGCGTCGTTGATGCCGTCGCCCGCCATGGCGACGACGTGACCCTCATGCCGGAAGCGGGAGACGACGTCGGCTTTCTCCTGCGGCAGCACCTCGGCGATGACCTCGTCGATGTCGAGCTTTCGGGCGACGCTCTCGGCCGTGGCGCGATTGTCACCCGAGAGCATGACGATGCGCACGCCGTCGCCGTGCAGCAGCCGCACCGCCTCCGCGGTGGTCTCCTTGATCGGATCGGCGACACCGATGAGCCCCGCCGCCCGGCCGTCCACGGCGACGAACATCACCGTCTGGCCGTCGCGGCGCAACGCTTCGGCGCGCGCGGGGAGATCGCCGGCGTCAATCTCCAGCTTCGCCTTCGGCTCCGCGAGGTCCAGCTCCGCCTCCGCGAGACCTGATCCTGCGGCGCCCAGCTTCGCGGTCCCGAGCTCGGCGAGCAGCCGATCGCTGCCTACGACGACGGTCCGGCCGTCGACGCGTCCCGCTATACCCTTGCCGGGAATCGATTCGAATGAGGAAACCGCCGCGCCAGCAAGGCCGCGCTCCTTCAGCGCCCCCAGCACCGCGGCCGCGAGCGGATGCTCGCTCGCCTGCTCCACCGCGGCGCACAAGCGGAGTAGCTCGGCTTCGCCGAGCTCCGGCACGGCGTGCAGGGTCACGACGCGAGGCTGGCCCTCGGTGAGCGTCCCCGTCTTGTCCACGACCATCGTGTCGACAGCGCGCAGCACCTCGATGGCCTCGGCATTCTTGAAGAGAATCCCGGCGGTCGCACCCCGTCCCATCGCCACCATGATGGACATGGGGGTGGCGAGCCCGAGCGCACACGGGCAGGCGATGATGAGCACGGCGACGGCGTTCACGAGGGCGTGCGCCAGCCGCGGCGGGGGCCCAACGATCGCCCAGACGACGAAGGTGAGCACGGCCGCGACCACCACCGCGGGCACGAAGTAAGCCGCGACGACGTCGGCGATTCGTTGCACCGGGGCGCGAGTGCGCTGCGCGGCGGCCACCATGTGCACGATCTGGGACAGGAGCGTCTCGGCGCCGACGCGCTCGGCCCGCATCAGCAGGGTCCCGGTACCGTTGACGGTCGCCCCGACGACGCGATCGCCCGCCATCTTACGGACGGGGATCGGCTCACCCGTCATCATGGACTCGTCGACGGTGCTGGCGCCGTCGATCACGACCCCGTCCACGGGGATCTTCTCTCCCGGCCGCACGCGCAGGCGATCCCCGACGTGCACGGTGTCGAGAGGCACGTCTTCCTCGGCTCCGTCGTTGCCCATCCGCCGCGCGGTCTTCGGCGCGAGACCGAGGAGCGCACGAATGGCGGCGCCGGTCCGGCTCCGGGCTCGCAGCTCCAGCACCTGACCGAGAATGACCAGCGCGATGATGACGGCGGCGGCCTCGAAGTAGAGGGGCACCTGTCCGCCCATCGTCCGCAACGATGCCGGAAAGCGCTCGGGCACGATCACGGCGGCGACGCTATAGAGGTAGGCGGCGCCGGTGCCGAGCGCGATCAACGTGAACATGTTGGGACTGCGACTGGCGATCCCCGCCGCACCGCGCACGAGGAACGGCCTACCGCACCAGAGGACCACCGGCGTGGCCAGCACGAGCTCCACCCAGCCCAGGACCGATGGCGGGATCGCCTCGCGCAGGCCGTGCAGCCCGACCATCTCGGACATGCCGAGCACGACCAGCGGAACGCTCAGGCCGGTCGCCACCCACAGCCGCCGCGTCATATCCGCGAGTTCCGGTATCTCTTCGTCGGCTGCCGGCATCCTCGCCTCGAGCGCCATCCCGCAGATGGGGCAGGTCCCGGGGCCAGGACGCACGATCTCGGGGTGCACGGGACAGGTGTACTCGCCAACCGCCGAAGGCGGCGCCGTCGAGCCAGCGGAGGCGACACCCACCGGCGGACCGCCATGAGCGGCGTGGCAACGGTCCTCGTGCTTGGCCGGATGCACGTGGCTACCCATGGCGCCGACCATAAGAGTCCGGAGGTGCGCCCAGCGTCAATCTCCCGGGTATGTCTGCCGGGCGCGGATCTCGCGCACGGTCTCGATCGAATCGACCTCGGTCGGGTGCTTGTCGTCGCGGATACGCGCGATGCGTGCGAAGCGGAGCGCCATACCGCACGGGTACTGGGGACTCTTCTGCACGTCCCCGAAGAGCACTTCGACCACCACCTCCGGGTGCACGACGACCGTGTGCCCCGACTCACGGACCTTCGCCCGCAGCAGGCGCTCCGTCATGCGGCGAAACTCGGTATCGGTAGCGCGCCGAAGTCCTCGGCCGCTGCCCAGTCCGTGTCCTTTACATCGACACCGAGGTCCTCGAGCACCTCGAGAACCGCCCGGCCGCCGAGCGACAGGCGCCGGCCCGCAGCCAAGTTGCAACCCCGGACGCCAAACCCGTATTGTGAGTCCCTATCACTATCAGGCCGCGGCAGACGTAATCGTGCCCGCCACCGACGGATCCTCGTCCCGCCGGCGGAGGCTGCGAATCACACTCCAAATGCCCATGACGCGCTCCATCTGATCGATGCCCGGGCCTGCACATCGCACCGGCTTGCAAGCGCAGATCATCACAATCGTTCTCGCGGTGTACTTCTATTTCTTCATGGAGTGGCTGTTCTTTGCGACCAAGCCCTCGTTCCTCGCCGCGATGGATGTGCGCCAACGGCTTGCGGTCCTCCTGATCACACCGCTGCCGATCGCCGTGGCCGGCAGCATCGTCACGGCCGTTCCATGGCTGCTCGGCGTGCTCGTCGGGCCCGCGCCCGGCCGCGCGCTGCTGCGCCGGATCGGATGGGCAGCACCGGCGGCGGTGCTCGCCTGCGGCGCGGTGATCCTGATCGACAACTTCACCTACACGGTCTTCAAGGTCGGAATCGTCTCGACGGCCGGGCTCGGGCGGAGCGCATACGCCGCGCTGGTAGTCGGTCTCTTTCTCCTCGCGTGGCGGATGGTCGCTCGCGCGAAGCGTCCCCGGCCAGCGCTCGCGCGCCTCGCCGCCGGCCTGCTCGTGCTCTCGCTCGCGTGCGCCGTATGGCGCTACGCTGCGGCGACCCGGAGCCTGGAAACGCCACGCACCGCGGGCAACGCACCGCAGAAGCTGCCCAACATCGTCCTGCTCGCCACCGACGGACTCGAGGCTCGCCACATGTCCGCGTACGGATACCGGCGCGACACGACGCCGACCATCAAGCGGATGCTGTCGGAGATGCTGGTGTGCGAGAATGCATTCCACAACGGGGGCCATACCGCAGCCTCGAACGCCTCGCTACTCACCGGCAGGCTGCCCCTCGACACCGGGCTCCTGTACGAGGGGCGCGTGCTGCAGGGCATCGATGCCTACAAGCATCTTCCCGGGATGCTCAAGCGCCTCGGCTACCACAGCATGCACATCGGCATCCGACCGTATAGCGATCCGTTCGCGTGGAACATGCGCGACAGCTTCGAGGTCGCCAATGGCCGCCGGGTCCTCGGGCTCATGCAGGCGCAGCTCCCGGCGCTCCGGAACCCGGCGCTCGGCATCGCGTACTCGTCGGAGCTGTACTTTCTGGAAGAGATACGCTGGCGCATCACGGACCGGCTGCAGCACCTCGCCGGCATCGAGGCAATGGTGAACCCCTATCTCGAGGTTCAGAAGCAGACGGCCTTCTGGCTCGACAACTATCGGCTCGCCGAGACCTTCGAGTTCATACGGAAGTCTCCGCGTCCCTTCTTCGTCCACGCGCATCTGATGGGAACCCACCCGCCGCTGTACCCCCGAAAGCGGGTCTTCTCACGCCCAGAGGAGTGGGACGCGATAGACGCCTATGACGATGCGGTCCTCGATTTCGACACGTACGTCGCCGAGATCGTCGAGATGCTGACGCGTGAAAGCCTGCTCGGCGACACGGTCCTCGTCATCATGAGCGACCATGGAAAGCGGTGGCGGCATACCAGACTCCCGCTCATGTTCCGCTTTCCGGAGGGGAAATACCGGGGCATCGTCAAGGCGAACGCCCAGCTCCTCGACGTGGCGCCTACCCTCCTCGACTATCTCGGCGTACCCATCCCCGCGTGGATGCAGGGCCGATCGCTGCTCACGTCCGAGGTGGACCCGGCGCACCCGATATTCAGCATGCGGGTGAAGCTCAGGAACAAGAAGTGGTCCCTCGCCTCGGTGGCGGTGACGTTCTGTAACCGAACCTACCGCCTGGACGTCCGAACCGGCAGGATGACGCAATACGAGATCAAGCGTCACACGACCCCGTGCGACGGGCGGCAGGCTCCGACGCCCGCAGAGGCGAAGCACCTGCTGGTCGAGCAACTGCAACGATGCGGCTTTGGCTCCGCCGGAGCCGTTCCCGGCAAGCGCCCGAGCACGTGAAATCGCGGTCGCGTCGCTTGGCGATTCACCGGCAGGCGCCCTCCGCACGGCCGAGCATCCGCACGACGACGAAGGGCCCGCGCGCCTCCGTCGTATGCTGATAGGTCCCTGCGACCGCCGCCACGGCTGCCGCCCACTGCTTCGATCTGGTCGGGACGATCCACGTGAACGGTGTCGTCTGGGCGCAGGAGAGGCGGCGCATCTCCGCCGCCTCCGGGGCGTTCGAGGGCGCCACGACGAGCGGCCGCGCCGGCCGGTCGGGGTACAGCACCCGCCAGTAGTCGGCCACCCCTTCGCCGGTCACGCTCAGGAAGAGTTTCGGCAGGATGACGACCTCGTCCGGCGGCAGCGTCTCCAGGACCTGGAGCAGGCGGAGCTTGGACGCGCCACCCTGCGCCCCGGCCCAATCCCAGTGGCGGAAGTAGAGAGCGGCGTTGGTGCTCACCACGGCGACGAAGAGCGCAGCGCCGAGCCCGACGGTCGCGATGCGCCCCCACCATCGGTACGCGCACAGCGCGCGGATCAGCGCGACGACGGGAAGTGCCGCGAGCACGTACGCGAACGGCAGCATCAGCACCATGCGCCGCGGAAACACCCCGGCCACCATGCTCGGAAGGACGGCCCCGCCGACGGTCCAGACGACGAGCGCGCGCATGATCGGGGCCCGCCAGCCGCGGACGGCCTCGGCAAGGCCGAGCACGAGCAGCGGGGCGACGACGGGGTTCAGGATCGGCACGTCGATCAGGGTCAGGTCGAGACTGGGTTGAAAGAAGAGGCGGCGCAGCACGTCGACGATGTTGTCCCACGCGGTCCACCGCTCGAGGTTCATCTGACGGAGCTGGGCCCACGTCGGCAGCTCATCGCGCGCGGCTCGCACGCGCTCTCGCGGCCCCTCGAGCACGAGCACGCGGTGCTCCTGCAGCGGCACGATGGTCGCGTCGACCTCGTGAGACCCGAGGGCGCCGGCGACCTCCTCGAGGCGCGCCTCCGCGGCACGGTCAGGCGGCATGACGATGACCACGGCGCGATCGTCGGACCCCAGCGGCCGCTTCAACCACACGGCGCGGTCGAACGACTGCTCGCCCACCGCGGCCAGCTCGTCGCGGAGGAGCGTGAAGCCGGGCGCGACGGTCGCGAGGGCGACGGCGAGGCTCAAGACCGCCATCGCGGGCGCGCGTGGAGCGCGCCACCAGCGCGGCCATGCGACGAACGTCCCGGCTACGAAGAGCGGCACGAACCAGCTCGCCTGGTAGAAATAGAGGGAGCCTCCGACGAGCCCGCCGAGCAGCGCGGCCGTCGCCCAGCTCGGGCGGTCGTGCAGGCGGAGCGCGACTGCGAAGGTGAGGGCCGCGTGCGGAACCGACACGATCACGTACTCGGCGAAGCGGCTGTAGGCGAGGTGGAGCGGCGTGAAGGCCGCGAGCGCGAGCATCCAGAGCATCACCGCAGCGCCGAGACGTTGGCGCACGGCGAGCCCGGCGATGGTGAGCGCCACGGTGCCGGCGGCGAGCGACACCAGCCGCACCGAGACGATCCCGGCATCGAGGGTGCGAAGCGCGAGCGCGTGGAGCGCGAGAGGAACCGGCTCTCCCTGGAACCTGGCGAGACGATAGATCAGGACCCGCCCCGGAGGAATGTCGCCGAGCTGCATCCGGGCGGCCATCGTGAAGCCGAACTCGTCCCAGCCCAGATCCGGGCGCAGGTCGAGAGCGTAGAGGCAGCCGAAGACGAACAGCGCCAGCAGGACGATCGCCGCGGGTCGCTCGACGGCCGGACGCAGCGCGCGCTCGGGCGCCGGATGTCGTGGCGCGAGCACGACCGCCGCAGCGGCGATCGCATACAGCAGCAGGCCTATACCCGGTTGCTCGTCGAGGAGGTAGGACTGCGCCGCCGCCGCGAGACCCAGCGCGGCCGCGATCCAGCCGGCAGGTCGGTATGCGGCCGAGCGCCATCGCAGCGCCAGGACCGAGAGCGCGACCAGAACCACGGCGAAGCGCATCGCCGCGAGGCGATCGCCCAGGGTCCTGATCGCCGTGCCGAAGTCGAGCAAGCCATCGACCGCCGCGGAGGCACCCCCGAGGATCATGCCGGCTCGGCGTGAATCGTGCGCCGCCACCGCCACCGCGGCGGCGACCGCGAGCCCGGAGGCTACGACGAAGAATCGAGACGAGGAGGCAGACAGCCGCGCGGTCACGGCGGCGTTGTTGCCTCAAACGTCCGACCAGCACAACGGCGCCGGCATTGCCCGGTGCGGTCCGGGTTTCCGACAAGGTAGGGCCGGCCGGTCACCTCGACCGGCTGCTCTTGACCTGCACTTCTTCGCCCGCAAGCTCGGTCCCGGCGTCGAGACAGAGGAGGCGCACGCGGCCCGACGCGACCAGCTTCCCGTCCTCGGTGCGCGCCGAGGCCTCCCAGACCTGGGACCGCCGGCCGCGCGTCAGGGGTGTTGCGGTCACGCGAATCCGCCCCTGGCGGACGGCGCGGATGAAGCTCGTGTGATTCTCGACGCCGACGACGGACCTACCGCCGACGACGGCGTCGATACCCGCGCCGGTCGAGCACGCGGTCTCGACGGCGGCGCAGTGCACGCCGCCGTGAACGATGCCGTAGGGTTGCAGATGCTTCTCGGACACCTCGTACTCGAGCACCACCTCGTCGCGGGTCGCGCTCAGCAACTGGAACCCCATCGCCTGGTCGAAGCCGTTCACCATCGCCTCATGATCCTCGTCGTCTCGTGCCGCGCGCTTCTGGGTTCACCTGAAGGTTTCGAGGTCCGGAAGGTCGGTGCTCGGGCGCATCGTCCACCGTGCCGGCCGCTTCTCCAGGAAGGACCGGATGCCCTCGCGGCCGTCCGCCTGCTGCGTCGTCCAGCGGAACACCTCGGTGTCGAGGGCGTGAGCCCGGTCGGGGCTCGCCTCCCCCGCCATGTGCCAGAGCAACCGCTTGGTGAGCGCGACGGCGACCGGAGCCGTCTCGGTCGCAATCTCGCGCGCGAGAGAACGGACCGTGGGAAGCAGCTCGTCGTCGGGAACGACCCGACCGACGATGCCATACGCGAGCGCCTCCTGGGCGCCCAGGATGCGGCCGGTGTAGAGCAGCTCGGCCGCGCGGCTCATGCCGATGAGGCGCGGCAGCGTCCACGTGCTGATGGCTTCGGGGGTCAGCCCCCGCCGTACGAACACGAACCCGATGCGCGCCCGCTCGGCGGCGATGCGAATGTCCCACTGCAGTGGCAGCGTCGCGCCCACCCCGACCGCGGGACCGTTGATCGCTGCGATGATCGGCTTGCGCACACGCCACGGCGGGACGGCGGGCGGAACTGCCCCCTCGCCATCGCCGGCATTCTGCGCAAAGATCCTTCCGCCCCCCTCGAGATCGGCCCCCGCGCAAAAACCACGGCCTGCGCCGGTCACGATCACGGCGCGCACGTCGTCGCGCTCGTCGCACACGCGGAAGGCGTCTCCCAGCTCGCGGCCCATCAGCGTCGTGTAGGCGTTCAAGCGATCCGGACGATTGAGCGTCACCTCACCGACGCCGTCTCGCACCTCGAAGCGGATGTGCTGGTATTCCATCGTTGGTCTGCTCTCAATCCGCCTGCCGGCGCACACGAGGCGGCCGCGCGGGAACCCGACAGGCCGCTCAACCTACGCTTGCCCGGCGTCCAAGCGCAATCCGCCGGCGCCGTACGTCTCGCTCACGCACCTGCGGGGCGGCGGGCACGCAGTCACGACGAGGCCGTGTCGGTGCACACGCAGGGCGTGGCGAGAATGTTCAAGCGGGGAGTCGCGGAAGACCGCAGAGCAGACGACCAGACGATCAGCTCGCCGACGCAGCGGAGCGCCGCCGCGCCGGGGCGCTCTGCTGCACCTCCGCCGTCGCCGGCGCCTTGGCCTCGATCACGAGGCCCCCCGGCCCAGCGTCCACGTGGACACGAGCGCCGTCGGCGATCTCGCCGGCGATCAGGCGCTGGGCGAGCGCGGTCTCGAGCTCGCTCTGGATGACGCGCTTGAGCGGCCGGGCGCCGTACGTCGGATCGTAGCCGCGTTCGGCCAGAAAATCCTTCGCTCGATCGCTGACCACCAGCTCGAGCTTGCGGTCGGCGAGCCGCGCCTGCAGCCGGCCCAGCTGGATGTCCACGATGGCGCGCACCTGCTCGCGCGAGAGGGCGTGGAAGACCACGATCTCGTCGACGCGGTTCAGGAACTCCGGCCGGAACTCCCGGCGTAGCGCCTCGAGCACCTCGCGCTTCATCTCGGCGTAGGCCGCGCCGTCGTCGCCGCCGCGGTAGGCGGTGATGAGCTGGCTGCCGACGTTCGACGTCATCATCACGACCGTGTTCTTGAAATCGACGGTGCGGCCGTGGCCGTCGGTCAGGCGGCCATCGTCGAGGATCTGAAGCAGCGCATTGAAGACGTCGTGATGCGCCTTCTCGATCTCGTCGAACAGGATCACGCAGTAGGGCCGCCGGCGCACGGCTTCGGTGAGCTGGCCGCCCTCCTCGTAGCCCACGTAGCCCGGCGGCGCCCCGATCAGGCGAGCGACGGTGTGCTTCTCCATGTACTCGGACATGTCGAGACGAACGAGGGCCTGCTCGCTGTCGAACAGGAACTCGGCCAGCGCGCGCGCGAGCTCGGTCTTCCCCACCCCGGTCGGCCCCAGGAAGACGAACGAGCCGATCGGACGGTTCGGGTCCTTGATGCCGGCGCGCGCCCGCAGCACCGCGTTGGCAACGGCGCGCACGGCCTCGTCCTGACCGATGACCCGGCGATGGAGGTGCTCCTCGAGGTGCACGAGCTTCTCGCGCTCGCCCTCGACGAGCTTCGCCACGGGAACGCCGGTCCAGCGCGACACCACCTCGGCGATGTCCTCTTCGTCCACCTCTTCCTTGAGCAGCTGTCGGGCGCCCTGGCGCTCGGCGAGGCGCGCCTCCTCGGCCGCGACCTCTCTCTCGAGCTGCGCGAGCCTGCCGTATTTCAGCTCCGCCACTTTGTTGAGATCGTACTCTCGTTCCGCCTTCTCGATGGCGAGCTTGGTGTCCTCGATCTGCTGGCGCAGCCCACGCAGCTTGGCGATCACGCCTTTCTCGCTCTCCCACTGCGCGCGCAGCCGGTCGCTGGTCTCGCGCAGCTCCGCGAGCTCCTTCTCGAGACGCGCGAGGCGATCGCGCGAGGCCGCATCGGATTCCTTCCGCAGCGCCTCGCGCTCGATCTCGAGCTGCATGCGCTTGCGGTCGGCCTCGTCGAGCTCCTCGGGCTTCGAGTCGATCTCCGTGCGCAGGCGCGCCGCCGCCTCGTCCACGAGGTCGATGGCCTTGTCGGGCAGGAAGCGATCCGGGATGTAGCGGTGCGAGAGCACCGCGGCGGCCACGAGCGCGCCGTCCTTGATGCGAACGCCGTGATGCACCTCGTAGCGGTCCTTGAGCCCGCGCAGGATCGAGATCGTGTCCTCGACCGACGGCTGATCGACCAGCACCGGCTGGAAGCGCCGCTCGAGCGCCGCGTCCTTCTCGATGTGCTTGCGGTACTCGTTGAGCGTCGTCGCACCGATGCAGTGCAGCTCGCCACGGGCGAGCATGGGCTTGAGCAGGTTGGAGGCGTCCATGGCGCCCTCGGCCGCGCCGGCGCCGACGACGGTGTGCAGCTCGTCGATGAAGAGGTTGATCTCTCCACCCGACGCCTGAACCTCCTTCAGCACGGCCTTGAGCCGCTCCTCGAACTCGCCACGGTACTTCGCTCCGGCAATGAGCGCACCCATGTCGAGGGCGATGAGGCGCTTCTGCTTGAGCCCCTCGGGCACATCGCCCTTGACGATCCGCTGCGCCAGCCCCTCGACGATGGCCGTCTTGCCGACGCCCGGCTCGCCGATGCACACGGGGTTGTTCTTGGTGCGGCGCGAGAGCACCTGTATGACCCGGCGGATCTCGTCGTCGCGCCCGATGACGGGATCGAGCTTCCCCTGCGCGGCGAGCTTGGTGAGGTCGCGGCCGTAGCGCTCGAGCGCCTGGTAGGTCGTCTCCGGATCGGGCGAAGTCACGCGCTGGTTCCCGCGCACGGTCTGCAGGGCGGCGAGAATCTTGTCGCGGGTGAGCCCGAGCGGCTTCAACACGCTGTCCGCGGCGGCGGCCGCCGCAAGGAGCACGTGCTCGGCGCTCAGGTACTCGTCCTTGAGCGCCCGCATCTCGTCTTCGGCCTTGACCAGCAGCTGCGACAGCCGCTGCGTCAGGTACGGCTGGCCCGCCCCGGCTCCTGGCCCCGATACCTGCGGCCGCCGATCCAGCTCCCGCTCGACGGCGTCGCGCACGGCACGGGTGGAAACGCCGGCCGCTTCGAGGAGCGGAGTCGCGAGCCCCTCGGGCTGGTCGAGCAAAGCCAGGAGCAGATGCTCGACGTCGAGGCCCTGGTGTCCACGACGGACGGAGGTCCCCCCGGCCTGCTGGAGGGCCTCCTGCACCTTGTGCGTCATTCGATTCACGTCAACCATGTCGTCGGATTATCAAAGGCGCCCGGTGGGCGCCATCGCAAAGGCGCCCGGTGGGCGCCATCGCAAAGGCGCCTGGTAAGCGCCATCGCACCGGCCCCATCGGCGCGTTCCACATCCCCCGTGCACTTCGCTGTCACGGACGTCTCGCGGGCGGCTGCGGCCGGCGCATCCGCCGCCACGCCATACTCGGGCGGGCGCGACTGGGAGCTGGCGCTCCCGTCGCGTCGTACGTGCGCCGTACCCGTCACTATCCACCCGGTCACGAGACCGGGATCTTGCGCGCCTGGGCGCGACTGGACTTCGGCAGTTCGAGTCGCAGGACACCATCGGTCAGCGTCGCACCGATGCGATCGGTGTCGATCTCGTCGGCGAGCGTGAAGGTGCGGTAGTAGTCCCGCAGCCGGAACTCACGGTGCTGGATTTTCGCCTGCGCCTCCTCGGCAACCCTTCCGCGAATGCTGAGCTGGTCGCGCTCGACGTGAACCTCCAAGCCATCCCGGCTGACGCCGGGCATATCGGCGAGCAGCACGTGCCCGCTATCCGTCTCGTAGATGTCGATCGCCGGAGCGACGTACTCGACATCCCGGCCCGGCGCTCTCAGCGACTGCGAGTCGCAGTTTCCTTCCTGCGCGCGATCGTGTGTCATGGTTTCCCTCCTCGAAATAACGCCCTTTCGTGCGCCGTCAGTTTCCAACGGCGATCTTGCGCGGCTTCGACTCCGGAGCGTACGGAAGCTCGACCCGGATGACGCCGTCGCGATAGGTGGCCGTGACGTCGCCGGTCCTCACCCGGTCGTCGAGGCTGATCGTCCGTACGAAGCGGCCAACCTCGCGCTCGCGCCGGTGATACGCCTCCGTCTTCGTCCCGTTCCGGGACCGCTCGCCACGAATGGTGAGCGTGTTGCCCGCGGTCGTGACGTCGAGCGTGGAGCGATCGACGCCCGGTGCGAAGGCCTCGACCACGAGACGATCCGGATGGCGCGTGACGTTGACGGCTGGGAAGTCCACCTCCTCGGGCCAGTTGCCGAGCACGCGCTCCATCTCGTCCCGGAAGCGGGAGAGCTCTCGCCAGGGATCCGAGAGCGACGGTCCCGGCCGATGCAGCATGAGCCTCATGATGTATCCTCCTTACTCGTCTTGCTCGTAACGCGGCGGCCACCGCCCTATTCGGTGCGTCGCCGCGACTGCTCTGAAGGTGTGTACGACGACCGCGGTCGTCAAGGGGTGTTGCCGTGGCAGCCCGGCGACGCGGTGGCGCCTGTCCCGGACGGGAGAACCCTCACAGCGGCCGCCCGTGCGAAGCCAGCGACGGATCGGCGGCACCCCTGTAGCTACGTGGAGCTATCCGGCCGAGCGCTTGCGCAACGGCATTCCGTGCGGCTGTGCCGCCACGACCTTGATGCTGTCCGCGCCGGCCGCACGGGCGAACGCGTCCTCGAGTCGCGGTGCCGGGATGATGTCCGTGACCATGCGATCGCCGAGCGTTTCCCCGAGACCCAGTCGCGGATCAGCCAAGAGTTCGACGGCCGCCCGCAAGTCGCCACAGCGAGACGTGGTGAATCGCAGCCCTTTGCCGAGCACCGCGGCGAGAAGCACATCACGCTCCTGATCGACGTCCATGACGTAGACGGCGCCGCGCGGCCGCACGAGCCCGTGCTCGCGGCCTGGACAGGGGCGGATCACGGCGTCGATCATGTCGCGGGACGTCACCACGGCGAGATCAGCACCGCCGAGCGGCAGCGCTGCACCGGCCTCCACCCGCTCGACCAGCGTGCCGGGATCGGAGCCGGCGAAGACCTCGATGCCGCGCGCCCGCAGCTCGGCCTCAGCCAGTCCCGCGGCGCCCTCACCTACCACGACCGCCGTGCGCGCCGGCGGCGACGGCGCTCGATCCAAGTCCATCGCGGCCCAGGAGCACAGGGAGATCTCATCGACGACCATCTCGGTGAGGTGCGCCAGGCCGAGTGCCTGCTGACCCGTCGTTGATTTCACGTGCACCTCGGTCCTCGCGAGACGGATGGCCAGGGGCAGCGCCGCGGGATTTCCGGTGGTGTCCACGACGACATCGGCAAGGTTCTCCATCCGGTCCGCCTGGTCGGTCATGAGCACGTCGTCGGCGCCGAGATCGCGCGCGAGCGGACCGAGCTCGGGCCGGCGTGTCACGGCGACGATCTCGATTCGCCTCGCGGCGCTGCGGCGCCACGCCGCGAGCGCGGCGATCACCAGAGATCCCAGGCGACGCGGACCGAGCAGGGCAACGCGCGCGCCGTCGGCCGGCGCGATCGTCTGCACGGCGTGCATAGCGGCGGCGAAGGGCTCGATCAGGGTCGCGGTGGCCGCGCTCACACTGTCCGGGATGGCCACGACGGCCGCAACGGGCGCGAGGATCCACGGCGCGAAGCCGCCGGGCAGATCGTGGATACCGAGGACGATGCGCTCGGGGCAGTGGGTGTGGAGCCCGGCGCGGCAGAGGCTGCACCACGCCGCGGGCGCGACGCCGCGGGCGGCGTGCGAAGCGTTGATCTCGACCGCGACCGCCGCCCCCTGCGCATCGTCGATCGCCACCACCTCGTGGCCGGTGATCTGCGGCAGGCGGAACGGTAGATGTCGCCGCGCGAGGTCGGTGGCGCAGATGCCGCAGTGGCTCGTCCGCAGCAGCCGGTAGCCCGGACCGAGTCGGAGGTGCGGCCGCCCCTCGCGGGTGATCTCCCATCCGTCGCCCGCAGAGCCGGCGTACCCGTAGCGCGCGGGACGAATCGTTCCGTCCGCCTGGTACTCGGGCGCCGTGAACGACACCCGCTGCTGTCGGGCCGTCGCCCCTATCGTCATGTCCGTTGCCTCCGGACGACCATCAAGCGGCCGGGCCTTCCCGCCGTCATGGAAGGCCGGATCGATCGACGAGCTTCGTCAGCTCGTCGCGATGCGACCAGAGAAAGGGGACGCGGCTGCCGTTGCGGCGCGCCTCGATCCCGCGGCCGCGCTCGGCCCGGCCGATCACGCGCACGGGGGTTCGCCGCGCCTCGAGCGCGGCGATCAGCGTGGCCGCCTCGTCGGCGCCGACGGCGGCCAGCAGCGCGCCGGATCCAATCAGCCGCAGGGGATCGAGCCCGAAGTGCTCGCACAGCCGGCGCGTGTGCGCATGCACGACGATCGCGTCGAGGTCGACGATGAGGCGGCACCCGGAAGCTGCGGCCAGCTCGTACAGACCCATGGCAATTCCGCCCTCGGTGGGGTCGTGCATGGCGGTGGCGCCGTGCGCAGCTGCGGTGTGCGCGTCGGCCACTACCGAGATCCCGGGGCGCCGATGGAACCGTGCCGCCGACGTCTGTCCCCCCGGCCCGAGCACGCGACTCGCCGTCCGCCGGTGCTCCCGGGCAATGATGGACGTTCCCTCGATCCCCGCCCACTTCGTCATCAGCACCACGTCGCCGGGACGCACGCCGCTCGAGCGAACGAGCTCGTCCCGGGCAACGAGGCCCTGCATGTCACCGGCAACGATCGGCTTGCGAACGGCGTCCGATACCTCCGTGTGGCCGCCCGTGACCGCGATGCCGAGGCTGAGCGCCGCGCGATGGATGTCGCGCGTGATCTCACGGACCAGGGCGGGAGCGGAGCCGGGCGGCACGATGACGGTGGGTTGAAACCAGCGCGGACGCGCGCCCATGACGGCGATGTCGTTGGCATTGACGTGCACGGCGTACCAGCCGATCTCCTCCGTGGCGAACGTCACCGGGTCGCTCTTGAGAACGAGATACTGGGATCCGAGATCGATGACGGCGGCGTCCTCGCCGAAGGCTGGACCGACGACGACGGCGGGGTCCCGCGCACCCAGCTGCCGGAAGACCGCGCCGAGCAGCGATGGGGAAACCTTGCCTGGTGGAAGCCGGGCCATGGAGCGCGTGTACAAGGCAGCGGGACCCGACGGCAAGAGGCTGCGAACCTGCTGGCCACACAGCCGCCGATGGAGCGGGCGGCGGCGGAGGATGTCACCTGGATCGCGCCGCCCGCACGCTCGCCTAGCATTCGCGTGACGCGCCCCGGAATGCAGGCTAGAGTAAGCGCCATGAGCCCATCCAAGCCCAAGGCACTGGACTCCTTCTCGACGCGAGCGACGCTCACGCACGCGGGCACGACGTACATCTACTACAGCCTCGCGCGTGTGCAGGCGGGCTTGTCTGGACTGCCGGTCACCGTGCTCCCCTACTCCCTCAAGATCCTGCTCGAGAGCCTGCTGCGCCACGAGGACGGGCGCTCGGTGACGCGCGCGGACATCGAGACGCTCGCGCGCTGGCAGCCAGGGCACCTTCCCGACAAGGAGATCGCCTTCATGCCGGCTCGGGTTCTGCTCCAGGACTTCACCGGCGTGCCCGCGCTCGTGGATCTCGCCGCGATGCGCGATGCCATGGCCGAGCTCGGAGGCGACCCGGGCCGGATCAAGCCACTCCTGCCGGCCGAGCTCGTCGTCGACCATTCCGTGCAGGTCGATTCTTTCGGCAGCCCCGAGTCGCTGCGGATCAACGCCCAGCTGGAGTTCGAGCGGAACCGTGAGCGATACTCGTTTCTCAAGTGGGGACAGAAGGCGTTCCAGGACTTTCGCGTCGTACCGCCGGCCACGGGCATCGTGCACCAGGTCAACCTCGAATACCTCGCGCGCGTCGTCTTCCGCGGTGAGGAGGGCGGCACACCCCTCCTCTACCCCGACACGCTCGTCGGCACCGACAGTCACACCACCATGGTCAACGGCCTCGGCGTGCTCGGGTGGGGGGTCGGCGGCATCGAGGCCGAAGCGGCGATGCTGGGCCAGCCGATGAGCCTACTCATCCCGGAGGTCATCGGTCTTCGGCTCCACGGGGAGCTGCGGGCGGGCGCCACCGCCACCGACCTCGTGCTCACCGTCACCCAGATGCTCCGCGCCAGGGGTGTGGTGGGGAAGTTCGTCGAGTTCTGCGGCCCCGGCCTGCGGGCGCTGTCGCTTGCCGATCGCGCCACGGTCAGCAACATGGCCCCGGAGTACGGCGCGACCTGCGCGCTCTTCCCCATCGACGCCGAGACGCTCAACTACCTGCGCACCAGCGGTCGCCGTCCCGATCACATCGCGCTCGTGGAGGCGTACGCGAGGGCGCAGGGGCTCTTCCACACCGAGGACAGCCCGGAACCATCCTTTACCGAGGTCCTGACGCTGGATCTGGCTTCGGTCGAGTCGAGCTTGGCCGGCCCGCGCCGCCCGCAGGACCGCGTTCCCCTCGGCGAGGCCAAGCGGCGATTCGCGGAGGCGCTGCCGTCTCTGGTCGGCACCCGCACCGACCAGTCCTCCGGAAACGGCCACCGGGCCGTGACTGCGAGCATCGATGGCACCACGGTCGAGCTGTCCGACGGTTCGATCGTCATCGCCGCCATCACCTCCTGCACCAACACATCCAATCCGTCGGTGATGCTGGGCGCCGGCCTGCTGGCGAAGAAAGCCGTCGAGCGCGGGCTGCGGCGCAAGCCGTGGGTGAAGGTGAGCCTCGCGCCGGGCTCGAAGGTCGTCACCGAGTATCTGCGGGCGTCCGGCCTCCTGCCGTCGCTCGAGGCCCTCGGGTTCAACGTCGTCGGCTACGGCTGCACGACCTGCATCGGCAACAGCGGTCCCCTTCCCGAGCCGGTGAGCCGCGCCGTCGAGGACGGCAATCTCGTCGTCGCCGCGGTGCTCTCGGGCAACCGGAACTTCGAAGGCCGCATCAACCCTCAGGTGCGCGCGAACTACCTCGCCAGCCCGCCGCTCGTCGTCGCCTACGCGCTGGCCGGGCACATGAACGTCGACCTCGTGACCGAGCCCCTCGGTGTGGGCCGTGACGGAACACCCGTCTTCCTGAAGGACATCTGGCCGAGCGCCGACGAGATCCAGCAGCTGATCCGGGATGCGCTCACCACCGAGCTGTTCACCCAGCAGTACCGCGACGTGTTCACCGGCGACCAGGAGTGGCGCGCGCTGCCCGTGCCCGGCGGCAGCCGCTTTGCGTGGGATCCCGCCTCCACATACGTCCGCAGACCGCCGTTCTTCGAGAACATGAGCCGCGAGCCGGCGCCGCTCGCCGACATCGCCGACGCGCGCGTTCTGGTCATGCTCGGGGACTCGGTCACCACGGACCACATCTCGCCCGCGGGATCCATCGCCAAGAGCTCGCCGGCTGCGCGATACTTGATCGAGCGGGGCGTGGACCCCAAGGACTTCAACTCCTACGGCTCGCGCCGCGGCAACGACGAGGTGATGGTGCGGGGAACGTTCGCCAACGTCCGGCTGCGAAACCTCCTGGCGCCCGGCACCGAGGGCGGGTGGACACGCCACCTGCCCGGCGGCGGACAGATGAGCATCTACGACGCCGCGGTACGTTACCGCGGCGAGGGCGTGCCAGTGCTCGTCATCGCCGGCAAGGAATACGGCTCGGGCTCGTCGCGGGACTGGGCGGCCAAGGGGCCGCGTATGCTCGGCGTCCGGGTCGTGATCGCGGAGTCGTACGAGCGCATCCATCGCAGCAACCTCGTGGGCATGGGCATCCTGCCGGTGGAGTTCCTTCCCGGAGAGACCCGGGGAAGCCTGGGTCTGAGCGGGGAGGAGCGCTATCGCATCGAGGGCGTCGCGCGTGGGCTTGGCGTGCGCTCCCGCGTCAGGATCACGGCGACGGCCGACGGCGGCAAAGTCAGCACGTTCGAAGGTGTCGTGCGCATCGACACCCCGGTCGAGCTCGCCTACTACCGGCACGGTGGGGTACTGCCCTACGTGCTCCGCCAGCTGGCCGAACCTTAGCCCCACCAGGGGATTCCACCCCGCCGGAACCTATCGACATAGGTACAACTACTTACACGTGCTACCCACTACCACGTCCTCACTCTCCGCATCACATCTCCACTCTCCTCCCAGCCGCCGTTTCACACTGATCCACTAGTAACCACACGTACCGCCCATCTACGGTCAGGTTCATCTGTGGGCTGTTCGCACAGATCTGTACAGGCGAGCCGATGGCCGGCAGGCCGAGGGCGCCTCGGGAACCGCGAGTCCTCTTTATAATGTTGCCGTTCATAATTAGTTCTTGACACAGCCTTCGCGGCACGGCATGGTCTGCGCTGTCGAAGCGGGTCAGAAACTCATCCAGCGCGCGCGAGCGACGGAGGTACGAACGATGAAGCGGGCGTTTGTCACGCTTGCCACAGCCGTTGCCTTGTTGTCTGGGGCAAGCCGCGGCTTCCCGGAGAGCCCGGCGATCGTGCTCTCGCCGGTGTCCACCCCGACCTGCGGTATTCCCGGGGTCGACTTCTGCGCGCCGGCGGGCGACGTGTTCACCAACTTCCCGGCCGCACCACCGTTCATTTTTCCCGGCGCCTTTCTCGGTCTCGTCCCCGGCGATGCCGTGAACAGCATCTCGTTCGGGTTGGACAGCTCCTTGCCTGGAGCGGCCGTCCGCTTCTCCGTCACGCCCGGCACGGTTGGCGCTGCCGGGGCGCCTCCCAACGTGTTCTCCGAGGCGGGCTTCGGCGACGCGCCCGCCGACATCTACTCCGGGGGCTTCATGCCGGCAGGCGGGCCGAACGTGCTGCTCGCCGACGGCAACGGGCTGCCGCTGGCGGCGCCGCCCGCGACCGGCCTCGCGGAGCCAGGTGACGATGTCGCTGCGCTGGCGACGTGCCACATCTTGCCGCCCAGCATGATCGGGGGCATGGTGTTTTTCACACTGGCGCCGGGCTCACCGACGCTGGGACTCTTCGGCGCCGGGCCTGCCGACATCTTTGGCGCTCTCTTCGGCGTGGCCCCCGGCGTTCCCGTCCTCCCGGCCGTGTTCATGGGTCTGGCGCCTGGCGACGTGATCGACGGTCTGGCGTTCGACGCGTCCGGCTTCTCGCCGACGCTCATCTCGCTCGCGCCCGGTTCGCCCTCCCTTGGCGCGCTCGCGGCCGGCCCCGCAGATCTGATCGGCGTCCTCTTCGGACCACCTTTCGTCGCCGTACCGGCCGGGGCGCTCGGATTGTTGCCAGGCGACGACATCGACGCTCTCGACGTCGGACCCGACGTCGATCTCGATTTGGTCAATGACGGCTGCGACAATTGCCTCGGGGTCGCGAACAACGACCAAGCCGACACGGACGGCGACGGCCTCGGCGACGCCTGCGACAACTGCCCCGCGCTCACGAACCCCGGACAAGCGGACGCCGACGGCGACGGCATCGGGAACGACTGCGACGCATGCACGACGCTCGCCTACACCGCGCCGCCGATCTATCCAGCGCCCGATCAGAACCCCGCGAAATCGCGCATCATCATGAAGAGCCTCAACCAGCCGCTCGGGACCACGCAGGGATTCGTGGCCAAAGGGTTCTTCAACCCGGCGGCCGGCGTGCCGCCGATCGATCCCCTGCTGAACGGCATCCACGTGCGGCTGGTGGATGCCGCGGGAACCCTGGTGGACGTGAGCCTGCCGGCGGGTGTGGTCGGCGCCTCCGCCTGCGACCCGCGCGATGGTTGGACGATGACGGTGAGCGGGAGCGGCGTCATCACCTGGAAGTACAAGAATTTCTCCGGCGCCATCGACTCGCCCGCATGCACCCCAGGGAGCGCGCGCGGGGTCTACACCGCGATCGTCCGGGACAAGACGGTCACGCCGACGGTGGCGTACCAGTACATCGTCAAGTCGAAGAATGATGCCAGCTGGCCATACGTGCCGACGGTGCCGCCGACGCTCGTCCAGTTCGACGTGGCGCTCGGCGCACAGCCCGCCCCCGGGACCGCGAGCCCGCAGGCGATCGCCGGTCAGTGCGCCGAATCGGTGTTCGCCGGCACGCCCATCCCGGCTGCGCCGCCGAAACCCTTCTGCAGGATCGCACCGACGACTGGCCCACTGAGGACGTTACGCTGCGTCGGGCTGCCGTAGGCGACGGCGACTTAGAACTCCACGCGTCGCATGAGCCACCGCGGCAGGCTGCGGACGGCGAGCATCACCGCCCGCCACACCGGCGGCGCATAGACGACGGCCCGGTCCCTGTCGATGGCTTTGAGGACGGCGCGCGCCGCCGCCTCCGGCTCGGACACGATGGGCGGCTCCCGCAGCCCAGCGGTCATCCCCGTGCGCACGAAGCCCGGCTTGACCAGGATGGTCCGGAGACCGCGGGAGTGGTACTTGCTGTCGAGTCCTTCGAGGTAGAATGCCAGGCCCGCTTTCGCCGCGCCGTAGAGGATCACGGGCTTGCGGGCCCGATCTCCGGCCACAGAGCCGAACACGCACAGGATGCCGCCGCCCATCGCGAGCAGCCGCGTGCGCGCCTCCTCGCAGAACTCGATCGTGTTGTTGAAGTCGACCGTCAAAAGGCGGCGGCGCAGCTCGCGATCGGCCTCGAGATCTTCCTGCAGCGCGTAGATCCCCGCGGTCACCACGACGGCATCGAACCGGCCGAGACCCTGCGCCGCCTCGTCGAGGGCGGCGCCGAACCCGTCGGCGCGGAGCAGATCACAGGTCGCGAACCGGACCGGGGTGCCGGCTCCGCGGACGTCGAGATCCTGCGCGCAGCGCTCGAGCTCTACCGGATCGCGGCCGAGCAGAAAGAGCTCGTCGCCTCGCGCGGCCATCAGCCGTGCGAGCGCCCGCCCCATCCCTTTCGTCGCTCCCAGGAAGACGACCTTCATGGCGGGTCTCCGAACAGCCGGACCGACATCGCGCTCCGGATCGCTCCCCGGCGATCCCATTTCCGCCGCACGGTGAGCCAGTGTTCGAGACGCGGCTCCATGGCGCGGAAGTGCTCGGCGCGAGTCAATGCGTCCTTTGCCAGATAGACGCGGCCGCCCTCGCCGGCAACCACGTCGTTGAGCGCATCGACCACGGCCTGGGTGTGCCCCACGCTGATCGGCATGTCGAACACGATGGACAGCCCGGGCTTGGGAAACGAGAGCGTGCCCTTGCCCTCGCGGCTGAAGTCCTTGATCACGCACAGGAGCGGCACCGCTTCCAGGCAATCCACCACGCCCAGGACGCGCTCATACGCACAGGCACCCGAGCGCCACGGCAGGACGCCCTGGTACTGGGTGAAACCGCGGCTGCCGTAGAGCCGATTCCAGTTGCCGAGCGCATCCAGCGGATAGAAGAACGACTCGGGATGCACGATCCCGCGCTTCACCTTTGGCCCCTGGAGCCAGTAGCGAACCGCGTTGAGCGGCGTCACGAGTCGCCGCGACAGCAACCAGTCGGGACACGTGATCGGCACCGAGAGCGAATGCTTGACGGACGGATTCCGCGCCGGTGCCTCCGAGGGCTCGGCCCATCGCCCGCGCTCGAGAATGCCCCGTCCTCTGGCTCCGCCTGTTCCCAGGAGGTCCATCCAGGCGACGGTGTACGGCCACGACACGCTCGCCTCCGCCAACCCAGCAATCAAGCCGTCGAGATCCTCGAAGCGCTCCGACTCCGCCCAGATCCACGGCGAGGGAATCCGCCGCATGCGAAACTCGACCTCGAGGATATGCCCGGTGAGGCCCATCCCGCCGAGTGTGGCGCGAAAGAGCTCGGGCTCGGACTCCTCGCGCACCTCGAGCACGCGCCCGTCCCCGACCCGCATCTTGAGCGCGGTCACGTGTTCGCCGAAGGTCCCCTCGCTGTGATGGCTCTTGCCGTGGACGTCGGCGGCAACGAGGCCGCCGAGCGTGACGAACTGAGTCCCTGGCGACGAGGGCGGAAACCAGCCGCGGCGCAGGAACGCGCGGTTGAGCGCCGCGAGCGACAGGCCCGCTTCCGCCCGCAGGATACCGGTCGCCGGGTCGAAGGCGATGAGACGATCGGCGCGGGTCGAGACCGCGACCGGCTGGCTGCCGGGAGGCGGAAGCCCCGCGTCACCGTAGGAGCGGCCGAGGCCGCGTGTCAGGACCACCGTTCGGGTGATGGCCTCGAGATCCTCGCCCGCGATCTCGTAGCCCTGTACCACCGGGTGGCAACCCCACCCGCTCATCCGCCTCGGCACCGCGTCGAGCATGCGCGACCCCGTCCTGCCGCTCACCGCCGGCACACCGCCAGCAGATCGAGGGCGCCGTCGGCGCTCGACTGCTCGCGAAAGTCCTCGGGTCGGATGTCGGTAGCGGCCGCGCGCCCGCGCGCCACGAGCAGGCGGACGACGACGGCGAGCTTTGCAAACGCGAATCGCACCAGGGGTGCCGGCAGCCGGCGGCGCAGGCCGAGCGGATCGAGACGGAGAATGCGCTCGACCTGCCGCCGCCGCGACGCCTCGTAGGCCATGACCTTGGCGTTGCCGGCCACGCCGTGGATCTCCACCGCCGAGAACAGGGGCCGCATGACCGCCGCCAGCTCGTCCGCCGTGTACTCGCGCACGTGGTACGGATTCTCGGAGAACGACGTCGAGCGATTCGGCGTCGTCAGGATGAGCGCGCCGCCGTCGACCAGGTGATCCCGGAACTCGCGCAGCAGCCGCGACGGGTCGGTGAGGTGTTCGATCACCTGGAAGTTACAGACCACGTCGAAGCGCTCCCGCAGCGCCCCGAGGCGTTCGAGATCCGCGCACACGAAGTGGAGGTTTGCCCGTGCCTGGCGGCCGCGGGCGTGCGCGAGCGCGGCCCAGTCGCGGTCCACGCCGACGACGCGGCCGGCGACCTCCGCCAGGAGCGCCGCGCCGTATCCTTCGCCGCACCCGGCGTCGAGCATCGATTTGCCGGCGCCGTACCGGCGCGCGAGCAGGTAGGCGGCCTGATGGCGGGCGAGGTCGGCGCCGAAGCGCGGATCGTCATCCGGGAGACGTTCTCCGGTAAACGCCGGCCTCGGACCGCCGCGGCCCTCGGCTGCCACCACCGCCATGCCGACGACTGCCACCGCGCCTGCTCAGAGGCGCTTGCCGAGCGCCGCCATGCGCAGCCACCAGACGATCCACAGGGCCTCGAGGCTGATGCGCATGTTCATCTTCGAGTCCCCCACCTCGCGATCCATGAAGATGATGGGGACCTCGGTGATGCGCAATCCGCGCCGCCAGGCGCGATAGGTCATTTCGATCTGGAAGGCGTAGCCGTTGGATCTCACTCGCGACAGGTCCAGCTGCTCGAGCGCGCGCCGCGTCCAGCACTTGAAGCCCCCGGTGGCGTCCCGGATCGGCAGACCGGTGACGCGGCGCACGTACCAATTGCCGAAATAGCTGATCAACAGCCGTTCGATCGGCCAGTTCACCACCGTGATCCCCTTCAGGTAGCGCGAGCCGAGCACCAGGTCGGCTCGGCCCATCTCGGCAAAGAACTTCGGCAGCATGCCCGGCGCGTGCGAGAAGTCGGCGTCCATCTGCACCACGACGTCCGCACCATGCGCGAGGGCCCATTCGAATCCCGCGCGGTAGGCCGGCCCGAGACCCTCCCGGCGCTCGCGCTCGAGCAGGTGGACCCGCCCGTCACCGCGGGCGAGCCCGCTCACGACGGCGCCCGTTCCGTCCGGCGAGCGGTCGTCCACCACCAGCACCTCGATCTCCGGATCCTGCCGCAGCACCTCGGGAATCAAGGCGGCGATGTTCTCGCGCTCGTTGAACGTCGGCACGACGATGAGTTTCTTCGACACGCGGGATGCCTTGGATTGGACGAGCTGGGCAGAACGTCAGCGGTAGCACATATCTCGGGCCGCGGGGAAGACACGAGGCCCGGCCACGCCCGCGGCGCGCCACCGGCGCCGCAACGCGGCGCCCCCTCACGGCTCGCGCACGTCTCCCCGAGCCTCGTACCGGGCGAGCCGGTCCTGGAGCACGGTCGCCTGCTCCGACGCGGGCTCGGCCCTGCACAGCGCCTGACGGGCCGTCCGCACCGCGTCATCGAAGCGCCCCGCGGCGGCATAGGCGGCCGCCAGCGTGTCGAGATTGTTGACGTCCTCGTAGTTCGTGAGCGCGTTGGCATGCTCGGCAAGGCGAACCGCCTCCACTCCGTTGCGCCATTCCGCCGCCGGGGTCGTGGCCAGGATCCATGCAAGAAAGTTAGAGATCCGCGCATCGTTCGGCGCCGCGGCGAGCGCGATCCGCGCCATCTCTATGGCGTCGCCGATCCGGCCGCGTTGCAGCTGCGCGGTGGCTAGATTGTAGCGGACGTCGGGATCTTGCGGCGCGTGGCGGGCCGCGGCGTCGAGCGCCTCGATGGCCTCGTCGAGACGCCCGAGGCTCATCAGCGCCACCCCCAGATTGTTGGCCGCGTCCGCGTCTCCCGGAGTGCGCCGCAGCACTTCGTGGTACTGCGTCACCGCCTCCTCCTGTCGCCCCACGGCTGCGAGCTGGAGCGCGAGATTGTAGCGCGCATCGGTCGCACCCGGCGCGAGCGCCACGGCACGCTCGTAGTGCCGAATCGCGTCCGCGGTCCGACCCTCTGCGGCGAAGATCTCGGCCAGTCCCTGGTGCGGCCCCGCCTGTTCCGGCGCCGCCTCCGCGACCACGCGGTACTCCGCCGCCGCCCCCTCCCGGTCGCCGAGCCGCAGCAGGGCGTCGGCAAGGTTTTCGCGAATCCTCGCCTCCTGTGGCGCCGTGCTGAGCGCGGCGCGGAAGTGCGCGACGGCTTGATCGAGTGCACCGCGCTTGGCGAGCAGGATCGCCAGATTGTTGTGCGCCGCGTGATGCGTGGGCACGCCTTCCACGACCGCGGTGAGCATCGCGATCGCCTCCTCGTCCCGTCCGCTCTCGGAGAGGACGGCGGCGAGATTGTAGTGGAAGTCCGCGTTACCCGGCTCGAGCCTGATCGCGTGGCGGAAGAGGAGGAGGGCTTCCTCGATCTTCCCCTGGTCCGCAAGCACGCCGGCGATGTTGTTGTACGGGTCGGCATACTCGGGGTTGAGACGCCGCGAGATGTTGTAGTGCCGGAGGGCGTCGGCGACCTTTCCGGCATCGATCAGGTGATTGCCGAGGTTGTTGTGCGCCATCCACGAACCCGGGTTCTTCCGTATGGTGTCCTGCCAGAGCGCCTCGGGCCCACGGTACGCATGCGCCTGACGCCACGTGAGCGCGCCGAGAGCAGCGAGCGCCAGCGCGGCGACCCCGGGCACCGTCCGGAACCATCCGGGCCCGCGGGATGCGAGCCACGCTGCGCCGGCGGACACGGCGGCGAAGGGTCCCAGGCAGGCCAGATACTGATAGTGATCGGCGACGAAGCTGTACCGCATCGTATAGTAGTTGACGAAGCCGAGCATCGGCGAGATCGCCACCACGAAACATCCGAGCGCCGCGGCGAGGCCGCGGCCGATGCCCGCGCGGCTGGTGGCCCAGAGCACCGCCACGACGGCCAGCAGGGCGACATGCCACAACCACTGCGTCGGATCGCGCGGATCCAGCTCCCAGCGCGGATACGAGAAGGCGAGCCGGGTCGGGAACACGAGCGTGCCGAGGTAGAACCACGGGGCCCGACCGGCGATCAGCAGGCGCTCGGCAAACGTGAAGTGGAACTCCACACCGGTCGTCCCGATGTGCGAGGTCTCGTACCAGGCCGCGAAGAGCCCCATGCCGACACCCACGACGAGGAACGGGGCGAGCAACAGCAGGTAACGCGGGCCGATGGGCCGGCGGCGCCACCACCGGAGCACGAGCAGCACGCCCGGCAACGTGCATACCACCGTCTTGGCGAGAAGCCCGAGCACGAACAGCGCAAACGCCGCCGCGTACCACCGCGCCGTGCCACGGTCTTCGAAGCGCAGGTAGGCGGCGACGGCGAGCAGGTAGAAAGTCGTCGACAGCAGGTTCTTGAGCTCGGTAATCCAGGCAACGGACTCGACCTGCACCGGATGCAGGGCGAAGATCGCGGCCGCCAGACCCGCCGCCGGCACGCCGAGCCGCGCGAGCAGAGCCCATGCGAGCAGGCTGTTGAGCACGTGGATCGCCACGTTCAAGAGGTGATAGCCGAGCGTGTCGAGGCCCCAGAGCTGATACGCGAAGCGGAACACCGTGATCGTCAAGGGAAAGTACTGCGACTGAAAATCGGTGGTGAGCCAGATGCGCCGCAGACCGTCGGGCTCCCAGAGCAGGCGGTTCTCGTACACGTAGAGGTCGTCATCCCAGACGAACGCGCCGCGCAGCGCCGGCGCATAGACGGCGAGCACGGCGAGCGCCAGGAGTACGGCCGCCACGGCCACTCGAGCGGGCCGGCGCCACGGCGGTGCGGCGGCTTGCGCATCTGCGTGTGGAAGTCCCGCGCTCATTGCTCCTCGGCAGCACCGCCATCATGGCCCGCCGACGTGATGTGCGCCAGCACCGCGCGCGTACGGGTCGCGTTTTCGTACGGAACAACCCGACGATCGCCGCCGTGTTTCCCGAAGTGCACATCTTCGAGACGCACGACGACCTGAGCAGTTTCATCATCGCCGCGATCACGCCGCGAAAGCTCAGCCGCGACGATCTGCTCGCGCGCGGCAAGGCCGCGGTCGAGCGCGGGACGGTTCCCCACCTGCTCGAGCGCCACTCCGACCCGGCTGCCTCCCAGGGGACCGCAACGAAACTGGTCAGCACCGCGCACTACCGGAACTGGACTTGAAAAGTCCTTTTCTTTGCAGATAATGGACTCGTGTTTCCCAGACTGCTGCAGCCGCCCTCCACGAGCTTCTTTCTGTTCGGCCCGCGGGGAACGGGCAAGTCCACGTGGGTGAGGCAGAGGTTCCGCGAGGCGATCTATCTCGACCTGCTCGACTCCGGCCTCTATACCGAGCTGCTCGCCGCGCCCGAGCGTCTGGAGCAGCGTATTCCCCCGGCACACCGCGGCTGGGTCGTCATCGACGAGGTCCAAAAGCTTCCGCAGCTTCTCGACGAAGTCCACCGCCTGATCGAGAACCGGCGTCTCAAGTTCGCCCTCACCGGATCGAGCGCCCGCAAGCTCAAGCGCACGGGCGTGAATCTCCTCGCCGGGCGGGCGTTGACGCTGGCGATGCACCCCTTGGCGTGCGCCGAGTTGGGTGCCGCCTTCGACGTGCGCCGTTCGCTGCAGTACGGGCACTTGCCGGCTGCCTACGTCGAGGCCGACCCGAAGGCCTTTCTGAAGAGCTACGTCCAGACCTATCTGCGCGAGGAGGTCCAGCAGGAAGGATTGACGCGCAATCTCGGCGCGTTTGCCCGGTTCCTCGAAGCGGCCAGCTTCAGCCAGGCGGCGGTGCTGAACGTGGCGGCCGTGGCGCGCGACTGCCATGTCGAGCGTAAGGTGGTCGAGGACTACTTCACGATTCTGGAAGACCTCCTGCTCGCGGTGCGCGTGCCGGTGTTCACTCGCAAGGCCAAGCGACGGCTGGTCACGCACCGGAAGTTCTATCTCTTCGACGTGGGCGTGTTTCGGGCGGTGCGTCCGCGCGGACCGCTCGACGCCGCCGAGGAGATCGAAGGTCCCGCCGTCGAGACCCTGGTGCTCGAGGAGATCCGGGCGGTCAACGATGCGCTCGGGCTCGGCTACGGCCTGCACTATTGGCACACCGCCGGCGGGCTGGAGGTGGATGTCGTGCTGTACGGCGAGCGCGGGCTCAGCGCCATCGAGGTGAAGCGGAGCAGCCGCGTGCGCGAGGACGACCTGCGCGGGCTGCGCGCCTTTCTCCACGATTACCCGATGGCCCGTGCCTGGCTGGTCTATACCGGCTCACGCCGCTACCACGAGGGGGCCATCGAGATCGTCCCGCTTCCCGACTTTCTCGCCGGCCTCCGCGACCGGCTCTGATCACCACCGACCCGCACGGCAGGCGCCAGGACGTGGGGAGCCGGGACCAAGCACCTCGCTTCCAACGCCGGAAACGCACGAAAGTGAAACGTGAACGAACGTCCCCCCGCCAGAAGACGGCGGCGCCGTCCGCTCCGCGGGTGATCTCGTCTTGACTCCGCTCGACGGATGCGAGTAGCTTCCGGGCCCTTGAAACCCACCTCCACAACGTCGTTCTCGCCGAGCACCTTGCTTGTCGTCTTCGGCGCCGGGGCCGTGTTGATGGCACTCGAGATGCTCGCCTTCCGACTGGTCGCGAAGAACTTCGGCAGCGCGCTGCGCGAGGTATCGGCCGTGATCGCGGTATTCCTCACCGCCATGAGCGCCGGCTACGCGCTCGGCGGCCGCATCGGAGACTGGCGACCCTCGCCCTGGACCCTCACCGCGGTGCTCGTCGGCGCCGGATTCCTGACGCTCCTGATCCCGATGATCGAGGCGCCCGTGGCCACGGCGGTCTTCGAGTCGGCGCTCCCGCTCGGTCTGCATGCCGCGGTGGTGGCGATCGCGCTGTTCGCGCTGCCGGCGTGCTGCATCGCCAGCGTCACACCCATCGCGACGCGCCTCCGCATGCGCTCGGTCGACAGCAGCGGCAGCGTCGCGGGTAACATTTCGGCGCTCTCGACCGTCGGCAGCATCCTCGGCACCCTGGCCGGCGGGTACGTCCTGCTCGCCTACCTGCAGCTCAGTCGCGGGCTCTTCCTCCTCGGGCTTCTCCTGTGCGGGTTGGGGATCGTCGCCGCGCGTTCCTCACGCAGGCTCGGCTGCGCGGTGCTGGCGGTGCTCGCGTCCGCGGCGCCGGCCGCAAGCGATCAGAAGGTGCTCTTCGAGCAGGACACCTCGTATCACCACATCACGGTGCGCGAGGGGCCCGGCAGGCGCACGCTCCACTTCGATCGTACCCTGCAGGGGTCGATGGGCCTCAACGACCCCCTCAAGGGCGCGATCCCGTACGTGTACTACGTCCATCATGCGTTCGTCATCGCTCCCGAGATCCGTTCCGTCCTGGTGATCGGCCTCGGATCGGCAAGCATCCCGCGGCACATCCTCCACTACTATCCCGACACCCGCGTGACGGTGGCGGAGATCGATCCGGTCGTGGTCGACGTGGCGCGGAAGCATTTCGACATGCCCGAGGGCGAGCGGCTGCGCGTCGAGATCGTCGACGGCCGCGTCTTCATCAAGCGCACCCAGGAGCGGTACGACCTGGTCATGGTCGATGCGTTCGGCGCCAACCGCTACGGGCTCACCATCCCGCCGCATCTCACCACGCGGGAGTTCCTCGAGGAGGTCAAGAGCAAGCTCACCCCGCAAGGGCTGCTGGCGTACAACTCGCCGCGGCGAATCGGGACGCCGCTCGCCGAATCCCTTTACAAGACGATCGCCGCCGTGTTTCCCGAAGTGTACATCTTCGAGACGCACGACTACCTGAGCAGCCTCATCATTGCCGCGGTCACGCCGCGGAAGCTCAGCCGCGAGGACCTGCTCGCGCGCGGCAAGACCGCTGTCGAGCGGGGGACGGTTCCCCACCTCCTCGATCGCCTCGAGACCCTCCGGCCGCTACCGCCCGTCGACTCGCTCGCGGCGCCGCTGCTCACCGACGACTATGCGCCGGTGGACCGGCTCATCGGCGGCAAGCTGCCGCCCTCGGAGTGAGCGCCGAGCCCGGCGTCGGTCGCTACGAGCCCTGGTGCCGCTTCACATAGATGACCCACTCCCATCCCGCGAGATCGGCGTAGGGGAGTCTCTTCGCCAGGGTATAGATCGTGCCGTTGCGATCGGCGATGGTACGCTCCGCGCCATGGCCCGGTCCGATGTGGTGAAACAGCATCCAGGCGGCCCCTGCCGTGGATGGGCTGGCCGCGGCATCGTCGACAGCCTCCACCGGAAACTGGTGCCCGTGGGGCACGTACTGGAAATGCTTACGGCTCGGCAGGTAGCGCTGGTAGTAGGCCAGGATCATGCCGTTGCGGAAGTCGTGGTCGCTGGTGATCGTCACGACCTGCCCCGGCGTGTGCTCCGCCATGTAGAGCACGCCCTCCCGATACGCGCCGCGGCCGAAGCGGGAAAGGCGCCACACGTTCGCCGCGTCGCCGCCGACGTGGAGGACCAGCACCGCGGCCACGCACGCCGCGACCCATCCGCCCCGGTCCCACAAGGCTCCCGCAAGCAGGCTCACCGCCACCAGCGCAAAGGCGACGTTGGCGACGAAGTACTGCACCGCCAGCACCTCGGGACGTAACGCCAGCAGCACCACGGCAGGAGCGCCGATCGTCGCCAGCGCGTAAAAAACCCAGTCGTCCCCGGCGGCGCGGTAGAGCCATCCAATGGAGGCGAGGAGTGCGCCGGCTCCGAGCACCGCGATGACGGTCGCCCACGGGCCTGCACCCGGCCCCCCGGCCGCGTAGGAGAGCGTGCGCACCAGCACCGTGCCGAGGGTGTAGGCATCGGCCTCGCCAATGACGATGTGGCGAAAGAGCGCGACATAGAGCGCCGCGAAGGACGCGACCGGCACGCCCAAGCACCAGAGCGCGCGCTCGAGCGCTTCCCGGGGATGGGGAGACTGCCGAAAGAGGTGGATCACGAGCCAGGTGCCGGTCGCGAGGAAGACGTAGAGGTAGGTGAGATGGGAAAGAAACCCAAGCGGCGTGCACACCCAGACGGTCACGGCCGAGCGCCAGCCCGGAGCTCGCCCGAAGCGCCAGGCGGCGTCGTACGTCGCAAGGGCGAAGAATACGAGCAGCGCGTACCCCCTGGCTTCGGAGGAGAAGTGGATCAGCACGTAGGACGTCGCGACGAGCGCGCCGGCGATGACGGCCGTGCTCCGACCTCGGAATCGGCCGATATCCCATGCAAGCGCCACGCTCGCCATCCCCGCCGCGAGCGAGTGGAGCCGGTAGAGGACCGGATGGGCGCCCGCGCCGAGAAAGTATGCGACCAGAGTATTGAGATGATGATTGTTGGACTCGGAAAACCCGGTGAACACCTCGAGCGGCGAGCGCAGCTCGGCGGCTGCCAAGATGGTCCAGACCTCGTCCAGCCACAGGTCACCGAAGGCAGGTGGGATACGCACGAGGGCGCCGAGCACCACCAGCCCGAGGAGCACTGGATCCCGCCACCCCGCGGCGGCGTCACCATCATCCGAGCGGCGCACGAGAGCGCCCTTCAGCCCTTTCCTTTCCGTACCAGCGTCAGGCTCGTCGCCAGCCCGCCAACCAGAACGAGGAGGCACGGCGCCGCCAGCCACGCACCCCGCAGTCCGACCAGCTGCCCAAGAATGAACTTCTCCAGCCGCCGGACCTCGGCGCCCCACGGCTCTTCGGTGAAACGGATCTGCACGAGGCCGTGCGGCTGGAGTATCCCGGCGGCAAACTTCCCGTAGTAGAGCCGTAGCGGATTCTTCCACGCGGCCTGGTCCTCTGGCGTCTGCCACGGCAGGACCTCGGAGGCGAGCGGCGAGACGGATGCCGTGACCAGCATGTTGGCGACGGAGAGAAGCAGCAGGCCGGCAAAGGCGCAGACCAGCAGCCGGCCACGCCAGCGCCTCCCGCGCAAGCGCTCGCGCAGCTCGGCAACGACGAGCGCGACGAGGATGACGTAGAACGGCAGCACCGGAATCTGGTACCGCGGCCCGACGCATGCCCCGCCGTCCCACCGGTTGAAGCTCACGTTCATCAGGAGAAAGCCACCGATGCTGGCGGCGCAGATCCAGAACAGGGGCAGCCGCCACACACGCGGCGCCAGGGCCACACCCACGAGCGCCGCCAGCAACACCGGCATGTGCCAGAAGAGCCCGCGGAACGGCGAGAAGGTGATGCCCCAGAGCGCCTCGCGCGCCGTGGCCACCCAGAAGATCCCGCCGGCGGCGCCCGCGTCCACGAACGTGGGGTTCGTGTGCAAGTTCGCGATCGTGAGGACTTCTCCGAACGCGATCCCGTGATACGTCCCGAAGGCAATCGCCGGCAGCAGGCCGCCCAATGCCATGGCGCGAAGGCCGCGCAGGTCTCGCCGCCGTACGAGAACCAGCAGCAGGATCGCAACCGGGATCGCCACGGCGTACTCCACCAGAACCCCGAGCCCGGCCGAGAGCCCGCTCCACCCGTACCGCGGTCGCTCGGCGAGGAAGAAGTACAGCGCGCACACGACGAACGCCGCAGCGGTGGCGTGTCCCCAGAGCTGCGTGCTGTAGGGCAGCATGAGGGTGCCGAAGTAGAGCCCAATGGTGAGCACGACCGCCCACGAGCCTCCGGTGATGCCGGCCACGAGGCGGTAGAAACACGGCGCCGAGAGCGCGACGGACAGCACGGTCAATGCCAGATTCAGCAGGTAGCAGTTGACGTAGGTGAGCCGGTGCGACTCGGGATTCCAGCCGAGCGCGCGCTCGATCCAGTACAGTCCGGCGTACACCGGAATGCCGAGGTAGGCGATCCCCGGCGCCTTGTTCGAGTAGTAGTGGGAATCATGCACGGGCTCGTGCGCCCAGTCGATGGTGTTCCCGCGCCCGTCCCCGCGATCCACGAACCGGTCGATGTGAAAGCTGAGAAAGTCGCCGGTACCCGGTTCGACGAAGGCGAAGATCGTATCGTAGCGGGCGAGCTGGTTCGCAACCGCACCGTTGTAGAAATACGCACCGGAGAAGAACACCATGCAAAAGAGCACCGCCTCGACCGCTGAGCGACGGGCAGCACCGGGAAGGGTGGCGGCGACGCCGGCGGCGTGACCCATGCCTGAGGCGGGGAGTCCCATGGTTCTCGCGGCGGCTCGTGTCCCTCGACGCAGGCGCGATCACTCGGCCGTGCCCGGGGTTGCCGGGGTTTCGCGGTACGGCTCACCTTTTCGGTAGAGCGTGAGTCGCGCCTCGAGCGTGCCGACGAGCTCGTCCTGCGCGCCGGCGGCCGCGAGCTGGCGCGCGCGGCCCGCCGTTCGGACGGCGTCTTCGAAGCGCCCGGCCTCGGCGTAGGCCGCCGCCAGCGTGTCGAGCAGATTGGGATCGTCGTCACCGGCCTGCCGGCTCGCGAGCTCGGCGAGACGAACGGCTTCCGCGCCATCACGCAGGTTCGCCGCCGGCAGGGTGGCCAGGTACCAGCCCAGCGCGTTCGCCAGCCGCCCACTCTCGGGAGCGCGTGCCATGCCGTCGCGCAGCAGCTCGAGCACCTCCTCGGCCCAGCCCATGCTCATGAAAAGACGCGCCAGGTTCAGGCGCACGACCTCGTCGTCCGGCGCGCTCGCCAGCGCCGCGCGGTAGTGAGCGAGCGCGGCGTCGTTCCGCCCCTCCGCCGCCAGGGCCACTGCCAGGTTATTGTGCGCGTCCGCGTGCCGGGGATCGCGCCGGATGACCGCCCGATACTGGGCCAGGGCGTCGTCCCGGCGCCCGACGGCGGCGAGCTCGACGGCGAAGTCGTAGCGGCTCGACACGTCGTTCGGGTCGAGCGCGATCGCCGCCTCGTACTGGGCGACGGCCTCGTCGTGACGGCCGAGGTCCGAGAGCACCCCGGCGAGGTGCACGCGCGGGGGCTGCTCATCCGGAGCCGCCTTCACCGCCGCCTCGAGGTGCCGCGCCGCGTCCGCGAGCCGGCCGCGCTCGACCAGCAGCAGGCCGAGGACGTGCTGCGTCCTCGCATTCTCCGGCTCGAGCCGGGCCGCCTCCTCGTAGAGGCGCACGGCCTCCGTCAGTTGCCCCTCGACCACGAGCGCGTTGGCGAGGTTCGAGTATACCGTGCCGTACTGCGGGCGTAGTGCGATGACCCGGCGATAGTGGGCAATGCCCTCGGCCCGCTTGCCCTGCTCGGCGACGATGACCCCGAGGTTGTTGTGCCCGATCCACGCGTCCGGGTTCTTGGCGAGCGTGTCGCGCCAGAGCGTCTCCTCGTCCTGATAAATCCATCCTTGACGCCAGGTGAGCGTTCCGAGCGCCACGAGGACGGCCGCGCCGACGGCGTACGCCGCCCGCCGCCGCGCGTCGTCCCGGATGAGCACGCGCCGGCCCACTGCCACGGCGGCCGCCGGCACGAGCACGAGGATGCCGAGGCTCGCGAGATACTGGAAGTGGTCGGCAACGTACGAGAAGACGAACGGGTAGACGTTGAAGAAGCCGAGGGTCGGAAAGATGGTCGCGGCGTAGAAGCCGATCGCGGTGAGCGGACCGGGACCGACGCGCCGGTAGAGCACCACGACGCCAGCCGCCACCAGCGCCACACCGACCAGCGGCAGGTATTGCTCCGGCGCCGCGGCATCGATCGTCCAGCGCGGGTACACGAAGGTCAGGCGGAGCGGCAGCAGCAGCTTGTAGGGATAGAAGAGAAAGACGCGGGCGGCGAGGAGCACGCGCTCGCCGGCACTCAGGGTGAAGTCGCTGCCGGTCGCCCCGACACTGACGCGCTCGAGCCACACCGTGAGCGCGGCGAAGCCCACCCCGATGACGACGAAGGGAGCGAGCGGCCACAGCTCGGTCCACGGCGGCCGTCGCCGGCGGTACCAGAGCGCCAGGAACACGGCGACCGGAAACGTCGCCGTCACGGTCTTGCTGAGGAGCGCGGCGAGGAAGAGCCCGGCCGCGGCGGCGTACCACCGCGCGGCACGGCCCGCGGCGAAGCGCAGGTAGGCCGCGAACGCCAAGAGATAGAAGAACGCCGACAGCACGTTCTTGCGCTCCATCGCCCATGCCACCGACTCGACGTGCACGGGATGCAGGGCGAACAGCGCCGCGACGAACCACGCGCCGGGCACAGCGAGGCGCTGGAGCAACCGGCCCACTAGGAAGGCGTTGGCGACGTGCAGCGCCAGGTTGACGGCGTGGTACCCGAACGGCTCGACGCCCCACAGTCGTCGCTCGAGCCAGAACGTCGTGAAGGTCAGCGGATAGTACTGGTGGATCTTCGATCCGATCCAGATCTCGGTCAAGCCGCCGGGCTCCTCGAGAAAGCGATTGGCGACGATGTAGAGATCGTCGTCCCAGATGAAGCCGCCGCGCAGCGCGGGCACGTACGCGATGACCGTTGCGACCGCGAGCGCGGCGATGCATGCGACGGGCACGCCAAGACGCCCAGGCGACCCCGCCTCCGCCGGAGGCGCATCCGCTGCGAGTGCGTTCGCCCGCTCTATCATGCGCTCCGTCCCAGATGTGACAGCATGTTAGCTAGCCGGCGCGATGCGGGCTCGCGCGCGCTAGGCTCCTAGCGCCGCAATCCGAGGCCGACGACGAGCACCGGCTTCAACATGCGCCACCAGTCGACCACCGGGCGCATCTTCGTCTGCCCGATACCCCGCGGCGGATAGATCTTGCTGCACGGCACCTCCCGCACCCGGTAGCCGAGCATCAACACCTTCATGAGCAGGTAGACTTCGAGCTCGTACCGGTCAAGCCAGCGGCGATCGAGATTGATGCGCTCGTCATCGAGCACAGACACCTTCATGGCCCGAAACCCGTTGGTGCTCTCGGTGATGCGCCGGCCCGCGAAGCGACTCACCAGCCACGGGTGGAGCCGGGTAGCGACCTTGCGGTACTGCGGCATGTCGCCGCCATACGCGCCGCCGGAGAGGTAGCGCGAGCCGATGACGAAGTCGCAGTCATCCGCGCAGATGGGATCGAGCAGGCGTGGGATCTCCTCGGGGCTGTCCTTGTTGTTGCCGGCGATGACGACCGCGATGTCGAAGCCCTCGCGCCGCGCCGCCTCGAACCCGGTCCGGATCGCGGCGCCGACGCCGACGACGCGGCCGAGGCTCACGACGGCGGCGCCGTGCTCGCGGGCGACCGCGGCGGTGCGGTCCGAGGAGCCATCGTCCACGACCAGCACCTTGTCGACCACGTCACGCGGAACACGACGGACGACCTCGCCGATCTTGCGCTCCTCGTTGTACGCGGGAGCAATGACGATGACGCGGCGACCCTCGTACATCGCACCCGGTCATTTCGCGTCCGCTGGATGGAGGCGAGCGCCGCCGTCCTCGCGGAAGCGCTGTCCACACCGGCAGGCCCACAGCCCGTCCCTCGCGGCCTCGAGCCGCTGGCCACAGACACAGACCCAGCCGCAGCCGTCCGGGCTCGCCCGCGATACCAGGCGATGCGCCGCGACGTCGCGTGTCACGAGGCTTCCCGCACCGATCATGCAGAAGGCCCCGAGGCGCACACCCGGCGCGATGATCGCGCCGGCGCCGATGCTGGCGCCGCGCTCGACGCGGGTGGGCAGCAGCCACTGCTCGCGCCGACTGTAGCGGGCGGCGACGGCGGGCATGCGCGGACTGCGCGGATGGCGATCGTTGGTGAAGACGACGGCGGGACCGATGAACGCGTCGTCCTCGATATGAACGCCGTCCCAGACGAGCACCCCGTTCTTCAGGGTCACCCGATCCCCGATCCAGGCCCCGGTCTCAATGAACGCGTGATCGCCGATGTTGCAGTCGCAGCCGACTCGCGCGCCCGCCATCACGTGCGCAAACGCCCAGATGCGCGTCCCCGCTCCCACCTCCGGCGACTCGCAGAGCGCGCTCGGATGCACGAAGACCCCCGGCGGGGGCGGCATCACCCCGTCCTCTCGACGGCGGTGACGGCGCTGCCGTTGCGCATGCTCGCCGCGGCGGCCTCGGCGACGAGCACGACGCGCAACCCGCTGTGACCGTCGGACTGCGGCCGTCGGCCTTGCTCGATGCAGTCGAGGAAGTGATCACACTCGGCGCGCAGGGGCTGATTGAGCCGCACCGCCGGGCTCGACGCGCCGCCGTCGACCACCTGGGTCTTGTAGGCGAGGTAGGTGTCGGGAAGCTCGGTGGGATCCGCGATGTGCTTGTCGTAGAGCTGGATGGGAGCGCGCAGATCGAGATCGTCCCACAGCGCTATCTTCTTGCTGCCGACCACCGTGATCTGCCGGATCTTGCGGGGATTGAGCCAGCTCGCATGGACGTGCGCCAGCGTCCCGCCGTCGAAGGCGAAGGTCCCGAAGATGGCATCCTCGATGCCCGGGTTCAGGAAGGATTCCCCGCGGCACGTCACCTCGCGCGGCGTGCGATCGAGCAGGTAGCACATGATCGACACGTCATGCGTTGCGAGGTCCCAGAGCGCGTTCACGTCGGTGCGCACCGGCCCCAGGTTCGTGCGCTCGAAGTGCAGATAGTAGATGCGCCCGAGATCACCCGACGCGATGATCGCCTTGAGAGCGCGCACCGTCGCGTTGTACTCGAAGACGTGGCCGACCATGAGCACGCCGCGGCGCCCGTCGTGCAGACGCAGCAGCTCCCTCGCCTCGCCCGAGGTGGCGGTGAACGGTTTCTCGACCAGCACGTGCTTGCCCGCGTCGAGCGCGCGGCGGGCGAGCGCGAAGTGCGTGGTGGCCGGTGTGGAGATGGCCACGGCGTCGAGCTCCGGATCCGCGAACAGGGCCTCGGCGTCGTTGGTGGTCTTGGCGCCCGGGTAGCCGGCGGCGACGCTCGCCAGCCGATCCCCCTCGCGGTCGCAGAGCCAGCGGACCGACGCGCGTCCGGTGAGCTCGAAGGAGCGCGCCACGTGCGGGCCCCAGTAGCCCGCGCCGATGACGCCGACGGAGACGCCTGGCTTCATCTCGAATCCGCCGCGCGGCTACGCGCCCGTGCGCAGCGCCTCCGTGACCCGCGCGATGGCCGCTGCGGGCATCTCGGGATACAGCGGCAGGCTCAGACACTGCCGCGCCAGGCTCTCGGCGACGGGAAAGGCGCCGGGCCCGTAGCCAAGCCAGCGATACGCGCGATGCTCGTGCACCGCGTACGGGTAGTGGATGCCCGCGCCGATGCCCGCCGCGTGTAGGCGCCGGAGCGCCGCGTCTCTGTCCGGCGTCCGGACGACATAAAGGTGGTGCACGGCGCCGTCATTGTATCGGGTCAGGCGAACGTTCGGGAGATCCGCAAGCGCCCGGTCGTACTCCCCGGCTAGACGGCGGCGCGCCGCGTTCCACCCGTCGAGGTGTCGCAGCTTGACGCGCAGGATCGCCGCCTGCAGCGTGTCGAGACGGCTATTGAGGCCCATCTCGTCGTGGCGGTATTTCTCCGGCGAACCCCAGTTTCTGAGGCTACGGAGCTTCGCGGCCACCGCGTCGTCGGCCGTGGTCACACAGCCCCCGTCGCCGTAGGCACCGAGGTTCTTCCCCGGATAGAAGCTGAACGCGGCGGCGCGGCCGAGCGCGCCGGCGCGCCGCCCGCCGCCCGAGGCGCCGTGCGCCTGGGCGGCGTCCTCGAGAAACAGCACTCCCCGGCGCGCCGCGATGTCCTGAAACGCGGCCACGTCGACGCACTGCCCGTAGAGGTGGACGGCCAGGATCGCTCGGGTGCGCGGGGTGATGGCCGTCTCCGCTTTCTGCGGATCGAGCAGCCCCGTCTCGGCGTCGACGTCGGCGAGCACCGGGCGCGCACCCGCCTGGCTCACGCCGAGCGCCGTGGCGACGAAGGTCATCGCGGGAATGACGACCTCGTCGCCGGCGCCGATCTCGAGGGCGCGGCAGAGGAGCTGGATGGCATCGGTGCCGCTGGCGCAGCCGACGCAGTGGCGGGCACCACAGTAGGCGGCGAATTCCTCCTCGAAGCGCTCGAGCTCCTGACCGAGGATGAAGTCGGCGCGCTCGAGCGTGCGGCCGATCGCCTCGTTCAGCTCGTCCCGGATGCGCGCGTACTGGGCCCGCAGGTCGACGAGCGGGAGCTGGTCAGTCATGGCGCATGACCATCACCATGTCGGCTGGCTGCCGTGACCAGCCCCATGGCATGGCGCCCCATCCGGTCGAGTAGAAGCCGCCGCCGCCGCCCATCGTCCGCAGTGGCAGCGCCGGTGTGATCGTGTGTCGCTCCACCAAGGATAGCCGCCGCGCCACCGCCTCGGGCACATCCTGGCGCGCCACGGCCAGGGGCACAACCAGGAAGTCGCCCGGGGCGAGACGGTCGTCCCGCGGACTGTAGGCGATCATGCCGCCCGCGGTTGCGTAGTGCTGAAATCCCCAGTGACCGACGAACCACACTCGCCCCTCCGGATGCGCCGGCGCGATCTCCGCGGCTACGCGCCGGTAGCCGTCCGCCCACTCGGCAGCGGCGCGGGCGAGCAGCAGCGATATCACCGTCCCAGCGACGAGCATACCCAGCACCGCCGCCGAGACCCGTCGTGGCATGGTGGAGGAGGCGACTACGCCCTCCACGGCAGCGAGGCAAAGGATCGTGGCGGGAACGGCACTCAGAAACGCCATGCGAACGTTCATCTCCCAGGCACCCGCCAGAGCGAATGCCACGTGGCCCATCGCCCAGGCAACGAGCAGGCCCGCCAGCGGCCGTTTGGTGCCGCCCGCGCGCCAGAGCCGCCGCGCCCCCGCGGCCGCGCCGACGACGAGGGCCACACCGCCGCACGTGAAGACCAGGACCAAGGCGAACGGGACTCCCGGCTCGTCGCCCGGCTGTCCTGGCGGCGGCGACCCGGCAAGTCCCGCCAGCCAGCCGGCGAGCAGAGCGGCGAGCACGCCCGCCAACCCGACGAGCACTGCCAACCGTCGCCGCCCGATGGCGAGCGCCGCAAGATATCCCGCACCCGTGAACACCGTTCCCCCCCAGAACGGCACGTGTCCCCACCCTACGATCGCCGCGGTGGCGAAAGAATGCTGCGGCTCGAAGCCACCGCCGCCACGAGGGCGCAGGAGGTCGATGCCGCCCGTTGCGGCAAGCTGATAGGCGTACCACAGCGCCAGGGGCGCCGACGCGAGACCGACGAGCGGCAGCCAGCCGAGGCGACCGCAGAGCGCGAGATACACCAGCAGGACCGGGACGCCCACGATGCCGGGCAGCTTGGTGATGCTCGCGATGCCGATCACGAGGGCGCCGGCGATGCTCACCTCGATCCGGTCGTCCTCGACTCCCGCGACCACGGCGGCGAGGCCGGCGACCAGATAGCTCAGCATCGGGACGTCGAGCATCAGGTTCCGCCCCACGACGGCCGCCGGGGCGGTGATCACGAACAGCGCGGCGAGCAAGGGACGCTCGACCATGCGCGATGCAAGGCAGAAGACAGCGAGGCCGAGGACGAGCAGATGGAGCGCGGCAAGGCTGTTGAAAGCGATCTCCCCACTCCCGAAGAGCGCCGTCGCGGCGGCCAGCTCGTAGGGCCACGTCGGCGGCGTGATCGGGTTCGAGTCGGCGAGCCATTCCGGCCACTGGAACCAGAAGATCTCCATCTCGAGAGGCCGCGTCGGGTGCGCCGCGATGTGCTCGGCCTGGAGCACGTGCACGGTGTCGTCGATGTGATAAGCCTTGTCGAGAAACGGGACCGTGACGCCCATCCACACCAGCACGAGCACGCCGAGGTCGCGGACGCGGCGCCTCATGACGCGCGGCGCATGCGGTGCGCAGCCTCATTCATGGCGATACGGCCGCGCCTGCTCGTATAAGGCGAGGCGCCGCTCCAGGTCGTGGGCGAGGGTCGAGCCGGCGGTGGCGAGCACGAGGGCCTGACGCGCCGTGCGCACCGCGTCGCCGTAGCGCCCGATCCCCGCGTACGCCGCGGCGAGGGTGTCGAGGTACTGCGGATCGGCGTTCCGCACCGACGCGCTGGCGCGCTCTGCGAGCCGCACCGCTTCGGCGGCATCGCGCACGTCGGCGGCCGGGCTGGTCGCCCGAATCCACGCCATGAGATTGAGTAGCGTGGCATCCGCGGGTGCAGCGGCGAGTGCCGCCGCCAGGATGCGGACCGCGTCGGCGTCGCGACCCGACTCGTGCAGGGCGAGGGCCAGGTTTCGTTGCACCTCGACGTCGGCTGGCGCCAGCTGCAGAGCACGCGCGAACATCTCGGCGGCCTCCGCCGTCCGGCCCTGCGCCAGCAGCGCGACCCCCAGGTTGTTCGTGCCCTCCGGGTGGTCGGGCGCGAGGGCGAGGACGCGGCGGTACTCCGCCTCCGCCTCCCGATGCTGTCCCGCCGCCGACAGCGCCGCACCGAGACCGTAGAACGTGTCGGGGCTCTCGGGAGCGAGCACCGTCGCCTTCCGGTAGTAGGCCATCGCGGCCTCGGGCGCGCCATGCTCGTCGAGCTCGGTGGCGATCCCGAGGTGGATCTCGCCCGCGCTCGCCCGCGGCGCGAGGGCGGCCGACCGGTCGAGGTACTCGATCGCCCGGTCCCTCTCGCCGAGACCGAGCAGCACGACGCCGAGCTGGTAGAGCAAGGACGCATCGTCCGGGTCGACGTCGACGGCCTGCTCGAACCAGCGGCGCGCCCCTTGCCTATCTCCCTGCTCGCTCAACACCTCGCCGAGCCGCCGCAGCACCTCCGTGTTCTCGGGCTCGAGCGTGGCGGCCGTCTCCAGGTGGCGCACGGCGTCCTCGGTACGGCCCGCTTCGGCGAGCGCCCCGCCGAGGCGGTAGTGCGCCTTCAAGAGACGCGGATTGAGCGTGAGGGCGGTCTCAAACTCGGCCATCGCCCCCGACGCATCGCCTGACCGCTCCAGCACGGCGCCCAGGTTCACGCGCGAATCGGCATCGCGGGGGTTGAGCTTGATCGCATGCCGGTAAAACGCGATGGCCTTCTCGAGGTCGCCGCGCTCCGAGGCCACGACGCCCAGGTTGTTCCACACGAGCGCGTTGCCTCGGTTCACCCGCAGGGCCTCCTTGTAGCGGGACACCGCGGTGTCCCACTCGCGTCGTCCCGCGGCGATCACCCCGAGGTTGAAGAGCGCGGTCGAATCCTGGGGATCAATCGCCAGAGTAGCGTCGAAATGCAGGCGCGCCTCATCGACCCGCCCGCCTTCGAGCAGGAAGACGCCCAAGTTGTTGTGCGCGACGGTGCTATCGGGAGTCACCTGCAGCGTGCCGCCCCAGAGTCGCTCGGTGTCGTGCCAGAGTCCTGTCTGCTCCTTCGTCAAGCCCGCCAGACCGAGGCACACCCCGATGGCCACCGTCGCGCGGACCGCCGCCGGCACCTCCAGACGATCGCACAGCGCGCCGGCGCCGATCGCGGCCAAGAGCGCGAGGCCGGCGCTCGGCAAGTAGGCGAGATGATCGGCCACGAAGGAGTAGCGCATGTAGGGAAACCAGATGATGCCGACCACCAGCGCGATGTTGCAGGCAAACAGCCCCGCCGCGAAGACGGCGGCCCGCGGCAGACGGCCGGACCGCCAGAAGCCGAGCGCGAGCCCGAGAACGACCACCAGGGCGGCGAGAGCAGGTACACCAAAGGACACGGCCCGCGCGGGGTCCCACCGCGGATACATGGCGACGAGGTCGAACGGCCACGCGAACGAACCGATGTAGAACCACGTCGCTCGCGCGGCGATGAAGATCCGTGTGCCGAGATCCAGTCCCGGCTCCACTTCCTCGCGAAAGACGTGGAGCAGCCCGACGGCGAGGGCAACCGCGAAGTAGGTGGACAGGCGCAGCACGGCGCGCCTGTCGATGACCCGCCCGGTCGCCCAGTGCAGGAGCCCGACCGCGATCGGGAAGGTGACGGCGGTTGCCTTGCTGAGGAGCGACGCAACGAGCAGCAGCAACGACGAGAACCACAGGAGAGCGCTGCGCCGGGATGGAGCAGAGAGCGATCGTGCGTACGCGAGCAGGGCGGCGAAGTAGAAGAAGACGTACAGCACGTTCTTGCGCTCCGTGATCCAGGCGACGCTCCCGACTTCGAGCGGATGCAGCCCCCAGAGGGCCGCGGCGAGCCACGACACACCGGCGCCGAGCCCGAGCGCCCGACCGAGGAGCCCGAGACCCACGGCATTGGCGGCGTGCAGGACGACATTGTCGAAATGAAAGAGCCAGGGCTCGCCCCCTGCCGCGCGCCACTCGAGAAAGAACATGGTGAACGTCAGCGGGTAGAAGGCCGTGTTGCGCCAGTCCCGCCAGGCTTCGCCATAGCCGTCCCGGGCCAGGACGTGCGGATTCTCGTACACGTGATCGTCGTCGTCCCAGACGACGAAGCCGGCCTGCAGAGTGTCGCGATAGGCGACAAGGATGAGGGCCAGGAGCAGGACCAAGGGCACACCCCAGCGGAGGACCGGGCGGGGTGACTGTCCTCGTCCTCCCATGGGCGTGCGACGCTCCGGAAGCTGCAGCATCGCTCAGCGTGGACTGCAAGGAAACCGGGGGCGGGCCGCCCGAATCACCCGTCGCGGCCCTGGCCCGGCCCTGACACAATATGTGGTGGCTCCGGAACGCTCGACCTCATCATATGGCTTCGGATAGAATTCTGGGGTATACTAGCAATGTGGCTCGTTGTGGCTATGATGGGATGCGTCAAAAGGGTCACACGTCCGAACCGAAGTTTTTTATTTTTTTGTATTGACATTCTGCGCGGGGCTATAGTATCTCACGCCTCGAACGCAATGCCTGTGGGGCGCCGGGTTACCTGGGGGTCCTACAGCAGGAGCCACCGGCAGGGCCGCCAGCGTAGGCCCGGCTGAGTGCCAAAACCGAAGGGAGCGGAGACCATGGTCAAGAGAATCGCCCTGGCGCTTGGATTGGGCGTCTTCCTGATGGCAGGCACGGCTGCCTACGCAGCGGTTGCGCCGTCTAGCACGTGCAAGGACAAGAAGGCCAAGGAGACTGGCAAGAAGGCCCTCGGTAAGCTGAAGGCTTTCGGTAAGAACCAGAAGGTGACGAACCTCGGCAAGCTGGCCTCGGATCTTTCGAAGGCTCAGTCGAAGTTCACCAAGGGCTTCACGAAGGCCGAGTTCTCCGGATCGGGCGCCTCCAAGGGCTGCGACACGATCGAGGACGCGGATGACATCGAGGCCAAGGTTGACGCCTTCGTCGAGGATGTCGCTGACGAGCTCGGCTTCGGATCGCCAAGCGGCGCGTTCGTCGGCGGGACGAACGGATCGCTCGACTAAGTCCGACGGACTAAGTCTCCCGCTTAGAGAGAGGGGCCGCCTGCGGCCCCTCTCTTTTTTTTCCCCCTTGCCGTTCCTTCTCTCGAGCTTCTGCTCTCGTACTGTTTGTCTTTCTGGTCCTCTTTATCTCCGTTGTGCCCTGCAGATCACCACGGCTCAACGGGCGTCGGCAGGCGGAAGAAGGCGATCGGCACCGAGCGCATCGCGGAGATCACTTGCCATGCGCGCGTACCCGCCAGCCGCCGGATGAATCTCATCGACGAAGAGATGGGCCAGAGCGGCAGCGGCCATGAACAGCGGGGTTTCCTGCACGCGGACCTCGCGAACCGTTGCGACGGCGCGAAACGCGTCGGCATACTGCTGCGCCGCCGCCAGCAGAAACGGCTTGTCCCACTGGAGGCCGGTGGGAAGAAAGCGGATCCCTGGGGCTGGAACGTTTCCGGGAGAGAACGGCGGCATCTGGAAGACCGGTGTTGCGCCGGCCTCGCGCACGGCGGCGATGGCCGCCGCCACGTTTGCCGCAAACACCGTCCGTGCCTCGGCCGCCGTCTCATTGCGGCGCAATTTCACCTCAGGCACCTGCGCAAGGGCGCTGAAGAACGCCGATCGTCGAAGGAGAAGGGATTGCCATCTGGCGGGAACGCGCGGCACCAGCACGTCCGGTTGCCACGCCTCGAGCGCCGAGTACCAGAGATCGTTCCACGGCATCGTCACGATGACGATCTCGGGGCGGAGCCAGGGGAGATCTCGGCGCAGCTTGCGCAGCACCTGCTCCGAGGTGAACGAGGGAACGCCGCCGTTGACGACGGTGACTCGCCCATCACGGTCCGCCAGCAGTCGTCCGAGCTGCGCCGGGAAGTCTCCGCCTTCGGGAACGAGCCAGCCGAAGGTCGTCGAGTCGCCCGCGCACAGGATCGTGAAGCGCTCGGCGATGTCTTGTGGCAAGGGGTCGCCGCGGAAACCCGCGCCGTTCACGCCGTAGAGACCGTCGGCGTAGCCGGGCGCGAGGCGAAAGCCGAGCTCCGCATCCGGTTCGACGAAGGCTCGCCCGGCGATGAACGCAGCAGGGAACAGGCCCGGCGGATCCGCGCCGCGCAGACGTGCCGTACCCTCGAGCGCCAGCAACGTTCCGAGCACGCTCAGCAGGCTCAGGAAGACGACACGGACGCCGGACATCGGAGTAGAAGATGCGCGCCGCGACCCCGACTCACGGGAGCACCCTTCACGGGTCTTGCGCGCAGCGAAAGCCGAGAAAGTAGAGTCGAAACTCCGGCGGATGGTTGTAGCGAATGGTCGTCGTGGTTCCCCGCGGAGAGAGAAAAAAAGCGCCGCCCCGTTCCACCCGCCGCTTTCCTTCAGCGGGACCCTTGGGATTGCGCGTCTCGCCCTGGCGGTAATAGCCGGCGTCGTACCAGTCGGTCGTCCACTCGCGCACGTTGCCGAGCATGTCGTGGAGCCCGTAGCCGTTGGGACGCTTCTTGCCGACGGGATGCGCGTGGTTGTCGGAGATGCCGAAGATCCAGGCATACAACGGCAGCGGCTTGGGTTCTTCGGTCTCCCCACCCTTGGCCGCCTTCTCCCATTCGGCCTCCGTCGGGAGCCGCTTCCCCTTTGACGCGCAGTACTCCCGGCCCTGGTGCCACGAGACCTTCGTCACCGGACAGTCGTCGCATGGCGACTGCTTGTGGCGTTGGTGCGGCTGGAACTGCTCGAACTCCTGATTCGTGACCTCGTACTTGTCGATGTAGAACGCGTCCACCCACACCGGGTGCTGCGGGTGCTCGGGGGTCTTCCGGATCGGCAGCGTGTCGACGTCCTTCATGTTGCGCCCCATGAGGAACTCCCCCGCGGGGATGTAGACCATCCCCGGACGCTCCGCCGGCGCGCCCGCCGGGGTCGCGGCGGGCATTTTCGCGTCGGGGGTGCGCTGCGGGGCTGGCGCGCTGTCGACGCTGGGCTCGGGTTGGTGGGTACCGGGCGAGGGGGTATCCTCGCCACCGCATGCAGCGCAGGCAAGCAGGGCGCACGCGAGCACGATGCCGTTCACATTGGGACGTCTCATGGCGACCCGCGATTTAGCCCAGACGATTGCGGTAGGGCAAGACCTCGACGACGGCGGCGCCGGCCGTTTGCCGATCTCGGTGTCTCGTCGTTGGCACATCGCGGCAATCCTCTTCTTCGCCATCGCTGCAACGGGGCACATGCGAGCCTGGTTCGTCGACGATCTCCTCCCACCCTACGACTTCGCCGGCTACGCGAGCGCCGTCGAGGAGGTGCGCGATGTCGTGCTCGCGCATCGCTCGATCCCGAGCTGGTCCAGCAAGTGGTTCGCGGGAACGACGCGGTTCACCAGCTCCCTCAAGGAGCTCGCGACGCTTCCCCTCGCCGTCGCCATCGGTCCTGTCGCCGCCACCAAGCTCATGTTCCTGCTCCTGGCGGTGCTGAGCGGCCTGGTCATGTACTGGGTGTTCGCCACCGCCTTCCACGCGCCCTTTGCCGGCGTCCTCGCCGGCTACGCCTACGCCCTGGGCATGCCGGCGAGCTACGTCGCGGCGAGCGGGCACCTCGATGTCCCGGTGTCGTCCTGCCTCCTGCCGCTGGCTCTTGTGGCGACGCTCCGCGTGCTGCAGGAAGGAGGCTGGCGCTGGGCAACCCGCCTAGGGGCCATCCTCGCCTGCCAGCTCGCCAACAATCACCTGCAAGTGGGCGTGAGCGCGATCATGGTGGCGCTCCTGGCCGTGCTCCGCCCGTGGCGTGGCGACGACGCGAGCGGCCAGACGGACCGGTGGGAGGGTACGTGGCGGCTCGCCGCCGCGGCGGTCGTGTTCCTGGCCCTCGGACTCTCACAGCTCGCCTGGCTCGGCACCGACGCGCGGCACCACGCCTTGCACTCGGACGAGCACGTCGAGTGGGGAACCCGGGTCTTCATCGAGCACTCGCCCTTTCTGTATCTCAACCGGAACAACTGGCTCGGCTCCTGGCTCGCAGAGCATCACCCGCCGGAGATGCCGCTCTTTCCCGACGACCCGCTGCGCAACCAGCGCCATTATCTCGGCGCCGTGGCCATTGGCCTGTGTGTCGCCGGTGCGGTCTGGGCATGGCGCCAGCGCTCACTCAGGCGATGGTACCAGCTTTTCGGGCTGCTCTTCGTTCTCCAGTGCTGGCTGGCCATGGGACCGCGCACGCTGCTGTGGCAGCTCGCGCGGACCTTCCATGCGCCCGAATCCGTCGATGCCACGCTGCGCGCCACCCTCGCCGTCGGCGCCGCGGGATGCCTCGCCTGGGCCGTGTTCGTAGCGATCGAACGCCGGCGCCGCGGCGATCCGGCCGATGTTCTTCTGCGCCGGATCGAGATCGCGGCGGCGATCCTCTTCCTGCTCGTCTTCGCGACGACCTCACTGTTCGAGATCGCCCGTCGCATCGTCCCGCCGCTGGCACACGTCCGCGCCCCGGGGCAGTTTTTCGATCTGGCCCCCTTTTCTTTCTATGCGCTTCTCGGCGTCAGCCTGGTGGCCGCCGAGCGCCGTTTCGCGCCGGGACGCTGGGCCCGCGCGAGCGTAGCGGCGAGCCTGCTGGCGCTGATCGCGCTCGACCTGTGGCCAGCGCGGGCCGCGTTCGCTCGCGGCGCCCCGCTCGCGCCCGTCGTCGAGGCGCGGCGCGCCGTTGCCGCGGTTCCCGACGAGGGGGGGACGCTGCGCATGGGCGTCTCACCGTGGACGTCGACGGAGAGTTGGCGCGTCACCAGCCTGGTGATCTCGGGCGCGCGGGTCGGGGGCGCATGGAGCTGGCTCGATTGGCAGGCGGGTCCGCACTGGGATGCGTTCTGGAAGGTGGCGATGCTGTGGACGGTAGAGGGCCTCGACCCGGGGCACCGCCAGCGCTGGCGCGATGTCGGGGAGACCTTGGCGCACGTCGGCCGCATCAAGTACCTGCTCGACGAGATGGACGGGGACGCCGATCTCGACCTTCCCGAGCCCTGGCGGATCGCGGCCCTGAGCTTACCCTTCGTGCTCTGGGAGCAGCCCAGCGTCTCCCCCATGGCACGGGGCTACGGCTCCTGGGTCGTATCGATCGGCAGCCATGGCATGCTGGAGGCCGTCGCCACGGCCCGCAGCATCGAGCGGAACGCGGTCCTCGTCGCGGGAGGCGAGCGGCTGGCCGACGTGCCCGCCGAGCTGCTCGATGGGGCCACTGCGGTCGTGTCCGTCGGCGGCGAGCCGCTGGCGGACGAGGAAAGTCGCCGCCTCGCGGCCGCACGTCCGTTGCTGGTGCTGGTGATGGATGCCGAGGATGGGCTCCTCGGCGAGACAGCCTCCTTTGCCGCGGTCGCGAGCGGCCGACAGCCGACCGCCCTGACTTACTTGCGCCCCGATCCAGAGCGCATAGTGGTCGAGGTCGGCCCGGGAGGGCAGGAACAACCCCGCTTCGTCACTGTCAGCGAGGCGTTTCACCCGTGGTGGCGGGGTGCGGTCGACGGACGCCCTGCACCAGTACGGCGAGCGCATCTGACCTTCATGGGAATCGCGGTGCCGCCCGGGGCGCGCCGCATGGAGCTACGATTCGAGCCGCCGCTCCTCGTGCGGGCCGCCGACGCGGTGAGTCGGTTCTCGTGGCTGGCGGTCGCCGCGGGGGCCCTGGTCATGGCGATGCCGCGATACCGCGCCCGGCTTGCAAAGGCACGCGCCGCCGGACAGAAAACACGTGAGCCCAGTGAGCCGGAGGCTCCGGCGGACCGGCGCATCGCCTGACCGAGTTCACATTGTCGGGCGCAGGGGCCCGGTCGTCGGGCGCAGGGGCCCGGTCGTCGGGCGCAGGGGCCCGGTCGTCGGGCGCAGGGGCCCGGTCGTCGGGCGCAGGGGCCCGAACGAGACGGGGAGCGAGCATGGAAGACGAGCGGCTCGAGATCGGCGATCGCGTCATCACCCTGCAGATGCCGGGAATCTTCCGCGTGCTGGCGCGTAACGGCGAGATCTTGACCATTCATTCGGAGAAGAGCGGGGTGCAGCTGCGCCTGCACGAGTCGGCGCTCCGGCGCCCGCTGGAGGAGATCGGGCCGGTCGAGGACGTGTGAAATCTCCCACGAAGCTCCTGTGGTCGGTCGCCCACGTTGTGCTGGCTGCGGCGTGCTGCCACGGAAGCCCCCTCGGCGCAGCTCAGGACGAGGTCCACGTCGTCCTCATCAACGGCGGCGGTCAGGCGGCGGCCAACTACCAATCGCACCTGCTGCACGTTCGGCGGCTGCGCCAGATCCTGCTGCGCGCGGGCATCACGCCGGCACGCATCACCATCTTCAGCACCGATGGGTCCGATCCACAGGCGGACCTGGCGGTGCGGGACGTTCAGCCGGAAGCCGATTTCTGGCTGCTGCGCGGCACGCACCTCGAGCAACCGCTGCGGACGCAGATCCGATACGAGGACTCGCAGGTGGAAGGCGCGAGCCTCCTACCGGCGACTCGGGCTGCGCTCGGCGACTGGTTCGACGGGCCGGCTCGGTCGCTCCGCGGCTGCGACACGCTCCTCCTCTACGTGACCGACCACGGAACCAAGGATCCTCTCGATCCGTCGAACAACCTCATCACGCTCTGGGGAACGGACGAGTCGCTGTCCGTGCAGGAGCTCCGCGCCCTGCTCGGGCGGCTGGATCCGGCGGTGCGCGTCGTGATGCTCATGTCGCAGTGCTACTCGGGGGCGTTCGCCAACCTCATGTATCGCCATCGCTTCGGCGGGCTACCGGCCGGCAACGTGTGCGGGTACGTCGCATCGACCGCCGAACGACCCGCGTACGGGTGCTATCCGGAGAACCGTGACAAGGATAACGTCGGACACTCGTTCCACTTCATGGATGCCGTCGAGGCCGGAGACGATCTGCCCAGCGCGCACGACCGCGTCCTCGCGACCGATCGGACGCCCGACGTCCCGCTCAAGACATCGGACGTCTATCTCGAGCACGTCCTCGTCGTCGCGGCGATGGAACGCGGGCAAGACGTGGAGGCGCTCGCCGACGAGATGCTTCGCCTCGCCTGGAAGGACAAAGGGGCGTGGGAGCCCGAGATCCGGCTTCTCGACCGCATCGGCCAGGCATTCGGGTACTTCAGCCCGCGCTCCATCGCCGAGCTTCAACAGCAATCGAAGCTGCTGCCGGACGTCAGCGACCAGTTCCTCTCCTACCGGGATGCCTGGAAGGCCACGCTTCACTCCCTCGCCGAGGAGAACCTGAACCGCTTCCTCGCCGCCGCGCCGGGCTGGCGCGAGCGGCTCGAGACCGGCGCGATCGCCGCGCTCGAACCGCCGGCGCGGCGATCGCTCACCGGAGATCTCCTTACCGCGCTCACGACGCACACCCGCGCCGATGCGGACACCGACCGGCGCGTCGCGTTCTTGCGCCAGCGTAGCGAGGCCGCCGCCGCCGCCCGCTATCGGATGGAGGTCCGCCTCGGGGTCGTCCTGCGCATGCAGGCCGTGCTCACGCGCGTCGCCGGCCGGGTGTACCTCGCTACGTACGGCACCGACGCCCAGCGCGCCGCCTACGGTGCGCTCGTCGCCTGCGAGACCCTCGCGCTCGGCGCTGTCGCCCCGGTCGCCGTGGCCGCAGCGGCGCCCGAGCCCTTCCCATCGTACGACGAAGAGCTCGCGCTCGCCGAGGCGATCCTGCCCGCCTGGATGGGTATCCGCTTCAAGCAGGCGAATCCCACTATGCGAACCGAGCACGGACTCGCCGACGGTGCGGCTGCCGTGCTGACCGTCTATCCCGACTCTCCGGCCAAGGTGGCGGGGCTCGAGGTCGGCGACCTCGTCATCGGCCCGCCCGGCAAGCCCTTCATCGAGGCGAACCAGATCCGTGAATGGGTCATGACGTCGCCCATCGGCGCCCCGGCGTCGCTCGACGTTCTGCGCGAGCGCCAGCCGATGCGCCTGACCCTCACGCCGGAACGCTATCCGATGAAGTGGCCCGACCTGCCTGGTCCCCCGAAGCTCGGGAGCGCGGCGCCGCCGCTGCCCGATCTCCAGCCCTACCGTAGCGAGCTACCAGTGGAGCTGTCGCGTGGTGGACCGTTCCTGCTCTTTTTCTGGGCCACATGGTGCGCGCCGTGCAAGGCATCGCTGCCCGAGGTCGTCGCGTTCGAGCGGGAGCGCCGGATTCCGGTGGTCGCGATCACCGACGAGCTACCGGAGCAGCTCGACCCGTTCTTCGCCGACTACGATGGCCCCTTTCCCGCCATCGTCGCCGTCGATGAATACCGCCGGTCCTTCCTCGCCTACGGCGTCAGCGGAACGCCGGCGTTCGTCCTGACCGACGGCGCGGGACGCGTCGAGGGCACCGCCGTGGGCTACCGGCCCGACCGTGGTCTCGAGCTGTCCGGCTGGTCGTGGGCCAAGGACCCGACCCCGCCGGCCGGCGCGCGGTGATCGCTGGCGATGGCGGTGCGCCTCGTGAAGCTCGTCCACGGCGTGGCGTTGCTCCTCGTCCTCGCCCTCGCCGCCCAAGGCCTCTTCCGCAAGATCACGTGGTATCTCGCCATCGATCAGTACGGCTATCTGACCTTTGCCGGCGACCTGGCGCGAGGAGCGGTCTTCCACACCTGGCCGCCGGTGGAGGATCTTGCCCCCTTCATCCCGTTCCCGCGTGTCGACGTGCTGTCGCAGACGTACGTCTTCACCGGGGAGCGGACGTACTGTCGCTACACGCCGGGCTTTCCCATCGTGCTCGCCGCGTGGATGCGCCTGTTCGGCCCGAACGCCGCCCACTATCTGGATCCGATTCTCTTCCTGCTTCTGCTGGTCGTATGGCTGGCGCTCGCGCGCCGTCTGCTCGCGCCGACCGGGGTGGAGCGCCCGCTCGCGCTCGCCGGCGGGCTCCTCTTGCTTCTTCTGCCGAGCTATCTGCACCTGTGGGCGATCACCATCCTGCGCGATACGCTGGCGCAGCTGCTCGCCGTTGGCGTGCTGCTGGCGGCGCTTCCCCGGTCCGGGGCACCGATGTCGCGCGGGCGCGCGGCGGCGGTCGGACTCCTATTCGGCTACCTGGTGACCACGCGCATCGACGCGGCGCTCTATGCCGTGCCCATCGGCACCTTGTTTTTGATGCAGCGACGCCGGCGAGGAGCCATGGCGGCGGCGGCGCTGCTCGCCGCCCTCGGGATCGCGCCGCTGCTCGCCTACAATTCTCTGGCGACCGGCAATCCGTTGCGTCCCACGCAGGGCATGGAGGTCGAGTCCTTCTTCCAGCAGGCGCGATGGCTCTTGCCCACGGCAGACCGCCTGGCCGGCCTCAACGGTCTCAGCCGGCTCATCGCGCCTCCCAAAGCCCATGCGGCGGCGGGAGGCCAGCGCGCCATCAAGCAGAACCCCGCCACGCACGATGCGCCAGGCGGGGAGCCGTCGCATCGGCAGACTGCGCAGCCTTACCTCCCTCCGGTGCAAGGCGGCGGGCTCAGGCTTTCCAACCTGCCCCTCACCCTACCCGGAAACATCCGCTACGTCCGGAACGCGTTCGGCAACACGGTGCTCCTGCTCGCCTGCCTCGGCGCGATCGGCGCCCTCAAGTCGAACCGGCCGCTGTTCGTCGCCACGGTGCCGTACAGCCTCATCGCGCTGCTGTTCTACAGCTGCTGGGCGCGCGCCGACCCGCGCTACATCGCCGGTCTCTTTCTGCTGACACCGCTGCTTTGCCTCGGAGGATTCGCCACCCTCTCGTGGCTCGCCGAGGCGAGCGCGGCAAGGAGATCTCTCGGCCGCCTGTTCCAGATCGCCCTACCCGCGCTGCTCGCGGCCGTGTTCAGCCCCGAGCTTCGCCGGGGTTGGCAGTCCGCGTCGGAGGCCTGGCAGCGTGGCGGATGGGGCGCCGACTCGGCGCTGCCCGCGGCGAGCGCGGTCGTCGCCCTGGCCGCCATCGTCGTGACGCTCGTTCCGCTTCTGCCCACCGCCGCATGGCGTCGTGGGCGGACGGCCGCCGCCGTTCTCCTCACGGCTCTGCTCTTCGTGGTCGCCGTGGTGCGAGTGGTTCCCAGCCTCGGACGACCGCCCGTGGTTTTCCAGGGATCCCGAGGCGAGACCGATGTCGCGCGCGCGCGCGCGAACATCGAACGGCTGGTCGATGCCGACGGCGTCGTGATCACGACCACCGACGTGGGCCGCCCGGCCGAGAACATCGACTACTACACGCACGCCCACGCCGTGTACGTCCAGGACCTCGACCGCTGGGGCGTGCCGATCCGCGTCGCGAGCCTCGCGTTTCTCGGGCGCGGGAAAAGCGTCTACCTGCTCTTCCCGAGCGCATCACCGCCGTTGGCGGAGGCGCTGTACGGGCTGCGCCGGGGATTCGAAGTCGAGCGCCTGGTGCGCATCGCCGCCACCGACACGCCGGCCTATTTCGTCGCCTCGCGCTTTGGAACCACGGCGATGGATCTGTACCGCGTCCGGCTCACCGGCCGGCTCTTCGAGCGCATGCAGGGCCAGGGGACGGCGGCACCGTCGAAGGACGCGGGCGCCGCTGTCGATCCGGAAGGCGATGGCCCCGGAGGCCCGTCCGAGTAGGACGACGACAGGACGGGCAGAGCGCGGCGCGTGGCGGCTGCGCTCGTGGTAGCGGTACAAGCTGCGGCAGACCCGACAGTTTCCACGACTCTTTCCGCATTCGCACGGCGGAATGCCTTCGTTGCATACATGCGACGAGATTGCCTTGACAGGTTTGCTCGGGGGTTGGTATCGACACGCAGGGCGTGATTCGCTTCACGCAAGGAGAGGACTCACCATGAAGCAGCACCGACTCGTGGCCGGAACCGTCGGAGCCGGCATCGTCTCTTTCTTCCTCGGGGGAAGCGCTCTCGCGCAGTGTCCGCCCGAGTGCCCGGCCCCGGGCGGCAAGATCAAGGCGAACAGTAAGACCGAATGCATCTCCGAGTTCGGCGGAGTGCCGGATGCGACCGAGGGTAAGGGCTTCAAGGTCACGTGCGCGGACGGCGACGAGTCGTGCGACTTCGGCGCCACGGAGAACGCCTGCGAGATTCCGCTCGTCGTCTGCGTGAACAACGTCGGCGATTCGCGTTTCCCCCAGTGTACGTCGGACGGTATCGATGCCGGCGGGATCACGGTCAAGAAGGTGAAGATCAAGGGCAATCCCGACCTCCAGACGTCGACCCAGACGGCTCTCCAGAACGCCGTCAACGGCATTCTGCCGGCGGTGGCGTTGCTCCCCAACCGGTGCTCCGATCCGGTGACGGTCACCGTGCCGCTGAAGCAGAAAAGCGGCAAGCCCCCCAAGAAGAACAAGATGACGATCAGCATGAACGTGAACGGCGTGTCGGGGAAGGACAACGACAAGCTGCAGATCACGTGCGTCCCAGCGGCTGCGGAAGTGACCTGCCCCGTGAATCCCGCGGGAGGACCGAACAAGCTGACCTTGACCGTGGGCCAGAACGCCGACCTCGACACCGGCGTCTCCGGCATCTCGCACAACCAGGGGGTCACCGTCGGCTCGCAGACCTTCGTGTGCCTCGATGGCTGCGATCTCGGCACGAACCCGGTGTGCACCGGCACCGGGACAACCGACGCCGGGGGCAGTACGAACAACATAAACGGTAAGTACTTCGGCGCGCCCCTGCCGCTGCTGAGCGGCGGCGTGCCGGTGTGCGTCATCAACGAGTACCGCGAGGACATTACCCTCGAAGGCCTGAACCTCTTCACCGGCGAGCTGTCCATGAGAGTCCGGCTGCTGTCGAGGGTGCACCAGGCGTCGAACACCGAGCCGGCGCCGTGTCCCAATTGCGACGCCGGCGGGGCGGCGGCGATCGGGGTCCCGGGCCGGTGCCGTCGCGGGCCGAACGACGGCCAGCCGTGCACCATCGACGGGCTCACGGAGTTCGGTCCCACCTCGAAGAACTGCCTGCCGCCGGGCGCCAACAACGTCGGCAATCTGCTGATCGACCTCAATCTCACCACCGGCGAGGTGGCGCTGCCGCTCGCCGGCTTCGAGGGCGGCGGGACGTGTCTCGGTCCGCCGGCAGGCAATGGCGGGACGTGCCCATGCACCGGTCAGAAGCAACGCAACCAGTGCAGCAACGAGAACCAGTGCAGCGAGGCACAGTGTCCGAGCGGCCTCGAGCCGGGGGTGGATCAGCTCTGCTGCCAGGGCGGGAGCGGCGTGAAACTCGGCTGCTATCCGGGCCAGGGCGCGACCGAGACCGACATCATCCGTTCGGGCATCGCATCCCCCGTGTATACCGATCCGGCGACTTCGTCGGGAGCCTGGCCGGATCCGACTTACCCCAAGACGACGGCGGTGGACGGCTCGCTCGTTTCCGTGTTCTGCATCGACGCCACCACCAGCAACCTCGTGAACAACGTCGCGGGGCTGCCCGGTCCGGGCGCCCTGATTTTGCCCGGCCCGATGCAGGTGTCGCTGAGCACATGCACCGGTGGCGACAACGATACGCAGCCCTGTGGCTCGGATGCCGACTGTCCGGGGGGAACCTGCGACTAGCTCCCGCTCCGGGGTTCGCTTCTCGCTCGCCAAGGCGGGACGGGGGACGTAAGGGCGTCCCCCGTCCCCCATTCGCCGGCCGACCTTCGTACTCGCCGCGTATTGCCCGTTCGAATTCCCGGTTTCGATCCCGCTCCGCGAGTGCTCCCTCGATCTGCTCGACCTGCTTCGAGAGCCCACCCTCGCCCGCGGCACGCCACCATACGATCCGCACGCTGTGCCGCCGTACATCGGCGCCCCCCCGGCCACGTCTTTTTTCTTGCAATCCGTAAGCGAATGGGCTACGCGGCGAGTCGTTCGCGCCACAGCCCCAGGGACGTCGATTTGCAGGCCGCAAAAACGAGGAGGTCGCCATGGTAGGGTCGCGACGGCATGGATGCCCGATGGGAGTCCGCGTTCTCGCCGCTGCCGGCGTCCTCACCGCAGCGCTCGCCGCCGCGCCCGCGCTAGCGACGGTCCGGCTCCACGATCTTGGGCTCGGCCCGCTCGAGCTCTCGGGGAACATCCAGACGCAGAACATCCTGCGCCACGAGAACCCGGAGAACTGGCAGTTCATCCAGCAGCGCAACGTGTTCAGGACGCGCATCGACTGGGACATGATCCAGGGCAGCTACTTCGCGGGCAAATTCAAGGTTCCCGGGATCCGCAAGGCCAAGTTCTTCATGCTGTACCGCTTCGTATACGACAGCATCTACGACTACACGCCCCAGACCTACCCGCAGAAGGACTTCCGGCGCACGGACACCAAGCAGCTCTTCGCCGCCAACGGCATTCCGGACAAATTCCGCGGCCTCGACGGAATCCCGAATGACACACTCGACGCCTACAAGTTCGAGAACCAGCTCCGCGAGGTGTACTTCGACATCGGGCTGAAGAAGATTCCGCTCAGCCTCCGCCTCGGCCGCCAGCAGATCGTGTGGGGCGAGACCGACAACTTCCGCATGCTCGATCGGGTGAACCCGCTCGACCTCACCTGGCACTTCATCTACGAGGTTCCCGCCCCGGCGTTCGGCTGGGACGAGCTGCGGCGCCCGTTCTGGATGGCCAAGGGACTCTACAACCTCGGCGCCCTCGGACCGCTGTCCCAGACGTTCTTCGAGTTCTACTGGAACCCCGGGGACTGGCACCCGGTGAAGCAGGCCTTCCTGCCCCGGCCCTGGGGCCTCCAGATCTACGATCCGCTCGAGAACCGCGCCGACGGCGCCTTCCGCTACGCGCCGTGCACCACCTCGCAGGCCGCGATCAATCCCGACACCGGGTTCGGCATGTGCACCAAGCTCATGAACGGCACCCGGCTGTTCGAGCAGGGCGACTACGACAACTTCGATCCCCTCGACAACAGCCAGGTCGGCGCCCGCTTCCACGCCCTCAGCCCCCAGGGGATCGAGTTCACCCTCAACTACTTCTGGCAGCGCTGGGCAGGCGACGACGGTACGAACTATGCGCAGCTACGGGGTCTTCCCGTGTTCAACCGCAACAACGTCGACCTCGACCCGAACACCATCAAGGCGAACGAGCTCCTGATAGACGGCATCTTCCCGGCCGAGTTCTACACGCCGTACGTCAACACGTTCGGCTTCTCGATGAACTACTCGGACGAGGCGTACACCCAGACGGTGTACCGCATGGAGACGATCTTCGACTTCGGCGTACCGTTCTACGATCGTGGCATCCGCACGGTCGTCGACGATCTCCTCCCTGGCGTGCGCGAGAAGAACATGTGGAAGGGCATGATCGGCTTCGACCGCTTCCAGTGGATCCGCTTTCTCAACAAGAAGAGCACGTTCTTCATCACCGGCCAGTTCTTCTGGCACTACCTCATGAACAACCCCTCGTGTCCCAATGTCGTCGGCAGGAACTTCGGCAAGAACGGTGAGTCGTGCCTCACCGGCGGCACCGACCTCCCCTCGGTGGCGCGCCCCAAGGACGTCTCGTTCCGCGACAAGATCCGCGACTGGGAGAGTCTCTTCACGCTCGCCACGTTCACCTTCTACAAGGGTGGCGCGATCGTGCCCGTGGTCGGCGCCGCCGTGGACTACGTGAACCATTGGAGCACGCTCGGCTTCTGGTCGCTCGACTATTACGTCCGGCCCAACATCGCCGTGAATCTGAGCCAGCGCTATCTCCTCAACCCGACGGGCGAGAACGGGCCGATCTTCGGCACCTGGGGCCTCACCGATCTGAACCGGAACCGCTCCGAGACGGCTCTCCGGGTCACGTACGCGTTCTGAGCCCCTCGAGCCCCTCACTGTAGGCGCTGGGCGAGCGCCCGCCGGCGTTTGGCGAGCCGGGCTTCGAGATCGCGCAGCTCGCCGAGCGGCGCCGGATCGCCGTACCAGACCTCGAAGAGCCGCCGGCACTGCTCGAGGGCCTCGCCGAGCTCTCGCACCGCGGCGGCAACCTCTCCCTTCGCGATCGCCTCGTCCGCCTGCAGCTGATGGTGGGTGACGAGGAGGCGGTACGCGGCCGCGAACCCCGGGTCGAGCGTGATCGCCTCCCGCAGGAGCTCTGCCGCTTCCAGGCGGCGGCCGAGGTGATGGGTGGCGATGGCGAGATTGTAGAGGAGCGCGGGACTCACGGCGCGCCGCTGCAAGATCCGCCTGAACGTCGCTTCGGCCTCGGCATAGCGTTGCTGGTGCAGGGCGACGATACCGAGCATGCCGAGGCTCACCTCGTCCTCGGGACTCTCCGCGAGGACGCCCTCGAGCGCCGCCCGGGCCTCGTCCAGGCGCCCCTGCCCGAGCGCAAGGCGCCCTCGCTCCCGGGCCGCGATGTATCCGATGGCGTCCTTCGGATCCGGCGAACCGGCATTCTTGCCGCGTCCGTCATCATCGGGGGAGTCCATGTATCCCAGCGCCTCGAGCGCCTGGCGAGAGACGTCGTCCAGGACCGCAGGCGCGGACGCTCGCGCCGTCCCGCCCGCAGTCTTCAAGCGCTCGAGCTCGGGCGCGAGCGCGCCTTTCACCGGCGCCAGTGCGGGGGAGAGATCACTCAGCTCCCCGGGGTCGTGCTCGAGATCGTAGATCTCGGAGCGGGGAGCGTCGATGAGCTTGTAGCGCCCGCGCCGCACCCCATAGAGAGGCGCCCACCCGAGGCTGTGGTGGCCGTACTCCGACTCGACGTAGATGCTCCGCGCCGCGGGAGCCCTCCCGGCCGCGGCACCAGGGGGTGAGGCGCTCGCGAGCAGAGGCGTGAGATCCTGACCATCCGCCGCCGGCGCGGCCACGCCGAGCAAACGCAGGACCGTCGGCATCACGTCCACCACGCTCACCGGATCGGTGACCACACGACCGGCCGGGAGAGACGGATGCGCGAGGATCAGCGGCACGCGCACGGTCGCATCGTAGACGAAGATCCCGTGAGTGACCTCCCCGTGCTCGCCCAGCGATTCGCCGTGATCGCTCATCACGACGACCAGCACATCGCCAGCAGCGCCGACCTGCCCCAGGTAGTCGAGCAACCGTCCGACCTCGGAGTCGGCGAACGCGATCTCGGCGTCATACGGGTCAGCGTGGCGGGAACGAAAGGGTTCGGGAGGGATGTGCGGCAGGTGCGGATCGAAGTAGTGCACCCAGAGGAAGATTCGTTGTGCGGCAAGGTCCAGACCCGAGAGCCACTCGATGGCCGCGTCGGTGGTGTAGTTGGCCGGCCGGTCCTGAATCCCGTGATCGGCGACCCGGGTGTTGATCGACCGATCATCGTAGTGTTCGAAGCCCTGAGCCGTCCCGAACATGCGGGCAAGAACCACGGCCGAGACGAACGCCCCCGTTTGAAATCCCGCGTCGCGTAGGATCTCCGCTAGGGTCACCGCCTCCTCCGACAGGGAAAACTTGCCGTTGTCGCGCACGCCGTGCGCGGGCGGGTAGCGCCCCGTGAGAATCGAAGCGTGCGCCGGAAGGGTCACGGGTGCCGACGTGTAGGCGGTCGCGAAGCGAACGCCCGTAGCGGCCAGCCGATCGAGCGTGGGCGTCTCGGCGCTCGGGTAACCGTAGCACCCGAGTCGATCGGCTCGCGTGGTATCGAGAGTCACGAGCAGCAGGTGGCGGGCGCGCGGGAATCGGACGCCGCCGGCATCGCCGGCGTCGCAGCCCCCGAGTCCCAGAGCCACGGCGGCGAGCAGCGGTGCCAGTACGAAGACGGCGCCCACGCGCACGACGCCTTCGCGCTCGCGCCCCGTCGCCAACGGCTTCGGTTGATCGGGCGTCGAGGGCCGGTTAGGATCTGACACCGCGGCGCCCACCGGCGTATCGCGCGCTATTGCTGCCATGGCGACGCCCAACCTGTTGCGCGGCTAGCCGCCATGCACCCCCAGCGCCTCCTCGACCGGGGAATCATCGCTCTCTGCGCAATCGGCCTGCTGCTCAACCTCGTCATTCTCCGCATCCATGCCAATCTCGCCGCGAGCGGCAGCGAGTACACGAGCCTATGCAACGTCAGCACGCGCATCAACTGCGACGCGGTGCTCGACAGCGCGTATGCCAGCCTCTTCGGCCTTCCCGTCGCCGCGTGGGGCGCGCTCGCCTTCACCGTCATGCTGGCGCTGTCGCTCCTGCGGGCCGCGCGCGCGACGCGGGCGCTCCTGCTCCTCACCGGCTGGTCGGTAGGGTACTCCGCCGTCCTGGCCGCCATCTCGTTCAGCGTCCTGCACACGGTGTGTCTCATGTGCAGCGGTCTCTATCTGGTCACCGCCGGTCTCTTCGTGCTGGCCTTTCGGCGCGTCCGGCGCGAGGCGGGGACGCGCAGCGCGGTGGTGGCGGGCCTCGTGCCAGTGGGACTCGCCTTGGCGTTCGGTTACGCCAGCACGGCGGGGGTCGCCACGAACGTCACCATCGAGAACCTCGCCGACGTACGCAGCAGGGAGCCCGAGTTCTATCGCTGGTATCAGGCCCTGCCCGTGGTCGCAGCCGCCGCCGAGATGCCAACGGGACCCGTGCACGCGAAGGGGCCCGCCGCGGCGCCCGTGACCATCGTCGAGTACTCCGACTTCGCATGCAGCCACTGCGCCCGGGCCCGGCGCGATCTCGAGCGCCTGATCGCCGACCGCCCCGGTGAGGTTCGGCTCGTGTTCCGCCACTTTCCACTTGACACGAGCTGCAACCCGACGCTGCGCCACTCGGTACATCCCACGGCTTGCGAAGCCGCCATGGCCGCGGAGTGCGCCGGCGAGCTGGGGAAGTTCTGGGAGTTCCATGACTATCTCTTCGACAACAGTCAGCAGCAGGCACACGACTACCCGCAGGCCGCGGCCGCCCTAGGCCTCGATCAGGCACGGTTTCAGAGCTGCCTCGCGAGCGGCCGCAGCCGTGAGACCGTGGCCCGCGACGTCGCCGCCGCGGCGAGCGTGGGCGTGGAATCGACGCCCACGCTGTTCATCAATGGGCGCACCGTACGGGGCGCCCTCGACGCCCGCCTCTACGAGGCGGCCCTGATAATCGAAAAGAACCGCACGGATCATGGCCACTGAGAGCTACGGACCCCCGGGGATAATACGCTGTTTGACAGCACGCATCACCGTGGAACCACAGGACGGTGGCGGTATTTCGACCACTTTGCACCGCCGGGGTTATTTTTTCTCTTGACAGTTGTCGCCCCCCTGTAGTACGAGCCTGCTGACGTGAAGGGTCGCGGGGAGACGCGTCCCGGCTGGCTGCTGTGGCGGGTGGTCGCCCAGAGAAAGCAGCCCGAGAAGCTCATAAGGAGGCCATGCTCATGTTGTGCAAGAAACTTCTGGGAGCGATCGCGGTTGGGGTGTTCACCCTGGGTGCCGCGGCGGCGTACGCAGGCGTACCTGCGAATGCGACGTGCAAGGACGCAAAGGCCAAGGGGGCGGGTTCCTACGTCCTGAACATCGCCAAAGCCTACGGCGCGAACATCAAGACGGTGAACCTGGGGAAGCTGGCCTCGGACCTCTCCAAGGCCCATTCGAAGATCAGCAAGGCCTTCACGAAGGCGGAGTACGCTGGCTCGGGTGCCCCAAAGGGTTGTGACACCCTCGACGACGTCGACGACATCGAGGACAAGGGCGATGCGCTGGTGGAGGATACGCTCGACGAGCTCGCCGGCACCACGACCACGACCACGACCACGACCGTGGGGTCCACGACCACGACCACGGCTTGCGACGATCTCCTCTTCACGACCGGCCTCCCTGCCGGGACGTGCGGCCGGATCAACGATGACGCCGCCGGAACGGGAACCGACCTGACACCGTACGGGACCGCGACAGACGTCCTCGTCTGCGGCACCCTCTACATCGGCGGTGGTGGCTCCACGCAGCCGCCCTCCCCGACCCCGGATGGCGCTGCGAACGTCATCAGGGTCGCCGACTGCAGCGTCTCCAGCGCGTACGTGCTCGCCGC
>Ga0187892_10000202_pt1 | contig 158082 bp, 140 predicted proteins | sample MA1701073metaG_FD_139345 | JGI IMG/M metagenome (GOLD analysis project Ga0187892, IMG submission 139345) | Bio-ooze microbial communities from a basaltic lava cave in the Kipuka Kanohina Cave System on the Island of Hawaii, USA - MA170107-3 metaG ...
GCGTCCTGGCGCCGCAGCGCCTCCACCGACACGATGAGGACGGACAGGCTGTGACTCAATCCATGCAGCAGAGACACGAGTCGATCGGAAAGGAGCGCGGCATCGAGGACAGGCGCTTCGTGACCGGCTGTCTCGACGACAACCCTCGCGCCGGCCGGACCCCGCGCTCGTGTGCGAGCGGGCGCTGCCGGACGGGCTCTCCCGGTGCGCGCATCGACCGGGCCTTCCTTTCGGGCACGCGCGCGTTTGGCGGTATGCTGTTTGGCAACCATGATTCCTCCTACGTAGGGATTGTGGCCAGGCGCTCGTGAGTGCGACTAACACTTGCGAGCGCCGCTTCCGTGCGATGAGATAAAAGATGAGTTTTTTGGTGGGAGCCTCCTTGCGGGTTGCGGGTGAGACGATCAGCGAGGTGCGGAGTGTGCGTCAAGAAACTGGAATTGTGAACAGCACAAACCTTGTAGCTGGCCTTCTTGCGGGCAACCCCTATGTCGGATGACCAATGGCTTGAAACCTAACGATCCCTCATCGCAATTCCGATGGAGAGTTTCACGTTTCTGGTACTCATCGCGCGGTGCTCTCGTAGAATGGAAGGTGTTCTGCTCGAATTCCAGGTGGCACCCATTCGTGGCCGCCTTCGGTCAGTCAGCGATCGATCGCGGAGAGCTCAGGATAACTATAGCTTCAGCATCTCGCTATACAGACGTCGCAGGTGCTCATCTGACATGTCGAGTATGGGCTCGTACATGAATGAATTCAGATGAATGCTCTCAGGCGTCATCAGGATGACCTTCTGTAGTACCCGAATTGTGGCTTCCTCCGTCGGGAACTTCCTCTTGAACTCGCCGAAAAGCCTACCAGTCTGGCTGTGCTTAATAGCGACCACGAACGTCGGATCGGCGATTCGCTTGATCATGTACTCCTCGGCCAGCAGCCTGATCGCTATAGAGAGGATGATTTTGTTCTCGAAGTTGAAGCCGTGAGATGCTTTCAGGCACTCGGCGACAGCGTCTGCCATTACCTGCGCAACGGGTTTCGCTGAGTCCGCAGACTTCTGCGTACCGCCAAGAACAGACTGAAACGCCTTATCCAAGTCTCCGATTGTTATCTTGCCGGTGTCTGCCTTCCAATGCAGAAGCGACGTCAACTTCACATACTCGGGGTCTAATGAGCCCCTCGTGTATTCGATCATGTTCCTGATGAAGGGGATGGATGCCACCTTCTTCTTCGGATCACTAAAGAACTCCTTCTTCCAATCCTTCACAAAGATATTTGTGACACCCTCAGCTTTGTCGAGCAGTAGCCCCTTCTCAGTCTTGAACGCCATGAAACAATTTGACGCAGGCACGAAACGGCTATTGATAGTTCGGAAGAAGTCGAAGTTATGAGTCAGAATGATCTGTGAAAAGTGGGCCACGTCCGCGATGTCCCGAAGGTACTCGATAATCGCGTACTTGTTCTTGTAGTCGAACGAATCAGCAATATCGTCGATGACAAAGATCGTTTGCTGCTGGTCCTTGATGCGCGCTTCGACCTCAAAGATGATATTGAGCACATAGAGAGCTTTCTTCTCTCCTGTACTGAGGGCCGTTAACAGATCCTCGCGCTCAAGCACAGCCTCATCAGCTCCGTCTTTGAACGAGAAACTTAGGTTCAGGGCCGTGTTCTCTTTGAGCATCACGGCGATCTTGTTCTTTGGAACGAGTGTGAACGGAACGAAGAATCGGTTATTGAAGATTTCAATGACTCTTTCCCACTGCGTCCGCTGCTTCCCAGCGGCCTCCTCAATCTCTTTCTTGCGCTTCTCGGTCGCCAGGTAACGATCGACAAGCTCCAGGTACAGATCCGATCTCGCTTTGAAGTACGACTTGAGCAGCTCTTCCTTGAACTGTTCGATGTTCGCCAGCTTCGGCAACAGGACGTCGTTTTCGAGCAGATAAGCGTGGAAGTTGCGAAGGTCGACATTTTTCTCCAGCTGCTTTTCGATTTCGGAGAACTTCTTTCGGAGATCCGGGTCGTTCGTGATGGTGTCCTTTTCTTTCTGTATCAGGGCCTCGAGCTCCTTCTCGTTCTTGATCTCAACATGCTGACCACCAGTCAGCGTTACTATGTGCTTGGCTTTGAAGAAGCCATTGGCGGCCAGGGTCTTGGCTACTGCAGCCGCGTTGTAGTAATTGAATGTACCCTTCTTGAAGTATTGAGATGCAGAGATCAGCTGGTCGTACTTCTGAATGTAATCCTGTAGTGCGTTTTTGAAGTCTTTGGTAGCAAGAAACGCGAGGATTTTGTCGTCAAAGACCCTATCGAACTTGATAGTGGCGTACGGCGCATCCTCCTGATCAGTCACCTCCTGCTTCACGCGTACCAATGCCACGTAAAAATCTTCCGTGGACCTTGTGAAGGTGGACGAGATCTCTTCTTCACCAAGCCGCTTTGAGCCAGAGACCTCCCTGATCGCCTTCAGAAAGGCCTCTTTTGCTTCTTCCATATCCTTGACTAGCTTTTCGTACTCCTTCCTCAGTGTGCTATCGACCAACAGTGTCGAAGTCTTATCCGAGTCGCCGAAAACTTCGTCGTAGGGGCGAAGCACTACCACGCTCTCTGCAGCCAACTCGGCTTTGCTCTCGTCGGTGATCTTCCGGCTGGTTGCGCGCTTGGGAAAGATCCGGTCTCGTGATGCTTGCCCACTGGCGACATCCATGAATGTTTCCGCAAACGACGATTTCATGGCACCGTTAGGGGCATATATGGCAACAGCTCTCCCTTTCGAGAAGTCGAACTCCGCTTTCAGGCTCTTGATGCCATAGCAGTTTTGGAGGTCAACACGTAGTTTCCGCATGAATTCCCCTGTTGGCCTCGCGAACCGCGTCTCGAAGGCTCTACGCGGCCCAAACCGACGTGAGCTCGTCTGTCCCAAGGATCTCCTCTGGCACCCGCCGCCCCGCTTGAATTATTTCTCGCACTCGCATTCGGGTATCAGCGGGTAACCATTCAAGGAGCTCGCCATCTTGCGGCAGAGGACCGGCAGCGGCGCCGTCGTGCGGCCAGCCAAGTGGCTGAGCAAAACGGTCACATGCGGCAAGCATCGTCGCGTGCAATCCTCGCGCAGGAAGGATGTCAGGCAGACCTTCCCGAAGGGCGACTTTGCGCGCTGCCATGACGATGCGCAGGCCGGCACGATCCAAGTCACCTACGTAGTGAATCTCCGAGATCGGCCTGTCAAGCGTGGGCAAATAACGAATAGCGTCCTCCAGTGCTGCTCCACCGCCGAAACCGATCATGCCGTACGGCGGGTCCGCTAACGCCTCTAGTAATCGGCGTGCGACGCTGAAAGCACCGGCGTTCTCCATAATCACCATCGTCGCTTGAGATGAAATGGCATGCCAGGCCATGGGCAGCGGCTCGTCAACGCATCCGAGCAGATCGAGATCGAGCCGATTACTCGAAAAAAGGGGGGTGTGCAGAAGACGGCTCAAGCGCTTCTCATCGCCGGTGAGCTGAAGCGAACGATACTTAAGGGGAGCACGTCGCGCGAAACTGCCATTCACAAGTCCCTTGTGGATGTCTAGCAGAAAACGTTCTTGTTCCGGAGTGACGCATACCAGTTCGGCTATCCACGCGAGCTTTGGATGCCACGGGAAGGCGCGCCATGCTTGCGAACGTGATCTAACCGGACCTCGTACTAGCTCGACTGCCAGCGGTGTCGAGACGCCGAGCGCGTGCTCCCAAAGTTTGCCGCGCTTGGAGGGCAAGCGGATCGCACCGGCGGCGGCAAGCTGCTCTAGTGCGGATAAGAACCACCGACGCTCATCCGAACCTTGCGGACGGCCGGGAAAGGCAGCCGCAAAGCAGGCCCAAAGGCTCCGGCCGTCAATCCGCGCGCGGGGATGCGCAAGGATCCGCGCTTGAAAATCTTCAAGGCGTACGGGGTCGAGCTCAGTGAGCATCGGATAACTGTGGCGAAGGCGAGCGTCCGATGCGCACCGATTGCAGCACGGGAACTTCGGTCTCAGCCTCGAGGAGGCGGTGACCGCGGTTTCGATCGAAGCGCTGATTACGCAGGCGTATGAGATTTGGAAGCGTCCGCAGTGCCTCATGGTCATTGACGGCAGTCGTGTAGAAGAGCTGCACTCCCATGGCCTTGGCGACCTCGCGCTGAAGTTCCAGAAAGCGCACGCGAGACGCGCGCCCGATCGGATTATCCAGAATAAGCACACTCGCGGACTGCCGCAGTGTTCCACGGCTGCGGGCCCGCAGCTGCGCGAGGGTGCAGTACAGCAGAATTGCACCGGTCAATTGCTCGCCGCCTGAGAAGCGGGCCATATCGGTGATATCGACCGACACTCCCCCAAGGTCCGGGTCAGGATTGAGAACCTTGACGCGAATAGGCTTCGCGAAGCGCGCAACGGAACGCTGCACAAGGGCGAGACCAGTCGGCAGGTTGTCTTCGTCGAGTAGCTCATCGATCAGCATGCCGATGCGCCCGCGTCTCTCATTCAGTTCGGCGGGCTCGTGGCTCGTGATTCGCAAGAACTGCTGACCACCGAGACCCGGAACGTTCTGTGGCAACCGCGACTGGTTGGCTGCGGATTTCAGAAGCGCGACGCCTTCCTCCGCCGCCGCGAGAACTTCGCCAATGAGTATCTCGCGATGGCGATTCATCTCGACGAGTTGGGCTTCGATGTGTTGGATACGCAGGCCAAGCTGGCTATGCCAAGCGCTGGCATGGGCTTCAAGTTCGTCATCGCTTGCGTCCGCGATCTGACGAGCGACCGTGCTCTTCAGGCCTGCGAACCGTGAGTCTGCCGAGAAGTCACGCAGGCTCTTAGTCGCGTCGCGCCGCTCGTCATTGAGTCGACTCAGATCGGCCCGAATGCCCTTGAGATTGCTTTCGATCGCACGCACGGCCTCAGGCACGGCGGTGTCGTCGGCGGGGACGACGAACGGCTCAGAAGGCGATCCTGACAGCGATCCGAGCAGATCTGCGTAATTTTCCGCAATGCCATCGGCACGTTCCTGATCCTTTCCCAGGAGAGCGGCTAGCCGGCGGGAATTATCCCGCTCGGCTGCTGCATCTGCCGCCGCCCGGTCATGGGTTTCGGCGCTGCTCTTCTCGCTTGCTGCGATCGAATCGATGGCATCGGCCTCCGTCTCGGCCTGGATCGGGCCGGGCGGCAACTCAGCGGGTGGCAGTGTCGGGACGTCTCCAATGCTCGTGCACAACTCCTCTGCCTCACGGACGCGCGTGCCAGCATTCGTAAGCACGTGCGTGTGCGCACCCAGAACGCCCTGCGCGAATTGTTTGGCCTCGTTAGCCTCCTCCCGGCGTGCATCGGCCAGGACTGGATCCTCCAGGGTATGCAACGCGTCAAACACGCGTTCTGGCGTGATGGTAAGGCTCAGCTTTGGCGCAAGCTTCGTACGCTCATCTGCAGCATTGCTCGCGGCCATGTTCTGGAGTTGAAGCAGCCCTTCCGCGCCGACGTTCATCTCGTACATGGACTTGAGCTGGCGATAGCGGTCGCGTCGCTCTTCGATGGGGCCGGCAGCCTCTGTAGTCCCGCCCTCGAGGTATTGAACGCCGTGCAACTCCTCCTCAATCGCCCGGGCATTCTCGCCATGCTGGCGCACGAGATCCGCGAATCCCGTAGCACGACCTTCGGCGAGCGAGGCTTCTTCGATCCAGCGGCCTGCTTCCTCTTTCTGGCGAATGGCTTCCGCGCGTTCACGCCGCAGGCCCGCGTGCCACGCTTCAAGTGGCAATTCATGTTGACGCACATACTCCTCTAGCAGAGCCAAGTGCTTATGCTGTATAGCAAGCACCGATTCAAGCGCGGTCCTGCGAGCAATTGCAGTCTCAATGTCGGCCTCAAGACGGGAGATCTCCGCATGCAACAAGTCGGCGCGGGCAGTGTGGTCTTCAGCGTGCTGATGCTCCACGTCAATCCGATGCCGTTGCTCGACAAACCAGCCACGAGGAAAGCGTCCACGGAACTCCTGCAGACGCGTCAAGAGAGATTCTAGCTCGGCGCGGTCGTCCTGAAGTCGTCGTTCCTGGCAATGGTACTCGTCGAGTTGTGCTCGTCTCCGAAGCAGTTCAGTTTGGGCCGACGCGCGATCGAAGTAAGCGTTCGATGCAGGGCCGATGACAAAACGCTTGCTGGACACGCCGTCCGCCGAGTCCACGGCGAATGCGCTCTGCGGTGCTACCACAACCGGCGTGGAGGGCGCCTGCGCTGCATTCAGAATGTCTCGCGCTCGTTCGAAATCCGCGTCGCGGACAATAACCCCCAAGGCGAGCTCTGGTTGGCGTTGTGCGACAGCTTGCCGACGGCCCTCCGCAGCCGGCACATTCGCTTCGATATAAGACCAGCCTGTCCAGGCAACTTGAAGCCGCCGCTTGAGCTGCTCCAGAACGCGCTCTGCGTCGCGCGTGGGCGGCAAAAGACCGGTCTCAGCAAGTGTCGCGGCGGCGTGCTCATCGTCCGCGCGATCGATTGCGATCTGGATCAACCCCTCCAAGGCCTGCCGGGCGAGCTCTTTGAGGGGCACGAGCGATTCGTCCGTAACGCGCTCGATATCGACAGCCTCGACTTCAAGCGCGCGCTGGAGTGTCGCACTGTCCTCAAGCTTGCGTCGCGCACTCTCCGCCTCCTCCAGCTGCGCATTCAACTGCGCGGCTCGGGCGCGAGCCTGCGTCGCTCCGACATTCGCTGCTTCGCGCTCGTCACGGCGCAACTGCTGCGACGCTCTCAGGTGAGCCGTAGCTTGCGTGAGGCTCGACATCAGCATGACGTTCGCTTCAACGGCTGGACCGAGCTGCGCGAGCGCTCCAGTTCCCGTCTCCTGTGGGTGCAGCACCTTCTGCTTCTCTAGCCGCTCACGTTCTCCCGTGCTGGTGCGAATCAAGGACTCGAATCGCTCCGCCTCCGTTGTCGCACGCGCTACGCGCGCTCCACAGTCTGCCGCGAAGGTGCGCGCTTGCCTGGCCTCCTCCCGTGCAGATGTCTCCGCCTCAGCAGCCTTCGCAGCGTTTGCTCGCAAACTCGAGCGTCGATACCCGAGTGCTTGAGCCAGGGCGTCTGCCGCGGACTGTAGATCGGCAAGGAGCGGCGCCTGTTCGGTGCGCTTGCGCTCCAATTCCTTAGCATAGAGCTCGGCTTGCGCTTCAAAGCGCCGTGCGTTGCGCAACGGAACCACGGCATCCCAGATCTGATACTGCTCCGCTGCGTCTTGCATTCCACGGCGTAGCCGCGCTTCCTTTTCCGTTGCGTCCGCAAGGTGGCGCCGAGCAGCGAACATGCGTAGCGCAGCCGCGCGGCGCACGTGCTCGGAAAAACTCTGGCGTTGAGCCTCCGCTGCCAGCGCTTCCTTGACGCGTCGCTGCTCGAACACATCCGCTGCAGCGTTGAGCGAGCCTAGACGTGCCGAGATCCATTGACTCAACTCCTTCAACGCATGAGAGCAGTGCGCCGCACCTCGGACGAGAACGCCTCGGCGGGAAGCGAAATCATGCATGGGCGCGAGACGACTCGCGAGCCCGGCGAGCAGTTCGCGTTCGGGGATGAGGCGGTCCTTGCGCTCCTTGAGTTCGCGGCGGAACGTCGCGATATTGCGGCTAACACGATCGCCGAGAGCCGGATCGAGGACAAGCTCTATGAGAAAGTCAACGAACTGTTCATGTTCATCGAAGCGGAAGATCTCATCGACTCCGCCTTCGCGCTGGTTCATTCGGACTTGATACGCAAAGAGCTCGGGATCAATGCCCGCGGCGTCGAGGTAATCGGCCCATTCGCGATGGTTCTCCGTCTGTATAAACTGCAGGTGAGGATACTGCTCTCGCATCGCGTGCCATTCCTGACGAAAGGCCGCAAGCGTTCGTCTCGTACGACGCTCGCCTTGCATGACGAACAGTGGAAGGCTCTCAAGGTGTAGGCGAGGTTCTCGCGAATCTGTGCGCGCTGCGAAGAAAAGCCTACGCAGACGACTGTCGTCAGAGGCGGCCCCGCTCCGCCATTCGTAGAAGGAGCCAGTGACCAAATGGCTCGAAAGTCCCTGCAGAGCGGGCTGAGCAAAAGCGGAATCCACCTCCCATTCGCATGCGACAACAGCACGATCATCCTGCAGGACGTAGTCTTCAAGGCGACGCTTCTTCGCCTCGGCCTTGCCGCCGAGGAACTCGCGTCGATCGGGACGCACGAGCGCGAAGAACAGGTTGAGAACGGAGGACTTGCCACCACCGTTACGCAGCCACAAGGTGGAGTCCATTGCGACGCCCGCCGGATCGCACAGATCAAGAATAAGATCGTCCATGCGCGCCTGCGGGTGACCGATCGATACGAGTCGCAGTCGCGCGAGCCGAGGCATACGTCATCTCCCTTCGCGCAGTCGGCGCATCTGCTGATAGGCCGCGTCCGCCGCAAATTCCTTGACGAGGCTTTGATAGCGCCAAGTAGGCTGATAAACCGTGTTGCCGTCGCGGAGCCCCTTCGTAAAGCAACCGAACTCGCGAAGCTTCTCAAGCCCATACTCGATGATGCGGCGGGAGCTGCGTGAGGCTTTGCGACCATCCGCTGTTTCCATCACGGACAGGCGCCGCTGATAGACACGCCACGCTTCGTGAAACCCAGCCTCCTCAATCGACACGACCGGATCAGGATCAGCCTTTCGCTCCTGTTCGAAGCGGTCGCAGATGGCGCGCAGGTTATCGTCGATCTCTTCGATGGTAACGGGCGGGCGCGCGTACGCCGCGTCTTCCTCAAGGTCACGGGCACGCGGAAAGATGGTTGCGGCGATGGCGAGTTGCACCAGGCCGTCAAGAAAGCGGTCATCCGCGGAGGCAACCGTCGGCCGAAACTCAGAGGGACGCAGGGCGAAGGCGGAGTTCTCAACCGGCGCCAACACGATGCCATGCTCCCCGACGTCGAGGACGACGAGGCCGAGACCTTCGGCAATGTCCCGTACCACCGAACGGAAGTCGCCACGATCCAGATGCAAAGTGACGAGAGCCTGATAGTCAGGATCCTGTGCAGGGCGCTCTGAAGGTCTGAGTCCGTAGTGAATCAGCCGCGCCGCGCGGGACACCAGATCACTTGGCTGTGCCATGATCGAATTCCATCCGATGGATCTCGAGGTCGTCACCGAAAAAGCCGGCTACGTTTAGTCCTTCTGCGGGCGCACGATCGCAGCGATAAGTGACGTTGTCCTCCTCTGGGGCGTAGTACTGCAGGGCCAGCAAAGTCAGGAGTTCAAGCAACGCCTGGGGCGCACCCTCAGCCTTCATCTTCTGCAGCAGCGACGACAGGCGGTAAGGCGACTCCGTCTTCGCGAGAATCTCTTCCGCGGCGTTGCGCAGCTCGAGCGGATAGTGCGCAATCTCACTCCCATACTGCGTCAGGTCTTGTGGATCGATCGACACTTCCATACGGCGCAACTCGCGACGCGGCTGGAGCTGCCACGCGATAAGCTGAGTGATGGAGAGAACTGGACGGGGCTGAGCACCCACGAAGGCTGGAAAGGTTGCCGTTGTGATCGCAGCGGCCTCGGAGCGCCGGAGCGCGAGCAAGGGCTCGAGAACCCCTGAGAGCAGCTCGGGCAACGGATGGCGCGGTGTAGGTGTAAATGTCTGGCGCGCTTGCTCGTCGAGAAAGACGTTTCGGGCACGCATCAACTGATCATGCAAGTCGACGTGTCGCAATCGGCAATCGCGAACGAGGCGAATCACTTCGACAACAGCCAGGGTGCGCTCGTCACTTCCGGGGAGCACGTCGAGCCGCTCCTCCGCGGTTGTTAGAATGTTCTCTTCGGTGGCGAGACGCACCGTGATGTGCGTTACCGCTTCATCGAGCAGGCGTGGCACTTCCTCGCGCCAGTCGACTCGTCCGATGTCGCGTTGTGTCTCGCGCAGCACGTTCGCCACTTTCTGCTGGTAGCGCAGCGACTGCCAGCGTGCATTCTTTGCGGACTGCACGGCTTCGTTGAACCGACCTCGCGCCAACTGGGATTGTACGACCGCTTCGGCGGCCGCCTGCGCATCCTCGATGTCAAGTTCCAGCGCATTGAGATAGAGGTTAACGGCTTCGTTCGACAAGCGCAGAACGACGCCTCCCCCCGGGTGAAAGTGGTCAGCGAGCAACCGGAACTCGACCGCACGTTTGACCGCCGTTCCCTGCTCGTCCACATCGCTGTAGGTAAGGCGAAAGGGCAGTCGGCGGTCCCCATCATTGCGCAGCGCAGTGAGGACTCTGTCCAGCATCTGGGCGTGTCGCTCCGGTTCGCTCGCGATTCCTGCAGACACATCCATGGCCGTGAGAAGCGGCGACAGCGTCCGTACCAGAGCTTCCCGATCCACCTCGTGATCGAATCCGGTGTGTTCGATGATGACATCGAACACTTTGAGCGCTAGTGCGAGCGAATCGTAGTGCCGAAGATCAGCATCGCGGAGGTTGTCAGCGCGGTGCAGGTCATGTAGCGGAGTCGTGTGCAGCAACACGCGAAGGCGCTGAGTGAGCCCTCGATCCCATCCCCTCTTCGTATCTGCGACCGCCGCGATAGCAGCCAAGTCGACAGCAGCTGGCGGAACAACCTTGTTCATCGATGCGGCAGTAATCCTGGCGACGCCTTCGAAAGCCTAGAAGCAAGAAAGGTGACGCGACGTGAACACCCTCTAGACTAAGCAGACCCAACGACACCAGTCAGTCGTTCGGGTCGCATGCGGAACTCCCTCCCGTCATTGTTTTTTGTCTCGCTAACTCTAGCGACGTGCTGCTCGCGACGATCTACCGCCGCAAAATCTTCAGAATCTCTTCCAGCTCTGTTTTCAGCTGTCTGACAAGCTGCGCGCTCTGGCTGAGGTCTTCTTTCGCCTCATCGCCAGTAAGCCGGTTGCGGGCTCCACCAATCGTGAATCCCTGCTCGTAGAGGAGCGATCGGATCTGGCGGATGACGATGACGTCCTGGCGCTGGTAGTAGCGGCGGTTGCCGCGGCGCTTGACGGGTTTGAGTTGCGGAAATTCCTGTTCCCAGTAGCGCAGCACGTGCGGCTTCACGCCGCACAGGTCGCTCACTTCACCGATGGTGAAATAACGCTTGCCGGGGATTGCCGGCAGTTCGGCGTTATTGCTTGCTTCCAGCATACGCTTCGACCCGCGCCTTGAGCTTCTGCCCTGGACGGAAGGTGACGACGCGACGCGCGCTGATGGGAATCTCCTCGCCGGTTTTTGGGTTCCTGCCCGGTCTCTGGTTCTTATCGCGCAGATCGAAGTTGCCGAAGCCGGAGAGCTTCACCTGCTCGCCCGTCGCCAGTGCAGCGCGCACTTCCTCGAAAAACATGTCGACGAGCTCGCGCGCTTCCCGCTTGTTGAGGCCTAGCTGATTGAACAGGGCTTCGGCCATCTCGGCTTTGGTGAGTGCCATGCGTTATTGATCTCTTATCGTGGCGTTCAACTCACGGCGCAACCGCTCCGCCACGGCGGCCATGATCCCATCTGCGTCTTGGTCGGTAAGGGTGCGGGTTTGTTCTTGTAAAATCAAGCCTAAAGCGACACTTTTTCGTCCAGAATCTACGCCAGGCCCCCGGTAGACATCGAACACAAGTAGGTCGCGTAACAGCTTGTTGGCGCTAACACTAACATGATCTTTCAGCACTGACAGCGGCACGCTTTCGTCGACGACGACCGCGATGTCGCGCCGGATCGACGGAAACTTCGAAATCGCTTCGAAAACAGGAATCTTGGCGCGCAAAGCTACTTCCGTTTCGAGTTCGAACACGATCGGCGCATATGTCAAATCCAGGCTGCGCAAATACTGCGGATGCAACTCCCCGAGCCAGCCCACGTGCTCGTCACTGCGCAAAATTTGCGCACTCCGACCCGGGTGCATGCACGCGAGCGCGCCCGGTTTGAACTCGAACTCGTGCGCAACTCCGGTCAGCTCGAGCACTGCTTCGACATCCGCTTTCACGTCGTAGAAATCGATCGCGCGCTTCTTCTCGCCCCACTGCTCCGGCAGCGCGGTGCCGAGCGCCACGCCTGAAAGGGTCGCAACCTCTTTCAGATTGCCTTTGGTGACGACGAACTTGCGGCCGGACTCGAACAGGCGAACGCGCGGCTGCTGTCGGCGCATATTTTCGCGCGCGGCAACGAGCAGACCGGGCCACAACGACACGCGCATCGCGCCCATGTTGTCCGCGATGGGGTTCGACAGCGGCAGCTGCTCAGCGCCTGGAAACATTTCAGCCTGCAGCTTCTGATCGACGAACGAATACGTGATCGCTTCCTGGTAGCCGCGGTCCGCCAGCACCAGGGAGGCTCGATTTTCGGGCACGCGGCCCTCCGCGTGCGGCGAAAAGACCTGGCGGATCTGCGCGTCGATCTCGGGGACGTTATCAAAGCCTATGATTCGAGCCACTTCCTCGATCAGGTCTTCCTCGATGCCGAGATCGAAACGGTGCGAAGGCGGCGTGACTTGCCAGCCCTCCTTCGTGTCTTTGATCTGCATGCCCAGCGCGCTCAATGAGCGGCGCACCTGGTCGTCGGTCACATGCATTCCAATGATGCGGCTCACCTGAGTGCGACGCAGACGAATGGGCTTCTGCTGCGGGAGTGCTGCCTCAACCTGCGTTGTGACGAGCGGGCCAGGCTTCCCACCCGCGATCATCAGCAAGAGATACGCAGCGCGCTCCTGCCCTCGTTCCTGCGCGTGGCTGTCCACTCCGCGCTCGAAGCGCTGGGCGGCATCCGTGATCAGCCCGTACTTGCGCGAGCACACGCTCGCCGTGGTCGGACTGAAGAACGCCATTTCGAGGAACACGTCGACGGTCTCGTCGGTCACAGCAGTGCTCTCGCCGCCCATTACGCCGGCCAGGCCAACCGGGCCTTTGCCGTCCGCAATCACGAGCACCGATGGATCGAGCTTGACGTCCTTGCCATCGAGCAGCTTCAGCGTCTCGCCTTCGCGCGCGTTGCGCACCTCGATGCCCTTCGAGAGCTTCGCGAGGTCGTACGCGTGCATCGGCGTGCCGAGCTCGAGCATGACGTAGTTGGTGATGTCGACAATCGGGTTGATGGAACGCAGGCCGCTGCGACGCAGGCGTTCGCGCAGCCACAGCGGCGACTTCACCTTGGCATTCACGCCGCGAATGACGCGACCCGTGAACTTCGGGCAGCCCGATGGCACGGAGAGCGTGACCGGAAACTTGTCCTGGATCGCCGCCTGGATCGGATCGATGCGCGGGCCCGTCGAAGCGATGCCGGCAATCGCCGCCACTTCGCGGCTCACGCCCTGCACGCTCTGGCAGTCACCCCGGTTCGGTGTGACGTTGATCTCGAGAATGTTGTCATCGAGCCCGAGCAGCTCCCGGAAATCGCGGCCGATGACGGTGTCGTCGGGCAGCTCGATGATGCCGTCGGTGTCGTCACCGAGGCCCAGTTCGCGCGCGGAGCAGAGCATCCCGTTCGATTCGATATCCCGCAGCTTCACCTGCTTGATGACGAGATCGTTAGGCAGGTGTGCGCCGATCTTGGCTAGAACGGTGACGAGCCCGGTGCGCGCATTCGGGGCGCCGCAAACGATCTGCAGCCGGTCCTTCTCGTCGCTCGTGACCGTGCACAGCCAGAGCTTTTCCGCCTTCGGGTGACGCTTGCACTCGACGATCCTGGCCACGACGACACCTGAGAACGGTTCCGCCGCGGCTCTGCGCCCCTCGACTTCCAGCCCCGCCATCGTGAGGCGATTGGCCAGGGCCTTTGAATCCCACGAGGGATTCGCCCATTCCCGCAACCAGGTCTCTGAGACTTGCATTGCTCAGCCCACCCGGAACTGCTGCAGGAAGCGCAGATCGTTTTCGAAGAACAGGCGCAGGTCGTTCACGCCGTAGCGGAGCATCGTCATGCGCTCGATGCCCATGCCAAAGGCGTAGCCGGTCCACTTCTCGGAGTCGATCCCGACGGCCTTGAACACATTCGGATGCACAACTCCGCAGCCGAGCACTTCGAGCCAGCCCGTCTGCTTGCACACGCGGCAGCCCCTGCCACTGCAGAACACGCATTGGATATCGACTTCGGCCGAGGGCTCCGTGAACGGGAAGTACGAGGGCCGGAAACGAATGTCGAGCGGACGCTCGAAGAACCTTTCCATGAACCCGTGCAGGCTCGCCTTGAGATTCGCAAGGCTGATGTTCTCGTCGACGACCAGCCCTTCAATCTGCTGGAACATCGGCGAGTGCGTCATATCGAAGTCGCGCCGATACACGCGCCCAGGCGCAACGACACGCAGCGGCGGCGGCGTGTCTCGCATTGAGCGGATCTGCACAGGCGATGTATGCGTGCGCAGGAGGCGCCCGTCGCCGAAGAAGAACGTGTCGTGCATCGCTCGCGCCGGATGATCCGGCGGGAAGTTCAGCGCACCGAAGTTGTGGAAGTCGTCTTCCACCTCGGGGCCCTCCTCCACGGTGAAGCCCGCCTGCCGGAAGATCTCTTCCATCCGGAGGCGAACCTTCGTGACGGGATGCAAGCCGCCCATCTGCTGGCCACGACCAGGCAGCGTCACATCGAGCTTGCCCGCGGCTAACGCGGCATCGTCCTTCGCATTCTCGAGCGCAGCACGACGAGCCTCGATCGCAGAGGCGAGCTTTTCCTTCGCCTCGTTGATCTTCGCGCCAGCCGTGCGCCGCTCGTCAGCGGGCATCTTGCCGAGCGCCTTCAGCTGCTCGGTGATGACGCCGGACTTGCCCAGCACTCGAACGCGCACTTCATCGAGCGCGATGAGCGTAGCAGCGCCCGCCACATCGGCGAGCGCCTGTTTCACGACTGATTGGAGGTCTTGCATGCGGTGCGCAAGCGACGAGAAGCCAGAGCCCCGCGCCGCCTGCGTATCTCTCCCCTTCCGCCGCCGCTGACTCCGTCAGGCGGCCTTGATCAACGCTGCCTTCGCCTGCTCGGCGATTGCGCCAAACGCTGCCTCGTCATGCACCGCCAGGTCAGCAAGCACCTTGCGGTCGATCAGCAGGCCCGCCTTCGAGAGGCCCGCGATCAGCTTGCTGTACGACAGGCCGTGCACGCGCGCGGCTGCATTGATTCGCGTGATCCAGAGAGCCCGGAATTCACGCTTCTTCGCGCGGCGATCGCGATACGCATATTGGCCAGCCTTGATGACGGCCTGCTTCGCTGCACGGAAGACCTTGCGACGGGCGTTGTAGTAGCCCTTCGCCTTCTTGAGGATTTTCTTGTGGCGACGTCCTGCGACGACGCCACGCTTAACTCGCGCCATGGTTCTCTCCTAACTCAGTGTGCCGCTCAGGCGTGGGGAAGCATCTGGACGACGCGGTGGACATCGGTCTTGTGGACCATCTTGCCGCCGCGCAGCTGGCGCTTCCGCTTGCTGGGCTTCTTGGTGAGGATGTGGCGCTTGTGCGATTGGGCGCGCTTGAAGCCTTTCGCGGTTTTCTTGAAACGCTTCGCCGCCGCCCGGTGAGTTTTCAACTTGGGCATATCAGTAACCTCTGCTGTGTAGCCTGTTCACAAATCTCGCTACGCGAGATCGCTCGCAGGCGGGGTGTTTGCCTTTTTTCGAAGCGCGAAAGAGCCGTGGCCCTCTCGCGTCGTCTTCAGCACGCCGGGACGAGCCCGGAATGCCTCAGAGGCAAACGCTCACTTTTTCTTTGGTGCAAACATCATGACCATCTGCCGGCCCTCCATGAGCGGTTGCTGCTCGATCACGCTGATGGACGCGAGATCTTTCTGCACCCGCTCCAGGAGTTTCCGGCCGATGTCCTGGTGCACCATTTCACGGCCTCGGAACCTCAGGGTCACCTTGGCCTTGTCGCCTTCGCTCAGGAACCGAGTGAGATTACGCAGCTTAACCTGGTAATCCGCTTCCTCAGTGCCCGGACGAAACTTCACTTCCTTGATGTGGATCTGCTTGGTCTTGCGCTTCGCCGTGTGCGCCTTCTTGTTCTGTTCGAACAGGAATTTGCCAAAGTCCATTATTCGGACCACCGGCGGATCCGCGGTCGGCGAGACCTCCACGAGGTCCAGTTCCGCCGCCTGCGCCATGGCCAGGGCTTCTGCCTTGGTCATCACGCCAGCCTGCCCGCCGTTTGCGTCGATCACGCGAAGTGTCGGCGAGGCAATCTCATCATTGCGCCTGACGCGCTTCGAAGTCGCGATAAATCAACCCTCCAAAAGAGAACGGCCGCGGCTCGCGACCTCTTCGGAAAGCCCTCGGGCGATCGCCTCAATCGGCATCACCCCGAGATCCTTCCCGGCTCGCGTGCGCACGGCCAACGAGTTCGCGTCCACCTCGCGGTCGCCTGCGACCAGGAGATACGGGACGCGCTGCAACGTGTGCTCGCGGATTTTAAAGCCCACCTTCTCGTTTCTCAAGTCTGATTCGACCCGAAAGCCCTGATTTTTCAGGGTTTCGCTCACCCGGCGCACGTATTCCTGCTGGCGGTCGGTGATGGACATGACGACGGCCTGTACGGGCGCCAGCCACGTCGGCAGGCGACCCGCGTGGTGCTCCAGCAGGATCCCAAAGAAGCGCTCCAGCGACCCGAAAATGGCTTGGTGAAGCATGATCGGGGTGTGCTTCTGGCTGTCCTCGCCGATGTAGGTGGCGCCTAGCCGACCCGGCATGTTGAGGTCCACCTGCAAGGTGCCGCATTGCCAGTCACGTCCAATCGCGTCCCGGAGCACAAATTCGAGCTTGGGCCCGTAAAAGGCGCCCTCCCCCTTGTTGAGCACTGTCTCGATGCCGGCCGCGTCGGAAGCTACCTTCAGCGCCGCTTCGGCACGGTCCCAGGTGGCGTCGTCACCCACGCGCTTGGCGGGGCGGTCCGCGAACTTCACGACGACATCTTCGAACCCGAAGTCGCGGTAGATGGACATGAGGTGGCCGATGATCGCCTTCGACTCCGGCGTCACCTGCTGCTCAGTACAGAAGACGTGCGCGTCGTCCTGCGTGAAGGCGCGAACGCGCATCAGGCCATGCAGTGCGCCGGAAGGCTCGAACCGATGCAGCTTGCCGAACTCGGCGAAGCGCACCGGCAGCTCGCGATAGCTGCGCAGGCCGTGCTTGAAGATCTGCACGTGGCCCGGGCAGTTCATCGGCTTGATGGCATACATGCGCTCATCGGGTGTGCGCGCGAGGTACATGTTCTCGCCGAACTTCTCGAGGTGGCCAGAGGCCTGCCACAGGCTCACGTCCATGAGCTCGGGCGCGTTCACCTCATCGAACCCAGCCGCCGTTTGCTTCTCCCGCATGTAGCGAACGAGGCTCTGAAACACCGACCAGCCCTTCGGATGCCAGAACACCGCGCCAGGCGCCTCCTCCTGGAAGTGGAAGAGATCGAGCTCTTTGCCGATGCGGCGGTGGTCCCGCTTCTCTGCCTCTTCGAGCCTGTGCAGATAGTCGTCGAGGCTCTTCTTGTCGGGCCACGCAGTGCCGTAGATGCGCTGAAGCATCTCGTTGCGCGAGTCGCCGCGCCAATAGGCGCCTGCGACCTTCATGAGCTTGAAGGCCTTCAGCTTGCCGGTGCTCGGCACGTGCGGGCCACGGCACAGGTCGACCCAGTCGCCCTGGCCGTACAGCGTGATGGTCTCGTTTCCTGGAATACTCGCGATGATCTCAGCCTTGTAGAGCTCACCCTGTTTCTTGAAGAACTCGACGGCCTCATCGCGCGGCATCACCTTGCGGTGGACCGGCAGGTCGGCGTTCGAGATTTCCTTCATGCGTGCTTCGATAGCCGCGAGGTCCTCAGGCGTAAAGGGCCGCTTGAATGCGAAGTCGTAATAGAAGCCGTCCTCGATTACGGGACCGATGGTCACCTGTGCTTCGGGGAAAAGTTGCTTCACGGCCTGCGCGAGCAGGTGCGCCGTCGAGTGACGGATGACCTCGAGGCCTTCCTTATCCTTTTCGGTGATGATCGCTACGGGAGCGTCATGCTCGATGAGGTACGACGTGTCGACAATCCTGCCGTTGACGCGGCCGGCGAGCGCAGCCTTACGCAGGCCTGCGCCGATGCTTGCGGCGACGCCGTCGACGGTAATGGGTTTTTCGAAGGTCTTCTGACTGCCATCCGGCAGGGTGATGACTGGCATTCCAACTCTCACTTTGGCGCAACGCCCACGAACGCGCTGTCGCCTGAACACAAGGCCCAAGGAAGTATTGGCGGGCTCCCGCCAAACTTCCTTGGGTGGCATCTGGTAGGCGCGAGTGGGATCGAACCACCGACCACTACCATGTCAAGGTAGTGCTCTACCACTGAGCTACGCGCCTGCAAAGGGGCGCCAAAGATACTCAAGCGATCGGGGTGAAGCAAGCAACCTGTTGAAAGGTAGCGGGAAAGCAAGTCCGCCGGTGTGCCCAAGTCCATGATCGCGGGGCGCCTTCTCGGTCACGCGCAACGGCCGTTGTCGCGCCCAAAGCGTCGCGCTATGGTCTGCACGGCCCGCGCGACAACAAGACGAAATCAACGGGAGACGCTCATGACGATGCACGCCAGCGCAAGGATGCTTGCCTTTGCCAACAACATGAAAGCGCTCTGGACGGGTTGGGAGGCGGCCAACTTCGCCGGTACGCCCGGCGCTCAGCGCCGCGATCGCCGCCGCGCCGTCGTGGACAAGGCGATCCAGACCGTTACCTCGTTCATGCCGACGCCCAACGTCGTGCACGTCTCTCTCGACGCTGGTGTGTGCGGGTCGTTCTCCTGGCCGGGCTGGAGGCTCCGGCTCAATCGCGAGTACACCTCGGACGCCGACCTGCCCTACGGTGAATTCCTGGAGTTCTGCGTCACCATCTACCACGAGAGTCGTCACTGCGAGCAGTTCTTTCGCGTCGCGCAGGGGTTGGCGGGTGGTCTGATCGCGTTCCCGGACCAGAGCATTTCTTCGACCATCGATCACCATCGCCAGACGAAAGGCCTTGGCACTGTCCAGGAACGAATGAAGATGTTTCAGGACGCTGCAAAGAAAGTAGATGAAGCGGAGAAGGCCGCGAAGCTGGCGCCACCCAAGGGAGCGCCGGCCAGGACGGCTGGATTGCAGGCATCCGCAGATATGATTTCCAAGTGGCTGGACATTCCCTCGAATGTTTCCACGCAGGCATCGAGCAACGCCAAGGCTCTGTTCGAGGCCTTCGAAGCCACGACCAAGCCCGATTGGTTCATGCGCAAGAACATTCGCCTCGAGGTCGAGGAATGGATGCGCGAATGCTACAAGGCGACACTGCAGGGAGTGGGCAACTGGGCACAAGGCGACGACGCGCCGTTCGAGTTCTACAAGAACCAGCCGACGGAGCGCGACGCGCACGGGATCGAGGACAGCGTCAAGGAACTCATCGAGAACGCGATCGGCGTGCCCGAGAGCACTGGTGGCAATGCCACCCGGTCTGATGGCGTGTTCGCCGGCCTCTGACACGACCCCGGATCTCTGAAACGACCTCGGCTGGACATCACGCATGGCGACCGTGGTAACCACGCCAGCCGTCGCCCGGCCCGCACTGCGCTGGCGGATCTATCGACGCAGACCAGAGATCCACGAGCGCCTGATCATCGTCGCCACTTGCACGCTGCTGATTGCGGCAGTCCACCGCTTCGTGTTCTTCGACTTCGTGAAGCAGCCGATCGTGCATCCGGTGTATATCATCGGCATCGGCGCGAGCCTCATCATGAAGTTTGGGCGTGCGTGGATGCTGGACACGCAGGCGTACCAGAGTTTCACGCGCTGGCTGGCGGGGTTCTACGCTTGAGATGCGCCGCGGGCTTCTACGCCCGATGCACGCTGGGAGCAGCTGACGCTCGCCCGCGCATTCGCCAGATAACGCGGCCCGCCAACGCGCCTATCACTGCCGCGACCGCGCCGATCGCATCAATTGTCCGTCCTGGCTAACGGGGCGACGTCATCCAGCATGCGGACTTTGATCTGAGACAGCTGCAGCACGTTATCGGGATCGGTTGCATACAGTGATTTGAGGAATGCGCGGTCCCACGCACTCAACCCTTGGGACGGCGTTTCATCCGTTTCGTCGAAGAGGCGCAGGATCGTAGGGGCAGCGCCCAGCTCCGGGTCAGTGCGCAGCTGAGCAAGAGAGGTCATCGCGATGTAGTCCGTCAACGGCCCGAACGTCAGCGTTCTGGCCTGCTCCAGGTCAACGACGACGATGACGGAATAGATCACTCTCACGGCATCCCACGTGAGCCTCGAACCCGGCACTCCGGTACCGCAAATCGGGCCGCCCTTCAGCGAGAAGGTTTTCGCCGTGCCGGGTGCTACTGAGCATGCGTTGTAGAAGACGCGTACGGGCGCGCCGGAGCGAATTGTGCGTTTGATTCCGCCGACTCCCCTGTCCTTGTTGAACAGGCGATGCTCTTTACTCCACCACATCTTCAACAAAGCTTCCGGCTCGTGCGTCATCACAACCAGGAGATTGGCATCGCAGCCCTCCGCAAGCAGAGGGATGTCGGCGTCTCTCGCGATCTGCGACAGGCGTGCCAGGATGAATTCGCCCTTGTCGGGAGACAAACCTGCGACCAGTGGGCAGATCGGCACCTGCCAGCGCGCGAGTGATTCGCTGCGTGAGGGCATGGTGATCGACGAGACGAAGTCGCCGACCCGGCGCTTGAGAAGCTGCCGTTGCCTGAGCGCCTCGACCGTAACTGTCTCGAGTGCAGCATCGGAAGGATTGGCCGTCGCTTGCTGGTTGGGTTTGGCCGTTGCCTGCTGCGCGCGTGATGGCGTTGGACTTCCCGTTGTTCGCATTTTGAACGCCGGACGCGAGGCTGGCTCGCATGCTTTGCCGTCGAGATCCTTGGCATTGCCCGCACGCACGAACTGTTCGTAAAGCCTTCCGATGCAATCGCTCCACTCCGTGTGGCCACGGTTCTGCATCGTGACGACCGCGCGATTGGAGAATCCCGAGGCGACGTGCGCCGTGAACCAGAGAGGCGATCCGCCATCGCTGTCGCCTGAAACAAAAAGCGCCGGCAGATCTGTTCGCACGGCTTGCCGGTAGTCCTTCGGCAAACTCGCCTTTGGCCACAGCTCGCAAGCTTTCTGTTGCTGGCGCAAGCGGTAGTCACCGAGCGCAGTACCCTCTGACTTCCTGCTGATGTCGCCCTCATCCAGGAAAGGAATGTCCTCCGCGCAAGTGATCGAGAACAACAGGCCCACGCTCAGTTCCTGGTCGCGCATGCGAGCCTGCGCGAGGATGCCCTCCGCGATCGGCCGCCATGTGCCACCAAAGGCCTCGTGGATCAGCCACGGCAGCTCGGCCGCGGTACTCGGTCGATAGAGCCGTGCGCGGAACCACTCGGCAACGCGTCCCCGGTTCAGCTGCAACGATTCGGCGTGCCCCGGCAACGTGACGCGAACTTCGCCAGTATCCAGGCGCGCGAGCACCTCGCTGAACTCTTTTCGAAGGTTCGGAAAAGCCATCCGGCACGCGGCATCCGCTGCGCACGCATCGAACGTCTTGTTGAGCATTGCCTCCGCGGCGCCGGCGAAAGCGACAGGTACAGGCACGCGGATCGGCACGACGCTGCCCATGTACACCGTGCGCACACTCTGCGGATACTTGTTGAAGAAGACCTGGGCGGCCCGAGTTCCATACGAGCCCGCCTGCAGATTCAATTGCGCGTAGCCGAGTGCGCGCCTCACGTTCTCCAGATCGTCGGCGAAGTGCCCATAGGTGTACTGGGTCAGATCGGCTGTCTTTTCCAGCTCCTGGCCGCAGCGTCGCACCGCATCCAGCGGAAAGAACTCGCGCAGTTCCGCCGCCGGGTTGGTTTCGGAATAGAGATCGCAGCGCAATGCATTCGACTCGCCGGTGCCGCGCTGGTCCACGAGCACCAGGTCGCGATCCGTCATCAGTGCTGCGAACCGCTGCGAGAAATCAGCTGCGGTGACGATCGCGGCCTCACCAGGTCCACCCATGAGCGGAACGATCGGATCGCGCAGAGCTTTGCCACTCGCAGGGATCACCACCACTGCGAACGATAGCCGGCGCCCATTTGGCTGCTCGGGGTTCTCGGGAACCAGCAGGTCGCCGCAGCGGGCCCGCGTGTCGAGGCCGGGCAGCGTGCAAAGAGATAGATTGATCGGGGTCGGGCCTGGTGAGGTTGAAGCGCTCGCGTCGGCAATAGCCCCCATCGAGAAGAGTGCTGCCAACGTGACCAAACGTTCCATCGCTCACCCCCTTCCCCTGCGGTCAGGCAGTACCGTCTGGACCTATTCTATGCGCGCAACCCTTTCGGCACGCCCCGCATACCTCTTGTCACGGAACAACAACACTCGGGAGGCGCCATGCGGATCGCGTACTCAGTGATCGCTGCCGTGGGAATCACGTTCGGCAGTTATGTTTCCGGCGCACTTGCTCAACAGTCGACGCCGTCCACCGAAGTCGCAGCCGCGCCGGACCTCTCCGGACTCTGGCAGGCGAAACGCCGCTCAAGAACGAGCTGCTCCGAGGCTGGTGGGTGCAACCGCCCAACAACTTCAGCGGAACGGGACACGCGACGCCTGTGCAGCTTCGGCGTTCGAACCCTGGCGTATGGACTGGCAACGTCGAACCCCTCCCCGACCAGATGACTTTTTACATGCCGTTGAAGTCGGGCGCGACCGGCGGCGGCTACACGACGTTTCTGCGCAATCCGGAGCGAAACCAGGGCATCTTTTTTCGCGCGAGCCGACTCGTGCTCAATGGCGACCAGGTCGAGCTGTTCGGAAACCCGGGCGGCAGCAAGGAGGAAGAGTCAATCGCGAAGGGCCGCTACGATCGCGAGAACGAAGTCATCGCCCTGTACCTGCCATCTCGGGGTTCGTACGACTTCCGCCGCGTGGACGCTGACGAGGGTCGGATTTCTATCCGCGTGGCGTGCCCGTGACGGCCGGCGAGCGCAGCCCTGTTGCTTACCAGTACAGCGTTCCCCCGCCACGCGATGATGGCTGGCCGGTTGGCACCATGGAGTCGGTCGGAATCTCCCGCGAGTCCATCGAAAAGCTGGTGAATCACATCATCGAAATGCCGATGGATTCGCTGAACACGTCAGACATTCATGCAGTGCTGATCGCGCGTCACGGCAAGCTGGTACTCGAGGAGTACTTCCACGGTTTCAGTCGCGACCGGCTGCACGACACGCGTTCCGCTGCCAAGAGCTACACATCAACGCTGGCTGGAGCCGCACTCGCACAAAAGTGCCGGGCTTCGCCCTGGACGCACCTGTCTATAAAGTGATGAAGGCCAGCGATGATCCGCGCAAGCGTGCGTTGAAAGTGGAGCACCTGCTGACAATGTCGGCGGGTATCTACTGCGACGACAACGACCCGAAGGCCCCGGCCGCCGAGAACACGATGCACGACCAGGACGAGGAACGAAACTGGTATGCCTTCACGCTGAGGACCCCGATGGCTGCCGCGCCGGGTGCGACGTCTGTGTACTGCAGCGGCATCTCGAATCTGATCAGCGGCACGCTGACGCGCTCATCCGGGCAGCCGCTCACTTCGCTGTTTCGCGACCTGGTCGCGGACCCGCTCGACATGAAGCGCTATGCGTTCTTTCTGCAACCCACCGGAGAGCCGTACGGCGGCGGTGGCATGTACATCGAACCGCTAGATTTCCTGAAGCTGGGCCAGATGATGCTGGACGGCGGCAATTGGCGTGGCCGTCGTGTCGTCAGCGAAGAGTGGTCGAAGCGCGCCGGCTTGCCGCTCACGAAGATTCGGGACCGCGGGTACGGATACCAGTGGTGGGTAAACGAGTACGAGCGCGAAGGCCACGTCACGCGCGCGTTCATGGCTGGCGGCAACGGTGGCCAGATCGTGATGGTCGTTCCCGAGCTCGATCTCGTGATCGCGTTCCACGGCGGCAACTACAACGACCGCGTGTCGTTCGTGCCGCAGAACGAATGGGTGCCGAATTTCATCCTGCCGGCGGTGGATCGCGAACTGCGCAAGACCGTTCGGTAGCGCGCTCCGCCATTGACCTCCGCTGGCAGGCGTCTACTTGTCCGGCGCTGAGCGCTGGTCTTGCTGTTTCTGCCGATCGCGTTCTTCCATTTCGCGGACGAACCCCTTCATGTCCGCGCGCACTTCTGCTGCCCTGCGGAAATCACCCTTTCCCTCGAGCGCACGTGCGAGATGCTCGCCATAGCTGGTCTTTCGATACTTGTCTTCCAGCTCCACGGACCGCTGTAGGTGCGGTATGGCCTTCTCGTAATCATGCAGGCCCTCGGCATAGGTCACGCCGAGCCGGTGCTGCACGTAGGCATCCCGAGGCGCCAAGGCCTCGGCACGCTTCAACATTTCAATCGCCTTGGCGTGATCACGCAAGGTTGCAGCGTAGCCTGTGAGCACTGATACGTTGTCGGGAAATTCATTCGCCAGTTTCGCGTAGAGATCGTGTTCCAGAGCCAAGAGCCGATCGTATTCAGCCGTGTTGTGTTTTTCATAGACGACGGCGCGGACGCGATAGGAATCGGCGAGCAGCTTTCTTGCTTCGACATTGTCGTATCCGGCGCTAACGAGCGCCTCGAGTTCGCCGACAGCCTGGATAAAGGCGTCCCGCGATGCCCCGTAACAGTCACCGCAGTTCGACTCGATTACCTGCTTGATTCGCCCGAACTCATGCTCGAACGCGTCTGACCCAGCGATCGCAGTGAACGACAGGCATATGCTCAAATACGTGGCGACCGATACCAGGAGACTAGTTTTGAACGTGAACATGATCGACTCCAGCGCTCGTGCATGGATTCTCGCCCGCGGTTGTCTCGCAAAACGCACTAGCCGCCACTGCTCTGCCTGCGTCCTCCAGGATCTGCCAGAGCTGAGCCGAAGTCAGGCCTGATGCGGAAATAGTACTCGAGATAATTGCCAGGTCCGTCGCATCTCCATATTGATGGCGGCTACCAGCGCTGCCACCCACATGCTCGTTGCGCTCCGGATTGCGGTATCCGCTGGTCATGGCAACTCCCTGCTCCGGGAAGTTCGGGTTTGAAAGCGCCGCGCGCAGGCGCACATTGTACTCGGTGCGTACGGCCTCACCTATGGCTCCCGGGTTTCCCACGATGAGAGGGTACGCGGATTGCGTGATCTCGGACGTGGAGAAATGGGCAGTCGCCGCCGGTGGCTGGAAGTCTCCGCGACTCGGAACTGCGATCGCGTGGTTGACGTATTCCTGCCGCATGGTGTCTCGCACGTCCTGAGTGATCGTGTTCGTGTCTTGAGATGCGCATCGCGCGGCCCTGATGGAGTAGGAGAGCGGTGTACCTGCCGACAGGCTGCCACCCTGCCCATAGCTTGAGTGAGAGACGTTCGGCTGGAAGCTGATGCCCGCTCCAACCATGTTTGCGGGCGCGACATTCTGCACTGCACCCGTAGCAGGTGTAATCGTCCACTGGACCAGCGTTGCCGCGCCAGAGGGCACCGTAGCCGCCTGCGCCGTGATCGTGCTGCTCGAGAGAAAACTGTAGTTCGTGCTCCAGCTAGCGTCGGATGGGGTCGGATTGTCCGGAGGAGAACCGATGCTTACCGTGGCGTTGCAAAGCACCTGAACCGTGAGATATCCCGCCCCATAGACATCGCAGGGCGAGCATTCGCAATCCGCGGTGATTTGATACGTGCCGGCGTTATTGAAGGTCGCATATACCGGGTAATGCGTATTCATGGGAGAGATCAGGTAGTAGTTGACATACCACCAGCAGAGAAGAAAGCCGCAGTCGCTTCCTGGGGACGCAGTTGCCCTGAGGGTGACGGTCGTCCCCACGGAGACAGTAATGCTTCCAGTAGCACCGTTTCCCCTTACGACGACTCCATAGAATTCACACTCGGCCAGGCTTTCACCAGACTCGTCCGGTTCACGAAAAGGATTCAGCTCCCGCTCCGGGCTTGTGGTCCACCTGAGATCCACGCCATCTATCGTGGCCGTGTGCACCTGCGGCTCCCTGTCGAACGCCGACGGAGACCGATCGCCCAAACTGACCCGAGCCAACCGTGCCACGGTTGCCGGAACACTTCCGTCCGTACCTGCGATCGCAAGAATGGGAAACGCGTCGAGAATTTCCTGAAGTGATCTGGATGGTGCGGGTGGAAATCCGAGGCACGCGGAATCAATTGTGAAGTCCGTGACTGGGGCGGCAATGCTCTCGTTGGCTAGACCGCCGACGGAGGTGCTCGCCTGGACGGACGCCGCTGCGGAAACCATCACGATAGAAAGTACGACCCGCCTCCAAACAGCCACGCGAAAACGAAATACGGATCGTTTGATGAAGTGAGGGGGAAAGACGTAGAAGGCGTCATAGAGCCTGGACCCAGTTCCATGACCGCGCGTATTCATCACCGGCCCCCCCTGCGCGTCCTTCTTCCGGTTGCTTTCAACATCCATCGCGCAGTTTCAGCGAAGTCATACCACCTCCGTGACCTCCGTGCCTCATGTGCTTTTATTCAGCGCGTGGTTTCCTAGCCGACTTCAGTCGCGTTGCATGGCAATCATAAATACCGCGTTCTCTTTGTGCCGTAGGACGAGTGGGCGCCTATTTCCATCCTGCTTGCGATCACCGCGCTGCCGGAACAGCAACGCCACGTACGCAATAGTTCCATGGCCAGATAACGATCGCTAGTCGTGATGAACACGCTCCCTTGCCGTCATGAGCGAAATCATTGCTGTTGTCGCAATGACAGCATGAAAGACGAGGTTGCTCACGCAGCTCGGTCGACGAATCAGCCCGTCTTTCGTCAAGCAGCAGCCGGCGCTTGATCCAGCGTCACTGCCCGCTCGTCCCCTGCTAAGACTCAATAGCGTGAAGTTCAGCCCGCCCGCCTTCCGGCAGTTCCCGTCGGCGCGCCCGGCCCTGCCAGCCCCAGCTCCGCCTTCCGCAGGATCGCGATCTCATCGCGGATCCGTGCCGCCTGCTCGAACTCCAGGTTGCGCGCGAGCCTGAACATTTCCTGCTCGAGTTTCTTGATGCGCTTGAACGCCTGCTCTGGCGTCAGGCGGTGGTACTCGACCTGCGGTTCCGCCACACGTCGCAGCTTGCCGGGCGCTCCCGGTATCGCGCGGGCACCTTCCATGATGTCGGGCACCGACTTCACGATGCCGCGCGGCGTGATGCCGTGCTTCTCGTTGTACTCGATCTGCTTCTGCCGGCGGCGGTTGGTCTCTTCGACGGCGCGCTGGATGGAGCCCGTGACCTGGTCCGCGTACAGAATCGCGCGGCCACCCAGGTTGCGCGCCGCGCGACCGATCGTCTGGATCAGCGAGCCTTCCGAACGCAGGAATCCTTCCTTGTCGGCATCGAGGATCGCGACCAGCGACACCTCGGGCATGTCCAGACCTTCGCGCAGCAGGTTGATGCCGACGAGCACATCGAACTTGCCGAGCCGCAGATCGCGGATGAGCTCGGTACGCTCCACGGTTTCGATGTCGGCGTGCAGATAGCGCACCTTCACGCCGTGCTCGTGCAGGTACTCGGTCAGATCCTCGGCCATGCGCTTGGTGAGCGTCGTGATCAGTACGCGCTCGCCCTTCGCCGCCGTCACTGTGATCTCGGAGAGGACGTCGTCCACCTGCGTACGCACCGGGCGAATCTCGACCTGTGGATCCACGAGTCCGGTCGGCCGGACGACTTGCTCGACGATCTGCCCGGACTTCTGCTTCTCGTACGGCCCCGGCGTCGCGGAAACAAAGATCATCTGCGGCGACAGTTTTTCCCACTCATCAAAACGCAGCGGACGATTGTCGAGCGCCGATGGCAACCGGAACCCGTACTCGACCAGCGTTTCCTTGCGTGAGCGATCGCCGCGATACATGCCGCCGAGCTGCGGGATCGTCTGGTGACTCTCGTCCACGACGAGCAGCGAGTTGCGCGGCAGATAGTCGAACATGCACGGCGGCGGCTCGCCGGGCTGGCGTCCGGAGAGATAGCGCGAGTAGTTCTCGATGCCGTTGCAGTAGCCGACCTCGTTCATCATCTCGAGATCGAACAGCGTGCGCTGCTCCAGGCGCTGCGCCTCGAGCAGCTTTCCGGCGCCACGCAGTTCTGCGAGCCGCTCGCGCAGCTCGTCCTTGATCTTGTCGATGGCGCCGATCAGCCGTTCCTTGGGCGTCACGTAGTGTGTCGATGGGAACACGGTGAGCCGCGGCACCTTGCGCGTCACTTCGCCCGTGAGCGGATCGAACAGGCTCAGCGATTCGATGCGGTCGTCGAACAGCTCGATGCGCACGGCCTCGCGTTCGGCTTCGGCCGGGAACACGTCGATCACGTCGCCGCGTACACGGTACGTGCCTTGCCGCAGGTCGAGTTCGTTGCGCGTGTACTGCATGTCGGCGAGACGACGCAGCAGCTTGCGCTGATCCATGATGTCGCCGCGCACCAGGTGCAACACCATCGCGAGATACGCTTCGGGATCTCCGAGACCGTAGATCGCCGACACCGTCGCGACGACAATCGAATCCGGCCGCTCGAGCAACGCCTTCGTCGCCGAAAGGCGCATCTGCTCGATGTGTTCGTTGATCGACGCGTCCTTCTCGATGTACGTGTCCGATGACGGCACGTACGCTTCCGGCTGGTAGTAGTCGTAGTACGAGACGAAGTACTCCACCGAGTTCTTCGGAAAGAACTCCTTGAACTCGCCGTAGAGCTGCGCCGCCAGCGTCTTGTTGTGCGCCAGCACGAGCGTCGGCCGTTGCTGCTTGGCGATGACGGCCGCACATGAGAATGTTTTCCCGGATCCGGTGACCCCGAGCAGCGTCTGGTGTGCAAGGCCCTGTTCGATACCTTCGTTGAGGCGCGCGATCGCCTCGGGCTGGTCGCCCGCTGGCTTGAAGTCCGCAATCAGTTCGAACTTGAGGTCTTTGTCCATCGGATCGATGCACCGGTGAGGTGCATTGGAGGCCGGGTGTTAAGAAAAACTCGGCTCATTTGCCGGGCCGGCCGCGCCCCGGATGCCTTAAACTACACGCACGTTCCCACCAGTCCCGGGTGCCTCGTGAGTGTACCAGTCTCCAAGCGCGTCCAGCGCGTCAAGCCCTCGCCTACTCTCGCCGTGACAGCACGCGCTGCGCGACTCAAGGCGGAAGGCAAGGACATCATCGGCCTCGGCGCCGGCGAACCGGATTTCGACACGCCGGCGCACATCGCCGAAGCGGGCATCCAGGCGATTCGCTCGGGGTTCACGCGCTACACGGCTGTTGAAGGCATCAACGAGCTGAAGGACGCGATCATCGCGAAATTCCGCCGCGACAACGATCTCACGTACTCGCGCGACCAGGTCCTCGTGTCCTCCGGCGCCAAGCAGACGATCTACAACCTCTGCTCCGCAATTCTCGATCCGGAAGACGAGGCGATCATTCCGGCACCGTACTGGGTGTCGTATCCGGACATGGTGCTGTTGGCCGACGGGAAACCGGTAGCCGTTTATGCGGGCGCGGACCAGGGTTACAAGATCACGGCGCAGCAGCTGGAAAAGGCGATCACGCCGCGCACGCGCCTCTTCCTGCTCAACAGCCCCTGCAACCCGACCGGCGCCGCTTACACGCGCGCCGAGCTCGTGGAACTCGGGAGAGTTCTGCTCAAGCACCCGCGTATCGTCATCGGCACGGATGACATGTACGAGCACATCTGGTGGGCCGACGAGCCGTTCTGCAGCCTGGTCACCGCGGTGCCGGGTCTCTATGACCGCACCGCGACAATCAACGGCTGCTCCAAGTCGTACGCGATGACCGGCTGGCGCATTGGTTACTGCGGCGGGCCGAAGGAAGTCATCACGGCCATGAGCACGATCCAGGGCCAGTCGACTTCGAACGCCTCGAGCATCAGTCAGAAGGCCGCCACGGTGGCGCTGAGCGGGGACCAGAACCCCGTGCGCGAAATGAACAAGCACTTCAAGGCGCGGCACGACTTCGTGGTCGCCGGCCTGAACTCGCTCCCGGGCGTCTCCTGCCTGCGCGGAGCGGGCACCTTCTACGCGTTCGCGAACGTCGAGGGCGCGATGAAGGCCACGGGCAGTGCGGATGACAACGCATTCGCCGAGTTCCTGCTGAACCATGCCGGCGTTGCCGTGGTTCCGGGATCGGGCTTCGGCGCGCCCGGGCACGTTCGGCTGTCTTTTGCCTGCAGCATGAAGACTTTGGAGGACGCCATCGGTCGCATGGGCCGGGCACTCGCCGGCAGCGGTGTCAAGGCGAAAACCGCCTAAGTCCATGTGGCGAAAGCGGTTGACGGACCGGGGCCGCCCAAGGAAAATGCGCGGCCTTTCCGGTTCCGCCGTAGCTCAGTCGGTAGAGCGAGGGACTGTTAATCCCCAGGTCGGAGGTTCGAGTCCTCCCGGCGGAGCCAACTCATCAATCCAGCGTCGCGTCACAGCCGAAACTTCACGGCCGCGGCCAGCCCGAAGTAGACGATCGTCTTTTCCTCGAACCGCGTGTCCGCTCCCGTTCCCGGGGTGACACCCGGCGGCACGGGAACATCCCACCACAGTGATGCATTGGCGGAAACGCCGAGATGGAAGTGCTCGCCCAGCGGATAGAGCCAGTTGAGCCTCGCTTCCGTGATGGGGATCGCGACATCCCGGTCCTGCGCGAAGCGCTCGACGTTGACGATCGTGGGCGAGTCGACCGCACCCGAGAAATCCGTGGTGAAGCGTCGCAACTCCGCCGTGCCGAAGATCAGGGATTGCCCGAGGTAGCCGCGAAGGACGCTTCCGGCTAACCGCGCCTCGGCGGACAGTCCGAGCAGCGGACCCAGCATGCGCGGATAGTTCGAGGAGGCGTCGATTTGTGTCCCGCCGACGCCTTGCAACGCGGCCACTGCGTGGAAGTCATTGTCGAAATCCGCGTTGCGCAACCCGAACTGGAAATCGAGTCTCGCGGTCTCGCCGTCTACCAGCTTCCGGTTGGCGTACACATCGACCGTCCAGGCGATGAGGTCGGTATCCTCGAGGACGCTGAAAGTCAGGGTTTCGCCCGGGGCGTCCGCGGTGAACGTCCGGTCCGAAACTTCGAATTCGATTCGCTCGAACGGCGTGGATGCCGAGGCGGAACGCGTCGGCCGTCCCTGCCCCGTGTTGAACCAGAAAAAATCCAGGCCCAGCGTCCAGTCGTCGGCTACACGCCTGGCTTCGAAGCGATAGGCGAGCCCGCTTTCGGTATCGAGTGACACAGGAGTTTTCGCTTGCGCCTGCGGAATGGCATCGTCGTCGAACTGCCGCACGGTGAGCACGTGCGGATCATGTCCAAAGACGTCCATGTACATCGGTTCGAACAGCAGAGACCAATCGCTGTCCGCGTGCGCGAACGTGCCACATGAGATTGACAGGACAGCGATGCCCCGCGCCGCTAGTGAAATCGCGTTGCAGCGCGAGCGATCGCGGCCCGATGCAGAGGGAAATGCCGGCGCCATGGACTCTCCGTGTCCCTTGGACGCTCGGCCGCTGCGAATCCTTCGCGGCGGCTCAGTGCCTAACCTCGCGTTGCGCTATCTCCTCGCGCCCAGCTCGTCGACGTGTTTCAACAGGTCCGCCGGATCCTCGAACACGCGGAACGCGCCCGAGCGCTCCAGTTCGTCACGTCCGTAGCCACCCGAGAGCACTCCGATACCCAAGGCCCGCGCGCGTTGCGCGGCCAGGATGTCCCACACGCTGTCGCCCACGACGAAGCACGTGGCGATGTCGATTCCGATCTTGTCGGCGGCCGCGAGGAACAGGTCCGGATCCGGCTTGGCGTACTTCACCTCGTCGCGCGTAACCACGGGCACCTTCGTTCTGTCGATGCCCAGGCGGTCCAGTGCCGGGCCCGCGGTTTCCATTCGTCCGCTCGTGGCGATCGCCCACGGAATCCCGGCCTCCGTCAGGAATGCGAGTAGCTCACGCGCACCGGGCAGTGGGCGCACTTCGGGGGCGAGCCGGCGAAAAGCCTGTGCGTGCACCTTTCTCAGCCGATCCAGGCGGTCCGGTGCCAGGTCCATCCCTGTTTCCCGCAACAGCATGTTGGTGAACAGTCCACCGCTCATACCGATCTTGCGGTGAATGCGCCAGATGGCGAGCTCGATGCCCTCGGCCATCAGCGACTCATGCCAGGCGAGAACGTGCTGGTACACGCTGTCGACCAGCGTTCCGTCCATGTCGAACAGGAATGCGGTTTGGGGACGCGTCATGACTGCGGCGCTCCGGCGGGTTTGGTCCGGCTACTTTAACGCCAGCCGGTGCCCCGGGCTTCCCAAGATGGGGTCGCATTCTCGGCGGCTCGGTCGGGAGTGGTAGAGTTGGCGCCCGCGAGGTGTGGCATGCCGCGATTCCTCTACATCGTCTGCATCGTGCTGGTGTTCGCGCTGGGCGCGCTCATCGTGGCCTTCAATGCCGAGTTCATGCGCGTCGAGCTGTTATTCGGCAGTATCGAGCTCAGCAGCGGCCAGTGGCTCGTCATCGCGTTCCTTCTCGGCTGGGTGGCCGGCGTGATCAGCGCCTGGCACTTCGTGCGCAAACTCACCCAGGAGCGCGGCGACCTGCGTCGCAAGCTCCGGCTGGCCGAAGCGGAACTCAAGAACGTCCGCCCCCTGCCGCGCGATGGAGTTTGATACCCCTCCCATCCTGGCGCTGCTGGTCGCAGCCGCCGGCTTCACCGGCTGGTTCCTCGGCTGGCGCGTTCATCGTGGCGCGCGCAAGACGGCGCGGCGCCGCCTGCCGGCCGATTATTTCGCCGGCCTCAACTTCCTCATCAACGAGCAGCCCGACCGTGCGGTGGAAGTGTTCACGCGCATGGTGGACATCGACAAGGAAACGGTCGAGATTCACTTCGCGCTGGGCAGCCTGTTCCGCCGGCGCGGCGAAGTGGACCGCGCGATCCGGGTGCACCAGAGCATCCTCGATCGACCGAAGCTCGACCCGGTGCAGCGCGAGCAGGCGCACCTGGAGCTCGCCACCGACTTCCTGCGGGCCGGGTTGCTGGATCGGGCGGAGCAGCTCTTTATCGCACTCACGCAATCCGAAACGCACGGCGTGGCCGCGTGGCGATCGCTGGCGCGCATCTACGAGATGCAACGCGACTGGCCACAGGCCATCCAGGTGCACCGACAGCTCGTAAAGAGCGGCGGCGCACCACCGAGCGCCGCTATTGCGCACTATTTCTGTGAGCTTGCGGATGCGGCAAACGCGGCCGGTAACACGGACGAAGCACGCGAGCATCTACGAAACGCCCGGCGCGAACGGCGGCGGTTTCCGAGGGCGGCGATGTTGCGAGCAGACCTTGCGCAAGCCGCCGGTGAGCATGGCCTTGCCACGCGGCTGTTCCGTGTGGCTTTGCGGCGCGATCCGGCGCTGCTGTTCGAAGTCCTGCCGCGTATGCGAGAGAGCTGCAACGAGCTTCTCAACAACGACCCGCTGCAGCACCTGGTCGTGAGCATGCAGAAAGATCGACGCCGGCAGAACGAGCTGGCACAGGCGTTGATCCTGACTGACGTCATCGACGTTCCCGCTGCAGTCGAAACGGTTCGCGACTACATCCTCGGCGACAGTACGCTGCGCGAACTCATGCAGCCGATGCTGGCGGGCGGAGATCCCGACACGGACACCGTGAAGCGCATGGCGCGAATTCTCGCGCGCGTGCTGGGGCGCGGCCCGCGCTACCAGTGTGGCAATTGCGGGTTCGCGGCCAAGTCCTGGTTCTGGCAGTGCCCCGGCTGCAAGGAATGGGACAGCATGCGCCCGCAATACAGCTCCCACGTACCCCTGCAAGCACCCACCGGAATGTAGGCGCGCACGCACGGTCTCTTGCCAGGACTGCGCCTGGGTAACCATCCAGCCGCGCGCGAGCCGGACGCGCTAATTCCGACAAAGTCACCAACCTAATTGCGTTTCCAACGCCGGTGGCGACGCCCATCATGCGTTCCGGCGACCGTTGCCCTGCGTGTCACGGTTCCGAAACTTTCACTGATGGACCACTCAAGGAGGAGAGCATGAACACACGGATCCTCAACAGAGGCACGTTTGCCGGGATCGCGCTCGCTGCCCTGTTGCCGTTCGCGGCATTCGCAGGCCCCGTCGACATCAACACGGCTGATGCCACCACGCTCGCGCGTGAACTGAAGGGAATCGGCCCGGCCCGTGCGAAGGCCATCGTCGAGTACCGGCAGAAGAACGGGCCGTTCAAGAGTGCAGACGAGCTTACCCAGGTGAAGGGCATCGCGGCCCAGGTGGTCGAAGCGAACCGCGCCAACATTCGCGTCGACAAGTCCGACAAGGCCAGCGCGACCGCGGCCGTTGCCCAGGAGAAAGGCGACAAGACCAAGGACAAGAGTGCCGCCCGGGACAAGGCCGCCGCCAAGGACGAGTAACGCTTCTCCCCGCCGCCCCTGTAAGGGCGTTTGGCACACGGCTGCAGTGCGGCCGTGTGCCGTTTTTTAAGCAAAGTCATGGGGTATCATGCGGGCTGTCATAGACCAGAGCTTCGTCGGCCTCGGGCGCGCCGCTTCCCGGGCCGACACCGTATTGGAGACTGCCGAATGGGACGGTTCATCCCGATTCGCGCCGCCGTGTTCCCCGTCGCTGGGCGCGGCACGCGATTTCTTCCGGCCACCAAGGCCAGCCCCAAGGAAATGCTTCCGATCGTCGACAAGCCGCTCATCCAGTACGCGGCCGAGGAAGCTTTGTCCGCGGGCGCGCGCAACCTGGTCTTTATCACCGGCAGCCAGAAGCGTGCCATCGAGGATCACTTCGATTCGGACCACGAGCTCGAGTCGGCGCTGGAAACGCAGGGCAAGCACGAGTTGCTGGATTCGCTGCGCGGCATTCTCCCGTCCTGGGCGAGCTGCATCTTCATCCGCCAGCCCGCGCCTCTCGGTCTCGGCCACGCTGTGTTGTGCGCACGGCCGGTGGTCGGCCGTGAGCCGTTCTTCGTGCATCTCGCCGACGACCTCATCGATGCTGAAGTGCCGTGCCTGCGCCAGATGGCCGACGTCTATCGCATCAAGGAATCCAGTGTGCTCGGCGTGCAGACGGTGCCAAAGAGCGAAACGGACAAGTACGGCATCGTGGCGGTCAGTGAGGAAGACGGGCGCACCAGCAAAGTGGTCTCGATGGTCGAGAAGCCGAAGCCGGACAAGGCGCCGTCAACACTGGCAGTGGTCGGTCGCTACATTCTTACGCCGGCGCTGTTCGACAAGCTCGAGTCCACCGGTCGCGGTGCAGGCGGAGAAATCCAGCTCACGGACGGCATCGCAGCCCTGCTCGCGGACGAAAGCGTGTATGCCTATCGCTTCGAAGGTAAACGCTACGACTGCGGCAACAAGCTGGGTTATCTGCAGGCCACTGTCGAATACGCGCTGAATCACCCGGAGTTGGGCGCGGGCTTTCAGAAGTACCTGGACGAGCTGGCCGCGAAGCGGCAATCGAAGCCCTGACACGGCGACCGCTAAAGCGACTACGCGCGAAACCTGGCGTGGAACGAGGGCATCCTCATCCTCAAGCCGGTTTCAAACTGCCGGTAACGGCCCTCCGCAAACGAAAAGGCGCGCCAGTGGCGCGCCTTTTCTTCGCCGTCAGTCAGCCGCGCCTAATCGTGAATCGGCTGACCCTGGCCGTCGTTCACGCGTTCGCGCAGGTCTTTGCCCGGCTTGAAATGCGGAACGTACTTGCCGGCGAGCGCCACGGCTTCACCGGTCTTGGGATTGCGCCCCTGGCGGGGCGGACGGAAGTGCAGTGAGAAGCTGCCGAAGCCGCGGATCTCGATGCGCTCACCCTGTGCGAGTGCGTCGCTCATGATCTCGAGGATCTGCTTGAGGGCCAGTTCCACGTCCTTGGCCGGCAGGTGCTTCTGTTTCGCAGTGATGATCTCGATGAGTTCCGATTTCGTCATGCGAGCCTCTCTTCCACAGGGCTAGTCGCGTGGGAAGTGGCAGGGGCACTGCCACTTCCCTGCGTCCTCAGTCCTGACCCCCAATGTGCTCCTTGAGGAGGTCGCCCAGGCTCGTGCCCGACGACTGCTCGGTGGTCTTGTAGCTCTGCACCGCCTCGGCTTCCTCGTGAGCTTCCTTCGCCTTGATCGAGAGCGCGATGCTGCGGCCCTTGCGATCGACGCCGGTGAACTTGGCTTCGACCTCGTCGCCGGCCTTGAGCACGGTGCGCGCGTCTTCGACGCGGTCACGCGACAGCTCGGAAGCGCGCAGGTGGCCTTCCACGCCGTTGCCCAGGTCGATGATGGCGCCCTTGGCATCCACTTCGCGCACGGTGCCCTTCACCATGCTGCCCTTCGGATGCTCCGCGAGGTAGCTCGAGAACGGATCCTTGGCGAGCTGCTTGATACCGAGCGAGATGCGCTCGCGATCCGGATCGATGGTGAGAACCATCGCGTCCAGCTGCTGGCCCTTCTGGAAGTTGCGCACGGCCTCTTCACCGGGCACATCCCAGGAGATGTCGGAGAGATGCACCAGGCCGTCGATGCCGCCCGACAATCCGATGAAGATGCCGAAGTCGGTGATCGACTTGATCTGGCCCGTGACCTTGTCGCCACGGTTGTAGTTGTCCCCGAACTCCTTCCACGGGTTCGCCTTGGTCTGCTTGAGGCCGAGCGAGATGCGGCGGCGCTCCTCGTCGATGTCGAGCACCATCACTTCGACTTCCTGGCCGACGTGCACCACCTTCGCGGGGTTCACGTTCTTGTTGGTCCAGTCCATCTCGGAGACGTGCACGAGGCCTTCCACGCCCTCTTCGATTTCCACGAAGCAGCCGTAGTCGGCGATGTTCGTGACCTTGCCGAAGATGCGGGTGTTGGGCGGGTAGCGGCGGGAAATCGCCTGCCACGGATCCGCGCCGAGCTGCTTGAGGCCCAGCGACACGCGCGAACGCTCGCGATCGAACTTGAGAATGCGCACGTCGATCTCGTCGCCGACCTTGACGACTTCCGACGGGTGCTTGACGCGTTTCCACGCCATGTCGGTGATGTGGAGCAGGCCGTCGATGCCGCCGAGATCGACGAACGCACCGTAGTCGGTGAGGTTCTTGACCACGCCCTTGACCACCGTGCCTTCCTGCAGGTTGTCGAGGAGCGCACTGCGCTCGGCGCTGTATTCCTGCTCGACGACCGCGCGGCGCGAGACCACCACGTTGTTGCGCTTCTGGTCGAGCTTGATGACCTTGAACTCGAGGGTCTTGCCTTCGAGGTAGGACGGGTCGCGCACGGGACGCACGTCCACCAGGGAGCCGGGCAGGAACGCCCGGACGTTCTCGACTTCAACCGTGAAGCCGCCCTTGACGCGGCCGGTGATCACGCCGGAGACGATTTCTCCAGCTTCGAATGCTTTTTCGAGGCGCGTCCAGGTACGGGCGCGCTTGGCCTTCTCGCGTGAGAGGCGGGTTTCGCCGGAGCCATCCTCGACCGAGTCGAGGGCGACTTCGACATCGTCACCGGCCTTGACCTCGATCTCGCCCTTCTCGGAGCGGAACTGGTCGATGGAGATGACGGCTTCGGACTTGAGCCCGACGTTGACGATGACGAAGTCCTGTCCGACTTCGACGACGTGCCCCATCAAGATAGTGCCGGGCTTGATGCGCTGGGAAGCAAGACTCTGTTCGAACAGATCGGCAAAACTTTCGCTGCTGGACGCCTGGGTGTTCGCGGATTGGGTGATGGGTTGTGGGGAATTCATCGGGACCTGGTTTGGCTTGAGCCTGCGACGGCATCCGGCCGCCACGGGGTGTTCACTAACAAGGCCCCGCATCCTTGCCGGGCCCTCCAGAAATCGATCTCCAAAAAGGCGTCAAGTCGTCCCTGCGGGGCTTGGTCGTCCCTGCGGGGCTTGGTCGTCCCTGCGGGGCTTAGCCGTCCCTGCGGGGGGCTGCGCCGAAGCGCTCGCGGGCCAGGCGAAGGATGCGCGCCACGACCTCGTCGATGCCTAGGCCGGTGGAGTCCAGGTGGACTGCATCGTCGGCAGCCCGCAGGGGCGCCGCTTCCCGGCCCGTATCGCGCGCATCCCGCTGGGCGATCTCACGCGAAAGGGCGGGAAGGCTAACATCAAGCCCCTTTTCTTTCAACTGCTTATGGCGTCGGCGGGCCCTTTCGTCGGGGCTGGCGGTGAGGAAGATCTTCAGTGCCGCACCGGGGAAGATAACGGAGCCCATATCGCGCCCGTCAGCGACCAGTCCGGGGCGTTCCGCGAACCGTCTTTGACGGTCCAGGAGGGCCGTGCGCACCTCCGGGATGGCGGCTACGCGTGATGCAGCCTCCCCTGCCTGTTCGGTCCTCAACTCTCCCGTGACGTCCGAACCTTCCAGCCACACGCGCTCTTTTCCCGAGGCGTCCACCCCGAACCGCACGCGCATCCCTTCCGCGATGCGCGCGTGCGCAGCACGGTCCGCGGGATCGATGCGATTGCGCATCGCGGCCAGCGCGACCAGCCGGTAAAGCGCACCGCTATCCAGCAGGTGCCAGCCGAGCGCTGCGGCCACTGCACGGCTCACAGTGCCCTTCCCGGACCCGCTGGGTCCGTCGATGGTGATGATGGGGATGTCCGATTCTTTCGTCATGATGCCCAACAGGTCAGGGTTGCCTCGATCACGCCGCGTTCTGCACGAGCGTCACGTCCAGGCCCGCGGCGCGGGCCGTCGCTTCGAAGCCCGGGAACGAAGTGGCCACGTTGGCCACATCCGTGATTTCGAGCGTATCGCTCGCCCGGACGCTTGCAACAGCGAAAGCCATGGCAATGCGATGGTCGCCGCGGCTGTCGATCTTTCCGGCTCCGAGCTGGGGCCGACCCTGGATGCGCATCCCGTCGTGTAACACTTCCACGGCAACCCCCAGCGTCTCGAGCCCCTTCGCCATGACAGCAATCCGATCGCTTTCCTTGACGCGCAGTTCCTCGGCTCCCGTCACGACCGTTTCACCGTCGGCACAGGCGGCCGCGATGAACAGGACGGGAAACTCGTCGATCGCCAACGGCACGCTCTCGGGAGGCACGCGGATTCCGCGCAGGTCCGCCCGTTCGATCTCGAGGTCCGCGATGGGTTCGGAACCGCTAGCGCGCGGGTTCGTTACGCGAATGACGGCGCCCATTGACCGCAGGATGTCCAGCAGGCCAGTCCGCGTGGGGTTCATGCCGACGTTGCGGATGGTAAAGGTGCCGTCGGCCGCGAGGCAGGCCGCGACGATGAAGAACGCCGCGGAGGAGAAATCGCCAGGGACGTCGAGTGCGCAGCCGCGCAGTTTCTGTCCCCCGGGCAGCACGACCGTGCGCCCCGACACTTCCACGCTGGCGCCGAAACTCCTCAGCATTCTCTCGGTGTGATCGCGCGTAACGGCCGGTTCGTTGACCGAGGTAACGCCGTCCGCATAGAGCCCTGCCAGCACGATTGCCGACTTGACCTGCGCGCTGGCCACCGGCATGGCGTAATCGATCGCGCGCAAGCGTGGCGCGACGTGGATGCGCACGGGCGGGCGCCCGCTGTCGGTGTCGATGCGCGCGCCCATCTGTCGCAACGGCGTCGCGACGCGTTCCATCGGGCGTTTCATCAGTGAACTGTCGCCGATGAGGGTCGAATCGAACGGCTGTCCCGCGAGCAGGCCGGTGAACAGGCGCATTGCCGTTCCGGCATTGCCCATGTCGAGCGGTTTTTGAAACTCCTTGAGCCCGTCGAGCCCCACTCCCTGCACGACCACTTCGCGGTTCGTCGGTCGCGCGATCGTCACGCCGAGTGCCTGCATCGCTCGCAGCGTCGCGAGGCAATCTTCGCTTTCGAGAAAGCCCCTGATCTCCGTGCGGCCTTCGGCAATGCCGCCGAGCAGCAGCGCGCGGTGCGAAATGGATTTGTCGCCGGGCACGGTGACGCCGCCGCGGACGGCCTTGGCGGGACGAATGCGGAATTGACTCTGTGCGGTCACAGCGCGGCGCGCATCGCACCCAGGAAGCGCGCGTTCTGCTCCTCGGTGCCGGTGGTCACCCGGAGGTGATTCGGCAGGCCGTAGTTGCCGACGGGCCGGGCAATCACGGCCCCGCGCAGCAGTTTCTCGTTGACGGGACCACAGGCGCGGCCGAGATCGACCAGCACGAAGTTGCCGGCCGCGGGCAGCACCTTCAGGCCGAGCGCCTCGAGCCCGGAACGCAGTTGCGCGATGCCGCGCGCGTTCAGAGCGACCGTGCGACTCACGTGCGCAGTGTCATCCAGCGCGGCGGCGGCAGCGGCCAGCGCGACCGAATTGACGTTGAAAGGTTGCCGCACGCGGTTCAGGCCATCGGCAATCTCGCGATTGGACAACGCATACCCCACTCGCAGTCCTGCGAGCCCATGCGCCTTGGAGAACGTGCGCGTGACGACGAGGTTCGGAAATTCGCCGAGCCATTGAGTCGTGTCGGGGCAGACATCGCGGGAATATTCGAAGTAGGCCTCGTCGACGACAGCCAGTATCGAAGGCGGCAAGGCGCGCAGGAACGACTTGAGCGCCGCTTCCCCAATCCAGGTGCCGGTCGGATTGTTCGGATTCGCTATGAACACGAGCCGCGTGCGCGGCCCGACCAGGCGCGCGATCGCGTCGAGGTCATGGCCGAGCGGCATCGAGTGCTGCGCGGGCAAGGCCGGTGCGACGCGCGCTATCGCACCCGCGGCCTGCACGGCGATTGGATAAACCGCAAAGCAATACTGCGAGTAAATCGCCTCGGTGTCCGGCGCCAGGAATGCTTCCGCGAGCAGAACGAGCACATCGTTGGAGCCGTTGCCGAGCGTGATCAATTCCAGCGGCACGCCATGATGGCGCGCGAGTCGCGACTTGAGCTCGAATCCATTTCCGTCGGGATACAGGCCGATCTCCGTGAGCGCGCGGCTCATGGCGGTACGCGCCTTTTCGCCTGGACCCAGCGGGTTTTCGTTGGAGGCCAGCTTGATGATGTCGCGAACGCCGTACTCGCGTTCGAGCTCGCTGATGGGCTTGCCGGGCACGTAGGGCTGCAACCCACGAACCGACGCGGTGAGCAGATCCGATATGCGCGTGGTCATCTCTATTGCACTGCCTGGGGATACGAACCCAGCACGCGGAACAGCGAGGCGCGTTTCTCGAGCTGGGCGAGCGCCTTGCTGAGCACAGTGTCCTCGGCGTGACCCTCGACGTCCATGAAGAAAACGTAATCCCATTTGCGCCGCCGCGACGGGCGCGACTCGATGCGTGTGAGATTGATGTCGTTCTGCGCGAAAGGCTCGAGCAGCCGGTACAACGCACCGGATGCGTCGGTAGCGGCGGCGGACACGAGCAACGTCGTCTTGTCCTTGCCGCTCGGCTTGAACAGCTTGCGGCCAATGACCAGGAAGCGCGTGGTGTTGTCCGGCCGGTCTTCGATCTCGGAGACCAGCACGTTCAGGCCGTAAACCTCGGCGGCAGCCTGCCCGGCAATCGCCGCGGTGCCCTTCTCGTCACGTGCTCGCCGCGCGCCTTCGGCGTTGCTGGCCACCGCGACGCGCTCTGCAGACGGAAGGTGCTCCTCGAGCCATGCACGGCACTGCGCGAGCGCCTGCGTGTGTGCGCAGATGCGCTGAATCTGCTCCAGCGAATCCATCCGTCCCATCAGGTGCTGATGGATGCGCAGCTCGATTTCGCCGCAGATCCTGAGCGGCGAGGTCAGAAACATGTCGAGCGTGTTGTTGACCGTGCCTTCCGAGGAATTCTCGATCGGCACCACGCCGAAATCGGCCGCGCCCGCCTCCACCTCGTGGAAAACCTCCTCGATGGAAGTCAGCGCCAGCGCGCGCACCGAATGACCGAAGTGCTTGAGCGCCGCAGCCTGCGTGAACGTACCCTCGGGCCCGAGAAAACCGACCTTGAGCGGTTCCTGCTGCGCGAGGCAGGCGGACATGATTTCGCGAAACAGTCGCAGGATCTCGTCGTCGCGCAGCGGTCCGCGGTCCGTGCCCTGGTTGCGCGCCAGTGCGTTGCGCAGCACCTGTGCTTCGCGCTCCGGCCGATAGAAATCGACGGTGTGACCGTCCTTGTGCTTGGAGATGCCGACGGCCTGCGCCAGGCGCGCGCGGTCGTTGATCAGTGCATGGATCTGGGCATCGATGGCGTCGATGCGCTGGCGGATGTCGTCCAGCTTCGGTGGCGGGGAATCCTGCGGCGGACGGCGCGTCACGCGCGTCTCACAACAGCCGCACCGACAACACGCCGTCGATCCGCCGGATCTTCGCGAAGACGTCCTGCGGCACCGCTGCATCCGTGTCGATGAGTGTGTACGCCAGCTCCCCGCGCGACTTGTTGAGCAGGTCGGCGATGTTGAGGTTGGCTGTTGCCAGGCAGGTCGATATCTGGCCGACCATGTTCGGCACGTTGGCATTGGCGATCCCGATGCGCTGGCCGCCATTGGTGCGAGGCAGGACCGTTTCGGGGAAATTCACGGAGTGGCGGATGTTGCCGTGCTCGAGGAAGTCGCGCAGCGTGTCCGCCACCATGATTGCGCAATTCTCCTCGGCCTCGTCCGTCGAGGCGCCGAGGTGCGGCAACGCCACCGCCTTCGGATGCCGGCGCAGGAGGTTGTTGGGGAAATCGCACACGTAAGAACGAAGCTTGCCCGCATCCAGCGCGGCCACTACGGCCTGCTCGTCGACGATGGGCGCGCGCGAGAAGTTGAGCACCACGCTGCCCTCACGCATCAGGCGAATTCGATTCGCGTTCACGAGACCACGCGTCGCTTCGTTCAGCGGCACGTGCACGGTGATGATGTCGGAGCGTGCGAAGAGATCGTCGAGACTGACGGCCTGCTCAACACCCGATGACAGCTGCCACGCGCGTTGCACGGTGATCTGAGGGTCGTAGCCCAGCACCTTCATGCGCAGATCGAGCGCGGCGTTCGCAACTTCCACGCCGATGGCCCCGAGACCGATCACGCCCAGCGTGCGCCCGGGCAGCTCGAAACCGACAAACTTCTTCTTGCCCTTCTCCACCGCCTCTTCGATGGCGTAATCGTCGCCTTCCAGCTCGCGAGCGTAGTTCCAGGCCGGGCAGATATTGCGCGCGGCGAGGAACATGCCGGCGAGCACGAGCTCCTTCACGGCGTTCGCATTCGCGCCGGGCGCGTTGAACACAGGAACGCCGCGCTTGCTCAGCGAGGCGACGGGAATATTGTTCACACCCGCACCGGCGCGCCCGACGGCTTTCACGCTCTCGGGGATTTCCAGCTGGTGCATGTCGGCAGAGCGCACGAGGATCGCGTCCGGGTGGCCGATTTCCGAGGCGACTTCGTAGCGATCGCGCGGCAGGCGGTCGAGGCCCCGCACGGAAATGCTGTTGAGCGTGAGAATGCGGAACGTCATGCGTTTCAACCGGAGTGTCGTGGGTCGTTCTGGACGAGTGCTTCGATCCGGCCGTTACCCGTGCCGGCGTTCAAAGTCTCGCATGAAATCTACCAGCGCCGTCACGCCTTCCAGCGACATCGCGTTGTACAGGCTGGCGCGCATTCCGCCCACGGACCGGTGTCCTTCGAGGTGAGTCAGTCCGGCCTGTTTCGCTTCCGCGAGGAACTGCTTGTCGAGATCGGGTTGCGCCAGGGTGAAGGGCACGTTCATCCACGAGCGGCTCGTTTTTTCCACGGGATTCGAATAGAAGCCGGACGTGTCGATGGCACTGTACAGTTTCCCCGCCTTGGCACGATTCCTTTCGGCTATGGCGGCCAAACCGCCTTGCCGCTTGAGCCACTTGAAGACGAGGCCCGCGAAGTACCACCCGAAAGTGGGCGGCGTGTTGAGCATGGAATGCTCATCCGCCATTGCCTTGTAATCGAAAACCACCGGCGTTCCGGCGCGCGCCTTGCCGACGAGATCGTCGCGCACGATGACCACTGTGATGCCCGAGGGCCCGATGTTCTTCTGTGCACCGGCATAGACCAGGCCGAACCGGGACACGTCCAGCGGACGTGACAGGATGGTCGAAGACATGTCCGCGACCAGGGGCACGGAGACTTCCGGGATGAACGAGAACTCCACGCCGCCGATCGTTTCGTTGGGCGTGTAGTGGAGATACGCGGCCGACTGGTCGACCTTCCAGTCTTTTTGGGGCGGTACGGTCGTGTAGTTGCCACCGGCGTCAGCTGCAATGCTCACTGTCGCCAGCCGCTTGGCTTCGCCAATGGCCTTCTTCGACCACGCGCCGGTGTTTACGTAGCTGACCGTGGCACCCGCGGCTGCGAGATTCAGCGCCACGGCGGAGAACTGCGCGGTAGCCCCACCCTGCAGGAAAAGCACGTGGTAGTTGCGCGGGATCGCGAGGAGCTCGCGCAGATCCGCCTCCGCCTGTTCCGCCACCGCGATGAATGCCTTGCTGCGGTGACTGATTTCCATGACCGAGAGACCGAGGCCGTTCCAGTCGGTCATTTCCGCGCGTGCCTGCTCGAGCACTTCGAGAGGCAATACGGCCGGGCCGGCGCTGAAATTGAAGACGCGCAATTTATCGAACACTACGGGGCCGGATCGGGGCTTTCGGCGGGTACCGTATCGCCCTCTGCGTCGCGGTTGTCCTCTTCGTGGCCTTCCCCATTCAGTCCTTCGATGCGCTCGACACCGACCAGCCGCTCCGCCTCTTCGAGACGAATGAGCCGCACGCCCTGCGTGTTGCGCCCGACAATCGATATGTCAGACACCGGCGTGCGCACCAGCGTGCCGCCCGAACTGATCAGCATGATCTCGTGATCGCGCATGACGTGCAGCGCGCCGACCGTGTTGCCGTTGCGCTCCGTCACCTGCAGGGCAATCACGCCCTGGCCACCGCGGCCATGCTGCGGGAAGTCCTCCACCGGCGTGACCTTGCCATAGCCGTTATCGGAGGCAGTCAGGATGAAGCCCTCAGCGACCGCGATCAGCGCGATCACGCGCTGGCCTTCGCCCAGGCGAATGCCACGCACGCCTGCCGCATCGCGCCCCATGGCGCGCACTTCGTCTTCGCGGAACCGGATCGCCTTGCCACCGCTGGAACACAGCATGATTTCGCGTTGGCCATCCGTGATCGCCACGCCGACGAGCATATCGTCAGGCGCCAGATCGACCGCGATGATGCCGGTGGTGCGAGGACGCGAGAACGCCGCCAGCGGCGTTTTCTTCACCGTGCCGTTCGCCGTGGCCATGAAGACGTAGTGATGTTCGTCGTACTCGCGAATCGGCAGCACGGCGCTGATGCGCTCGCCTTCCTGCAGCGGCAGCAGGTTGACCATCGGCTTGCCGCGGGCGCCACGACCGGCCTGCGGCAGTTGATACACCTTGAGCCAGTACACCTTGCCGCGACTCGAGAAGCACAGCAGCGTGTCGTGCGTGTTGGCGATGAACAGCTTGTCGATGAAATCCTCGTCCTTGACGCTGGTCGCGGCCTTGCCGCGGCCACCGCGACGCTGCGCCTGGTAGGCGGACACGGGCTGTGACTTCGCATAGCCGGTGTGCGAGAGCGTGACCACCACGTCCTGCGGCTCGATCAGGTCCTCGATCGTGAGGTCGGTGTGATCGCGCACGATCTCGGTGCGCCGCGCGTCGGCAAAGTTCTCGCGGATGGCGAGCAGCTCGCCGCGGATGACCTGCAGCAACCGTTCCGGCCGCGCGAGGATGTCGCTGAGGTCGCGAATGTTCTCCAGCACCTCCCGGAACTCGGTGACGATCTTGTCCTGTTCCAGGCCGGTGAGACGGTGCAGGCGCATGTCGAGAATCGCCTGCGCCTGGGACTCGGAGAGCCGGTAACCGGCGCCGCTCAGACCAACGTCGCCCGGGAGTCCATCCGGTCGCGTCGAAATGCCGCCGGCTCGTTCGAGCATCTGCGGCACAGCGCCCGGACCCCACGCACGCGCCAGCAGCTTGACGCGCGCTTCCGCGGGTGTCGGCGAAGCTTTGATCGCAGCAATCACCTCGTCGATGTTCGCGAGTGCGACGGCGAGGCCTTCCAGGAGGTGGGCACGTTCGCGAGCCTTGCGCAGATCGAAAACCGTACGACGGGTGACGACTTCGCGTCGGTGCCGCAGGAACGCGTCGAGCATCTCGCGCAGCGACAGCAGCTTCGGCTGGCCGTCCTGCAGGGCGACCATGTTGATGCCAAACACCGTCTCCATCGGCGTCTGCGCAAACAGGTTGTTGAGCACGATGTCGGGCACTTCGCCCTTCTTCAGCTCGATGACCACCCGCATGCCGTCCTTGTCGGACTCGTCGCGCAGCTCGCTGATGCCGTCGATTTCCTTGTTGCGCACCAGCTCCGCGATGCGTTCGAGCAGCCGGGCCTTGTTGACCTGGAACGGCAGCTCCGTGATGACGATCGCCTGCCGGCCGCGATCGTCCATGTCCTCGATCGTGGTTCGCGCACGCAGCGACAGCCGTCCGCGGCCCGTCTTGTACGCAGTCGCGATCTCCTGCGCCCCGTTGATGATTGCCGCAGTCGGGAAATCGGGGCCGGGTATGAGCTCCATCAGGCCCGCGAGCGAGAGCGCGGGGTTGTCGATCATCGCGACGCAGGCGTTGATCACCTCGCCCAGGTTGTGCGGCGGGATGTTGGTCGCCATGCCGACCGCGATGCCGGCGGCGCCGTTGACCAGCAGGTTCGGGAACTTCGTCGGCAGGACGGTGGGCTCTTTTTCCTTGCCGTCGTAGTTGTCGACGAAATCGACCGTGTCCTTGTCGATGTCCGCCAGCATCTCGGAGGCGAGGTGCGTGAGGCGGCACTCCGTGTACCGGTAGGCCGCGGGCGGGTCGCCATCGATGGAGCCGAAGTTACCCTGCCCGTCGATGAGCAGGTAGCGCATGGAGAAGTCCTGCGCCATGCGCACCATCGCGTCATACGTCGCGGTATCGCCGTGCGGGTGGTATTTGCCGAGCACTTCACCGACGACGCGGGCGCACTTTACGTACGACCGCGTTGCGACGTTGCCCGTCTCGTGCATCGAAAACAGGATGCGCCGGTGCACGGGCTTGAGCCCGTCGCGCACGTCGGGCAGCGCTCGCCCCACGATTACGCTCATCGCGTAATCGAGGTAGGACTTGCGCATCTCCTCCTCGAGGTTGACGGAAAGAATCTCGCGAGCAATATCCGCCATGCTTCCTGGAACGTCTCTGCGTGTAAGCCAAGGATGGCCCGAAATGGGCCGGTGGAAGCTGCGAATTCTAACAGAAATGGGGCCCCGGATACCCTCTCCGGGCACTCGCGGCGGCTGTGGCGCGGACACTCGGAAAAGGCTCACCGCCAGTGTTGACTCGAACGCTCACGTATACTTCGCAGCCATCTTTTCCCAGGTCTGTTTTGCGCGATTCCGGCATGCACGAAAACGTCGATCCCGGCGAAATTGCCAAGTTCGAAGCACTGGCGCAGCGCTGGTGGGACACCCAGGGCGAGTTCAAGCCGCTGCACGATCTGAACCCGCTGCGGCTCGGCTTCGTCGACGGACGTGCGCCCCTGGCAGGGCGCAGCGTGCTCGATGTCGGCTGCGGCGGCGGCATCCTCGCCGAAGCGATGGCACGCCGCGGCGCCAGGGTTCTCGGCATCGATCTGGCGACCGGTACACTCGAAGTTGCGGAGCTGCACGCGCTCGAACAGGGCGTGAAGCTCGAATATCGCAGGATCGCCGCCGAAGCGCTCGCAGCCGAAAAGCCCGGGGCATTCGATGTGGTCACCTGCATGGAGATGCTGGAGCACGTGCCGGATCCGGAACCGGTCCTGCGAGCACTCGCCCAGCTGGCCCGGCCGGGCGGTCACGTGTTCATCTCCACGATCAATCGCACCCTGAAGGCTTTCATGCTGGCCATCGTGGGTGCCGAGTACGTGCTGAGGATGCTGCCGCAGGGAACGCACGAGTATGAAAAGTTCATCCGCCCCTCCGAGCTCTCGGACTGGGCGCGCGGCGCAGGGCTCGAACTGCGCGAGCTCGCAGGCATCGAGTACAGCCCCCTGGCGCGCGAATTCGCATTGACCCGCGACGTAGGCGTGAACTACCTCGCTCACCTGGCGCGCCCAGGCGGTAACCCGTGACCGGGGCGCCTGCCAGGTCATCGACAATTCGGGCAGTCCTGCTCGACCTGGATGGAACGCTGCTCGACACGGCACCCGACATGGCTGCGGCGCTGAACCGTTTGCGCAAGGAACGCGGCCTGCAGCCGCTGCCGTTCGTATCGATCCGTCCGTTCGTTTCCCATGGCGCCGCGACTCTCGTGCGCATCGGCTTTCCGAAAGCCAGTGACGAAGACCTGGTCGAGCTGCGCGCCCGATTCCTGGAGATCTATCGCCAGGACGTCGCGGTCGACACGCGGCTTTTTCCCGGATTTGAAGACGTGCTCGTGGCCCTCGAGGCGCGTCGCGTGTTGTGGGGCGTGGTCACGAACAAGCCGGCGTTTCTGACTGACCCGCTGCTTGCGCGACTCAAGTTGCAGGACCGGCCGGCGTGCGTGATCAGCGGTGACACTGTGGCCAAGCGCAAACCCGACCCTGCTCCCTTGCTGCATGCCGCAGAAGTGATCGAGATTGAGCCGGCGCACTGCGTGTACGTCGGCGATGCGGAGCGGGATATCCAGGCAGGTCGCGCAGCCGGCATGCTCACGCTGGTCGCGACGTTTGGTTACATCGGCGAGAACGATCGTCCCGACACCTGGCAGGCGGATGGTTTCGTCGATTCACCGGGCGCGCTGCTCGAGTGGCTCGACGGCACCGATCGCACCAAGGCAGCCGCAGGCAAGCCCTCGGGCAGCAAGACATGAACACTTCATGGCTGCTTGTCATTGGCGCCGCTCTCGCTGGGCTGGTATTCGGATGGCTCATTGCAGCCCTGCGCGCCGCGCATCAGGAGAAGCAGCTCAGCGTCGAACTCGAAGCCACGCGTGCCCGCCTGCAATCACAGGAAGCTCTCGACAACGAGCGGACTGCAACGGTCGAGCAGGCACAGCAGCGGCTCAAGATAGCGTTCGACGAACTGGCGAACGCCAGCCTCCGGGCCAATAACCAGGCCTTTCTGCAGCTCGCCCGTGAGAACCTCGGCCAGCAGCATCTGCAGGCCGCGCATGTACTGAAGGAACGCGAACAAGCCATCGAGACCCTGCTGCAGCCGATCCGCGACGCTCTGCAGAAAGCGGAAACGCAGATCGCCACCATCGAGAAGGATCGGCTCGATACGTTCGTGCAGCTGCGCACGCACCTCGAGACGATGGCGCAGAGCCAATCGGCGCTGCAGCGGGAAACGCACAACCTGGTGACTGCCCTGCGCCGTCCCGAAGTCCGTGGACAGTGGGGCGAGCTGACGCTGCGTCGGCTGGTCGAGCTGGCCGGGATGCAGCAACACTGCGATTTCACCGAGCAGGTTCACACCGCGGTCGAGGGCGGCTCACTACGTCCGGACCTCGTAGTGCACATGCCCGATCAGCGCGACATCGTAGTAGACGTGAAGACGCCGCTCGATGCCTACCTTCAGGCGATCGATGCGACCACGGAAGAGCAGCGCGCCGTCGCGCTCAAGCGTCATGGTTCGATCGTTGCAGAACGCGTGAGGGCTCTCGCCAGCAAGGCGTACTGGGCGCAGTTCCAGCACAGTCCGGATTTCGTCATCCTGTTCATCCCGGGTGACCAGTTCCTCGCCGCGGCGATGAACGAGCGTCCCGGGCTCATGGATGAAGCCATTCGCCAGAACGTCATCCTGACGACGCCCACGAGCTTCATCGCCGTGTTGAAAGCGATTGCCTACGGCTGGCGCCAGCAGGCGCTCGCGCAGAACGCCGCGACCATTCGCAACCTGGGCCAGGACCTCTATCGCCGCATCGGTATCTTCAGCACGCACCTGTCCAAAGTGGGTCGAGCACTAAGCTCAGGTGTCGAGGCCTACAACAACGCTGTGGGTTCATTCGAGCGACAGCTGATGACCGGTGCCCGCCGCTTCGAAGAACTGGGCGTGAAAGGCGACCGTGCAATCGAAGCACCGGAGCCGATCGACAAGCTGGCGCGCGAATCGTCGACCGCACTGGAGCAGGAATCGGGCCAGTCGTCGCTGGCGCTCCAGGATGATTCGCCGCAAGCCGAAGCCGCGCCGATCGAAGACGCGAAGTCCTGAATGGAGCTTGCGCAGGTGCCCGCGCGTGGCGGCGGTCTCGACGAAACGTACCTGCAACGCGCCCGGCCGCCCGGATCGCCGCGTTACTTCGCGTTGTTGTTCGCACCCGCCGCGCAGCGGGCCTCGCTCACCGCGCTTTTTGCCCTGCAGTCCGAGATCCAGTCCGCCGCGTACACACCGGTGGATCACGGTGTTGCGCATACGCGGCTCGAGTGGTGGCGTGGTGAGATCGAGCGGCTGGCCGCGGGGAAACCGGCTCATCCCGTCTCGCGCGAGTTGCTCGCTGCCAATCGCGGCGTGGACTTCGCTCCATTGGGACAGCTCGTCATCGACGCGCAGTGGGAACTGGCCCGGCTGACGCTGGAAACTCTCGAAGAGTTTCAGGCTGCGGGTTGGCGGTCTCAGGGCGTCGTGCAATGGATCGGCATGCAACTGGCGGGGGTTTCCGCGGCCGACGCCGAACCCTTCGCCAGGGACCTGGGCGCCGCGCTCGCGCTCGAGCGGACGCTGCTGACATTGCGACCCGCCGCCGCAAACGGCTCGGTGCGCCTGCCGCTCGCGGACCTCAACGTCCGTGGCGTCACGCTGGAGGATCTGCGAGACAAGCAACCCTCCGCCCCGCTTGCCCAGTACGTGAGCGAGCTGTGTGAACAGGCCGGGCAGCGATTGACGTCAAATGTCGATTCCCTGCGCCAGCCATTGAGGTCCGCGCTGCGTGCGCATATCGTGCTCGCCGGGTTGAGCCGGGCCCAGCTCGGTCGCATCGCGCGAGCGGCCGGTCGCGCCGAGGATTTCCAGCAGGAACCCTCGAACCTGAAACGCCTGTGGACGGCCTGGCGTGCCGCGCGTTCGGCATCGCACTCCGGCTAGCCGCAAGACAAAGCAGCCTTCCAATGACAGCAGCAGTGACATCAATCGAGCCCAGGCAGCACCGCGCCGTCGCGGACGAACTGCGCGATCGCGTCGTGCTCGTCACAGGAGCCGGCGATGGCATCGGCCGCGCCGTGGCCATGGCACTCGCGCGTCACGGCGCGAACGTGATTCTCACCGGCAGGACCACGCGCAAACTGTCGCAGACGTACGACGACATCCTGGCGGCTGGCGGCCCGCAGCCGACGATCGCACCACTCAATCTCGAGAAGGCACTCGCGAACGATTACGACGCGATCGCCGAAGGCATCGACAGGCAATACGGCCGGCTGGACGGCCTGCTGCACAACGCGGCGATTCTCGGGCAGCGCAGCCCCATCGAGCACTACGACGTGCCGACGTGGTTTCGCGTGATGCACGTGAACGTCACGGCAGCGTTCGCGCTGACGCAAGTCTGCATTCCCCTGCTCAAGCGCTCGCCGGATGCGTCCGTGCTGTTCACCTCCAGCAGCGTCGGCCGCAAGGGGCGCGCGACCTGGGGCGCGTACGCGGTTTCCAAGTTCGGCATCGAGGGCCTGGTGCAGGTATTTGCGGAGGAAACCCGCACCACGCCGATCCGCGTGAATGCCATCAATCCGGGGTTCACGCGCACGAACCTGCGCCTGCAGGCGTATCCGGCCGAAGACCGCAGCGGCCTGGCCAACCCGGAAGACATCGTCGCGGCTTACCTGTACCTGCTCGGTCCCGCAAGCAAGGGAATCAGCGGCCAGTCCTTCGACGCGCAGTAGCGCGCGCGCCGCGCGCGCGCGCGGGACGGCGGGCCGGCTTGGACTTCGCTTCGGCCAGTCCGGCCGCTTCGCGCAGCTTCTCCACTTCGTGCGGCTTGAGCGAACGCAGCCGTTCGCGGGCGAGGCTGCGATCCATCCGCAACGGACCGATCGCCACGCGCATCACGCGGCTGAGTTCGACACCCGCTGCGGCACAGAGGCGGTGGACGTCGCGTGCACGGCCGCCGCGCGCCACGAATTTCACCCAGCGATTGAAACCTTCGCCCCCGGCTGGCTCGACGGCCTGCACTTGCATGTGCGTGTCGTCGTCGACGATGCCTGAGCGCAGCCGCTCGAGCTGCTCCTCGCCCGGTTCACCGCGAACTCGCAGCGCAAACTCCACGAGGAGCGTCGAGAACTTCCGCATCAGCGCCTGCGCGAGATCCCCATCGCTGGTCAGCAACTCGAGACCGCTGTCGTTCGGCGGCAAGGGACTGATCGCCATCCAGCGGCGACCGGCGCGCTTTGGCAAGCGCGACTGCAGATCAAATCCTGCGTCGGCGGGCAACGCCGCTTCGCTTCCACGGACCGGGTGGGCGTGTGCATCCGAATCCCCCGCAACGCCGGCGGCCTTGCGCGCGGGACGATGGTAGATCACCACGCGAGTGTCGGAATCGGGTTCGCGCAAGCGCAGCGGACGGCCGTCGAGCGTTACCCGATCGCGAGAACCGATGCGGGCCCCAATCTGCGCGGGGGCGCCATTGATTCCGAGGCGGCCTTCGCGAATCCACGTTTCCACCTGGCGCCGCGAACCAACGCCGAGGCGCGCCAGCACTTTCTGGATCCGCTCGATCACTCCCGGTCGTCGCGCTGCGCGACGAGCCCCGGGTTGCTCTGCTCTTCCGGCTCGCGTTCCTGCTCGTTGCTGTCGTCATCGGTTTCTGACAGCACGTCCTCGTCCGACAGCATCTCCGCAGGCGCGGCGTCGTCGCCGCCCAGCTCGAGCTGCACGCCGAGATTGTCCATGTCGCGCAGCGCCGCGAGCGTCGGCAGGTCGTCGAGGCTCGTGAGACCGAAGTAGTCGAGGAATTCCTTCGTGGTGCCGAGCAATTCCGGACGGCCCGGGACTTCGCGGTGCCCGACCACGCGGATCCAGTTGCGTTCGAACAGCGTGCGGACGATGTTCGGATTCACGGTGACGCCGCGCACCTCCTCGATTTCCGCGCGCGTGATCGGCTGGCGGTAGGCAATCAGCGCCAGCGTTTCGAGCATCGCGCGCGAATAGCGGGCGGGCCGCTCCTGCCAGAGGCGCGACACCCAGTCCGTCATCGCGCGGCGGACCTGGATGCGAAAACCGCTGGCCACTTCCTTCAGCTCGATGCCGCGGCCCTCGTAGTCCGCCTCGATTTCGCGCAGCGCCGCGCGCACGTCGTCGGCGGCGGGGCGTTCGCGCTCGTCGAACAATTCAAGCAGCAGTTGCACGCTCAGGGGGCGCCCAGCCGCGAGCAGCGCGGCTTCGACGACGTTCTTGATGAACTGACCCTGCATTCTTCGCTTCCTCGTTACGACCCTGTCATCAGGACAATCTGTCGCCGCCGCTCCCGTCAGCGCCGCCAGTGTCCACGGGACTATTGTCGGCCACGATGACCAGGTTGGGTGTGCCACTTCCCGGGCGCACATGCAGCGGTGCATACGGCTCGGCCTGCACGATCTCGATCAATCCCTCGCGCATCAGCTCCAGCAGCGCGATGAACGTGACCGTCACGCCCATGCGGCCTTCCTCGGGCCGGAACAGGCGCACGAAATCCACGAAGCTCGTTTCGCGCAACAGGCCGAGCACATCCGACATGCGCTCGCGGACCGATAGTCGCTCCTTCTGCACGTGGTGGTGCGCGAACATCGCCGAGCGCGCGAGCACGTCCTTGAATGCGACCAGCATCTCCTGGAGCGTGACCTGCGGCACGAGACGGACGACTTTCTTCTCCAGCACCTCGGCGCTCGCCTGCCACGAATCGCGCTCGAGGCGCGCGAGCGTGTCGATGTCTTCCGCTGCCTGCTTGAAGCGCTCGTATTCCTGGAGCCGGCGCACCAGCTCGGCGCGCGGGTCGTCCTCTTCCACTTCTCCATCCGGCCGGGCGCGCGGCAGGAGCATGCGCGACTTGATCTCCGCGAGCATCGCGGCCATCAACAGGTATTCGCCCGCGAGCTCCAGCTCGAGCTCCTGCATCAGCTCGATGTACTGCATGTACTGGCGCGTGATCTCCGCGATGGGAATATCGAGGATGTCGAGGTTCTGGCGGCGAATCAGGTAGAGCAGCAGGTCGAGAGGACCCTCGAACGCTTCGAGGAAAACCTCGAGCGCCTGCGGCGGAATGTACAGATCCTTCGGCAGAGAGACGAGCGGCTCCCCGTCGACCACCGCGAAGGGCATCTCGCCCTGCTCCGGCGTCGCCTCGACGGGCGGCGGCGGTGCGGGCGGTGCAGTCGCCACAAGCCGAAGATCCGGTTTCACTGCGCGGTTTGTCCTGGGTCAGCTGCCCTGGTTCAGACTCTTCGGTACTGCAGTCCCATCGCTTCCCTGACATCGACAAGCGTCTCGCGCGCCGCGGCGCGCGCCTTCTCGCATCCTTCATCAATGATGCCACGAACCAAGTCCGGATTGTCCTCGAATTCCTGGGCGCGCTTGCGAATCGCGGTGATCTCCTCGACCACCTTTTCGATCACGGGCTTCTTGCAGTCGAGACAGCCGATGCCCGCGCTGCGGCAGCCCTGCTGCACCCACTCACGGGTGCCCTCGTCCGAGTAGATCTTGTGCAGGTCCCACACCGGGCATTTTTCCGGATCGCCCGGATCCGAGCGGCGCACGCGCGCCGGATCGGTGACCATCGCCTTCAGCTTCTTCGCCGCTTCGTCGGGATCCTCGCGCAGGCCGATGGTGTTGCCGTAGGACTTCGACATCTTGCGGCCGTCGAGCCCGGGGACCTTCGGCGTTGCGGTCAGGAGCACTTGCGGCTCCGGAAGTATGGCGACGCCGGTGCCTTCCAGGTAGCCCAGCAACCGTTCGCGATCGGCGACAGTGATGCGCGCATTCGACTCGACCAGCGAGCGGGCGCGTTCGCGCGCATCCACGTCGCCGCCTTCCTGGAATTTGCGCCGCAGCTGGCGATAGAGCGTCGCATTGCGGCCGCCCAGGCTCTTCACTGCCTTCTCCGCCTTCTGCTCGAAATCCGGCTCACGGCCGTACAGGTGATTGAACCGCCGCGCGATCTCGCGCGTGATCTCGACGTGCGCAGCCTGGTCCTCGCCCACCGGCACATACGTCGGCTTGTAGATCAGGATGTCAGCGCTTTGCAGCAGCGGGTATCCCAGGAAGCCATAGGTGGCAAGGTCCTTCTCCTTCAGCTGCTCCTGTTGTTCCTTGTAGGTCGGCACGCGTTCGAGCCAGCCCAGCGGTGTGATCATGGAGAGCAGCAGGTGCAGCTCCGCGTGCTCCGGAACACGCGACTGCACGAACAGGGTCGAGACGCCTGGATTCAGCCCAGCGGCGAGCCAGTCGATGACCATGTCGCGCACGTTGCCTTCGATCTTCGACGTGTCGTCGTAGCCGGTGGTCAGCGCGTGCCAGTCGGCCACGAAGAAGTAGCACTCGTACTGGTACTGCAGCTCGATCCAGTTGCGGAGCGCGCCGTGGAAATGGCCGATGTGAAGCTGGCCCGTGGGTCGCATCCCCGAAAGGACACGCCTGTTGGTGACCGGTGTGGCCAATTCAGTCTTCCTGGTCCTGTGGCACGGCACCGCGCCCGGGTGCCGCCTGTTGTGGGTAATCCGTTGCGGAAGGCTGCATAAGCGCTTGTTTTGTCACCGTTCTTCAGGCGACCGCAGCGCCTCGTGGGAGATGGGCGCGAAGCGTCGCCGCGCCGGGGCGGGGATTATACGGAAAAAGGTCCCGCGGGTCGGCGGCGGGGCGTCCGGGGCACTGGCGCTATCACGACTCGAATGGGCGCGTATTGCCGCGCCCACGCCGCACCAGGGTCGGCGGCTCCGAGGCCAGATCGACGACCGTCGTCGGCACCAACCCGCAGTTGCCCGCATCGAGGACGGCATCCACGGCATGTTCGAGCCGGTCGCGAATCTCCCGGGCATTCGTGAGCGGCAGCTCGTCTCCGGGCAACAGCAGCGTTGAACTCATGATTGGCTCGCCCAGCTCCTTCAGCAGCGCCAGCGGTACGGCATGATCCGGAACCCGGATGCCGACGGTCTTGCGGCGCGGGTTCTGGAGCCGCTTGGGCGTTTCGCGCGTGGCCTGCAACAGGAACGTATAGGGACCCGGCGTGAACTTGCGCAGCAACCGGTATTGCCGGTTGTCGATCTTCGCGTAGCGCGAGATCTCGGAGAGATCGCGACACACCAGCGTGAAGTGGTGGTGCCGATCGGCCTCGCGGATGCGGCGAATACGCTCCATCGCGTCCTTGTCGCCCAGGTGGCAGCCGAGCGCGTAACAGGAGTCGGTGGGATAAACGATGACGCCGCCGGTGCGCATGATCTCGGCAGCCCGGCGCACCAGTCGCAACTGCGGGTTTTCGGGATGAATCTCGAAGAGCTGCGCCATGCGGAGAAATCGGCAGGACTTTGCCGGATGTTATGATACGCGCCCTTTGCCGGCCCCTGGCCGCCATCCTCACGCTCCATGCAGCAACTCGTCGATTTCTTCCCGCTGATCGCCTTCTTCGTCGCCTTCAAGCTGGGCGGCATCTACGTTGCAACGGGCGTTCTCATCGTGGCCTGCGCGCTGCAGATCGGGTGGCACTACTGGCGCACGAAAAAGGTCAAGACGCTGCACTGGGTCACGGGTGCGCTGGTTCTCGTGTTCGGCCTCGCAACCATCGTGCTGCACGACGCGCGCTTCATTCAGCTGAAGCTCACCGTGCTCATGTGGCTGCTGGCCGTTGCGTTCCTCGTCGGCCAGTTCTTTGGCGACCGGCCGCTGGTGCGCCGCTATTTCGAAGGCGTACTGGATAACACCATCGATACCGTGCAACCGGCCACGTGGCAGCGGCTCAACCTGGCCTGGGTTGCGTTCTTCGCCGCGGTGGGCGGCCTGAACCTCTTTGTCGCCAACGAATTCACGCTCGACACCTGGACTAACTTCAAGGTGTTCGGCGTCCCGGTCCTGCTGTTCCTGTTCCTCGTGCCCCAGGTCTTCTGGCTGATGCCCAAGGGCCCGCCGGACGAAGAATCCGCCGGCAGCGGGAACCACGACGCATGAACCGCCTCGAGCTGATTCGCATGCTGCTCGACCAGCGCTTCTCGCCAACGGAGCTCGAGGTGGAGGACGAGAGTCACCTGCATTCCGGTCACGCGGGTGCACGCAGTGGCAAGGGGCATTTCCGCATCCGCATCGTCGCCGATGCGTTCGAAGGGCAATCAGCGGTGAAACGCCACCGCATGATCTACGACGCCCTGGCCGACCTGATGGTCACCGACATTCACGCATTGAGCATCGAAGCGCTCCCGCCGACCCAAGCGGGAACCCGCTCCGCATGACCCGACTGGCTGTATCGTTTTCATCCTGGGTTTTTTCTTCCTGGGTTTTTTCTTCCTGGGTTTCTTCTTGGCACGAGGCTCTTCCATGAAACACATCGCCCTACCCCTTGCCCTTCTTCTCGCCACGGCCCTCGTGGCCTGCGACAGGAAAGACGCCGCCACCGCGCCGGCCAGCAAGGCGGAACCCGTTGCTCTCATTGACGGCAAGCCGGTCAGCGCGGAGCTGTTCGATTTCTATGCGCGCAACCGCGCGGGCAAGACGGGTGCCGAATTGACTAGCGAGCAGAAAACCCAGGTGCTGGACGAGCTGATCGACCTGCAGCTCACCGCGCAGGCGGCGGAAAAGGACGGACTCGACGTCAAGAACACTGAAACGGCGGGCCGTTTGCAGTACGAGCGGCTGAACGTACTCGCCAACGCCGCGGCGCGGAATCACATCGGCGAAAAGGAGCCGACCGAACAGGAGCTGCGCGCCGAGTATGAAACGCAGCTGGCGGAGCAGCCGCCGATGGAGTACCGCGCGCGGCACATCCTCGTCGCAACCGAGGCCTTTGCGCAGAACCTCATCGAGCAGATCAAGGGCGGCACCAGGTTCGAGGACCTCGCCCGCAAGCACTCGATGGACGGTTCGAAGGAACAGGGTGGTGACCTCAACTGGTTCAAGGCCAACCAGATGGTGAAGCCGTTCAGCGATGCGGTCAGCGGCCTGAAAACGGGTGAGATGACGGAGAAGCCGGTGCAGACGCAGTTTGGCTGGCACATCATCAAGCTCGAGGACACGCGCGCAGTGACGCCGCCGGACTTCGAGCAGGTACGCAACGGTCTGCGCAACATCGTGACGCAGAAGAAAGTGCAGGCCTACATCAGCGGTCTGAAGAAGACTGCGAAGATCGAGAAAAAGCTGCCTGCCGAGACCAGGCCGGCGGAAGCTGCCAGGGACCCCGCAGCTGGCGCGCCGGCGCCAGGTGAGGCGGCTGCTCCGGCCGAAGAAAAGCCGGGCGGCTGAGCTGGGCCGTCAACCGGCCTCGGCGTCCGCGAGCATCTTGAGGAACTGCTCCTCATCGAGTACGCGGACGCCGAGTTGCTCGGCCCTGGCGAGCTTCGAGCCCGCCTCCGCGCCCGCGACCACGAAATCGGTTCTCTTCGACACGCTGCCGCTCACTTTACCGCCCAGCGCGAGGAGTCGTTTCTCCGCCTCGTCGCGCGTCATGGCCGCCAGCGTTCCCGTGAGCACCGCCGTCTTTCCCGTGAACGGAGAAGAACCGGTGGCGGCCGGCGCCTCCACGGCTGGCCACACGACACCACGCGCCCGCAGCTGCGCGATGACGTCACGGTTGTGCGGCTCGCGAAAGAACTTGTCGATGCTCGCGCCGACGATCGGCCCGACATCCTGCACGCGCTCGATTTCCGCCGGCTCGGCGTTCATCAGCGGGTCGATATCCTTGAAGTGCTGGGCCAGCGCCCGCGCAGTCACCTCGCCGACCACGGGAATGCCGAGCGCGTAGAGGAAACGGGGGAGCGTCGTTCGCCGGCTCCTGCCGATGGCCGACACCAGGTTGGCTGCCGATTTTTCACCCATGCGCTCCAGCTCGGCGAGCTGCTCCGCGGTCAGGCCGTAAAGATCCGCTGGCGTATGCACCATCTCCCTGGAGACCAGCTGATCGACGATCGCACTGCCGAGTCCGTCGATGTCCATCGCGCGACGCGAGGCGAAGTGCAGTAGCGCCTGGCGACGCTGTGCTCCGCATACGAGGCCGCCAACGCAACGTGCAACCGCCTGCCCTTCGAGCTTCTCGACCGCTGACTGGCACACGGGGCAGCGCTCGGGGAGCTGCACGACGTTGCGTTCGTCCGGATCCGCCGGCCGCTTCTCGAGCACGACGCGCACGACTTCCGGGATCACGTCCCCCGCGCGCCGCACCACCACCGTGTCGCCCACGCGCACGTCCTTGCGCCGTACCTCGTCCATGTTGTGCAAGGTGACATTGCTGACCGTCGTGCCGCCAACGAACACGGGCTCGAGCCTCGCGACGGGAGTGAGCGCGCCGGTCCGGCCCACCTGGAACTCCACGCCGCGCAGGATCGTCTGGGCTTCCTCCGCCGGAAACTTGTGCGCGACCGCCCAGCGGGGACGGCGGCCAACGTCGCCCAGCAAGCGCTGCGCCCTGAGGTCGTTCACCTTGTACACGACGCCATCGATCTCGAACTCGAGAATCGGGCGCTGCTTGCCGATGGTCGCGTAGTACTCGAGGCAACCTTGCGCCCCTTGCACGAGGCGCGTCAGCGGACTGGTCTTGAGCCCCCACGCTTCGAACTGCTGCAGCACCTGGTCGTGCCGCGGGGGCAGCGTGAAACCCTCCGTTGCGCCGAGCCCATAGAAGAAAACATCCAGTGGGCGTTGCGCCAGCAAGGCGGCGTCCTGCAATCGCAGGCTGCCCGCCGCTGTGTTGCGGGGATTGACGTAGACCCTTTCACCGCGTTCCTGCGCGCGGCGCTGGAATTCCCTGAACCCCGCGACCGGCATGAACACTTCACCGCGGACTTCGATGAGCCGCGGCAGGATGCTCCCGCGGAGCCTGTCGGGGATCGAGGCGCCGCCACTCGATTCGCGGCCGACCCTGCGCAGGTTGGCGGTAATATCCTCGCCTTCCACGCCGTCGCCGCGCATGGCACCCCGCGTGAGGCGTCCGTTTTCATAGGTCAGGCTGATCGCGACCCCGTCGAGCTTCGGTTCTGCCGAGTAGGCGACCGGATCGGCCGTGCCCAGCAGCTTGCGCACGCGCAGATCGAACGACGTGACCTCCTCCGTGGTGAACGCATTTCCCAGCGACAGCATCGGCACGCGATGGCGAACGATTTCGAACTCGCCCAGCGGAGCGGAGCCCACGCGCTGCGTCGGAGAGTCGGGCGTGACGAGGTCCGGGTAGCGTTCTTCGAGCTTGCGCAGCTCGAGCATCAGGCCGTCATAGGCCGCGTCGGTGATCTCGGGTTCGGCAAGCTCGAAGTAGAGCTTGTTGTGCCTCGCCAGCTCGACGCGCAGCGCTTCGGCGCGCGCGCGGGCATCGGACGGAACGGTGGCGGACATGGCGAAAACCGTCCGGGCGAATCAGGACGGCCGGCTGCGCGATGCCACTGTCTGCCACGCGACCACGTCGTCGCGCAGAACGGAAAGGCGTTGCAGGCTGAGACTCGCGCCGCGATCGTCCTGCAGCGAGCCGTGCATCTGGTGAGCAAACTCGCGCGCCGTGTTCAGCATCTCGTCGAAAACCTCGAGCGCGTCATCCGGCCGCCGCAGCACCGTGAAAAACGAGACGCCCGGATAGCGCTTGCCCTCCACGGAGCCCAGGTCGAACGTACCCGGTTCGACCAGGCTCGCGACGCTGAAGAGCGTTTCTCCGCGCAGCCCGACGCGATGGAAAATCGAGAAGCGGCCGTGTTCCAGGCCCGCCTCGCCGAGCGCGCGCACCAGCGCCGACCCTTCGAATCGCTCCAGCGGCGGCGACGCCACGCGGATGGTGACGATCTTCTCACCCGCGGCGGGTTCGGATTGCTCCGCGGGAGGCAACGGCGATTCCGGCTGCATCGCGCCGACGGTCGGCTCGATGCGTCGGTCGTCCGCGAAATCCACGGGATCGGTGACATCGACCTCGGCCTTCGGCGCAGCAGGCGCGAAACGCGATCGTGGCGGAATGCCCGGGTCGTCCTGGATGCGCAGTTTCTCGTCGGCCAGCTCGTGCTCCGGCACCCTGAGCTCGTCGCGCATCACCTGCACGCGGGCGGGCACCGTGGGGGGCTCGGGTTCCAGCCGGCGCGGAAGCTCGCGCGGCCCTGGCTCGCGCGCGGTGGATTCGCGGGCGATGGCATTGAGGTTGGCGAATGCGTCGGGGACACGCAGGTCGGCGTGCGCGTCCGTGGCCTGGCGGCCACGACGGCTTTCCCACCACCACAGCCCGACGCAGAACAACACGCCGAGGCCGAGGAGTATCCAGCGCAGCTCAGTCGTCATGGCGAGCCTCGCCGTTGCAAGTCTGACTCCTCTCTCCGTCTTCCGGGGTCCCCAGGAAGTATTCGAGTCTTCGAGAAACTTCCTGGGGTGGTCGTTTTTGGGGTGCCTGTTACATCGCGGCCATGCGCACCGCTTCGTCGACGTCCACCGCCACCAGCCGCGACACGCCCGGTTCGCTCATCGTCACGCCAATGAGCTGGGAGGCAAGCTCCATCGTGCTCTTGTTGTGCGTGATGAAGATGAACTGCACGCGCTGCGACATGTCGCGCACGATATCGCAGAACCGGCCGACGTTGTGATCGTCGAGCGGCGCGTCGACTTCGTCCAGCAGGCAGAACGGCGCCGGGTTGAGCTCGAAGATCGAGAACACCAGCGCGACGGCCGTGAGCGCCTTCTCTCCGCCCGAGAGCAGGTGAATGGTGCTGTTACGCTTACCCGGCGGACGCGCCATCACCGCGACGCCGGCGCTGAGGATGTCCTCGCCGGTCATCTCGAGATAGGCGTGGCCACCGCCGAAGAGGCGCGGAAACTTTTCCTTGAGACCCGAGTTCACCCTGTCGAAGGTGTCCCGGAAGCGCTGGCGCGTCTCACGATCGATCTTGCGAATTGCCGTGTCGAGCGTGTTGAGCGCCTCGGTGAGATCCGTGAACTGCCGGTCGAGATAGTCCTTGCGCTCCGACTGTTCCTTGAACTCGTCGATGGCGGCCAGGTTGACCGACCCGAGCCGCCCGATCTTCTCGGTCGCTTCGGTGAGTGTCTGTTCCCAGGCAGCCTGCGTGGCCTCCGGCGGCAGCCCGGCGACGACGGTCGCCAGCTCGAAATGCGTCGCGGCGAACTGTTCGGCCAGCGATTCGCGACGTACCCGGATTTCCTGTGCGCCCAGCCGCGCCCGTTCCATTTCCGCGCGCGCCTGCTCCACCGCTTCTTCGCTGGCGAGCCGGCGCTCGTCGAGGGAACGAAGCTCGGCCTCGGCAGCCTCCAGCGCAACACGCGCCTCGCGCAATTCGCCTTCGATCGACAGGCGCTGGGCCAAAGCCCGCTCGAGAGCCGTTTCCATTTCGGCCAGCGGTGCGACACTCGATTCCAGCTGCGCTTCGAGTTCCGACTTGCGGCCCCCAAGCTGCTCGACCTGGGACTTCATGCGCTCCAGGCCGGCCAGCGTCGATGATTGCGCCGACCGTCGCGACTCCAGCTGAATCGCCACGTCACGCGCTGCAGCCTGGTCCTGTTGCGTCCGCGCACGAGCCGCCGACAGCGCTTCGCGCAGACTGTCGCGCTCTCCCTCGAGCACGCCACGCCGAGTTTCGAGCTCGTGCATGTTGCCGAGCGCTGCTTCCAGCCTGCCACGCGCGGAACGAATCGCTTCCTCCGCGGCCAGGGCATCCGCACTCAGCGTGTCGGACTCGAGCGTGAGGCGCTCGATGCGCGCCAGAGTTTCACCCGCCTTCGCGCGAAGCGCTTCGAGCGTGGCATGGGTGCTGGCGTGTTCCTGGTGCTGACGATTCACGTCGACCTGCAGCTCGTCGCGCGCACGTTCCTGCGCGGCCGCGCCCTCGCGCGCCTGCGCAAGGCGCGTTTCGACGCGGTTCACTTCCGCCTGCGCCGCATCGAGTTCGGCGCGCAGGTCACGGATCTCCTGTTCACGCACGAGCACGCCCGCGTGGGTATCGCGGTCGCGGCTCACGCGCAGCCAGTGACGGCCGACCCAGATGCCATCCCGGGTAATGATCGATTCACCGGCATCCAGCTTGCCGCGGCGCGCGAGCGCCTCGTGCAGCGAATCCACAGCGTAGATGCCATCGAGCAGCGAGGTCAGTGCAGCAGGGCCGCTGACCTTGCCGAGCAACTTTTCGGCCGCGCGCGACTGTTCGCTGGCACCCTCGCCCGAAACGAAAGTCACCTGGCCGACGCTGAGCCCGTCCAGCAGTCCAGCGACGGCATCGAGGCCATCGACCGAAACTGCTTCGAGATACGAACCGAGCACGGTCTCAATCGCGCGCTCCCAGTCTGCTGCCACTTTGAGCTGCTGAGCCAGGCGGGGCCGCTTCTCCAGCTGGTGCGAGGCCAGCCACTCAGTGACGCGGCCCTGCACTTGGCCGAGAGCAGCCTGTTGCAGAGCTTCGAGCGAAACGAGCCGACCTTGGGCGTTCTGCAGCGTCGCACGAGCCTGGTCCAGGCTTGCGACGGCGCCCTTCTCCTGTTCACGCAGGCGCTGCAACTCTTCCGTTGCGGTACGCAGCTTTTCGACCAAGCCCGCGCCGCTGGCGCGCAAATCGCCTTCTCGCTGCTCGAGTGCTCGCAGCGAAGTCCCTTCGTCGAGCCCCTGCAGGGCCTGCTGTTCGCCGCCGACACGCTCGCGTCGCGTCACGAGATCGCGCAGGCGATTCTCGATTTCCTCGATACGCGCGCGCTCGACCTGCGCGGCTCGCTGTGCTTCGCCGGCCGAAACGTTGAAGGCTTCCCAGCGCCGCTGCCATTCCTGCATGGCCTCTTCCGCGGCGGCCAGCGCCTGCACGGATTCCTGCTCGCGTGCACCCGCGACTTCGTACTGCGGACCCAGAGTAGCCAATGCCTGTAGCAGGTCGTCGGCCAATGCCTGGTCGTGCTGCAACTGTGCTGCGAGCTCAGTGGTTCCGCGAACCACCTGCTCGAGATCGGTCTTCTGCCGCTGACGCAGCTCGCGTGCGTGCTGTATCGCCTGCTCGCTGCGAGCCGCCTCGGCGCCAAGCTGGTAGTAACGGCCCTGCACTTCGTTGAGCGACTCGTTGCGCCCGGTCTGAGTCGTGCGCGCCTTTTCGATGCCCGACTCGAGGGATCGCTGGTCGGCAATTGCGGCCTGCATCACGATCTCACGCTCGCGTACGGCCTGCTCGCGTGCGGCCGCGTCGGAGTCCAGGTCACGCATGCGCAGAGCGAGGAGCTCAGCGTTGAGCTTGCGCTCCTCTTCCTTCAGTGCCTGGTAGCGCCGCGCGGTCGCTGCCTGGCGCTGCAGGTGCCGAATCTGCTTGTCGACTTCCTCGCGCAGGTCGTTCAGGCGCTCGAGGTTTTCCCGCGTGTGCGCCATGCGATTCTCGGTCTCGCGGCGGCGTTCCTTGTACTTGGAAATGCCGGCCGCCTCTTCGAGGAACGCCCGCAGTTCATCGGGCTTGGCCTCGATGAGCCGCGAGATCATGCCCTGCTCGATGATGGCGTAGCTGCGCGAGCCCAGGCCGGTGCCCAGGAACAGCTGCGTGATGTCCTTGCGGCGGCACTTGGCGCCGTTGATCAGGTAGACCGAGGTCCCGTCGCGCGACACGATGCGCTTCAGCGAGACTTCGGAGAAGCCCGCGTACTCACCGCCGATGGCGCCGTCCGAGTTGTCGAAGACGAGCTCGATCGAGGCATTGCCGACAGGTTTGCGCGCGCTCGAGCCGTTGAAGATCACGTCCGCCATCGAGTCGCCGCGCAGGTGTTTCGCGGAGATCTCGCCCATGACCCAGCGCACCGCGTCGATGATGTTCGACTTGCCGCAGCCGTTGGGGCCGACGACACCGGTGAGATTGGAGGGGAAGCTGACGGAAGTGGGATCGACGAAGGACTTGAAGCCGGCCAGCTTGATTCGGGTCAAACGCATGTTGGGCGCAAAGTGTACCCGAAAAAGTTTTCCTCGAAGACTCGGAAATACTTTTCCGGGGCCCAGGGGAAGGACAACGTCCAGGAACTTTTTTGGGGCCCCAAGGCAGAAAGGCCCTTGGACTCTTGACACGACCCTGCGCGGCTACTCGAAAGTCGGCATACCTTGTGCGAGCCCCGAAAAGAGAGACAATCGCGGCATGAATGCCAGTCCTGCGACGCGTCCGGGCGACAAGCTCGAGACCTTCCCGAACCCGGCGCCCCAGCGCGATTACACCATCCGCATCTCGGTGCCCGAGTTCACGTGCCTGTGCCCCAGGACCGGCCAGCCGGACTTCGCGACGCTCGACCTCGAGTACGTCCCCGATGCCGCGTGCGTGGAGCTCAAGTCGCTCAAGCTGTACGTGTGGTCGTTCCGTGATCGCGGCGCTTTCCACGAGGCCGTGACCAACGAAATCCTGGCCCACATTGCCGGAGCCACAGCGCCCCGCTTCATGCGCCTGACCGCGCGTTTTAACGTCCGCGGGGGCATCTATACGACCGTGGTGGCCGAGCACCGTAAACCGGGGTGGGTCCCCCCCACGCCTGTCGCGCTGCCTTGAACCCGCGCCGGTACGCCGGGAAGCGACACAGATCAGCCACTTACGGCGGCCCGGGGCAGCCTCACTGTCGCGTATCTGCGCCGCTGTACAGACACAGGTGCGTCTGTATAATCGCCGCCTCTTTTTAGGGCGGAGAACCTGATGGCCGCGAAAAAAGCTGCGAAGGCGAAGCCCCGTAAACCGGCCGCCCGCAGACCTACCCCCGCGAAGGCGGCTGCGCCACGCAAGGCCAAGGTGCACGCGAAGCCCCGTGTCCCCGCGGTCACGACACCGCCCAAGAAATCACCCGCCCCATCCGGCGCGAAGAAGCCTGGCAAGGCTGTGAACGCAGCGCCGGAGACCGTTATTCCGAAGCCCGTCGCCGTCAAGCCAACGCCACCCGTTGGATTCGAGCGCCCGTTGCCCCGCCCGTTCGCTGCATCGGATGAGGATGACGAAGGCCTCAGTCTGCTAGCAGGCCCACGCAACGTTCAGCCGTACATCGCTCGCCGCGGCGAGCAGTACATGAACAAGGAGCAGACGGAACACTTCCGGACGATTCTCCATACGTGGAAGCGCGATCTCATGGAAGAAGTGGATCGCACGGTGCTGCACATGAAAGACGAGGCAGCGAACTTCCCGGATCCCAACGACCGCGCCACGCAGGAGTCGGAATTCAGCCTGGAGCTGCGCACGCGTGACCGCGAGCGCAAGCTGATCCGCAAGATCGACGAAGCGCTGAAGCGCCTCGAGGACGGCAGCTACGGCTACTGCCTCGAAACCGGCGAGGAGATCGGGATCAAGCGTCTCGAAGCCCGCCCGGTGGCGACGCTGAGCCTGGAAGCGCAGGAACGGCGCGAGCGTCGCGAGAAACAGTACGGCGACCGCGACGACAGGCACCGGTAACGGCCACCCGCGAACGGACCACCCACGAAAGTTTCCTCGAAGACTCGGAATACTTTCGTGGGGCCCGGAAGATAAATTAAGAGCCGAAACCGGGCGCCGTCGTGAACCCGGAGGCCCGCCAGCCGCCGAAGCGTTATCGCGGGCGATTCGCTCCTTCTCCCACCGGCCGACTCCACATCGGCTCGCTGCTGGCCGCCGCGGCAAGCTACCTGCAGGCCCGCTCGCACGCGGGCGAATGGCTGCTCCGGATCGAGGACCTCGATACTCCTCGCATCGTGCCCGGAGCGGCGGACGATTTCCGCAGCACGCTCGAGCAGCTGGGATTCGAGTGGGACGGACCGGTCACCTTTCAGAGCGAACGTTCCTCCCTCTACGCCGCCGCACTCGCCAAGCTCGATGCCACCCGCCAGGTGTTCTTCTGCTCATGCAGCCGCCAGGAGCTTGCCGCCCTGCCACGCCCAGCGCTCGAGTCTCAGCACAGCGCAGGCAGTGAGCCTGCGGATCTGGGCGAGCCTGCCGATGAGCCCTCAGACGAGCTGTTCTATCCCGGCCTTTGCCGCAAGGGGCCGCTTCATCGTGATCGGCCCTATGCGCTGAGAGTCCGCGTTTCGAAGGGCCGCGTAACCTTCGAGGACGCCCTGCAGGGTCGCCATTCCCAGGATGTTTCAAAGGCCATCGGCGATTTCGTCATTCGGCGGCGGGACGGCCTCTATTCGTACCAGCTGGCGGTCGTGGTGGACGATGCAGACCAGGGGATTACAGAAGTGGTGCGGGGCTGCGATCTCCTTAGCAGCACACCAAGGCAAATGGTCCTGCAAAAAGCGCTCGAATTGCCCACTCCCGGCTACGCTCACGTCCCACTGCTGGTCGAACCGGGTGGCGCAAAGCTCGCAAAATCACGACGTTCGCTGCCGGTCGCCGTCGATGCCCCGGGCCGCGTGCTGTGCGACGTCTTCAAGCTGTTGCAACTCTCGCCGCCGAGCGAAATCGAGCGTGCTCCACCGCGCGAAGCATGGGCCTGGGCCCTGGCGAACTGGAAACCCGCCAAGCTGAGGGGCATCCGTCAAGTCGAGGTCGGCCCGGAAACGTCCCCGAAAAAGTAAAGTTGGGGGGCCGCCGCGAATTGGATTATCGTAGGCTCCAAGTCCCGTCGGCTCGTTACCGGGCGGTAACACAAGCAGGCGCAGGGCCAGCTCGCTGGGGGGTCAGCAGCCCATGAGCGAACCGCGCGTCATCAAGAAATACCCGAATCGCCGCCTCTACGACACCGTGGAGAGCCGTTACATCACCTTGTCGGATATCCGCAGGCTGGTGCTCGACAAGGTCGAGTTCGTCGTCATCGACAAGAAGACGCAGGACGAGATCACGCGCAGCATCCTGCTGCAGGTGATCGCCGAGCAGGAGCACCAGGGCGAACCCCTGATGAGCCAGGACTTCCTGTCACAGGTGATCCGCTCGTATGGCGGAGCCATGCAGGGCTTCGTCGGCAGCTACCTGGAACAGAGCCTCAAGCTCTTCATGACCCAGCAGCAGCAGGTGCGCGACCGGGTGAAGAGCATGGTGGGCGTAGACCCCGTCGAGACGGTAACCAACCTCGCGCAAAAGAACTTCGCGCGCTGGCGCTCGGTGCAGGACGAGATCTTCAAGGCCCTGATGAATGCGGCGGGACGCAGTGGCGGCGGCAGCGGCCGCGACCGCGCCGCTGAAGACGAGCCGGCCGATACCAGCGAGAAGCAGCCGCCCGCCTATTAGTAGAACGCTTTTCCGGAAGGGCCGGCGACAGGCCACGAACATTTGCCCGTGGCCCGCCCCGGGTGAGACTTAGTTACGCTTCAGTCGTGAAATCTGGTCATGAGCCTGCAGTACGGCGTTGCGCGTCTCCGGGCTCACGTCGCCTGACTTCTCCACCGCCTTCTTGGCACGGTCTCCCACTTTCTCCAGGGCCTCGATCACGCCCTGCACGCTTCGCTCGTCGCTGGACTGCTGCACGAGCGTGCCCGCCTGCTTTGTCTGCGTACCCAGCTCACGCACAGCGTCCTTGAGTTCCTGCGGCGCCGATGTGTCGCTGCTCAGTGCCTTCGTAGCGCGATCGATGCTCTGCACGACTTGGGGAAATTGCTGCTTGATTTCGCTGATCTGCATGGTCACGTCTCCTTGAGGTTCCGCATCGCGAGCGCGAGATGCGCCCCGACGGGAACGGCAGTCAGCTGCAAGATGGGTTCCATCTCAGCGCTGCAGGACGACGATCGCTTCAATGGGCATGAGTGCAGAGCGGGTGCCTGCACTCCGTAACGAAGCGCGTGTAAATTACTCCACGCCCGTGGAAAGATCAGCCGCGCCGCTCCGGTAGGTTCAGGCGGCGTCGACGTTGCGCATGCTCAGTCGGATGCGCCCCTGGCGGTCCACTTCCAGCACCTTCACCCGGATGACGTCGCCTTCCTTCAGCTTGTCGCTGACGCGCTCGACGCGCTCGTCGGAGATCTGCGAGATGTGCACCAGGCCGTCCTTGCCCGGCAGGATGGTGACGAATGCGCCGAAGTCCATCAGGCGCACGACCTTGCCCTCGTAGATATGACCCACTTCGACATCGGCGGTGATCAGCTCGATGCGCCGCTGTGCTTCCTTCCCGGACGCACCGTCGACCGATGCGATGCGCACCGTGCCGTCGTTCTCGATGTCGATCGTCGTGCCGGTCTCCTCGGTGATGGCGCGAATGACCGCACCGCCCTTGCCGATGACCTCGCGGATCTTCTCGGGATCGATCTTGATGGTGATGATCGAGGGCGCCCACTCCGACATCTTCTCGCGCGACTTCGAGATCACCTTGTTCATTTCGCCGAGGATGTGCAGGCGCGCGTCGCGGGCCTGCGCGAGCGCCACCTTCATGATCTCGGCGGTGATGCTCGTGATCTTGATGTCCATCTGCAGCGCGGTGACGCCGTCCTTCGTCCCGGCCACCTTGAAATCCATGTCGCCCAGGTGGTCTTCGTCACCGAGGATGTCGGTGAGCACCTGGAACTTGTCGCCTTCCTTCACGAGCCCCATGGCAACGCCGGCGACGGCACCCTTGATGGGAACGCCCGCGTCCATCAGCGCCAGGCTCGTGCCGCACACGCTCGCCATCGAGCTCGAACCGTTCGACTCGAGGATTTCCGAGACGACGCGGATGACGTACGGGAACGTGGTCATGTCCGGCATCACGGCGCTGACGCCCCGGCGTGCGAGGTTGCCGTGGCCGATCTCGCGGCGCTTCGGGCCGGTCATCATGCCGGTCTCGCCGACGGAGAAGGGCGGGAAGTTGTAGTGGAGCATGAAGGGCTCTTTGCGCTCGCCCTCCAGTGCGTCGATGATCTGGGCATCGCGGCCCGTGCCAAGCGTGGTCGTGACCAGCGCCTGTGTTTCACCGCGCGTGAACAGCGCCGACCCGTGTGTTCGCGGCAGGACGCCGGTACGAATCGAGATCGGGCGAACGGTCTTCGTGTCGCGTCCGTCGATGCGGCGGCCGCCTTCGAGAATGCGGTTGCGAACCAGCTTGCTCTCGAGCCGGAAGAAAGCATCGCCCACCTGGTCCTTCGTCCAGCGCGGCTTTTCGCCGGCGGAGGACTCGGCGACGAGCTTGTCCTTGATCTCGCCGATGCGAGTGCGACGCTGCACCTTCTCGGTGACGCCATAGGCATCCGTCAGCGCGCGCTCGACCTTGCCGACCGCTGTCTCGAGATCCTTGTCGCCCTCAGGAGCCTTCCACTCCCACTTCGCCTTGCCAACCTCGCGCACCATCTCGTTGATGACCTTGATGGCGGCCTGCATCTGCTCGTGACCAAAGGTCACGGCACCAAGCATCACGTCCTCAGGAAGGCCCGAAGCCTCCGATTCGACCATGAGCACGCCTTCGGCCGTGCCCGCCACGACGAGGTCGAGGTCCGATTCGGCCAACTGCTTGCGCGTGGGATTCAGGAGGTACTTGCCTTCTTTGTAACCGATGCGCGCGGCGCCAATCGGTCCCTGGAACGGCATGCCACTCAGGGCCAGGGCTGCAGACGCGCCCAGCAGGGCGGCAATGTCGGAATCGACGTCCGGATTCAACGAGAGAACGGTCGCGACGACCTGCACTTCGTTGTTGAAACCGTCGGGGAACAGGGGACGGATCGGTCGATCGATGAGGCGCGAGGTCAAAGTTTCCTTTTCGGTCGGGCGGCCTTCGCGCTTGAAGAAGCCACCCGGAATACGCCCCGCGGCGTATGTCTTTTCCTGGTAGTTGACCGTCAGGGGGAAGAAGTCGCGGCCCGGGATGGGATTCCTGGCACCGACGGCGGTGACCAGCACCACGGTGTCTCCCATGCTTGCGACGACCGAGGCGTCTGCCTGTCTCGCCAGCTCTCCGGTTTCAAGGGTGACGGTCTGTTCGCCAAAGGAAAAAGTCTTTTTGACTGCGCTCACGCTGCTCTGCCTCGTAGAAATGGGGGGCGCGCCAGTGGCCTGACACGACTGCCGTTGCTGATCCTTCAGAAGGTGTCCTTCGGCAACGGAGCGGCGTTAGCGCCGCAGGCCGAGACGCTCGACGAGCGCCTGGTACTTTTCGGGCGAGGTGGCCTTGAGGTAGTCGAGCAGCTTGCGACGCTGGTTCACCATCTTGAGGAGTCCGCGCCGCGACGCGTGATCGCGCTTGTGTGCGCCGAAGTGCTCGCCGAGGCCGTTGATGCGCTCCGAGAGCAGTGCGATCTGGACTTCAGGAGAACCGGTGTCCTGCGGGCCGCGACGATATTGCGCGACAATTCCGCTTTTCTGCTGACTGTTCAACGACATTGGACAATATTCCTCAACTACTTTCTGCTTGGCCCTTTTACGAAGGCGCGCATTCTACCCGTCGGACCCCGGTGTCACAAGGCGCGCCGCCAGGCGCACCGGCTGCAATTCCCCGGAGGAACTGAGGCTTGCGACGCCCAGGAACCGCCCGCCCCGGTCGTAGACACGCATTCGTCCCACTGGTGCGGACGCGTTCCACAAGACAGCCTGCCCGTTCATCAGCCGCGACGCGTCGGCCGCACTCAGCTGCACCTGCGGCAGATCGCGCAAGGCCGTGTCAGGCGGCAGCAGGAAGTCGGCGCGATGCTCGGCATCCGCGGCCTCCAGCTCTTCCAGTTCGCGCATCGGCAGAGCCTCGAAGGGCTCCGCCCATAGCCGACGCAGCGTGGCTACGTGTCCTACCGTGCCAAGCGCGGCAGCAATGTCTTCGGCCAGGGCCCGAATGTAGGTGCCCTTCGAACACGTAACTCGCAACGACAGACGCGAACCCGACAGTGACTCGAGCTCGATGTCCTCGAGCCTGATCTCGCGCGGCGCTCGCTCCACTTCGATCCCGCGTCGCGCGAGTCGATAGAGCGGCTTTCCCTGGTGCTTGAGTGCCGAGTACATCGGCGGCGTCTGCAGGCGACTCCCGGCGAAAGACGCGAGGACGGTCTTCACGTGCGCGCTCTCCAGCGGTGGCACGGAACGCACCTCGACCACGTCGCTTTCGGTGTCGCCTGAAGGAGTGCGCTCGCCCAGGACGATGACGAACTGATAGCGCTTGCGGCCATCGAGAAGGACGCCTGCTACCTTGGTCGCTTCCCCGAGGCAGACGGGCAGCATGCCGCTGGCAAGGGGATCGAGGCTGCCGGTGTGCCCGGCCTTTGTCGCACCGAAGGCGCGCTTGACGCGCTGGAGAGCCGCGTTCGAGCTGAGGCCCGCGGGCTTGTCCAGGAGGACGATTCCGTCGATCGCGCTCGTCCCGCGCATGGCGCCGCGCGTGCTCACTCGTTCGTGCGACTGTCCCGCTTGGACGGTTCCGGGTCGCCCTCGTGGCGCCGTTCATCCTGCTTGACGGCGTCGTCGATCAGCTCGCTGAGGCGCATTCCTTCGGCGAGTTGCTCATCGGGCTGGAAGTGGAGCTCGGGCGCAACGCGCAGCTTCAGGTGGCGACCCACCTTGCCGCGCAGAAAGCGAGCCGCACCGTTGAGGCCAGCCTGTATTTCATCGGCGTCGCGGTTGCGTTCGAACGGCAGGTAGAAAACGCGCGCATGCCCGAGATCGGGCGAGACCTGCACCGCGGTGATGGTGACGCTGCCGACGCGCGGATCCTTCACTTCACGCCGCAGCAGCTCGCTGACGGTGCGCTGGATCTCGCTTTCGATGCGACGGGTGCGATTGGGATCGCGGGGCATCCGTCCTCTCTTACTGCAGCGTGCGCGTTACTTCGACGCGGGCATAGCACTCGATCTGGTCGCCGACGCGCACGTCGTTGTAGTTCTTGACCGCGATACCGCACTCGGTTCCCGCACGCACTTCGCCCACGTCGTCCTTGAAGCGGCGCAGCGACTCGAGCGCGCCCTCGAAGATCACGACGTTGTCGCGCAGCACGCGAATCGGGTTGTTCCGGCGCACGAAGCCATCGATCACCATGCAGCCCGCGACCGTGCCCATCTTGCTGGAGCGGAACACTTCGCGAACCTCGGCGAGCCCGACGATCTGCTCCTTGATCTCCGGCGCGAGCATGCCCGTCATGAGCTGCTTCACGTCGTCCAGCGCTTCGTAAATGATGCTGTAGTAACGCACGTCGATGCCTGTTTCCTTGATGGCATCGCGAGCGGCTGCGTCGGCTCGGACGTTGAAGCCGATGATGCGTGCCTTGGACGCCGCTGCGAGCGTCGCGTCCGACTCGGTGATGCCGCCGACACCACTGGCGATGACCTTGAGCGAAACCTCCGGCGTGGAGAGATTCGTGAGTGCATCGCGCAGCGCTTCCGCGCTGCCCTGCACGTCCGTCTTCACCAGCACCGCAATGACACCCGCCTTGTTCTCGTCCATCTGCGAGAAGACGTCTTCGAGCTTGGTCGGGCCCTGCTTCGCGAGCTTGGTGTCGCGGAACTTGCCCTGGCGATAGAGCGCGACCTCGCGCGCCTTGCGCTCGCTCTCGACGGCCAGCACGTCATCGCCGGCGTTCGGGGTACCGGAGAGACCCAGCACGACGACCGGCATGGACGGGCCTGCGGATTCGATTGCATTGCCCGCTTCGTCGAACATGGCACGCACGCGGCCAAATTCCTGGCCCGCGAGAATGGGATCCTGCAGTTTCAGCGTGCCGCGCTTTACGAGCACGGTAGCAACGGCACCGCGACCCTTCTCCAGCGTGGACTCGAGCACCACGCCGCCCGCGAGGCCGGTGATGGGAGCCTTGAGTTCCAGCACGTCGGCCTGGAGAACGAGCGTTTCGAGCAGCTGGTCGATGCCCTGCCCCGTCTTCGCGGAGACATAGGCGAACAACGTGTCACCGCCCCATTCCTCGGGGAGGACCTCGTGCTTGGCCAGCTCCTGCTTCACGCGATCCGGATCCGCGTCGCCCTTGTCGACCTTGTTGATCGCCACGACGATGGGCACGTCCGCAGCCTTGGCATGCTGGATGGCCTCGATGGTCTGCGGCATGACGCCGTCGTCGGCCGCGACCACCAGCACGACGATGTCGGTCGCGTGCGCACCGCGCGCGCGCATCGCGGTGAACGCGGCGTGGCCGGGCGTATCGAGGAACGTGACGACGCCCTTCGGCGTTTCGACGTGGTAGGCGCCGATGTGCTGCGTGATGCCGCCGGCTTCACCCGCCGCCACCTTGGTGCGGCGGATGTAGTCGAGCAACGACGTCTTGCCGTGGTCGACGTGACCCATGACGGTGATGACCGGGGGCCGCGGCGCCAGCTCGACGCCGGCTTCTTGCGCGCCCTGGAGATCCGCTTCGATCGCGTTCTCCTTCACCAGTTTTGCCGTGTGGCCCAGCTCCTCGACGACGAGGACCGCGGTGTCCTGGTCGATGGGCTGGTTGATAGTTGCCATCACGCCCATGTTCATCATGATCTTGATGACTTCGTTGGCCTTCACGGCCATGCGCTGCGCCAGCTCGGCGACGGTAATCGTTTCGCCGAGCGCCACCTCGCGCTTCATCGGCGCGGTAGGCATCTCGAAGGCATGGCGCGCTTCGGGGCTCGGCGCGGACGCGCGCCCGCGAAACTTCTTCTTTTTCTTGAATCGCGCGCTCACGTCGCCGACGACGTGCAGCTCGGTGCGCCCGTAGCGCGTGTGCTTGCTGTCCGCCGTTTCTTCTTCGCGGGGACTCTTCACGGGGCGCGCCGGTTCCTGCTGCTTGCGAACCTTCTCGGCTTCCTCGTGCTGCTTCGTTTCGACCTGTCGCCGCGCGTCTTCTTCGGCGGCGGCGGCGGCCGCCGCTCCACGACGAGCCTCGTCTTCCAGGCGCTTGCGGTTCTCGCCCTCGACACGCTCGCGCGCGAGGCGCTCCTGTTCGAGGCGCTCCGCTTCGCGTTTCGCGTTCTCTTCCGCTTGCTTCTTGCGGTCGATCTCTTCCTGCTGCTGGCGCGCCTGCTCGGCGAGCACGTCGCGCTTGATGTAGGTGCGCTTCTGCCGCACCTCGACGCTGACCGTGCGGGCACGGCCCTGCACGCTGGCGAGCTTCAGCTCACTCTGCGACTTGCGCTTCAGAGTGATCTTGCGCGGCGCTGCAGTCGTGCTTTCCGCGTTGCCGTGGCTGCGACGCAGGTGCGTCAGCAACTCCATCTTCGCCTCGTCGCTGATGGTGTCGTCGGCGCCGGACACGGTGATGCCGGCCTGGTCGAGCTGCAGGAGCAGCCGTTCGACCGGTACCTTCAGCACTTCGGCAAATTGGGAAACGGTGACATCCGCCATGTGCGGTCTCCTCAGGCCTGGCTGCCCGCCTCGAACCAATGGGCACGGGCCGCCATAATGAGCTTCGCCGCCCGATCGGCATCGACTCCGCCCTTCTCCGTCAATTCATCCACGGACTGCTCCGCCAGCTCCTCGCGCGTGCGCACGCCGCCGCGCGCCAGGCTGAGCGCCAGCGCCGGGTCCATGCCATCGAGACTGAGCAGGTCGTCCGCAGGCAGCGCCGACTCGACCGTCTCCTCGCTCGCGATCGCCTGCGTCAGCAGCACGTCGCGCGCGCGGTTGCGCAGTTCCTTGACGATGTCCTCGTCGAACTCGTCGATCGCGGTCAGCTCGCTCGCCGGCACGTAGGCAACTTCCTCGATCGTCGAGAAGCCTTCCTGCACCAGGATGGTGGCGACGTCTTCACCGACGTCGAGCTGGGCCATGAAGAGCTCCTTCAGTCCCCGCGCTTCGGTCTCGCTCTTCGCTTCGGCGGCCGTCTCGGTCATCACGTTGAGGTCCCAACCGGTGAGCTGGCTCGCGAGCCGGATGTTCTGCCCGCCGCGGCCGATCGCCTGCGACAGCTTGTCCTCGGAAACCGCGATATCCATGCTGTGGGAGTCTTCGTCGACCACGATGGCGCTGACTTCCGCGGGCGACATCGCGTTGATCACGAACTGCGCCGGATTGTCGTTCCAGGGAATGATGTCCACGCGCTCGCCGGCGATCTCGTTGGAAACCGCCTGCACGCGCGAGCCGCGCATGCCGACGCACGCGCCCACCGGGTCGATGCGCGGGTCGTTGGTCTTGACCGCAATCTTGGCGCGCACACCCGGGTCGCGGGCCGCGCCGAGGATCTGGATGAGGCCCTGGCCGACTTCCGGCACCTCGAGCTTGAACAGCTCGATCAGGAAGTCGGGCGCGGTGCGCGTCAGGAACAGCTGCGGGCCGCGCGGCTCGGAGCGCACGTCGCGCAGGAACGCCTTGATGCGGTCCTGCGAACGGACGGGCTCTCGCGGAATCAGCTCTTCGCGCGCGATGAAGCCCTCGGCATTGCTGCCGAGATCGACGAACACGCCGTTGCGGTCGACGCGCTTGACGATGCCGCTGACGAGCGTGCCCGTGCGGTCCTTGTATTCGTCCACGACCTGGGCACGCTCGGCCTCGCGCACTTTCTGCACGATCACCTGCTTGGCCGTCTGCGCGGCGATGCGGCCGAAGGCGACCGATTCCATCGGCATCTCGACATAGCCGCCGGGCTCGGCCTGCGCGTTGATGTCCGCAGCGTCTTCCATGCGCAGCTCGCGCTCGGGGAATTCCAGCTCAGTGGAGTCGTCGGTGAAGACCTTCCACCGGCGGAAGGTCTGGTAGTCGCCCGTCTTGCGGTTGATCGAGACCCGGGCGTCCATGTCCTCGCCATGTTTCTTGCGCGTAGCCGAGGCCAGCGCTGCTTCGAGCGCCTCGAAAATGATTTCCTTGTCGACGCCTTTCTCGTTGGATACGGCGTCCACAACCATCAGGATCTCTTTGTTCATGCCTCTCGACCTCCAGCTCCCGGCGCAGGAACGACACGCGCCTTCTGGATCTGACTGAGATCCAGCCGCACCGGGCTACCCTCTACTTCCATCTCGATCGTGCCGGGTCCCGCTTCGACCAGCCGACCCGTGAAGCGGCGCCGTCCGGCCAGCGGCTCGGACAGCTGCACCTTGATGCGGCTCCCTACGAACCGCTCGAAATGCGCCTGCGTCCGCAGGATGCGATCCAGCCCCGGCGAGGAGACTTCGAGCGTGTAAGCGCCCGAGATCGGATCCTCGGCGTCCAGCAACTCGCTCGCCGCATGGCTCACGCGCTCGCAGTCATCGAGCGTGATGCCCGCAGCGCTATCGATATAAACGCGGACGATACCGCCCGAACCGGCGGGCGCAGACTCGACGTCGACGAGCTCGTACCCGAGCGCCGTGACTGTCGGCTCCAGCAGCTGGATGAGCTGCTCGCGCATGGTTCTCCAACCCGCCCCAATCTTTCGCAGAAACAAAAATGGGCCCGAGGGCCCACTGTTCTGTTTCTCTCTTTTCCGGATTTCCGGCCAGGAAATCCTCGTCACCGGACAAAAAGCCCCGGTTAAAAATAAAAAGCCCCTTAGGGGGCTTTCCGGGCTTCCTGTCAAGTCTCTGTTTTCACAGAGCACGACTGCCCTAAGCCAGTCGCGGCCGCGAAGTATACAACAGTTAGCGGCGGGTGACGCGGGTGATCGTGTCCACCAGCTCCCGGGGGTCGATCGGCTTGGCGACGTGCTCGTCGTAGCCGCTTTGCAGTGCGCGGTCGCGGTCTTCGCGTCGCGCGAACGCGGTGAGGGCGATCGCGGGGATTCTCCCCGCTGGCTCCGAGGACCGCCGGCGCAGGCGACTGATAAAGCCGTAACCGTCGATACCGGCCATGCCGATGTCGGAGACGACCACGGTCGGGTCCCAGCTGTTGAGGATCTCGAACGCCTCGACTGCGCTGGCCGCCTTCCGGCACTCCGCTCCACACTGCCGCAGCAGCGCCCATATCATTTCGCGCGCATCGGGATCGTCATCGAGAACGAGCACGCTCACTCCCTCGAGCGCTCTGTCCTTGAGCGGGCCGCGAGACGCAGCGGCCCCGGCCTTGCGCTCCTCGAGCGAGTCGGTGGCGAGCGGCAGGTTCACGACGAACGTGGCACCTTTACCACGCCCGTCACTATGAGCGACGACGCTGCCTCCGTGCATCTCGACGACGTGACGCACGATCGCCAGGCCGAGTCCCATACCGCTGTGCGTCCGCGTCGTCGAACCATCGGCCTGGCGAAATCGCTCGAACACGTGAGGCAGGAATTCCGGCGCGATGCCCTCGCCCGTGTCCTTTACTGTCACGGCGACATCCGCCGCCCCTAGCTGGACGCTCACGAACACTTCGCCGCCGCCGGGTGTGAACTTGACTGCGTTGACGAGCAGGTTCCAGAACACCTGCTGAAGACGACGACGGTCTCCGGACACCGCGAGCGCGTCTTCCACCGCCTCCTGCCGGATCGTCACGCCCTTGCCCTGCGCGGCGAGGGAAACGCTCTCGATGGACGACTCGATGAGCTTGCCGAGACTTACGCGCTCCAGCTCGAGATGCAGCTTGCCGGCGACGATGCGCGAGACGTCGAGCAGGTCCTCGATGAGCTGGTTCTGCGATCGGGTGGCGCGCTCGATGGCTTCGAAGGCGTTCGTGGATTCCTCCTTGCCGAGCTTGCCGCTGCGGAGCAGATGCAGCCATCCCGTGATGGTGGACATGGGCGTGCGCAGCTCATGCGACAGGTTGGCGAGGAACTCATCGCGGATCTGCGTGGCGCGCTCCGCTTCGCGGCGCGCTTCCTGTTCGCGTGCGAGCAGCCTTTCGCGCTCGGCCTCCACTCGCCTGCGATCGCTGATATCCAGCGCAAACCCCATCCAGCGATCGCCTGAAAGGCGCGCGCCGCCGACGAGCGCGCGCATGCGCGAACCGTCGCGGCAGACGAACTCCTTCTCGTACGTGGCGCAGCTGCCGTTGCCGCGGATATCGTTCATCGCCACCGCGTCCTCGCCATCGAACTCACGCGGCGTAATGGCACCGAGGTCGAGCGTCCCTGTGTTGAACGAGGTGCGCGGCACGCCGATCATCCTCAGGAATACATCGTTCGCTTCCAGCAGGCGCGTGTTCGCGGCGACGAAGATGCCGATGATGTTCGACCCGAACAATCGCCGCCAGCGAGTCTCGGCCTCATTCAGCGTACGCTCCACGCTGCGCAGGCGCAGCAGCGTCCGTACGACTGTGATCAGCTCCTGCGGCTCGACGGGTTCGGTGAGATAGACCTCCGCGCCGCCTTCCAGCCCCAGCAGCTGGTCCTGCTCCGTGACAAACGTCGCCGAGATCTGGATGACCGGGATGCCCATCGTCTGCGGATCGGCCTTGAACTGGCGGCACACGTCGATGCCGCTCATGTCCGGCAGTCGCACGTCGAGAAGAACGATGTGCGGGTTCCCGGTGCCGATGAGTTCCAGCGCCTGCTGGCCCGTTCCCGCCTCGGTCACGTCGAAGCCCGCCTGGCGCAGCACGCGCGAGCGCGCGTAGCGCGTGGCCGGGTTGTCGTCGACGTTGAGTACGGTGGTCACGTTCAGAGTCCGTGGCGGGCAAGAAGCTCGCGCGCCATTTCCGCGGTGAAGTCGCTTTTCTGGACGACGGCCTGCGCCTGCTGCTCCAGCTGGCGGCGCTCTTCAGTCGTAAGGGCCGAGGCCGTCAATATCGCGACTGGCACGCCGCTGGTGTCCGACCGGACGCGCAGCATACGCAGAATTTCCTCACCGCGCATATCGGGCAATTGCAGGTCGAGGAAGATGAGCGCCGGGTGTGCGCTGCCGGCGACGAGCAGGCCGCTGCGGCCATCCACCGCCTCGAGGACTTCCAGCTGGCGACCGCTAAGGAGCCGCTGGACGAGGTACCGCGCCGCTGGGTCGTCATCGATGACCAGCACGCTGCGGCGCACGCGTGTGTCGATGCGGGCCAGGAAAGTCGCGCGGTCGACGGGCTTGAGCAGGTAGTCGTCGGCCCCCAGGGCGCGTGCCTTGCGCTCGTCTTCCACGTTGGAAACGACGATGACTGGGATGTCCCGCGTTTCGGGATCGGACTTGAGCTCGCTCAGCCAGGACCAGGCGTCCTCGCCTTTCAACAGGATGTCGAGCACGATCAGGCGCGGTCGCGTCTGCTGCATTGTGCGGCGCGCCTCCGCGAGCGAGCGAGCGCGCATGTGCTCGTACGGAGTTCCCGCGAAGTAGCGCTCGTAGATGAGCTGCGAACCGGCCTCGTCCTCGACAACCAGCACGGGTATTCCCTGTCGCTCCGCGGGTGCCAGCGGTACCTCGTCCTCGAGCAGGGACTGCAACCGTCTCGGGATCGTGACGCTGAAGGTCGAACCGAGTCCGACTGCACTTTCGAGCCCGATCGAACCGCCGAGCAGCTCTGCGAGCTTGCGGCACAGTGGCAGCCCCAGGCCCGTGCCCTTGGTTTTCGCCTGTAGCGGATTTCGCACCTGCGTGAACTCGTCGAAGATGAATTCCCGGTCCTCCGGCGCGATGCCGATGCCGGTGTCCGCGACGGAAAACGTGGCCGACGCTGCGTCGGCCGTCACGCTCACGCGCACTTCCCCGCGCTGCGTGAACTTGAGGGCATTGGAAATGAAGTTGCGCAGGACCTGCGAAATCTTGCCCTCGTCGGTATGCAGGACGAGGTCGGCCGGCGGCTCGTCGAACACGAGCGCCACCTGCTCGCCCACCAGCAGCGGGCGCAGCATGCCGCGCAGCGCGCTGAAAAAATCGGCGACGGAGAAATCGACCGGGCGCACGTCGATCTTGCCGGCCTCGATCTTGGCGAGATCGAGCAGGTCGTCGACCAGCTCCGTGAGGTTTTCCGCGCCGCTCACGATGAAACGCACCTGGCGTTCCTGTTCCTCGGTCAGCGGGCCGTCGGTGCGATCGAGCAGCAGGCGGCTGAGCGCGCGGATGGAATTCAGGGGCGTGCGGAACTCGTGGCTCATGTTGGACAGGAAGCGCGACTTCATCTCGTCCGCGCGGCGCAGGTGCCCGGCTTTCTCATCGAGCTCCGCGTACAGCGCGACGACACCGCGATTGGTGTCCTCGAGCTCGCGATTCAGCCGCAGCAGGTCTTCCTGCCGCTCGCGCAGCTCCGTGAGCGTGCGCAGCACTTCCTGGTTCTGTTGCTGCAATTCCTGCAGCGGACCCGCCGGCGGATGACTGGCGAGCTCGTTCGATAGCTTTGCCAGGTCGCGCACGTCCACCGCCGCGCGACCGCGCGGCAGGAGTTTCCTGAGCACGACTTCCGTGCCGGTATCCGGCGCCGAACGAATTTCGAACTGGTCCATGAGCCGTCGCGCGCCGATGATGCCGAGCCCCATGCCCGTTTCCGATCGGTACTCGCCACTCAGGATCACGTCCAGGTCCGCGATGCCCTTCCCTTCGTCACTGATGCGTACGATCAGCAGCTGGGGCGCCGTGGTGCCTTCGAGGACGAACTCCACTTTGCCGCCACTGCCATAGCGGTAAGCATTGCGCGCGATTTCCGAAACTGCTGTCGCGATGCGCGCCTGGTCCTGCTGCTCGAAGCCGAGCAGTGCAGAGACCTGGCGGGCGCGCTGGCGCGCGAGCACCACGTCATGCTCGGATCTGATCGCGACTGTCAGCATCGCCTGCGTCATGTCTCTACAGGCCGCCCGAGTCGTTGCGCACGGCCAGCACCGTCACGTCGTCGCACCCGCGATTGCAGTCGCGCCACAGCACGGCGGCAACGATCGCCGGATGGTGCTCCAGCAGGCCCGGGTGGTTCGCCAGGTCCCAGCGGGTGCCGAGGCCGTCAGAGTGCGCCAACAGCAGTGCGCCCGGTGAGTAAGCGACGGTCATTTCCCTGACGGTACCCATGTTGTGGCCGACGATGCCGTTGCGTGATACGAGATGACGATTCGACTCGCCGCGCGCGCCGATCGTCGCGGCAATGTTGCCGACCCCGGCGAAAGTAGCCACCGAGCGTGCCGGCTGCAGCAGGGTGAGACCGATCGCCGCGCCCCTCGTGCTGCCGATACCGCGATGGATGTGGTCCAGGAGCACCCCGGGCGCGAGTTCGCCGGCCCTGGCGAGCACATCGACTGCCATCCGTGCAGCCTTGGCGGCATCTGGTCCATGGCCGAGGCCGTCAACGACCATGACGAGGACGGATTCGCCATCGCGGCGGATCGCCCAAGTGTCGCCGCAGACCGCTTCACCCGGCATGGCCAGGCATACTGCTCCCCATTCCAGGTTGTCCCGGGGCGGTGCAGTGCCGCTTGCCCAGAATTCGAGCCGCAGGACCGTACCTTTCTGTGGCTGCGAATAGACATCCCATGCAGTCGCAAGTCGCGCGAAAGAGCTCATGCCCGCGCCGAGGCTCCCGGCCGTCGAGTAGCCTCCTGCCAGGGTCGCCTCGACGCTCGTAATCCCGGGACCCCGATCGATCGCCAGGATTTCCAGGCCTGCGGCGCTTCCGCGTTCCAGGGCGCGCAGCAGGATTTGCCCGCGATCCGCATGCTTCAGGATATTCGTCGCGGCTTCCGTCAGGGCCAGTGCCGCGCTGGCCTGCGCGTGTTCCCCGAAACACAGCGTTTCCATCATGCGCGTGGCCTGGCGGCGCGCTTCCGCGACCTGGCTGGAATCCTCGAGCGCAATGAGGGTCTGCGGTGTCGCCAACGCGCCGACAGGAAGGGCAACCTCTGCATCACCCATGGGCTTCCCCGCGTCAGCGCCAACGCGCGATCGTGACGCGCGTGCCGGCGCCGAGCCTCGATGCAATCTCGAATTCATTCGAAAGACGTTTCGCGCCGCCGAGACCCAGGCCGAGACCGTTACCGGTCGTGAATCCATCGCGCAGCGCCTGCTCGATGTTGGCGATGCCCGGTCCCTCGTCTGAAAAGACGAGTCGCAATCCCTTGCGCGTTGCGGTGACCAGCAGTTCGAATTCAACCTGTCCTCCACCCCCGTGCTCGAGCGTGTTGCGTGCCAGCTCGCTCGCCGCGGTGACGATCTTCGTCTGGTCGATCAGGCTGAAGCCCTGCAGGACCGCGCGTTCCCGCACCAGCTGGCGCACGCGCACCACGTCATCCACGATGCGGATCGGCAGCACGGCCATCTCGGCACTCGCCATCTATGCCCGCCGATCTTTCTGGACGCGCTCCTGGAGCAGGGCGATCCCCTTGTCGACATCCAGCGCCGTGCGCACGCCCTGCAGGGACATCCCCAGCTCGACGAGCGTGATCGCCACTGCCGGCTGCATGCCGACCACCACAGTCTCGGCGTCGAGCACGCGCGACATCGCGGCAATGTTCGCCAGCATGCGGCCGATGAAGGAATCGACCACGTCGAGCGAGGAGATGTCGAGCAGCACGCCGCGCGCGCGCTCACGAACGATGCGCGAAGTGAGATCGTCCTGGAGCTGCAGCGCGAGCCGATCGTGCATGTCCACCTGGATCGTCACCAGGAGGAACGTGCCCATCTTGAGGATGGGGATGCGCTCCATGGTCAGGTCCTATGGCCGTTGCGGTCGATGTTCGCGCCAGTGCGCTCGAGCGCGATGATGAACGCATCGGCCAGGGTGGCGCGCGTCACCACGTCCGAGAGATTCACACCCAGGTGCACGATGGTCTGGGCGATCTGCGGCCGGATGCCGCTGATGATGCAGTCCGCACCCATCAGGCGTGCGGCAGCCACTGTTTTCATCAGGTGCTGCGCCACGAGTGTGTCCACCGTAGGCACGCCGGTGATGTCGATGATCGCGATCGAGGAACCGCTGCTGACGATACCCCGCAGCAGGCTCTCCATCACCACCTGGGTCCTGGCACTGTCGAGCGTTCCAATGAGCGGCAGCGCGAGAATTCCCTTCCACAACTGCACCACCGGTGTCGAGAGCTCCAGCATTTCCTCCTGCTGACGCTTGATGATCGAGTCGCGGCTCTCCGTGTACACCTCCGCGGTGTACAGGCCGAGCTTGTCCAGCAGCATCGTCGTGGTCCAGTACTCGTCGGCGAGCTGCCTCGGATTCTTTTCGAGGTCCCTGCGCAGGCGCGCGAACAGCGGTTGCTTGAGCGAGAAGACGAAGGTCGCCGTCTCCGAGGCACTGAAACCCTGCAGCGCGCGCGACCGGCTGATCGAGCTGAGCAACTCGCGAACCTGCGCCCAGTCGGACATCATGACGTCATCGCTCTGCTTCTGGGCCGCGTCGCGCAGCAGGCGGATGAACTCGCGCGACTGGTCGCGCAACTCGCCTTCCTTCATTTTCCCACGTGCGCTGCCGGCGCTCGCAAGCTGGTAGTCCAGCCACTCTGTGAGGATCTCGTCGGAATACTTGTCGAGCAGAGCGGGCAGGATGGTATTCGAGGGCATGACGGGTCACCTGGCTGTGCAACGCGGCCGCTGGAGGAAACGGAAGAGAAAGTCGCCTGTCCCCTATCCCTGTCGGCTGGATCGTCACAACCGGTGTGGCGGTTTTGGAAGCAACTCCGGGGTGGTGAGAGTAAGTGGCGCCCGGCTTCATGTCACCGTGCAGAAGCGCTGTCGCGCGCTAGTCCTACAGCCTCCTCAGTGTTTGACCTACAAGTCAGGCCCTTGAAACAAAGGGGTTGCCGCGGATGTAGAAGCGAAGGAGGCGTCGCGCCCAATGCCCCGCGTAGTCGACGCCGATGCGCGGGCGCCGCGCAATCCGCAGTGGCGGGTGGCCCGGGCCAGCCGCGACGTAGAAATCATCGCTGAGCAGGTCGTGCCCGTTGAGTCTCCGGTCGATCTGCATCGCGCGGCAAAGCAGGCCGGGACCGGACGTCTTGTCCTCGATGCCCTTGATGGGCTCGACCGCTCGTATCAGGACCGCAGCGGCCTGCCCTTCCGGCTCCGTCACCACGTTCAGGCAGCAGTGCATTCCATAGATGAGATACACGTACGCGTGGCCGGGCGGACCGAACATGATTTTCGTCCGCTCGGTGCGGCCGCGGGCCGAGTGGGCAGCGAGATCGTGTGGACCGAGATACGCCTCCACTTCGACGATACGACCGATGCGCTCGACGCCACCGGACACGCGCACGAGATAGTTGCCGAGCAGCTCGCGCGCCACCAGTTGCGTGTCGCGGTCGTAGAACTCACGGTCGAGGCGCTTGAGGAGGGGAACTGCGGAATCCGGGACCGGTTCCGCCGCGGGCTTCGATCGGGGCCTCATTGGACTAGAATGCCACGGTTTCATTCGGCCAAGACGCGCCCCTGCGGCGCGGGGAGCGAAGCGGCGCGTGAACCGCGAAGCCGGGTTTCGCCTGGGCAGCTGGGACGTTCGACCGAACCATGGCACGTTGCAGGGCCCGGGCGGCACGATCCGCCTCGAGCCGAAGGTCATGGATGTCCTCGTGTGCCTCGCGGAGCGGCCCGGCGATGTCGTCACGCGCGAGCAGTTCATCCAGCGGGTCTGGGGCGGACGCGTGGTGAGCGACGAAGTGCTCTCGCGCTGCATCTCGCTGCTGCGAACCCATCTCGGCGACGATACGCGCTCGCCGCAGTACATCCAGACGGTGCCGAAGATCGGCTATCGCATCATCGCACCGGTTCTACCGCGCGCCGAGCCGGCGGGCGGCATCGAGTCCGCAGCGCTGCATCCTCCACCGACGCCGGCCGCGCAGGAAATCGCAGTTTCGCGGCGCTACCCGCGGTGGCTCATCCCCGCAGTGGCTGCGCTAGTCATCGTCGCCATCGCGGTCGCGCTGATTGCCCAACGCACCCGGCCACTCTCGCCCGGCCAGATTGCGATCGCCGTCCTGCCCTTCGCCAACGTCAGCGGCGATCCGGCCAACGAGTATTTCAGCGACGGGCTCACCGAGGAGCTCATCGACCGGCTCGCGCGCGCTCCCGGCCTGCAGGTCGTGGCCCGCAGCTCGGCTTTCTCACTCAAGCACGGCACGCAGGACGTGCGCGCGATCGCGCAGCGGCTCGGCGTCACGTACGTGATCGAAGGCAGCGTGCGCAAGGACGGCGAACACGTGCGGATCACCGCGCAGCTCATCGACGCGGAGCGGGGCTTCCAGGTCTGGTCGGAACGATTCGACAGCCCGCTGCACGATCTCTTCACGGTCCAGGACGAAATTGCCGGCGCGATCGTCGGGCACTTGTTGCCACGCCTGTCGGCGCACGACGCCGCCGGAATCCAGGTGGCGGCGCCGACGAAAGTGATGCCCGCCTACGAGCTGCTGCTGCGTGGCTCTTATCACCTGAAGCAGCGCGACGAAGTGCCCATCCGCCGCGCCATGGTGCTGTTCGAGCAGGCGATCGAGCTGGATCCCCTGTTCGCACAGGCTTATGTCGAGCTCGCGCGTGCCTATGCACTCCTGCCGTACTACTCGTACGAGGATCTCGACGAGATGTTCGACCAGGCCCTCGCGACCATCGAACGCGGCGCGGCGCGCACGCCCGCGGCCCGCGACGGTGCGCAGGACGTGCTGGCCTTCATTCATTTCGGCCGCTGGCAATGGATCGAGGCGGAAGAAGGAATGCGCAGGGCCTTGCGCGTGCAACCCCAGGATTCCGAGTTGCGGCAGTGGTATTCGCAGTTGCTGGCGAGCGCCGGCAACGCGGCGCAGTCGCTCGAGCATGCCAAGCTGGCACGCCAGCTCGACGTACTCTCTCCGGTCGTCAACGATCGCCTGGCGGTGGCCTACCTATGGATGAACGATGACGCGCGTGCGCACGCACAGTTCGCCCTCGCGAGCGAGCTGGGCATGCGCCCCGCGGCGAATCCCGAGGCGCACGTGATCCTTCTGCTGCGAGAAGGGGACCATACGCAGGCGCGCGAGATTCTCGTGGGCCTGCAGAAACTGTTCGGACGGTCCGAGGCATGGATCGATCCATTCCTCGCCGCGCTGCGCGATCCTGCCGCGCGTGCTGCAGCCGTGGCGGCTGTCGGGCGCGCTGCGGATCGGCGCGCGATCTCGCCACAGCACCTGTTCGGTGCCTGGGTCTACCTGGGCGAGGCGGACCGCGCGATGGACGTCGCCTTGCAGATGGTCGGCGAGCCTGCGGAGTTCAACGTCGAGTTCCTGTTCGCACGTGAAACCGCGCTGGTGCGGCGGCACGCGCGCTTCGGCGAGTTGGTGCGGGCGATCGGGCTGGATGCGTACTGGGACCGTTACGGCTGGCCGGCAACGTGCACGCGCAAGGGGACAGCCATTGAGTGCACCTGAGCAAAGGTCATGGGTGCGAACTCGCCACTGCTCGGCTGCGCTGCTCCTGGCTGCAGCGGCATTCGCGAACGCCGCAGCACCGGAACAACCGACGCCCTCCCACGTCATCGCGTCGACCGCCGAAGCAGTAGCCATGGCCGTGGCGGCGAAGCACGTTGAATACGAAGCAGATCCTTCGCGCCTGCGCGCCGTCGCCGATGAGTTGCTGCGTCCCCGCTTCGATCTCGAGGCCAGCTCGCGCCTCATCCTCAAGGACCACTGGAAGTCTGCCAGCCCCGAGGAGCGACGCCGCTTCGTCGCCGCGTTCCATGGATTCCTGCTCGACTCTTACGCGGATGCCCTGCTCCATTTCCGCAAGGACACTGTCACGATCCTGCCGGGCGAAGCGCTCGCAGGCGACTCCACCGCGCGGGTGCGCACGTCGATGAAACTGCGCGACGGCAGCCTCTACCAGGTGGACTACGCGATGCGGCGCGGTGCGGACGGCTGGAAGATCGTGGATGTCATTGCCGAAGGCGTTTCCTACGTGCGCACGTATCGCACCGATTTCGGCGCGGAGATCCGCGCCAACGGGCTCGACAGCCTCATCCAGCGACTCGAAGGAAAAGGCGTGCCGGGGAAGGAACCGCGTTCTCCCTGACGGTCACGGATCCGTCGGTAGCCGCCCGACGCCGCCCCACGGATTGGCGCCCCAGCAGAACACATCGTGTCCCGTGCTCAACGCACAGGTGTGAGTGCCCGCGGCTACGACATCAGTGAATCGCGCCTGCGTGTCGACGCGGACGGGCACGATGCTCTCGGTGGTAGTGCCGTTACCCAGCTTTCCGCCCCAGTTCTCGCCCCAGCAGTACAACTCAGCGCCGGCCGTTCGCCCACACGTATGCGCGAATCCGGCCGAGAGCGAAACGAAAGTCCGTGCACCTTCGACTGCGATCGGACGAGCCATGTAGGAGTCGGCGCCGCGATTGCCGGTGAGGTGCGCGACTCCCCAGCAGAACGCCGCGCCTGCGGGGGTGAGCGCGCAAGTGTGCTCGCCGCCCGCGGCGATCTCGCGAAACTTTCTGCCGTCGACCACGCTCACCGGCGTCGTCGCCAGCGAGAAGCCGCCATTACCACCGGCGGATCCGACTCCCAGTTGTCCGAACCAGTTGATGCCCCAGCAGTACGCATCCTGTGCGGTGCTCACGCCGCATGCGTGCCGTTGCCCAACACTGATGGAAATGAATGGCGCCGGCGCATCGACCTGGGCGGGAACCGGCGATCCCGTACGCGTACCGTTACCGAGAAGTCCATCCGTATCCGGCCCCCAACACCAGGCACTCCCGTCTGCAGTGAGTCCGCAGGTGACAAAAGCACTGATGGAACCAGTGAGGCGAGTGAATCGATGTCCGCCGGCAACCATGACCGGCTGCGAGCTGTTGGCGCGTTGTCCGTCACCGAGCTGGCCGCCGAGCCCGAAGCCCCAGCACCACGCCTGGCCCGCCGGGTCGAGTCCACACGTATGGCGAATCGATCCCGCAAGAGTGACGAGACGGATGCTTCCATTCACGCGTACCGGCGTGCCACTGCAATCGAGATTGCTACCGGCGCACCTCTGCATGGCTTCCGACGAACCCAGCTGGCCCCACTCATTGGATCCCCAGCACCAGGTGCTGCCATCGTCCTCGATGCCGCAACTGTGGTGGTAACCGGCGCCGACTGCGGAAAACTTGTGCACGGTACTGACGAGCACCGGTCGCGGGAATGGTGTCTGCTCCGGGACGGGCCCCACAGTGTCCCCATCGCCGTAATCCGTCTCGTCGTAGCACCCGGCGAGCATCACGACCGTGAACAGGAAAGTTGCAGTGCAGCGGCCAGAGTTGCGCATGGGCCCACCTCCCAGGTGGCCCAACGCTAGCGCCCGCTGCCGCCGGAAAGCCTGATCGTTCCCGGATGATTTCCTGAGGCGCGCCCCGAAACCGGCTACAGCAGCCCTTCGAGACGCTCGAGGTCGTTGATCATGCGCCAGGAGCCGCCGGCGTCCTCGACGCGCGACCGCCACATCTCCACTCGATCCAGGTACTCACGCGGGTCGAAGTTGTCGGAACGCAGCTTGGTCACGTTGAGCGCGACCACTTCGAAGCCCTTCAGATCGAGCGGCACGTTGCGCACGTAGCCTTCCGCGAGATCCTCTTTCAGGTCCGAGAAGATAAGGATGGCCTTGCGACCGGGCGCCTTCTCGTTCAGGAACTCGATCGCCTGCAGCAACCCGCCGCTGATGTCCGTGTAGGACGAGGTTCCGGCAAAACGAACGAACTGCTGGACCTCGCCCGCGAACGTGCGCTTCTGGCGATTCGCCATGCTCGGGCGGTCATCGAAGGTGGCCTTCGCGACGATGTCCTTCTCGCTGAAGCTGCCCGTATCGATGCGGGCAACGGCGAGTGAGTCGGTCGGCTCCAGGCGCGACAGCATGTACAGCACGATGTGCTCGGCCTTCTTGAGCTCGGTGCTGTACGTGCCGGAAGTATCGAGCAGCAGGTACACGCCCGTATTGTGTGGCGCCGACGGTGCGCACGCGGCGAGGACGAAAACCGCAGCGACCAGTAACCGGTACTTCATGACTGCGCCTCCCGCACTGCGCCGTTCTCCGTTTTCTGTTGTTGCAGCCAGCGCGATTCGAGCCACAGGGGCACGAACAGCGGCAGGTCGTAGACGCGCTGCGCCAGCGTGCCGAGATGACTGAAGCCATTGCTCAGCACTCGCAGCACGAGCGCCAGCAGGCGCAGGAAGCCGATGCCGACGAGCCCGACGACCGTCCGCGACGAATGCACGAAGGTCTCCAGCGGAATCGCCACGAACACCAGCGCGAATGGCAGGATGAATCCCATGCCCATCTGTGCGGCGGTCGTGATCCACAGGTACTCATTCTCCAGCGTGCCGCCCGTCTCGCTACGGAGCAGCGCGCCGGTTGCCAGCTCATCCTGCAACAGCACTTCGCGCATGTAGGCCAGGCCGGCCTCGATGCTCGCAAGCAGAAGCAGAATGAAGAAGGTGATCCAGATCATCCGCACGCGCAGCTTGTCCGGCAGCGCGCCGATCACCGGGAACAATCGCGTGATGCGCAACGATTCCATCAGGAAGAGACCCATCGAGATCTCGACCATGATGATCACGAGCGCGGCGATGTCAGCGGTGCGGAATGTGCCGATGAAGCTGGTGCCGCCCACCATCTCCGCCATCGGGCGCGCGATCAGCGAGAAGTTGATCGCGGCACCACCGATCGCGACGAGCAGCACCAGTGCGCTGACGAAGAACTGCACCAGTGACGACGATGACAACGTCGCCACCGCACGATCGTGCCCATGCACGATCTCCTCGTATTCCTGCATGTGACGATCCACGGCCACGGAACGCGTGAGCAGGCTGTCCACCGACTTGCCGACGCGGCCGAGCACCTCCTGGATCTGCCGCCACTCCGGCAGCATTCGCCGCAACAGGGCATGCCGTTCGCTGCTCGCCTTGCGATACGCGAGCATGGCTTCGCCGTGTCCCTTCACCATCGACTTGTGAATGTCAGCCAGCACTTCCGAGCCGCCATTCTTCGCATCGATCTTTGCAACCGTTTCGACGGCGCGAGCCCAGCCCGGCGCCTCCGGCGGCACCTCGACAGCTTTCTGGTGATCTTCATCGATGCGGGTGATCGACTCGCTCAGCGCGCGATGCAATGCCGGGTAGTTCGCAAGATCCTTGCGCACGCTTTCGGCCATGCGCTCGAACTCGCGCTCGACCACGCGCTCCTTCGCTTCGCGACCTGCCGAGAGCAGCACCTCCTTGTTGCGAGCGGCGAGGCGTTCCTGCCCGTGTGCGACCGCGTGCGCGGCGAGACGCAGACCGCGCGAAACAGCACCGGTCGCAGTGTGAATCGCCTGGTGTGCGGTCTTGCGTGCCAGGTAGAGCACGACGACGAGCACCACGAACGAGACGATCGCGGAGACCGCGGGCCATGGAGTGATTCCGAGCAGGTCCGACATCGACATGGGCAGTCCCTCTTTTTACGCAACGACGCACGCACAAGGCGCGCGCACGCCGGCTGGATGAAGGGGCTGCTGCAGGGAAGGTGCGCCACTATCGTGCATTGGCGCGCGTTCACGCGCGGGCTCGGAATGAGCAGTGGAAGTGCGCGTGGACGCTCCCGGACTGGCAACCCCGCTGTCATAGGTAGAACCCGTAGACCGGTGGCTTTGCGGCCCTCTCTTTCGAGAGGTGTGCCCTTTTCAGTCGTCGGGCCGAGAGTCGCCCACAACGGTCCGCCCTGTCAACGCTGCAGCGCCCGCGCTCCACGTTATGTCATGCGGCAGCGCGCGCGTTACGATGCTGTTTGGAGACAATTCGCGCGCAATGCAATAGATAAGAACGCGTCCAGGCACTGGCCTGGACGGGAGGATCACGTGAAAAACCCGAACCGGCTTCGAGCCGGATTGACAGCCCTGCTCGTCTCCCTGGCAGCGTCCGCCTCGCAGCCTTCTGAAGAAATACCGTCGCCGGTTTACACGCTGGGCTGGCTCACCGGGTGCTGGTACCTGAAGCGCGAGAACGGTTACACCGAGGAGCACTGGATCAAGCCGGCCGGCCGCTCGATGCTTGGTCTCAGCCGTACGGTCATCAACCATCGGATGACCGAGTACGAGTTCATGGCCATTCGCGAGGTGGACGGCAAGCTCGCATTCGTTGCGAACCCGTCAGGCCAGGCGGAGGCCGTGTTTCCGCTGAAACGCCTCGGCGAAGGCGAAGCGGTGTTTGAGAACCCGGCGCACGATTTCCCCCAGCGCGTCAGCTATCGCCTGACCGGGTCCGGCGCGGCCGCCGGGCTGCTCGGCCGGATCGAAGGAACGCTGGAGGGCAAGGAACGCGCCGTTGATTTCCCCTACCACCGTTGCACCTGAGCCCCTAGCAGCGTCGCAGCCCGATTGCAATGTAGGAAACCACCTACACCGATCTGGGTGGGAAGAATCTGTCTTTTTGTCCCGCTGAGGCTAGAATCCGCGCGCGGTTTGGTTTCGTCATTCGACCTGGATTGCGGGAAATGAAGACCCTATCGAAGGTTGCGGGCGTCCTGGCGATTCTCGCCGGCGCACTGGTTTCGGCTGGAAACAGTTTCGCGCAGGTGGCGCTCGAGCCCACCATTGACGGCAACACCGCGACGGCGGCCATCGACGTCGGCGGCGTCAGCGCAACGCTCACTATCCGTTTCGAAAACGTGGTCGGTCTGTCGGCCGCGAATCTCGGTCTCTCGGCCTTCACCGTCGATCCGTTGTCGCCCGCGATCGTCGCGCGGCTGGCGAGCGCCGCTTCGGTGCCTGCAGCGTTTCCGCTCGTGGTGCGCATCGAGCCCCCCGCCTCGGGAGGCTTAAGTTTCAGCGGGATCGTCTCGGTGGAACTGGACACACACGAGTTGCAGTACACGGTGGGCTCACCGTTGCGGCTTTATTCCTCACCGCTCGGCGGCACGTTCACTGACATCACGACGTCGCTCAACAGCGGCAGCGTGCGCTCGGGCGGTACCAAGCCGGACTTCTCCGAGTTCATGATCGTAGCCGATGTCCGCCCGCTCGCCACCACCATCGAAGCAAAGTACAACCAGCTGAGCGCGCTGCTGACGCAGCACAAAGGCACCCTGTCTCCGGCGTTGCACGCGGAGCTCGCCAATCTCTTCGCGGCATCGCGCACCGCGTGGCAGAGCGGCGCCGTGGTTGCGGCGATCGAGTACATCGAGGCATTCTCTGCCAAAGTGAAAACCAACAGCGGCAGTGCGCTGCCGGATGTGTGGCGTTCGACACGGGATCTGGCCAATGTCGCCGGGGGGCTGCGTGCAGCGGCAGCGACGCTTCGATTCAGTCTCACGCTGGCAAGCAACGCATGACGGTGGCTCGCGGGTCGCCGTGCGCCCTCGCCTGGCCGACCCGCTTCCAGACCTTCGAGGGGCGCCCGAATGCCCGCGCGCCTGACGCTTTACCCGACCGATCAGCCGGTCCAGCGCTTCGTCCTCGACCCCGCGCGTGAGCACCTGGTCGGGCGCGGCCCCGACTGCGACCTGAGAATCCAGGATCCACGCCTGTCGCGCCGGCATGCACGGCTCAACTTCACCGGCGCCTGGCTGCTGACCGACCTGGCCAGCAAGAACGGCGTGCGGCTGGATGGCCGCGAAGTTCGCGAGACGCCGGTGGCCGATGGCAACTGGATCAGTTTCGGCGGCCTGCTCGGACAATTCGACGTGGTCAGCGAGGAGCGGCTCGCGCTCGAGCGCGAACGCACGCAGGCACGGTGGCACACGACCGTCGACCTGAGTCGCCGATTCGATCCCTCGGTCGGCGTCGACGCTCTGTTGCAGCAGTTGCTCGACGCCGTGCTGCAGCTCGGAGACGTCGAGCGCGGGTTCGTGATGCTGTCCAACGCCGACGGCGAGTTGAGCGTGCGAGCGCGGAAGCATCGAGGCGGAACACCCCTCGGCGAAGCTGGGTTCGCCGGAAGCACCGGCGCGCTGCAGCGCGTACTCGAATACAGGCGTCCGGTAGTTCTTTGCGACGCGCGTGCCGACGTGATGCTCGGGTCTCGTCCGAGCGTTGCGTCGAACGACATACGCGCTCTCATCTGCCTGCCCCTCGCTGTTGGCGAGCAGGTCACCGGCCTCCTCTACCTCGACAGCTCGCGCCCGGGAAAAGTGTTCACGGCTCTGGATGTCGAGCTGCTCGAAGCCTTCGCTTCGCATGCCGCGCTGGTCGTCGGCGTGGCGTCGGTTCACTCCGGTCTCGAGGAGCTCGCCCAGCTCCTGCCGGGCGAAGTATCGCGGGAGCCGGCTGCGGAGGGCCTGGTACGACGCCTGCTCGCCGTTCTGCCCCGTCGCGCGGTCCTTCCTGCTGCTGACGGTGTTCCCGCTTGAGCGATGCGCGGCCACGGCGGGATCCCGATGCGACCAAGACGTCGCACGACCGTAACCACGTGCTGGCAGCGGACACGCTCGTCAGCGGCCGCTATCGCATCCAGGAACTGGTCGGCGTCGGCGCCATGGGAATGGTGTATCGCGCACTGGACGAGCGGCTCAAGGTCGTCGTCGCTTTGAAGGTCCTCCGGCTCGAACGCGCGCCGGACCTGCGGAGGCTGGAGCGCTTCGAGCACGAGCTGGTGCTGGCGCGCCAGGTCACTCATCGCAACGTCGTCCGCATTCACGACATCGGCCAGGACGGTGACCTGCACTTCCTGACCATGGATTACGTGCAGGGCCGTTCCCTCAAGGAAATGCTCGAGGAACGCGGCCACCTCGAAGTCGGCCAGGTGGTGTCGATTGCACACGACCTGGCGCTGGCGCTCGCCGCCGCGCATCGCGAAGACATCGTCCACCGCGACCTGAAGCCCGCGAACGTGCTCGTCGACCAGGATGGGCGCGCGTATGTCACCGACTTCGGCGTCGCGCGTTCGCTCAACCAGGCCGGGCTCACCCAGGCCGGCGTCGTGATCGGCACGCTGGGCTATCTCGCGCCCGAACAGGCGCGGGGCGGCAACCTCGACGGGCGCACGGACCTCTACGCGCTCGGGCTGATCATGTTCGAGATGCTCACCGGCAAGTTGCCGTTCACCGGTGAGACGTTCGAGGAAGTGCTCGCGCAGCGCACGACCGGCAAGCCGCGCGAACTGTCCGACGAAGGTGTCCACGCACCAGCCTGGCTGTCCCGATTGCTGGCGCGTTGCCTGGAACGCGACCCCGCACTCCGCTACCCGGATGCCGACGCCCTCGCGGCCGATCTCGTGGCGGGCCAGTCTCGCCGATCGCTGCGCCGGTGGTTGCTGCGCGGAGCCGCTGTTGTCAGCGGCTTGCTCGTGGCCGCCGCGGTCTTCGTTCTCTATCGCCAGTTCGCTGCAGCGCCAGCCACGGCGGCAGGCGCGGTAGACGTCGTCGCAATCCTTCCGCTCGCGAATCAAACGGTGGGCAGCGCACAGCACGCGTGGCTTTCCAGTGGCCTCGCCGAAATGCTCGCGCAGGGACTGGCCGAGAGTACGGATCTCCAGGTCGTGGACAGCCTGCGGGTCTTCAGGACGATCGACGACCTGCAACTGCGGCCCGAGCGCCTGGCCGAGCATGACTTGCGGCGCCTGGCCGAGTTGCTGGACGTGGAGCGCGTCGTGACGGGTTCCATACGCGAAGCCGGTGGCCGGGTGCGCGTCGAGCTCCGCCTCATCGACGTGCGCGAGCCCGATGCGCCGCCGCAGCTGCTGCACGAGGAAGCAGTGTCCGCAGGCGAGACGTTCCGCCTGGTCGATCGGCTCGGTGCCCAGTTGCGCCGCGCATTCGCTGTCGATCCCGCTACGCCTTCCCCCCAGATACTTTCTGATCAGCCCGCAGCGATGGCTGCATACACCCAAGGCATGCACCGGTTGCGCGAGGGCGACAGCGTGAAAGCCGTGCCCGCGCTCGAGACCGCGGTGGAACTGGATCCGGATTTTCCAGCCGCATGGGTGCGACTCTCGACGGCCTACGAGCAACTGGGGTTCGATGAAAAGGCACGGGAGGCCGCTCGCCAGGGCGTCGCGCACCTGGGAGAAGGTGCGGGACGCATCGGACTGGAAGCACGGGCTCGCGAAGCGGTGTTGTCCGGAGATTTCGAACGCGCGCAGCAGTTGCTCGGTGGGCTGATCGAGCGTTACCCGCACGACATCGAGGCACGCGTCGCGCTGGCGGAAGCGTTCGGTGAGCACGGCCAGCTGGAGCGCGCGCGCCAGGAGCTGTCGAAGATCGTCGCCGCCAGCCCGAATCACCCGCGCGCGTGGTACCTGCTGGGCAAGTACGCGATCCTCGCCGGCGATCGTCGTGCCGCCGCGGACGAGTATCTGGTTCGCGCGCTCGTCATCCAGAACAAGCTCGGCAACCTGCAGGGTCGCGCCGACGTCGAGAACGCGCTGGGCATTGCGCACTTCCAGCTCGGACAACTCGACCAGGCGGCCGAACGCTATCGCAATGCGATCGAACTGCGCCGCCGCATCGGCGACCAGCGCGGCGTGGCCGCGGCGACCGCCAACGTGGCACGCATCGACCTGCGCAAGGGTGATTTCAATCGCGCGCACGCCGGGCTGCAGCAGGCGCTGCAAGTCGTCGAAGGCATCGGCGACCGGCAAACGGTCGCGAACCTGCACAACGAGATCGGTTCTCTCGAGGAACAGCGGGGCGACTATCGCGCGGCCCTGGAACGTTATCGACGCGCGCTCTCGGAGCTGCGCGACCTCGGCAACCAGCGCGCGCTCGCGGAGAGCTACAACAACGTCGGCTTCGCGTATCTGCTGCTGGGCGATTTCAGCAACGCCGAGGTTTACGCGGCGCAGGCCGTGCAACTCTATCGCCGGACCGAGAACCGCGAAGGCGTGATGCTCGCGCAGCAGACCGTCGGGCTGCTGGAGGTCGCCCGCGGCGACTGGAACGCGGCGGAGAAAGCGTTGCTCGAAGTCCTGCAGCTCAGTCGCGAGCTGAGCGATCCCCTTGCCGAGGCCGTCGCACTGGGCAATCTCGGTCGCATCGCGCAGTACCAGGGGCGCTTCGGAGCCGCGCAGCGTTCCTACGACAACGCCCTCACCGTCCTCGAACCCCTCGAGAATCCTCGGGCGCAGGCCGAGTTCACCCTTTACCGCGCGGAGCTCGCCTTCGACCTGGGCATGAACGAGGCCGGCAACGAAGGATTGAAGCAGGTCGCCGCCTGGCTGCCGCAGGGTGAGAACCGGGAACAGAAGGCCGAGTGGCTGCGACTCACGGGCATCGGACAACTGCGTGCGGGAGAGAGGGCTGCGGCACGAAAGAGTTTCGCCGCAGCGCTGTCGGAAGCCGAAGCCAGTGGCAGCATCCTCGCCCGCCTCGCCTCCGGAATCGCGGCTGCCGAAGCGCAACTGGACAATCGGGAAACGCAGCCGGCGCGCGCCGCGCTCGAATCCTTGCAGTCCCAGGCACAGACGCTCGGACACGCGATGCTCCAGCTCGAGAGCGGCGAACTCCTGGCGCGCGCGCACGTCGCATCACGAAACTGGGCCGCAGCCGAGCGCGAGTTGCGCTCCAGCTTGCGTCTCGCGGATACCTTGCGACTGTATTCGGACCGCTACCGCCTGCATGCACTGCTGGGCGACGCGTTTACTGCCCAAGGCAAAGACGTCGCCGCGGCCGAGCAGCGTCGTGCCGCGGCGGCGGAATTGCAGAGACTGCGCGAGGCGCTCGATGAATCGCAGCGCGACGCGTTCGATCGGCTCACGGAGGTACGTCGGCTTGCGAGGCAAGATGCCGTCAAACCAGCCGCCTGACGGTGAACCGTCGCGCGGCGAACAACGAGTCGTACCGCCGTCGGAAGGCGGTGGCCTCAACGAGATCGTCCGCCGCATCTCGCAGATCGCGGCGCAGAACGAGCAGCTGTTCCACCGGCTGGTGGAGGGAGAGCAGCGTTTTCGTGGGCTCGCCCGCGCCGTCTGGAAAGTGCAGGAAGAGGAACGCCGGCGCCTCGCGCGCGAGCTGCACGACGGCATCGGCCAGGCCCTGACTGCACTCATCAACCAGCTGCAACGCCAGCAGCAACGCCAGCAGCAACGCCTCCGGAACGGCGACCGGAGTGCGGATGACAGCCTGCGGGAATCCATCTCGATCGCCGAGCAGGCACTCGCCGACGTGCGCGAGCTGTCCCGGCTCCTTCGTCCACCGGTGCTCGACGATCTCGGCCTTCGCGCCGGCCTTTCATGGCTTGCGCGCACGATGCGCGAGCACTCGGGACTCCGGGCCATGGTCGAGTGGGACGCCTCGGACGAAGAGCGTTTCGATCCCGAGGTCGAGACCCTGGTCTTCCGGCTCGTACAGGAAGGGCTCAACAACATCGTCAAGCACTCGGGCGTCAGCGATGCCACGATCGCGGTGCGTCGCGGAGCCGAGCGGCTCGAGATCGAGATCGCCGATCGCGGCATCGGCTTCGACGTCCGCCACGTGCTCTCGTCCGCCGCGGGCGCCACGGGGCTCGGCCTGCGCGGGATGCGCGATCGCGTCGAGTTGTTTGGCGGCCGGCTGGAGGTGCGGTCTTCACCCGGCAGCGGCAGCCGCCTGCACGTCTCGATTCCGTTACAGTCACGCGAGGCCGGTGCGACGGCGCAGAGCCCCGACGTCTCTGCACAGGAACCCGGGCACCGCGACCCGCCCACAGAGGATTGATCCCGATGAGCAACCGCATCCGCGTGCTGGTGGCAGACGATCACACGATCGTCCGGCAGGGCATCGTGAGCCTGCTGCGAGACAGTGGCATCTGTGACGTCGTTGCTGAAGCGGCCGACGGCCTCGAAGCGGTCGAACGCGCTGTGGCCATGCGTCCCGACGTAGCTGTGCTCGACATGGCCATGCCACGACTCAGCGGGCTCGAGGCCGTGCGCAGAATCCGCCAGGCGCTGCGCGACACGCGCATCCTCGTGCTCACGGTGCACGACGACGAGGAGTACGTCCTTCCCATCGTGCGCGCAGGAGCGACCGGATACCTGGTGAAGAACACTGCCGCCGCCGAGCTGATCGCGGCTGTGAAGGCCCTGCATTCGGGCCTGGGTTACTTCGGACCCGAAGCCGCGCGCGTACTCGCCGACCAGTACCAGCATCCGGCGGGCGCCGCGGAGGATCCGTACAAGCACCTCACGCCGCGCGAACGCGAGGTCTTTCACCTGGTGGTGGAAGGAAAACCCACGAAGGAAATCGCACGGGTGCTCGACATCAGCGTCAAGACTGCGGAGAACCACCGCGCGCGCCTCATGGACAAGCTCAAGGTGCACAACACGGCCGAACTCGTGCACTACGCCGCGCGCAAGGGGCTGTTGAGTTGACGGTGCCTAGGGCAGTGAGACCCCCGTCGCTGGCGCCTGCTGTCGCGTCGTCGTCAGTTCGTACGCGATCGCCTGGCTGCCCGGATTGCGGACCACAACGGAGAAGTTGCCGACCAGGCTCGGGCTGATGACAGCGAGCGGTCCTTCGGGCGTTGGCACCGATGTGCCGACCACGCGTCCCGACGCATCGATGAAGTCGATGACGAGCGCGGCCGCGCCGTTGCCACGCGCACTCGCGATGAGTACCAGCGTGCTCGCGTCCGCATCCACCACGAAGCGCTCGCGGCTGCCGCTCTTTGCGATCGTCGGCTGGCTCGCGGTCTCGTCGTCGGTCGCGCGATTGTCGTGCCGATCCTCGATGCCATCGTTGTCGTCGTCGGCATCGTCGCTATCGCGGTGCCCGTCGTTGTCGTCATCGTCGTCTGCGTCGTCACGGCGGCCGTCGTTGTCATCGTCGTCGTCCCGGTCGTCACGCTGGCCGTCCTTGTCGTGATCGTCATCGTCCTTCTTGCCTACGCGCACAGTCACAGTGGCAGTCGCATTGCCGCCCTGCCCATCGCTGACGGTGTAGAAAAACGTGTCGTCGCCCTTGAAGCCCGCACTCGGCCGGTAGCTGATGGAATCCCGGTTGGCCTCCTCGCAGCTTCCCGAGTTCAGCGTCGCGACGCCATTCGCCGGCTGCGTCACACTGGTGATGCGCAGGCAGTCGCCGTCCGCGTCACTGTCGTTCGCCAGGACGTTGATCGTGACTGTCTTGCGCCCCTGGGTGCGCACGGTATCGTTGTTCGCAACCGGCGGGATGTTCGCAACGATGTCCCGGCACATCTCGACCGACCACGACTGCAACAGTCCTTCGTCCTGTGGATCGCGATCCGTCACGGTGAGCGTCCAGTTGCCGTTCGCCGCCTGGCCATCGAACGCACTCAGCGGATTTTGCGGCCGGAAGGCATTGCCGGTCAGCCAGCTGTTGCAACCGACGATCGTGCCCGCTTCATCGTCGAACTTCGCGTCGATACCGGCCTGCGCACCGCACGCGGCGCCGTCGAAGAGCGTGACTTCCGTGCCTGCGGGGCTGCGCAGCCTGAACGCCAGGTCGCCCATGTACGGGTGCGTGCCGGTGAGATTGCGGATATTGATGTCCGACACGGGAGACGACTCGCCACTCACCGCCGCAGTCGTCACCGACGGCGACAGGAACAGAATCGGCGAGCCGGCCGGCGTCGGCATCGTTGCCGGATACGAGCGGCACTCCTGCGCCGGAGGCGGCTGCGAGTCACCGCACGCGAATAGCTGCAAGCGATCCACGTACCAGCCATCGTTGCCGTTGCAACCGTCCTGGCCGAAGTCGAAGCGCAGCCGGATCGTGTCGCCCGCCGAAACGCCCGCGGCGCTGAGATCGATTTGCGACTGGCCCCAGTCTCCTTTGGCTTCATTCGGATTGCCGCCGTGCCAGGCCTCCTCGCCCGCCTTCGGGTTGGTGTTCTGATCGAGCACGCCGTTGAGTTCCCCGTTGTAGGGGTTGTGCACGAATGCGCTCGACGGGATGACCGTGAATTCCCCGCCGTTGATACTGATTCTCACGTTGCCGCCGTCGTAGCCGACTTCGGTGTTCACGTAGTGCTCGAATGCCAGGAAGCCTGGCGACTCCGCATCGACGGTGATATCCGGCGAATCCATGAACAGCTGGCCGGACTCGTCGTCGGTGGAGCAGTTGCCGAGGTCGATCCGGTTCTCCTGGTACATGGCGCTGCCCGGGTGCGGCGAGTCGTCCGGATTCGCCGGCAGATCACCCGAGCGGAGGAACCACGGACGCGTGTCGAGCGTGGTCTTGGAAACCGGTGCCTGGCCCGTCGACCAGCTCGCTGGCACGCCGTTCTCCCAGTCTTCGGAGAAATAGCTGCGCACCGCTGCACTGCCGCACATCGGGGCGGGTGATGAATCGAGCATCGGCCGGAAGCCGCACTGCTGCGTTACGTCGTGGCGCATTTCGACAGCGGCGATCGCATTCGCGACCTGCTGACAGTCGGCAGCTGTGATCACTTCGCCGGAGAGCTCGGTCGTCGGATCGATCGTGTCATTGTTCGCACCGAGCATGCCCGTACCGTTTTCGACCGTGCTCACGAGCCGAGTGAGGTTCACGCCGACGAGATCGCGGCAGGACTGCTCCAGCGCGTCGGCGTTGTCGCGGAAGTTCGTCGCCGGCGTGTTGTACACGGAGTTGGCGCGCCAGAAGATGTGCGCCGCCTTGGTGAGGCCAATGCCCTGCACGGTGACGGGATTCTGGAATGGCGTGGCGTCGTCGCGCAGCTCCACCGTGTCGCCGTCCGCGAGTAGCGCGTACGCCCGGTTGTTGATCGCGGAATTCGCGTGCACGCCGCCACCGTCGGATGCGGCGCAGTGATACAGGTGCGAGCTCGCATGCCCGGCGTTGCCATCGAAGATGACGCCACCCGCGCAACGCGGACGCCACATGTCGCGGATGGCCGCGTCGCCTATCGGCGGGAGCGGCGTGAAGGCGAACGCGTCCTCGCCCATCAACCAGCGGATGGAATCGTCGTTCGTCGGGACCTCGCTGGCGAACTCGGAGCAGACCGCGTCGTCGCTGGACCGCGGACCGTCGTTGCCCGTAGCCGCGGTGCCCTCGACACCTTCTCGATTGTCGATCTGGTCGACCGTTTCGCCGAAGATGTCCGAGTACGACTCGTTCAATGCACCGGACTGCCAGGCATAGATCAGCCCACTGGTTTCCTGCGTGTAGGCGTGCGCCCACTCGTGGGCGACCACGTCATCCGCCGACGTACCGCTGCAGTAGTTGGTCGACGTGCCGTTCCAGTTCGCGTTCGGGCACAGGATGGTCGGATCGTTGTTGACGGTGACCATCGGCGCATCGTTGCCGTCCCAGGAACGATAACTGCCGCCGCTGAGATTGAAGAACAGGTTGTAGGAATAACCGCCGTGCGCCACTTCGTCTTCGTGCGCCGGATCGGCGGCGGGGCGCGGGTCGCCTTCGCGCCAGAACGGCGGCGGCAGCTCGGGGCTGGCCGGATCGTAAGTGCCTTCGTAGACGCGGCGATTCCTGGCGCCTTGGATACCGGTGACCCGGTCCACGATCTTGCCGTTCTGTGCATCGACGTAGACGAACTCGCGAACCGCGTGGCCGTCGCCCACCTGCACTTCGTAGACGAGATGATTCGTGCCGGCATCGCCGCGGGTGAGATTCGTACGATAGATCATCAGTGACGAGGACTTCACCGACAGCTCAGCGCCCTTGCGGATCGAAGGTTGCTGCGCTGTTACGCTCGCGACGGCAGTGCGCGCCGCGGCGGCGCGCGTGACCTGTGCGCCTGTCGGCAGGTCAATGGACGGGACGAACTTGCCGTTGACGGCGGTCAGCCGCCCGTCGGTGCTCACGTGTCCGCGCAGCACTGCACCAGACACCGGCAGACCCTGGTGCATCTGCTGATAGGACACCCGTGTGTGGCCATACTGGTCCTGCCGAGTGTCGACGAGCGCGAGTTGTTTCGCCGCATCCTGGATACCGAACACGGCGCCGTGACGCGAAAGGAACGAGGTCACTTTCGCGGTCGCGGTATCGGCGCTGACCCTGTGCTTCTCTGCTTTCTGTTCCGCGTCGCGCTGGAACGTGGGATGCAGATCGCCACCGGGCGCGGCACGCAGGAAACTCTTGCTGGCGGTCGCCGAATCGTCAGTTACCGTGATCTCGCCTTGCACTTCCTTGCGCAAAGCAGCAAGTGCCTCCGAGGCCAACAATGTCCGCTGGGGCGCCGTGGGCAAAGTCGAACCGCCTTGGCCCTCAGCCGGGTTGATGAAACTACCGAGAGCGGTACTGGCCGTCGCCGCGCCGGTGCCCAGGGGTTGCTGCTCGCCCAAGAGGCTCGTTCCCGCGATCACGAGGCCGCCGACGCCGGCCGTCGCAGCGGTCAACCAGAGAAATTCGCGCAGAGGGCTTCGGGAACGGGTGGGCCGGCTATCCGCGGGTTTCACCGTCTGCTTCGCCGTCTTCATAAAGGCATCCGCCTCGCTCGACGCAGAGTGTTCGATGTGTCGGAGTGTGTTCAGGGCCTCGCAAGCGGGCCATGAGGGGAAGTACCCAGCCCTATCGAGGAAGAAGAACCACTGTCATATGACCCCTCCGGCCGGGCCACTAATTGCCGCGTGAGGAGGGCCCGCGCGAAGATGGGCAACCGGCCGAGCAACCGGACGAGGCTCGATTGCAACATAACCCGTTGGTCGACCCGCGCGAGCTCGAGCGGCTGCACACACAGTGCTGGTCATGGGCATTGACGTGCACCCGCGGACAGCGTGGCGAAGCCGAGGATGTGCTGCAGATGACGTACCTGGCGATCATCGAGGGACGCGCCCGTTTCGACGGCGCCTCGAGCCTGCGGACGTGGCTCTTTGCGGTGATTCGCAATCACGCCCGCTCACGCTGGCGGATGATGCGCCGCACCCTCGAAGCCGTTACGCGACTGGCCTCCTTCTCGCCCGGCACGGAGTCCTCAGGAGACGAGGGTTCGCCCGAGCACGGCTACACGCAGACACGCAGCAATCAGCGCGTGTTGACTGCATTCCGAACCTTGCCCGCCCGGCAACGCGAGATCCTGGATCTCGTGTTCTATCGCGACCTGAGCATCGCGGAGGCCGCAACCGTGATGGGCGTTGCCCTTGGGACCGCCCGCCTTCACTACGAGCGCGGCAAGACCGCGATGCGCCGCTTGCTTGAAGATCTCGCTCTCCCGGAAGAGCCCGCCTCCGGCCGCACGGAGGAAATCTCGTGACCGATCGCGACGAAGCTGACGCCACTGGCCTGCGGACGGCGCTTCATCAAGCGCTTTCGGCGCGCGATCGTCATGCGGGCACGCCGTCGTTCGAAGCGCTCACTGCACGCGACGCATCCGCGCAAACGTCTTTCGCGTGGCGCCCGGCGCTTGCAATGGTCGCATCCACTCTCATCGTAGCGGCGGGTGTCCTGATGTGGAGGAATGCCGAGAGGGCTGATGCACCGATCCTCGATGCCCGGCTGGTCGAGGAACTCTCGCCTTCTTCCTACTGGCACGTGCCCAGCGATGAACTGCTCGCGTACGCCCCCGCACCCGTGAGTCTTGATATCGCCGTCGACACCGGCCTGCCCGTTTCTCTCGAGGAATCCCTGCTATGAACCTGCGTCACGTGCTCGCCATCGCTGCCCTGGTCGCTATTCTCCCGTGGGCAGCGCAAGCCGCCGACCCCGGCAAGGACAAGGACGAATGGTTGCGCGGCAAGCTGTTCGGGCCGGAGCTGATCCTGAAACACCAGGGCAAGCTGAAGCTCTCCGAGAAACAGCTCGATGCCATCGGCGCGGAGCTCAAGCGCGTACAGTCGCAGGTGGCCGAGAGCGACTGGAAGCTTCTCGTAGTGGCCGGCGAGCTGCAGGAGCTCATCGACCAGCACCCCGTGAACCAGAAGGAAGTGATGGCACGCGTGAGTCGCGTGTTCGAAGCCGAGAATCTGAAGAAGCGCCTGTACCTCGAGATGCTCATCAACATCAAGAACGCGCTGACCGGGGAACAGGTGAAGTACCTGCGAGACGTGAGCGCCGAACCATGAAATCCAACTTTCGCGCACCGCGCCTGATTGCCGCAGCTGCCTGGCTGGTCGCCCTGACCGCCTGTGGCGGTGGAGGCTCGGATGACGACGGCGGTTCCAATCCACCTCCGCCGCCCCCTCCGCCTCCGACCCAGATCACCAGGAGCGAGGCCTATCGCTTCCTGAACCAGGCGACGTTCGGCGCGCGTGAATCCGATGCCCAGGCCGTGATCGCGCAAGGCTACGAAGCCTGGATCAACGCGCAGATGCAGCTCCCCGTATCACTCGAGCTGCCGCACGTCCTGCAAGTCTTCTCCACGTTGCCGATCGGTGCGGATTTCACGCAGTTGCACCAGGACCGCGTCGACATCTGGCTGCGCAACGCCGTCAACGGCCAGGACCAGCTGCGACAGCGCGTCGCGTTCGCGCTCTCGGAGATCATGGTGATCTCGCAGCTCAGCGCGTTGCAGGCCTTTCCATTTGGCAGCGCGAACTACTACGACACACTGTCCGAGAATGCCTTCGGCAACTTCCGCGACCTGATCGAAGACGTAACCCTGCACCCGGCCATGGGCGTGTATCTCTCGATGCTCGGCAACCAGAAGCCCGATGCCGCCCGCAACATTCGACCGGACGAGAACTACGCGCGCGAGCTGATGCAGCTGTTCACCATCGGCCTGGTCGAGCTGAACCTCGACGGCACCGTGCGGCTCGACGCGCAGCAACGACCGATCCCCACCTATACGCAGGAAATCATCGAAGGTTTTGCGCACGTCTATACCGGCTGGACCTGGAACAGCGGGCCGACGTTCGAGCTGGCGCGTCCGACGCTCGCCAACCAGAGCGAGCCGATGCGGCTCTACGCCGTACAGCACGCCACGGCCGCGAAGCGAGTGCTCAGCTACCCGGGCGCAGCTCTCACGCAGATCCCGGCAAACCAGGCGGGCGATCAGGATCTGCGCGATGCGCTCGACAACATTTTCAATCACCCCAACGTCGCGCCGTTCCTCTCGAAGCAGCTCATCCAGAAACTCGTCACCAGCAATCCGACGCCGCAGTACATCGAGCGCGTGGCTCACCGCTTCAACGACGACGGCACCGGCCGGCGCGGCAATCTCGGTGCCGTCGTGAAGGCGATCCTGCTGGACACGGAGGCGCGTGCCTCAGACACGACCGCCAGGAGCGGCAAGCTGACCGAGCCACTGCTGCGCGTAACGCGGTTCTGGCGCGTATACGGCGCGCGAGCGCCCAGCGGCAAGCTGCACATGCAGAACTGGACTGGGTTCGTGGGCCAGGGTCCGTTGCAGGCGCCTTCGGTGTTCAACTTCTTCAGTCCGTTCTACGCGCCACCCGGAGAAATTCTCGACCAGGGCCTGGTAGCGCCCGAGATGCAGCTCGCCACCGAGTTCCTGAGTGCGCTGCAGACCAATTTCTATTTCGCGTTCGCGTACTGCTACAACTCGGCGCCGCTGAGCTTCTGCCCGGTGATTCCGAACGACCAGCGCGCGGACTGGGTCACGATCGACATCACCGCCGAGCGGGCGCTGGCCAATGATTCCGCCGCGCTCGTCAACCTGATCGCCGAAAAGCTCGCCGGGGGCACGCTCTCGTCCGCCTTGCGCGCCGAAGCGCGGGCTGCGGCCGATCGTGTCCCGGCCTCCGAACCGACGCTGCGTGTCGCGGAAGCCCTGTATCTCATCGCAGCGTCCCCCGAACTCGCGCTGCAACGCTAGAGGCCGCCCATGGATCGCATCAATCGTCGTCGATTCCTCAAGGCCGCCGCTGCAGGCGGAATCGCGTACGCTTTTGGCCGCACCGCGCAGGCGGTGCACGCTGAGATGGCCCTCGCTCATCCAAACGTGGGCAGCGCCCTCGCCGATTACAAGGCGCTCGTCTGCGTGTTCCTGTTCGGCGGTAACGATTCGTGGAACATGGTCGTCCCGCGAAGCAACGCCGAGTACAACGTCTACGCGCAATCGCGACAGAACCTGGCCATCCCGCAGGCAAGCCTGCTGCCCATCAACCCCCTCGTGCCGGATCCCGGCGGCGCGCAGTACGGCCTGCACCCGAACCTTGCCGAGGTGGCAGCCTTGTTCGAGCAGGACCAGGTCTGCGCTCTCCTTGCGAACGTGGGCCCGCTGATCGAGCCGACGACCCAGTCGCAATACTTCGCGCAGGCGGTGCGCCTGCCGCCGCAACTGTTCTCGCACAACGATCAACAGGACCAGTGGCACTCGCTCAAGGGCCAGACCACCGCGACGTCGGGCTGGGCCGGGCGAATCGCGGACGTCCTCGCGGCGCCCGGCATGCCACCGCTCAACCAGTCGGTGGCCGTGAACATCTCGCTTTCCGGCCAGACGCTGTTCCAGGCCGGAAGGCAGTCGATTCCCTATACGATGGGCCCGACTGGGCCCGTGAACTACTTCGGGCTCGACGGCACCGATCCTCTCTCACTCGCCCGTCGCGCAGCTTTCGACCAGGTACTCGCGGCCAGCCAGGCGACGATCTACGAGCGCGCTTTCGCACAGGTGCAGCAGCGTTCGCTGCGAGCGGCAGCCAGCATCAACACGGCACTCGCAACCGCGCGGGCGCCCAACCCGGTCCCGTTCTCGACAGTGTTTCCGGCTTCTCCGCTCGGTCAGCAACTGAAAACCGTCGCGGAGCTGATTGCGGTCCGCGATCAGCTGCAGGCCAGCCGGCAGATCTTCTTCGTGGCGACGGGAGGGTTCGATACGCATGACGCGCAGGTCGCGGATCAGCCGAACCTGCTTGGCAATGTGAGCCGAAGCCTGGCGGCGTTCTATCGCGCGAGCGTCGAAATGGGCGTCGCCCAGAGCGTCACAGCGTTCACGCAGTCCGATTTCGGTCGCACGCTGACCTCCAACGGCGACGGCACGGATCACGCCTGGGGCGGGATACAACTGGTAGTTGGCGGCAGCGTTGCGGGTCGCACGCTGTACGGCCGCTACCCGGTGTTGCAGATCGGAGGGCCGGACGACGTGGGCGGGGGCAGGATGATTCCCGCCGTTTCGTCGGATCAGTTCGCGGCAACACTCGCGAAGTGGATCGGCATTCCGGACGCGCAGCTCGCCACGGTCGCACCGCACATCGGTAACTTCGTGCAGCGCGACCTGGGCTTCATGCTCTGACGCGGATCAGTTGCCGCTGCAGACTCCTGCGCTGCTGCAAACGCGCGCGCGGCGCGTGATGTCGTCGGCCGCCGCCTTTTCCGACTCGACCTTGTACTTGAGCTCGGCCAGTGTGTAGCACTCCGTCTTGTTGAATCGCGTGCCGCTCTCACCTTGCTTGCGGCAATAGACCGTTTCGTCGCCACGCAACCGCGGTTTGTAGCTCGACGGAACCTTGAATTCGTCCTCCTCCAGCTTCGCCGCTTTCGGAGCCGTCACCGGCGTCCGATTCGCCGAGGCGTCCTCCGCGGGTGCATCCGTCGATGGACTCGTCGGGGATGGCGTGGACTCCGCAGGAGCTGCGGAAGTCGCCGGTTCTTCGGCTGCGGCTGTCGAGGCGTACGTTGCCGTCACGAGAATCACCAGGAGCATCAGGGTTCGCATGCTCATTCTCCCTGTCCATTTTTCTGTGCCGGGGGGCCGGCGTTTACGGGTCGGCTCGCGCTGCTTCGCCCGCGAGGCCGACGAAACTCTGGTTCAATTTGGCTTCGTAGAGACTGCCACAGTTCCCAGCTGGAATGCAGCCTGTCCTGCGCAGGCGCCTTCCGGGCCTGACAGGAGCCGGTTCGTCCCGGCGAGCCAATCGGCCTGCGGATCAACTCCGCCGGGCCCCACGAAAGTCTCGCGGCTTTGCGCGAACTTGCGTGGGTGGTTCATTAGCCGGTGGCGCGAGCCAGCGCGTCCTTGCGCACCAGCGCGAACTGCACGGAATTGAAGTTCCACTCACCGACCTGCCTGAACAGCCGGCGAGCCTCATCGTCCTGCTTCGCGCCCGCAAGTGCCAGCGCGAGGTGGTACTTGTGATAGATGTTGTTGGTAATGTCGGCGCCGCGATAGGACTTGATCGCCGCCGCATGCTTGCCCTGCAGCAGGTTGATCAGCCCGACCAGGTCGTTGTAGTTCTCCATCTTGCGCGGATTCGACTGCGCCTCGACCAGTGACGCGTTCTTCTTCGCCTGGTTGAGCGCCTCGCGATAGTCGCCCCGGCGCGCGGCCAGCTGGCCTTCGAAGTACGCGATGTTGGCTTCCTGGATCCGCGAGAACTCTTCAGTCCCCACTGCCTTGGCATTGCTGCGCAGGACTGCGGCGAACTGGTCCAGCACGCGGCGCGCGTCTTCGTGCAAGTTGTGATGTAGCGCGACGACCAGGGCATTGTTCAGCGTGAACGCCTTGGCGCCGCTGCGCTGGTCGGCGGGCAGACCCATGCTGTCGATCTGCGCATTGAGCGCTTCCAGCTCACGCACTGCGCGCGCGGGTTCACCCTGGTGAATCCAGGTAAACAACTTGTAGTTGGTATTGAATGGCCGGTTCGCGAGCGCCGCGTTGGCGATCCCGCGCTCGTAGTCGGCGCGGGCTTCGTCATAGCGACCGAGGTACGAATCCACGTGCCCAAGTTTCAAGGGCGACGTGCCATCGTGCGGATCGAGGAGGGTCGCCCGCTTGTAGTAGTCGCGCGCCTGCTCGAGCCGGTTGCTGGCGCGATAGACGTCGCCCAGCACCCAGTAGTAGTTGTCCTCGCCCGGTTCGAGCGCGATCAGCTTGCGGAACCAGTTCTCCGCCTGCTTCATGTCGCGCGGCTCGTTGAAGAGGTACGAGTTGCCCATCGCAAGGTATGCCGGCGTGAAGGAAGCATCGATATCAACAGCCTTCTGCAGTGACGCGCGCTGCTCGGCGTACTGGTTGAGGCCGCCCTGCACGCCCGCGAGATTCACCCACGCACGCGGGCTTTGCGGATACTGCTCCGCCAGTTGCTTCGCCATTGCCAGTTGCGAAGAGAAGTCGTTGTCGAGAAAGCGCTGGGCAACCTGCATCAGCAGCCGTTCGCCGTTGCTCGAATTGCTCGCGGCCGCTGTGCCGCGCCGCACGGTCTCTGCGAATTCCTCGGTCGAGAACGAGGCGTTGCCGAGGTTGAACCAGGCGTACGCGAAGCCGGGGTCGCGCGCGAGCGCTTCACGGAACAGCGCGTTCGCGGGCGCGGCATCACCTCGATCGAGCGCGGCCTGGCCCGCCATGAAATCCGCACGTGCCTCCTCCGAGGCGGTGGTCACGGGAATCTCCTGTCCCGCGCCGAGCGCATTGGCGGACGCGAGCGCGACACCGACGCCCCACAAGACTTGGCCTAACCAGATGGGACGGGAGCTTTTCCATCGCGGGACACGCATGGCGGCACCTCGTTGTTGTGAAAAAGGTGTTGTTGTGCGGGCGCCCGTCATGCGGTTGCCCGGGGGAAACCGGGCGGGAATCTACGCCCGGAGCCAGGGGGTTGGGGATACGCTCATTTTCGAATCACGGGCGTAGCTGCCGGAAGGCTGTACCGGCCGATTCGTCCCACGCTCGCGGCATCCGGTTCGGCGCAGGCGCACGAGGCAGTCCGCGTGAGCGTCATTTGACACCGCACATGTGCGGTGCGGCATGATGGGGGTTCAATACAACAACCCGTGGATCTTTCCATGCGTCGCACCCTGAGCTGCCTCGCGTTGATCGCGAGCTGTGTCGTCACCGCACCGGTCGTTTACTCGCAGGAATCCACCGAACCGAAAGTCCAGCCCGCGCCGGCGCGCCGCGAAGGCGAAGGGCCCTACTCCCAGCTCATCCTGCGCAATGCCACTGTCATCAATGGCACGGGAGCGCCTGCGTTCGGCCCCGCCGACATCGTGATCGAGGGCAATCGCATCGTGCAGGTGATGTCGGTCGGCTCGCCGGGCGGCACAAAGGTGGAACCGAAACGGCCGAAGCTCGCGGCCGGTGGACGGGAAATGGACCTGCGCGGTCACTTCGTGATGCCGGGCATCGTGGACACGCACGCTCACATCGGTGGCGACGAACAGGGAGCCCCGGCGGAGTACGTGTACAAGCTCTGGATGGGCCATGGCATCACCACGGTGCGCGAAGTCGGTTGCGGCAACGGCATCGAGTGGTGCGCCAGCGAAACCAGGCGCAGCGCAACGAACGAAATCACTGCGCCGCGCATCTTCCCGTATGCCTTCTTCCGGGCGGATGTCCCGATGACCAGGCCCCAAGATGGCCGCAAGTGGGTTCGCGACGTGAAGGCCAGGGGCGCGGTGGGAATGAAGTGCCTCGGTTATCGTCCCGACGTGCTCGAAGCAGCCATCGATGAACTGAACAGGCAGGGGATGCGCAGCACCTGCCATCACGCGCAGATCGACGTCGCGCGCATGAACGTGCTCGACACCGCGCGCATGGGCCTCACCTCCATGGAACACTGGTACGGCCTGCCCGAGGCCCTGTTCGATGGTCGCACGGTGCAGGACTACCCTGCCGCGTACAACTACAACAACGAGCAGGATCGTTTCGGCCAGGCCGGCCGCCTGTGGAAGCAGGCCGCGAAAAAAGGCAGCGACAAGTACGAAGCGGTCATCACCGAGCTGCTGGCTCTCGACTTCACGCTCTCACCCACGCTCACGATCTATCTCGCGTCGCGCGACCTGATGCGCGCGCGGCGGGCGGATTGGCACGACGAGTACACGCTGCCCTCGCTCTGGGAGTTCTACACGCCTCATCGCGACAAGCACGGCAGTTTCTTCTTCGACTGGGGCACCGAGGACGAAGTCGCGTGGCACGAGAACTACCAGCTGTGGATGTCGTTCCTCAACGATTACAAGAATCGCGGCGGCCGCGTGACCGTGGGATCCGATTCGGGGTTCATCTACCAGGTCTACGGCTTCGGCACGATCCAGGAGCTCGAACTGCTGCGCGCAGCAGGCTTTCATCCGCTCGAGGTCATTCGCGCGGCGACGATGTGGGGCGCGGAGCTGGTCGGCGCGGCCGATCGCCTCGGCACGGTCGAGCCCGGCAAGCTGGCGGACCTCGCGATCGTCGACGAAAACCCGGTGGCGAACTTCAAGGTCCTCTACGGCACCGGTCACATCCGCCTCGGCGATGACGGCAAGACGCGACGCGTCGGCGGCGTGAAGTACACGATCAAGGACGGCATCGTGTACGACGCGAAGCAGCTGCTGGCAGACGTCCGCGCCATGGTGGCGGAAGAGAAGAAAAAGCGCGGCCAGGCAACGCTGCCGCAACCCTAGTGAGCGGCGGGTGCGTTCATCGGCTCCGCCGGCGGAAGCGGCTCGGGCACGCGGTTCTTCACGGCCGGGATCGACTGCAGGTAGCCGAAGATCAGCCCGAGATCCTCATCGGTAAAGTGCTTGTACATCGGGATCGGCATCGGCGGCAGGACCGGGCGGCCACGTCCCATGTGCCGGCCCGTGCGAATCGTGTCCTTGAAGTTCTGAAAGGTCCACTTGCCGAGACCCGTCTCGGGATCGGGCGTGAGATTCGCGGTGAAGCTGACTCCCCACGGACCCGAGTGAGCGGTGGTCGTGCCGGCTGCGACGAACAGCCAGGGGCCACCTTCGGGCACCTTCGGTGCCTCGGTGATCACGACGCTCTCCGGATGACCCGAGAGCATCCGGCTCCAGTCCCGATCCGGTCCATTGGGAGTCATGATCAAGGGCGTGTGACAGTCGTGGCAACCGGCAGTCGTGACGAGGTATTTGCCACGTGCGAGCCGCTCCGCCCTGGCGGTATCTGCGGCAGTGGTCTTCTGCGACGCCTGCGCAGGCTCGGCCGGCTTTTCGTTGGCGAACGCGCTACCGGAAATGACGAGACAGGCGAGCAGTGCCGCACATGGCAGCCCCGCCGCACGAAGTGCATGGGTCATGGGTTGAGCTCCTGGGAGGGAAGATCTTTGATCCAGCGCTGCACGATCGCGAGGCCGTCTGCATCGACGACCTGGGTGCCGAGCGGCGGCATCTGGGTCATGGGATTGCGTGAACGCATGCGCATCGCCAGCACGCTGTTCTCATGTTTGCCGGGTGTGACCCGTTGCGGAGCGCCCTGGACTCCGTACGGGCGGAAGCGGCTCGTCCTGCCGACCAGCGATTGCAACGTCGTGACGGTGCCCGCTGCTTCCGGCACGGGATCCTGCGCGAGCACGAGCTCGAGCGATGCAAGCGGTCCGGAGGAGTTGTGGCAGTGGCCGCAGTTGCCGTGAAGATATCCGAGCGCCGCGCGCTCCGTCGGATTCGAAGCGGCGATGCGCGGGGCACGCTCGAGAAGTGAAGTCGGAAGGTGGCGCACCAGCCCGCGCTCGACGAGATAGCGCAGATCGACCAGGTCCGCTCCTTTCATCTCCGCGTGCGGAGCCAGCGGATCGCGATCCGGTGAAAGTTGCAGCGCGCTGACGCCAAGCACTGGCACCGCGGCGCCCTCGTGACAGGCTCGGCAGTCGGCTTCGGCGGGAATTGCATAGCGCCGGTCGGCAGAACCCTGCAGCGGCATCGCTGCGATCCCGTCGGCGGGCGCGAGCTCCGCATCGGTCTCGTCTGCATTCCAGATGTACGTGGCATATCGCCAGGAGCCATCGGCCAGGCGCTCGAGGTAACGCGTCTCGACGCGGCGGCCCTGGCTGAACTCCTTCCACAGTCGAGTGCCATTCGGAAACTCCCACGCATCGGGGCGCGACGCATCGATCGCAGTTCCCGGCGGGAGATACATCCATCGACGCTTGGTCGCGCCGTCAGACCACAAGGGATACTGCGGCGAGAAGGCGATCAGCGCCGGATTCACGACGGCCGACGAGCCGGAAACGAAAAGGCCTGTATCGCTGAGACGTGTGGGCAGCGCAGGAGCGCCCGCCGCCGCGCCATCCGCTCGGGCGAACGTCGCGCACACCACCAGCGCGAGTGCCGCCAGAACCGCGCGAAACACGTGTTCGCGTAGTACACGCCATTTATTTCGCAAGCTATTGACTCTGCTCGGCATCTCTCGCGCCTTCTCCCACCCGGGGCGATTGCCGCGCGAGCCCCTGGCCCAAGACGGCGTCCACACCGGAAAAGACGCGGAAAGCGGCTAGAATTCGGCTCACCCCTTCGAGCGACGCGAGGGGACAACAACAACGAGAACGACGAGGATGGATGCACTCTCGGAACGACCGGTCACCCAGCTCCTGATCAAGTGGCGCAGCGGCGACGAATTGGCTCTCGGTGAGCTCACTGCCCTGCTCTATCACGAGCTCCGTGCACTCGCGCAGCGGCACCTGCGCCGCGAGCGTCCCGATCACACGATCCAGCGAACCGCACTGGTCCACGAAGCCTTCGTCCGGCTCGTCGAACAGAGCGTCGATTGGCGAAGCCGCGGCCACTTCTTTGCGCTCGCCTCGCAGATCATGCGACGCATCCTCGTGGATCACGCTCGGGCTCGCTTGGCGCACAAGCGAGGCGGAGGCGCGCGGGTCCTGAGCCTCGACGAAGTTATCGATCGCCAGGACGGCGCCGACGGCAGCGGCGACGCCGTCGCGGCGATCCCGGAGCCGCAGCAGCCCGAGGGCGAGTCCAACGACGACCTGGACGCTATTGACCACGCACTGTCGCGACTTGAATCGCTGGACCCGCGACAAGCGAAGATCGTCGAGATGCGCTACTTCGGCGGCCTCACCATCGAGGAAACCGCTGAAGCGTTGGAGATATCCCCGGCCACCGTGAAGCGCGAATGGACGCTCGCGCGCGCGTGGTTGTGGCGCGAGCTCGCACGGGGCGAGTGAACATGAAGGAAGGCCCCGGGAAAGAGGGAAACTGGCAAGCGGTCAAGGATCTCTTCTTCGAGGCCCTGGAACGCGCACCGTCACAGCGTGACGAGTTCCTGCTGGAGGCCTGCAGGGGCGACGAGCAGTTGCGCGCGGAAGTGCTCTCACTGCTGGCTGCGCACGAAGACTCCGATACCGGTGACTTCATCACCGATCCCGCCGCTCTCCTGGGTTTGAAGGACGCAGGCCGCGCACCCCACCCGAGCTGGATCGGCCGGCGCCTCGGCGGCTACCGCGTCGTCGAGGAACTGGGCCACGGCGGCATGAGCGAGGTGTATCGCGCCGTCCGCGACGACGACGAGTTCCAGAAGGAAGTCGCCGTGAAGGTCCTGCGCAGCGGCTACGACATCGACGTGCTGTTGCAGCGTTTCAGCATTGAGCGGCAGATCCTCGCCACGCTCGATCACCCGAACATCGCGCGCCTGCTCGATGCCGGCAGCACCGGGGAGAAGCTGCCGTACATCCTCATGGAGTACGTCAAGGGGAAACCGATCGACGAGTACTGTCGCGATCGCCGTCTCAGCGTGCGCGAGCGTCTCGAATTGTTCCGCAAGCTGTGCGATGCCGTGCAGTACGTGCACCAGCACCTCATGGTCCACGGCGATCTCAAGTGCTCCAACATTCTCGTGACGGACGACGGCACGCTGAAGCTCCTCGACTTCGGCATCGCCCAGCTGCTCGGACCGAAACCCGGCATTGCTGCTGATTCGAAGACCCCGACGCTCGTCGCACTCACGCCCGAATACGCCAGCCCCGAACAGGTGCGTGGGCAGCCGATCACTACATCGAGCGACGTGTACTCGCTGGGTGTCCTGCTGTATCGACTGCTCTCGGGCATCTCGCCCTATCGACTGCTCACGGGCAGCGGCGGTGGATTCACGTCGGAGCTTGCGCGCCAGATTTGCGATCACGAACCGTTCCGGCCGAGCGTGGCCGCGCGCCTTTCGGGCGACAACCAGTTCGAAAAGCACTGGCATGCGCTGGTCGGCGATCTCGACAGCATCGTCATGCTCGCGCTGCGCAAGGAGCCCGCAAAACGCTACGCATCCGTGGACCCGCTGCGAGCGGACATCGACCGCTATCTCGACGGGCATCCCGTCACCGCGCGCGGCTCGAGCGTGGGCTACCACTTCGCCAAGTTCGTCGGACGGCATCGCGCGAGCAGCGCCGTGGCGGCCCTGTTCGTGCTAGCGCTGGTCGGCGGCATCGTGGCGACGACTCAACAGATGCGGATCGCGGAGAAGGAGCGCGCGCGCGCCGAGCGCCATTTCGAGAGCGTGCGCAAGCTCGCCGACACATTCATGTTCGACGTGCACGGCGCGATCGAGACCTTGCCCGGATCGACACCGGCGCGGCAACTGCTCGTCGCAAACTCGCTCACCTACCTTCATGCGCTTGCCGCCGAGTCGGCCGGCGAACGGGGACTGCAGCGTGACCTGGCGACCGCCTACGAGAAGGTTGCCGACGTGCAGGGCGGATTCCATTCCGCCAACCTGGGCGACCCCGCTGGCGCCATGGACAGCTATCGCAAGGCGCTGGAGATTCGAACTGCCCTCGCCGCTTCCGATGCATCCGATCTCGAAGTTCAGCGAGACCTCATTCGGACTCACGGAAAACTGGGTGAGATGCTCACGGGTGCCGGCGATGAGGCCGGTGCGCTGGACCACACGCGCAAGGCGCTCGCCATCGCACAGAAACTAGCGTCGGGACCAGAGGCCACAAGTGCGGATCGACGCAGCGTCGCCTCTGGCCTGCTGAGCGTCGGCTGGCAGGTGGCGAAAACCACGGATCTCGAGGGCGGCCTCGCGCAGATGAAGCGCGCAGCTGAGTTGTACTCGCAGCTCCTGAAAGAGACACCCGGCGAGGTCGCGGTTTCCCGGCTGTTGTCGCTCACCCACAGCCGCATCGGCGAGGTGCTGCTGGCGTCGACCGATCGCTATGCGGAAGCCCGTGACCACTATGAGCGCTCGCTCGACCTCGTGATGCGCATGATGGCGGTCGACCCGCAGAATACTCGCCTGCTGAAGATCGACGGCTGGGCGCGAATGGGAATCGCAGAGGCCATGCTTCGGCAAGGATCGCCACGCCCCGCGCTCCAGCACCAGATGCACGCGGCGCGCAACTTCGGCGCCCAGCTCGAAGCCGACCCGAAGAACGAAACTGCACGCTTCGATGCCGCCTACGCGCTCGGTGAAGCTGTCGATTCGCTCATCGTGATGGGTGACTATGCGACGGCGGAAAAGACTTCACGCAAGGCAATCGACATCCTGGAACATTCGGGCGTTGCCGCCGACCCGGCGTTGACGCCGGTGCGCGTGCAGCGCGGTGTTGAGTACGCGCGCAGCGCACTCGCGAGCCTCTGGCAAGCCGGCTTGGGCGGTGGGCGCGAGAGGTCTCGGCATTGCGCGCGAGCGCGCGAGGCTTTTGCCATCAGCGAACCGATTCTCGAGGTGGCCAATGCCGACAGCCGCTGGAAGGACAAGTTCGTGAAGCGCGCCGAGGAGGTCCGCAGTCGGCTGGCCGACTGCAAGCCGCTGCTCGCGTCGGCGACGGGCGGTCGATAGGCTCCCGGGAGCTGGCACCCGCCAGGCTCAACACGAACTATTGAGCCCGGCGAAGGCGCCAGCCGCGTCAGCCTCGATCCTTCAGTTCATCGCCTGGCTAACCTTCTCATTGGTCTGCGGCCCGAGAGACGCTGCGAGCTTCACCAGCGCCACAAACTCCCGTCGATGGCCTTCGTTGTCTTCGCCGAGTGCGCCCTTGGCGAGCTTCTCGATCTCGTCGTAGCCAAACTCGCCCGTGTACTTGCCGCCGCGGAGCGTTTGCCCGAATGCCGCGACACTCGCCGCGAAGCGCAGGTCCGTCGACCATTTATCGCGCGCGACCAGGGCATCCTTCCCGATCGGCGTCTCGATTAGCTTGCTCGTGTCGGAATCCGGCAGCTTGTAGCGCAAGCGCAGGTGCGCCACTTCACCGGAGCGCGCGACGGCTGCCTCTTTCTTTCCGTAGCGCAGTGGGTCGACACGTCCCTGTGCGCCCACGGGGATGATCTCGTACAGCGCCGTGACGCGATGGCCGGCGCCGATGTCGCCCGCGTCGACCTTGTCGTTGTTGAAGTCTTCGCGCGCCAGCAGGCGGTTCTCGTAGCCGATGAGGCGATACTCGAGAACTTCCGCCGGGTTGAACTCGACCTGGATCTTCACGTCCTTCGCGATGGTGAAGAGCGTCGAGGACAACTCGGACACCAGCACCTTGCGCGCTTCGGACAGCGTGTCGACGTATGAGTAGTTGCCGTTGCCCGCGTCCGCCAGGCGCTCCAGCAACTGGTCGTTGTAGTTGCCGGTACCGAACCCGAGCGTCGTCAGCGCCACGCCCGAGGCGCGCTCACGCTCCGCAATGTCCACGAGCGATTCGAAGTCCACAACTCCCACATTGAAGTCGCCGTCCGTGGCGAGGACCACCCGATTGATGCCGTCCTTGATGAAGGTACCGTGTGCAAGCTCGTAGGCGCGCTCGATACCTTCTCCGCCATTGGTCGAACCGCCGGCCTCAAGCTGGTTGATGGCCTCGCGGATCTTGTACTTCTGGTCGCCCTGCGTCGGCTCGAGCACGACGCCCGAGCTGCCGGCGTAAACGACCATCGAGACGCGGTCACGTGCCGTGAGCTGGTCCGTGAGGAGCCGGAACGCGTTCTTGAGCAGCGGCAACTTGTCCGGTGACTGCATCGATCCGGAGACGTCGATCAGGAAGACGAGGTTGGCGGGAGGACGTTCTTTCGCGGAAACGTCGTAGCCCTTGATGCCGATGCGCAGCAACCATGCTTCGGAATTCCAGGGTGCCTGCGCGAGCTCGGTCGACACCTTGAAGGGCACGTCGCGGCCCGCCGGCGGCGAGTATTGGTAGTCGAAGTAGTTGATCATCTCCTCGACGCGAATGGCGTCCTGCGGCGGTAGCTGCCCCATGTTGAGGAAGCGCCGGACGTTCGCGTAGGCGCCCGTGTCCACGTCGATGGAGAAAGTCGACACCGGGTGCTCGGCCGCGAGCCGCACGGGGTTTTCTTCGAGATGCTGGTAGCGCTCCGTATTCGTGGGCTGCCTGTACGGCGGGGCGCAGCAAGTAATGCCCGTCACCGGGCTATTGGCCATTTGGCCCACTCGTGCGGACTCGTAGCGCTCTTGCGGAGACTGGATCCTGCTGCCCGTAACCACGACGTCCTTGACGCTTGGTTGGGCTGCCGGTTGGCCGGTTGCCTGACCGGCCTGACCGGTCGCTTGACCGGCTACCTCGCCGGTTGCCTGACCGGCCTGACCGGTCGCTTGACCGGCTGCCTCGCCGGTTGCCTGGCCGGCCTTGGGCGCGGCAGCCGCTTCCTGCTCGGCGGGTCGGCTGTAACCGTCGTCTTCTTCCTTCTGATTGGCGCAGGCCGTCACGAGCCCAGCCAGGATCATCACGACAACACCACGAACCCACCGCCTCATGACACACCCTCCGCCGATGGACGCGGCTTGCGTCCCGGCGTAACTGAACGGAGTGGGGCGAGGAATGGGGTCAAGAGGACTTGGCGCGTGCCCGCTGCGCTTCCCCGTCGCCCTTGTTTTGTGCGTGCCTCGAACTTTGAGGCGCACGCCTGGGCTGCTCTGCCCTCCGGACCTTCAAACGCTAGCGGAGGCCGACGGAAGTCACTGGGAATTCACTTTCCGTTGGGGCGTCCTTGAAGTCCCAGCGCGCTCGGCAATACACAAGCGACTCAATGCCTCGCGAAACGGAACTTCATAGGTGCTATCCACCACCGCCTCGAGACGGCGCGCACCACCTGGCAACTTGTCTCCGCCAGAATCCAGGAAGCAGACGCTGTAAACAAGCTTGCCCCGGCCCTTGATCGCTGTGATAGGGGGTAGGTAGTCCGCATCTCCGGATACCACGATCGCCACCTCGTAGTTGTCGGCAAGCACGATCAGGTCTGTGGCCAATTGTGTGTCCACGCCTTTCTCTGTGCCGAAGCGGTTTGCAAACAGATCAAATGTAATACTGCCCGAGCGCCTGACCTCTATCCGGTCGTTGCATCTTTCTATACTGAACAGCATCTGGCGCTGCCCGGACCACCTCTCTTCGATTGCGCGCCTGCGTCTCGTCAGCGTGGCTTCGATGCTCTTGAGCACTTCTTTGCGGTGAACGTCGTTGGCTGTCGCGGCCAGTCGCTCAGCAAACTGTTCGCAGTTTCGGAACAAGCGCTCCTTCTCATTCCAATTGTGGGGCACCTTGTAGGGACGGAAATCAAGGTTGCTGGTTACGTACCAGTACGCACGAAGAAGTTCAGCGCCGCATTCGAGCGTGATCCAGCTGAAGAATGCATGCCAATCCGCATCTGGCAGGTAGCGTTCCCTCGAGCCGGGGTACAGATTCTCGGGAAACAGGTGGGCCAGTGTGTATCGAAAGTTCTCGCCGTCAACAAAGACGCACGCCCGAGCCATCGTTCCTCCCTGAACGAAAAGGGGGGCGCACTGGCCCCCCGCTAGGATGCAAGTCGCCCGAAGACGACCGTCTTGAATGCGACGTAGGTTATAGCTCTCGGACTCCGTGGACAATAGCGAATTGCGGTTTTCACGAGGCAAATTTCGGCATTCCATGAAACTCTGCAGTGCGAGTTTCCATGCGGCTCATGCATCGAAACCTGCCTTGCAGACGGCCTTCGCATCACCCGGGACATTGGAGAGTGCCCGAGACGCCTCGAGGCTAGGATCCCGCACAACGAAAAAGGCCTGGCGCGCAAGCGCCTACTCCTCAGAGCGGCTCGTGGCGTCACGATCGCGGTCGTATCGTTTCGTGACCGGAAACGGCGGCAACCACGACTCGCGACGCACGGTCCAGAGTTCGTAGGTTGGTTTCAACTGGTCAGTAGCATCCAGGGATCCCAGGTTCACTTCGATTTCGTCTGCGCTGCGCGAGAAAACGGACGAACCTCAGCGGGGACAGAAAAACCGCCTCGCGTAGTCGCGCGTTTCGCCATCGATCGTCACCGCATCCTGAGGGAATACCGCGGAAGCGTGAAAAAGGGTCCCGTGATGCTTGCGGCAGTCGAGACAGTGACAAAGGCCGACCCGGTACGGGAGTCCCGACGCCACAATTCGGACGTTGCCGCACAGGCAACCGCCGGTGAAGCGGTTCATCTGCGTCTCCTCTGCGTTCAAGCGGTCGGAACGCTTACAACGAACAGCACTTGTCATTGCTACCGCCCGCTGCTGCCCCGGTTCACCACACCGCTGCCGGTTTGGCATTGAAGAAAAAGCATTCCGGTAGAAACGCCCCGGAGATCTGCTCAACGTCTGCGTGCGTCACGCCCAGTTCGTAGAATCTCTCGCGCCAGCCACACACGGTTTCTGCGATGCGCTCCACTTCGCGGCGCGCATCCGCATCGCTGAGACCGAAGCGTTCGCTTTGCGACACGAAGTTGTAAAGCGACGCCGCGCGGCCATGGGCGCCGACAATCATTGCGAGGTCCCGACTCTCCTGGGACACCATCGCAACAGGCACGAGGTCATAGGCCGGAGAGAGGCGCCAACCGTCCATGCCGCGCACCAAGGCATGGTTGCGGGGATGATCGTCGTTGTTCGTCACAGCCCCGTTGAAGACCATTCGCCGAAACAGCTCACGACAATCCTCGTCCGGGCGAATCGACCAGCGCCGCAACTGATCAGCGAGCAAGGGATAGGACCATCGCTCGCGGTCCACGATGCTGTCATCCGCACCGACTAACGTGAGGCCACTTACGAAGCCAAGGCGCAGATAGCGCTCCACTCCTCCGCGCTCCCGGGGAGCGGGCTGCCGATCGAATCGCTCCAGCATCAGCACGTCTCGTTCACTGACGTCGTGCAGCGTGGCGTGACATACGTCCAGGCTGCAGCGCCGCGCGAGATCCAGCGTCGCATACTCGACTCTCTGCAGGTTCACTCGGTCGCGACGCTCCGGAAACTTGCCAAGCCAGAGCCGGCCTTCGTGCTCGAGCGTTGCCTTCGGCCGCGCGCCGCCCATGCTCGTCCCCGGTTCGAGTTGCTCCAGCAGGTGCTCGGGCACGCGTCGGCCGGCATCGATGGCGTCCGCTGCGGCGACAAGATCCGCAAGTTGCTGCGTGCGGTTGTACGGCCGCAGAGGACCTGGTGGCTCGCGAGTGAGCCCAAAGCTGAGATTACCCGCGCCGTCTCGCGGTCCGTGAAGGAGGTAGTCGATCTCTTCGAGGTCGGCAGGCCCACGCTGCAGCTTGTGCTCGATGACCCTACGCCCCCAAGCGTCCGGCGCGGCATCGCGTACCGCACCGGGTATCCCCTTGAGCTTCGTGAATTCGCGGACGGCGTTGCCCAATGGCAGTTGAAAAGGGTCGATCTCAATCGCTTCCGGGCGCTCGAGGTATCGGTTGCCGTATCGAAACCGACCCACATAGGTTCCTTCACGCTGTTTCGTGACGCGCAGAAGCGCTGCTGCATCGATGTTGGCTCGTTAGAAGTCGTAGGAATTCGGCGCGCTTTTCTTCTTACGGACGCGCTTCGGGCGCCGCGACTCTTCCAGGATCTGGCCGTGCTCGTCGGCGTCCGGATGTGCGACGGTATCGAGCGTGCGATCGAGGCCGAGGAGCCAAAGAACGGTCAGCCAGGCGCTGATACTCACGCCGGGTTTACCCAACTCGAGCGAGTTGATGGTGTTACGGTCGAGCCTGGCCTTGGCGGCAAGGTCCATGATCGACCACCCCCGGCGTTTGCGGGCCACGCGGACACGTGCGGCCATGTCCGCCAGACGCTGCGTGACTTCGCCCGGGATCTCATTTTTGCCCATTTTTCCAGGCCTTAAGTGGGTTACAGCCTAAAATATTAGGCGTTCTTGTTCTTTTGCTCAAGACCAAAGCCGCAGAAAAGCCTAAAATAGTGGGCGCTATCCGGCTTTACGCCCATTTTATTAGGCAATTTCGCTGATAAATCACGAAAAGGGCGAATTGCTGGCCCGGCTGACACGGCTTGCGATCGCGGTCTGATCTCGCCCGCCGAAGAAGCTGATCAACCCCGCCGACTAACCTTCCTTCTTTATCTTCTCCCGTCGCGCAAGCTCGGCATCGCTCGGCTTCTCCTGCGCGAACGATCCCGTCTTCACCGCGCCAGCGCGCACGTAGCTGCTCATTGTCACGCCACTCGTCGACACGTTCGAGTCCACCAGCTTGAACGCGACCGGCAACGTGCCCTTGCCGAACAGGCGCTTTCCGGAACCGAGGAGCAATGGAAAAACCATGAGCCGGAACTCGTCGATGACATCGTTCGCGAGCAGCGCCTGGATGAGCTCGCTGCTCCCCTGCAGGAGCAGGTCCGGTCCGTCCTCCTTCTTGAGACGCGCCACTTCGGCCGCGACGTTGCCACGCAGCGCGACGGACTTCTGCCACGTGAGCGGCTCGCGCGAGGAGGTTGCGACGTACTTGGTGACCGCGTTAAACCTCTCGGCGATCATCGAATCGCCCTGGTGTGGCCAGTAGGCGGCGAAGATTTCGTAGGTCTTGCGGCCGAGCAGCAGATCGAAGGGCGCGTTGAAGGTTTCGGCCAGCGTTTCGCTCGCTGACTCGTCGAAATAGGGGAACACCCATCCGCCGGACTTGAAGCCGCCGGTCGGATCCTCCTCGGGGGCGCCTGGGGCCTGCATGATGCCATCCAGGCTCATGAACGTCGCAGCAATGACCTTTCTCATGTCGATGCTCCCGATGTGTTCTCTACCCGAAACGTCGAACGAGACGCTGCGGATTCGACATCAGGAAAGTGGAAGGGATTGAGAGGGCTACCGATAGCTGGTCGAGCAGCTGGATAGAACCCGGGGCAGGATCTGGAGCAAGTTGAGGATCAGGGATGCCTGACCTGCGTTGAAAGCGAGCAAGCGCGCTCGCGCAGTCTCATCGCGACGGCGAGAATCCGGCCGGCGCGAACAATCGGCGTCCCGCTCCGTCGCCGGGGTAAATGCGACGGTTCGCACCGGGGCTCGCGTAGCCGTTGATCAAGACCCGGCGATATCGGTCCGACCTGTTCTCAAAGCTCGCATGAGCCGTGTACGGGCCGAAGAACAGCGTGTCACCGGGCTGCGCCGTTATGGTCACTATGGTCACCGCATCCGCCTCCCGAGCCCGAGCCGGTCGGTTCGTCGCCTGCGGCGGTTTGCCGTCGGCACCGTCGCCGAAATCGACCCGTCCCCATTTCGAGCTCCCGGGGATGAACTGGAGCGGACCACTGTCGGGGGTCATCTCGTCGAGCACGATCAGCGTCTGCACGAAGCTTCCGCGGCCATTGACGTCCGTCCATTCCCCGCCGCCCTTGTCGCGATGCTGAATGTCCTGGTGCCAGTCGAAAACCACGCCGTCGCGCGGCCGCTTGAAATGGACCTGGTTCAGCAGATGGTCCATCGCGTGACTGCGCAACAGCTGTGCGCAAGGCACCGTCAGGCGCGCGTCGCTTCCGATCGCCAGCAGATAGGGCCGGCACCCGCCGGCCCAGACGATGCGCCGGAGGACTCTGCGCCCGTGCTTCTCGCCGCCCAGCACGAAGTGCGCGCCACGATGCGGCCCGGTCTCGGACAGCTCATCGGCGATCTCCTCGAGCTCGTCGAAGCAGGCCTGCATCCGGGCCACTTCGTCGGCACGGAACAAGCCGCGGCGCACGATCCAGCCGATCTCGAAGTAGTCGTGGATCTCGTCGTGGCTCAAATCAGGGCCGCGTTGCTCGGGCATCCTCATTGATGCCGCTGACCTCATCTTTACTGGTGCCATGCCCGTTTTATAGCCGATGGTGCGTCCCGGTGCGATGACGCTCGCAACCTATGTCACCGCAGATCGAGAGTGCCTTCGCAATTTCACGGGGACACCGATGTGAAAGGTGTCACATTTCACTCAATCTGCGCGCAACCCCGGGGCTCGTCAGCTCGCGCAGAGCATCCTTGCCGACCCACTTCGCTGCGGCGTTCGATGACTCCGACAGACGCTTCGCCGTGGCAATGGCTGCACCATTGAGTGCGGCATTCCGCTTGCCGACGGCACGCAACGACATGTTCACGGCCTTGCTGACGAAGTGACGTTCGTCGGCGGCACCACGCTCGATGAGCAGGAGGGCACGCAGGAACGGCGCATCGCCCGATTGCCGGTCGTGCACCGTGAGACTCCAGATCAGCGCAAAAGCCGCGCGCTTGACCCACTCACCTTTCTTCGACGCCCAGGCGGCAACCTTGGGCCACGCGTGCGGTGTTCGATCGAAGAGTGCGAAACAGGCCGTGTCCACAATCGCCCAGTTATCGAACTCGCGGCACCAGCGTTCCATCTGCGCGGGAGTGACTCGCTCCGGCTCGTCGACGAACGTCGCAAGCATGCGCGCCTCATACCAGCCCGACTCCCACAACGCGAGCGCCAGCTCGTGGTCAGGCCCAATCTCCTTCGCTTTCTCCCTCAGCGCGCCGACCGAGACGCCGAAGGCCTTGTCGGAGGGGATCGCATAACGCGCCATGCCATCGCGGCCCGCCTTGGTGCCCGTGCGCTTGAGCCATGCGACGACGGCGTCCGCATCGACTTTGTCGCGTTGCCTGGTTGCTGTCGCCTTCGCTGGCGAGCGCTTGCTTTTCGGCCGCGCACTCATGGCTTCGAACCGGCTCGGCGACGCAGCACGGCGTACGCGAACGGTTGCTCGCTCCTACGGGGCGTGCGATGGAACTCCCTGGCTTCATCGATGAGCTCGAATGAAGAGCCAAGCACAGCGGCAATATCGTTCGCCGAGCGCCGGGCAACGACGAGGCCGCTGCACTTCGCCGGACCGTCGGGAGCGAATCCGCTCACGACTGCAATGCCTCCCGGCTTGATGGCGCGACTTGCCGCTACGGCGTAGGCACGCGCCGCGCTGTCATCAGTAAGAAAGTGCAGTACCGCACGGTCATGCCAGAAATCGAACATCGCTGAAGGCAGGGGCGCAGTCGTTACGTCACCGACGATCCAATCGACTCGGCCTGCGTGAGGCCCGAGGCGCGTTCGAGCTACGTCCAAGGCCTCGTCCGCGAGATCCAGGACGGTCATCCGCTCGAGTCCACCCGCGAGCAGGTCGTCGACCAAGGTCGATGCCCCGCCGCCAACGTCAATCAGGCTGCTGGAGGCAGTCAAACCATGCTTTTGCAGCAGTCGCAGGGAGGCATCGAGATGAGGCCGATACCAGCTCACCTGCTGCGCATCCCGCGTCCGATAGACGCCTGACCAGTGATCCGAGGAAGAACCGCTCACGCGCGTATGCCATTGATCAAGGAAGCCAAGTTCGCATGGTAGCGCTTGCCTTGCTATTCCCGCGCGCGCCGGTACAATCTGCGCCCTTCCTGGTGCGGGGTGGAGCAGTCTGGCAGCTCGTCGGGCTCATAACCCGAAGGTCGCAGGTTCAAATCCTGCCCCCGCTACCACTTCTTCGAAGGCCCCGGGGCGCAAGTGCCGGGGCCTTTCCGCTCCAGGACCCATCCGAATCGCGCGTAAAGCGCGGATACCGAGTCGTACACGGCCAGAAAGAGCTTCTCGAGAAGCTGGGTCGCAACGACCGTGCCCGTGCGGATCCGGGCGCAGATTTCAAACGCTGCTGCATGCTCACAGGCGAGTGGGACGGCGCGGACCGGGATTACTTTTTTCCGGTGAGGGGTACGGCGGGGCTGCGACCTAGTTCCCTCCCTCCTCTTGCCGTCGCACCATTTCATCGCCGCGCTGCAGTTCGCGCACACACTCCTGCAGCACTTGTTCATCATGGATGCGGGCGCCCCGCGCGCAAGTCTCGTATGCCTTGCGCCTGCTGGCTACGAACTTTCTCAGGTAGTCCAACGATGGGCCCACTTTCGATTCAGGCTCCAGTTCTATAGCCGCGAACCTGCGTTCGGCTTCGCGCCAAGTGGGCAGGACCCGGGCTTCGACTGCGTCGGCGAAGTCATCGTCGGCGAGCCTGTCTTGCCTGGCCATCTCCCAGATCACGTTCTGGCGCGCCATGACGGACCGCTCGGCGTGCACCAGCCAACGCTGTGTCTGCCAGTAGCTGGCCTCACCTTTCAACGTCGCACCACGACGTTCCGCGAGAGCGTAACCGCCGATAAGCGTGAAGGTGGCAATACCAACGGCCGCAGCTACACTGGTGGCATTACGGAACCACGTGGTGCCGCCCGCGACCAAGGGTCGCGCCAAGGCGATACCCAGCACAAAGCCAGCCGCAAGCCCGCCCAGATGCGCCGCGTTGTCTATTCGCTGACTTAGGAGACCTACTGCGAGCGCGATGGCGACAAAGACCAGGATGAAATTCCGCATGGGCGCGAAGACCGAGCGTGGCACAAACGACCTGCCCCGGATCGACAATGCAAGCGCGGCGCCATACAGGCCGAATATCGCCCCCGATGCCCCGACACTGTTCACTGCGGGTTGCCACGAAATGCTCGCCAGGCCCCCGGTTGCTCCGGCTACAAGATAGAGCAGCAGGTATTGCCCGGATCCGAGCAGCCGCTCTATCAGAGGCCCCGTCGCCGCCAGTGCCCACATGTTCAGGAGAATGTGGAACACACCAATGTGCAGGGCCGTATAGCTGAGGAGCCGCCACCAGTCCCCGCCGGTCGTGTACGGGCCGAAGTTGGATCCCCAATCGATGTGCCGCCTTCCGTCCGGAGAAAAGAACTCGGCTCCTCCGAGGAGTGTCGCCACAAAGATCAGCAGGTTCAGGATGACGAGGCCGGTGGTGCCAGGTGCGTAGGGCGCTCGCCGCTGCAGATTTTCGTCAAACTGGACCTGGGCAGGCAGCACAGGCTCGAAATTGGGGGTTCGGTTCTTCGGCAGGCGTTCCGCGATAGCTTCCGCCGTCGCCACGTCGGGCAACCAGAAGCTCAGCGCCTTCGGACGATGGCCGGGCTCGCGATACTCGAATCGCACCGTGTTGGAGCCCTGCTCCACGTTTACGATGTGGCCGACTTGCAGATCGAACCGGTGTTCCAGTGCTACGCCCAGCACGAAGGCATAGCGTCGCGCAATCAACTTGACGAGCAAGCTTCCCACGTGGATTTCGCCGCGCCCGATCAGGCGAAAGTCGTTACGGGGTGGCTCCACCCAGGAAAGGATTCCGCGACCCAGACTCAGGCGGATCGACGTAGTGAAAACGGGCGGCGCTTGTTCGGACTCAAGGTGAACTGCTGAGACGAACAACGGCTCAGGACCGTCACTCACCCTGTGCCCGTGCGTTTCGAGGGCGGCCCTGAGCCTCGCATAGTTGATCGGATACCGCTCGCGATCGATCCGTTGTACCGCATCGAGGAGCTGGTCCAGGGTAGATTGGCTGTAGTCGATCTGGCCGTCGAGCATTGCCAACGAGAATAGCGGTTTGACGAGTCAGGAGCACCCCGGCGACCGCTCACCATGCGTGCGCGATCCTTTAAACTCGTCCTGTGCTCAAAACAACGATTAAGTACGGCCTGGCACTCGCGGCCGGCGTCTTCCTGCTCCAGTGGCTCGAGTACCAGTACGCGGTCAGGACGATTCCGACCGAGGGTTACATCATCCTCATCGCCGTCGGGTTCACGGCGCTGGGAATCTGGGCCGGCCGGCAACTCACGCGCACCCGCCCTCCCGAACCGTTCCAGGTCAACCAGCAGGCGATCGACTACCTGCAGATCAGCGAGCGCGAGCTGCAGGTCCTCGGTCAGCTGGCGGCCGGACATTCAAACGAGGACATCGCGGCGCGCCTGTTCGTATCCACGAGCACGGTGAAAACACACCTGGCCAGCCTCTACCGCAAGCTCGACGTGTCGAGCCGCACGCAGGCCATCCAGAAGGCACTGACGCTGCGCATCGTCCCCTGACCCGCCAAACGATTGAAAAACGCAGAATCATCCCTTCGGATGAGGACGGGAGGACGACGGCCCGCTACGGTCGCGGCCCGCCTTCACTCTCAATCGAGGTTTCCATGACCAGGATCATCCTCGTCTACGGCGTCATCATCGGCGCGATCATCATTGGCGTGGCGATACTCACCCTGGCGCTCGGGGTCGGCATCGGCCAGGCCTGGCTCGGGTTCCTGGTGATGATCGTGGCGTTCACCGGCATCTTCTTCGCCGTGAAGCAGTATCGCGACCACTCGCTCGGAGGCGTGATCCGGTTCGGCACCGCGGCTCTGCTCGGCATCGGGATCGCAGCGGTCGCCGGCGCCATCTACGTCGCGGTCTGGGAGGTCTACCTGTACGCGACCGACTATGCCTTCATGGACTTCTACGCGGACAGCATGATCAGTCAGAAACGGGCCGCCGGCGCGAGCGCATCCGAGCTGGCTGCGCTCAGCCGCGAGATGGACGAAATGCGCGTGGCCTACGCGAATCCGCTGATGCGCCTGCCCATCACGTTCGTGGAAATATTCCCGGTCGGGCTGCTGATTGCATTGATCTCGGCTGCGGTGCTGCGCACGCGGCGACGACCCGAAGCCCTGGCCTGAGCTGCTGTCCGCCGGGTTCAGCCCGGCGAGTGGCACACCGCTTCGATGTTGTGGCCGTCGAGGTCGAGCACGAATGCGGCGTAGTAGTTCGGATGGTATCGAGTACGCACGCCCGGGGGTCCGTTGTCTTTGGCTCCCGCGGCGAGCGCGGCACGGTAAAAGGCATCGACGCTGCCGCGATCCTTCGCGGTGAACGCAACGTGCAGGGGATGGTGCAATTTACCCTCCCCTCCGATCCAGAAATCCGGATTCTGGTTGGCGCCGAAGCCGGCGGCGGGAAAGCCCGAGGGATTCTCTTCCGCCGACACATCCAGCATCAGCACGTAGCCGAGTGGCGCCAGCGCCTTGCTGTAGAAAATCTTTGCCCGGTCGTAGTTGGAAACCGCGAATCCCATGTGATCGATCATGAAACGGTCCCTCGCGTGCCCGGTTTCATGATGGCACGGGCGGAATCGGGAACTCCACCGTGCGCAGAATCCTGATTTCTCGACGCGGCCGTCGCAGCGGGCAACAGCCTCGTCGAGAGCGTGGCCTTGGTCGAGAACGTGGCCTTACTTGGCCGTCTTGTTCTCGTCGATCATCGTGCCGTCGTCGTCAGGCTTGCCCTGGTCCGAGCTGCCCGGCGTGCCGGTATCACGACGCTGCTGGCCGCAGCCTGCTGACCGCCGGACTGTTGCTGTCCGCCAGCTCGCTGCTGCCCATCGGACTGCTGCTGGCCGCCCTGGCCCTGTTGCTCACGCTGACGATTCGCACCGTCGCCTTCCTTGCGCTGGCGCGTTTCCGCCGGCTGACCGGGTCGATCACGGTTGGTATCGCCGTAGTCGCTGCCCGGGGTTGCCGACGCGGGGTTCTTCGACTTGTCTTGCGACATGTCGCCCGGCTTGCCTGTGCCGGGATTCTGATTGCCTGTCATGGGTGTCTCCTCGGTTGAAACCCGCACCAAGCTACGCGGTTGAAACTCCGCGTCTGTCAGCTACCGCCACAGTTCAGCGTCCGCACCGTCCGACGACATCGCGGTCTGCACGAGCGCGAGCCAGGCGCGGCAGTTGCCAAGCGAGGCTATTGACGCTGCGAGGCTTGTGCGCGGCTCAACAGCAGCGCTCGTTCGCGTGCATTCCTGGTGAGCGATGCAGCACGCTCGAACTCTTCGCGCGCTTCGCCGTAGCGCTCGAGCTTGAAGAGGAAATCGCCACGCACGCTCGGCAGCAAATGATAGTTTTTCAGCGACGCTTCCGAGCGAAGCGGCTCCAGGATCCGAAGCCCTTCAGCGGGACCGAATGCCATCGCAACCGCGACGGCGCGATTGAGCTCCACGATCGGCGACGGCGTGCGCTGCCCGAGGGCGTAGTAAAGAATTGCAATCCGTCCCCAGTCGGTTTCTCCAGGCGTTCGAGCGCGCGCATGACACGCGGCGATCGCCGCCTGGAGCGCGTACGGCCCACCGGCGCCACCCAGCGTTTCAGCACGCTCCAGCGCAACCAGGCCGCGCCGTATCAGGAGCTGGTTCCAGCGCGAACGATCCTGGTCCAGCAGCAACACGGGTTCGCCGCTCGGACTGGTTCGTGCCCCCGCACGCGAGGCCTGGATTTCCATTAGCGCCACGAGCCCGTGAACTTCAGGTTCCTCGGGAGCGAGCCCAGCGAGGATACGGCCGAGTCGCAACGCATCTTCGCAGAGCGCAGGCCGCATCCAGTCCTCGCCCGCTGTCGCCGCGTAGCCTTCGTTGAATACGAGATAGATGACTTCCAGCACGGACGAGAGGCGCGCCGCGCGCTCGTCTCCGCGAGGCGCCTCGAACGCAACACCTGCGTCCGCCAGGCTGCGCTTCGCACGCACGATTCGCTGAGCGATGGTTGGCTCGGGCACCAGGAACGCGCGGGCGATTTCTTCGGGGGTGAGCCCGCCGAGCAGGCGCAGGGTCAGCGCCACGCGGGCTTCCGTGGTCAGCACCGGGTGACAAGCAGTAAACATCAGGCGCAGGAGGTCGTCACCGATGTCGTCGTCGAGTTCTTCCGCCGGGTCGCCGGGACCGAATGCCTGGTCGCTCTCCAGCTCGTGGCCGATCTGCTCGTGCTTGCGATCCAGCATCTTGCGGCGGCGGATGGCGTCGATGGCGCGATGCTTGGCACTGGCCATCAGCCACGCGCCCGGGTTGTCAGGAATTCCGGACTGTGGCCATTGCTCCAGGGCCGCGACGAGGGCGTCCTGGGCCAGTTCCTCGGCCACGCCGACATCGCGCACGACACGCGCCAGGCCCGCGATCAGGCGAGCGGATTCGATGCGCCACACGGCGTCGATGGCGCGGTGCGTGTCGCCCTCGGATTGGCCCTCTGGTCGGCGATCGGTTTCGGCGGTCATGAAGACCGCCGATCAGACCATCATTTTCTCTCCGGTGCAAAGCGCCGGAATGGGTGAACCCTGCCCCGCTGCCGGGCGTCGAACGGGGCTGTTCGGATCGATAAACTGCACGACGCGTGTTCACAATGACCCAGCCGTACGAAAACCTCGAAACAACCCGCGCCGACATCGATGCGCGGCGCGAGCCGCTGGTGCTGGAATTCGGCGCCAACTGGTGCGGCTGGTGCCAGGCGGCGCAGCCGCTGATTTCGGCTGCGTTCGAGTCCCATCCCGGGATCGCGCATGTGAAAGTGGAAGACGGAAAGGCCCGCCCGCTCGGACGTTCGTTCCGCGTGAAACTGTGGCCGACGCTGATCTTTCTGCGCGACGGAGCGGAGGTGGCTCGAGTCGTGCGCCCAGGGTCCGAGCAGGACGTGGGCGATGCGCTCGCGCGCATCGCCTCGCCGGCCTGATTCCCTCCGTCTTCAGTTTCTCGCCGAGGGCTTGTCGCTCCAGCCGAGCTGCTCGCGCAGGCCATCTTCCAGCGCACGAATCTCGGGCGTCAGCGCCTCGCCGAAGTCCTCGGACTCGAACACCTGGCGGATTTCCACTTCGGCGCCACCGTCGAACGGTGCGCGCTTGAGCCAGTCGACCGCTTCCTGCAGTGACTTCACGCGCCACAGCCAGAACCCGGCAATCAGCTCCTTGGTCTCGGCGAACGGGCCGTCGATGACGGTCCGTTTCTTCCCCTCGAAGCGCACGCGCGCCCCCTTCGAGGTGGCCTGCAAGCCTTCGCCGGCAACCATGATGCCCGCTTTCACGAGCTCCTCGTTGTACTTACCCATCGCCGTCAAGTCGGCCTCGTCCGGAAGCACGCCCGCTTCGGACTCCTTGTTCGCCTTCACGATCACCATGACACGCATGCTTGTCTCCTTAAATGTGCTGCTTGTGGCTGACGGCACCCTGCCGGCCTGCCCTACACCTACGTCGAACGGGGGATAGGCAGATCGACATTGACCCCCGAGAAAGATTGCCGCCGGTAAAGCGGCCCTTCTGGTCGGGCCCCGCGAGAGCATTGCCGTCTCCGGCAAACTTTTGCGGGTGGCCTCATGGCCGGGCGCGCCACAGCCGGGCGATCTCGTCCTCGCCCAGGGGCGAGCTGGGCTTGATCCGCAGGCTTTCCTGCAGCTCACGCGCGAAGTCCCGCTGCAGCCAGGCGTTGATGGCGGCCGTGACGAACATGGCAATGAGCGCTCCCAGGCTGGCCAGGGCCATGTCCTTGTGCGCATCCCAGACGTCGCCCTGGGTGCCCAGGTAAGCCACGCCGAGGTCGCCGCCGAAGACTTCTGCCGCCGCCCACTCGAACAGCTCGAACAGGGCCGACGTGGAGATCGTGAAATCGAGTGGCAGGAAATATCCCCAGAACCCGCGGGCATCGGCCACGCGGAGGAAGAACTCTCGCAGGGGGTAGGCCAGCAGCAGGCCGTAGGAAAAGTGCGTGAAGCGGTCGAAATGATTGCGTTCCCACCCCATCAGCTCGTTCAGCGATCCGCCGGTGAGCGCGCGGATCCAGCTGTCATACGGGACTTGCGCGTACGTGTAGTGCGCGCCGACCTCGTGCAGGCAGAGGAACAGGAAGATCAGCGTGTACGAAATCCTCGAGAGCAGGAAACGGCGATAAGAAAGCGCGATGGCGACGACGAATGCCACCACCAGCGCGTTCTCGAGCGCCCAGTCCGCGCGGTCGTGAGGATGGATGGCGAGGGCCACCCAGGCGACTGCAAAGAGTGTCGCCAGGATCGCGAGGTAACGGCCGTGCGAAATCATTCTTGTTGTGCCCCGGACGTGGCCTGGCCGGTTAGCCGACCGCTTTTATACCATCAACGAAACATGAAGAAAGTGTGCAGGTTTCGCTACCCGCCTCCGCCGCAAGCGCGTATGTTTTCGACCCAGGGCCCGCCCCAGGTCCGCCGGAGAAACTCGAGATGCGAAAAATCGCGATCCCGATACTTGCCTGCCTCGCCGGAGGTTGCACCGCGCTGTCCCCGGCACCTGAGCCTCCGGCCCCTGTCGAACAGGCAACCCCGCCCGCTCCGCAGCCCGTGGTCCTGCGCGATCCCCAACTCGAGCAGAAACTCGCGCGCACGGAAATGCTGTTGCTGGAGAAGGAAGCCCAATTGAATGAACTGCAGTCACGGCTCGACGACGCCCGCCGTGAAGTGGTCCGGGCCATGGCCAAGTCCACGCAGCTGGCGACACGTGCGGAAGCCGCCTCCGGCATCGCCGAAACCGAAATTGCGGTGCAGGGACTGCGCAACTCGGGCGCGCAGGGCGCAAAGGAAGCCAGCCGGCTGATGCAGCAATGCACGGCTGAGTTCGACAAGCAGAATTACGCTGGTGCGCTGTACCTCGCCAACCAGGCGAAAAGCGCCGCACTGGCGACGCGTGGGCAGGGAAGCGTGGAACGCAGCTCGCTGCGAGACGGAGAAACGCCCTTCGCCCTCCCACTCCGCCTGCAGACGACTTCGCGCGCCAACGTGCGCGAAGGGCCCGGGAGCACCTTCACCGTGACCTTTACGTTGCCCCCGAACAGCGACGTCACGGGCTATTCCTATACCGATCAGTGGGTGCGCATCTCCGACTCGAACGGTCGGCGCGGCTGGGTCTACCAGGGACTTATTGGCCGGAAGCCTTAGCGCGATCCGAAAGGCTCCCCGTGATCACCTGGTCGCGGCCCTTGCGCTTGGCCTGGTAAAGAGCAGCATCCGCCACTGCGATCAGCGATTCACCGCTCGCTCCGTCCAGCGGGAACTCCGCCACACCAAAGCTCAGGGTGATCTTGCCGCCCGAAAAGCTCTCGACCGCCAGCCGCTGGCGAATCTTGTTTGCCATGTCGATGCCGGCCTGCGTGCCGACCTCGGGCATCAGCACGAAGAATTCCTCGCCGCCGTAACGCGCCACGAAATCGACGTCGCGGGTCGCTTCGCCGATGACCGCGGCCACGCGCATCAGGACCTCGTCGCCGGCCGGGTGACCGTGCTCGTCGTTGTAGCGCTTGAAGTGGTCCACGTCCGACATGATCATCACGAACGAGTGCTTGAGGCGCCGCGAACGGCGCACCTCGTTGTGCAGAGCCTCCATCATCCGCCGGCGGTTGTTCAGGCCGGTGAGATCGTCCGTAACCGACAGGCGCTCCAGCTCGCCGCGGCTCGACCGCAGTCGCGCCACCATGTTGTTGAACACTTCGGTGAGATAGGCCACTTCGCCGCTCTTCGCCAACACCGGCAGGTCGACATCGAGGTCGCCCGCCGCCACCTTGGCCGCGCCTTTCGTCAGGACGTCGAGCGGACGCACGATGAACAGGCCGAGTGCGTAGCCCAGACCACCCGCCACTCCCAGCATGCCCACCATGATGAGCAGGGTGACGTTGCGGAGGTGAGCCAGCTTGCGGAATACCTCGTCAGACGGGATCTCGGCGACCACCACCCAGTCGAGGCCCGGCACGACGCGCATGCTGCCGACCACCTGCTGATTGAATATGTTCGTCAGCTCGAGCGGCTTGCCTTCGCTCGCGACGAAGGAGCGCGTGATCTGCGCGCCATAGTGCAGTGACATCGTCGTCATCGAGCTGCCGCGCGATCCGACGATGACATGTCCCTGGCGCGTCACGAGGTAGACCTGCCCCTCTATTCCCGGCGCGAAACGCTTGAGCGTCGCTGACAGGGATTGGAGGTTCACCTTCGCTACGAGTCCGCCGATCAGCTGACCGCCGGATACCCTGATCGGCACCGCGATGATCATCTCCGACTGCTTCTCACTCTTGTTCCAGTACGGCGCACCGAGCACCACGTTGTCGCCGCGCATGCGTGCCTGCCAATCCTCGGGCATGTCCATCGCCTCGCCACGCTGCGTGCCACTCACGACCTGGCCGCGCATGTCGACGATGAGCAGGTCCTGGTAATCCGTGAAGCGTTCGCGCACCGAGTTCAGGTAGTCACTGAGGCGTTCCGCATGCACGCCGGGACGCGCGGACATGAGGATGCGCTCGAGGTTCTCGGTCACTTCGTAGGAACTGGCAAACACGCGCAGGTCGTAGCGGCGCTCCTTGGCCCAGAGTTCCAGTTCGCGCGCCGTCTGCGTGCTGACACTCAGGAGTTCTTCCGAAGCCTTGGCCTGGAGAGATTCGCGGGTCTCGGTGTACGAGATCCAGGCGGTCGTCAGCGACGGCAGCAGCGCACCGAGCACGGCGAGCATCAGGATCTTGTTCCGGATGCTGCTGAGCTTCAGCACGCTCAGGCGCTGCGTAATGCTGAAGCGCCCCGTGACGTTCAGCCGCTGCGTCGTGGAAAGCGACTGCGACGCGGCGAACGACTCCGTGGCCGTTGTCGACAAAGCGGGTGGGGGTTTCGGCGGGGCGTTACTCAAGGAAACTCGCAAAAACGGTGCCGTTCCAGGCTCAAGACACTAACTTATGTCGCGCCCGGCGACCGTGCGCCGATTCACGCGTGCAGCCAGCGAACGACGGCCAAACGATGTAGATATCAGCGAGTTAGCGACCGACGAAGCGCTCGCCTGTTGCCATCGGGCGACGTCAGGCTGTCGGGCGTGACGCGGTTGGCATTTCAGGCCCCTGGTTATCGGGTGGCGTGCCCGGTTCGACGGCCGGCGGCCTTAGATCACCGACGCCACCAGGTTCGAGAGATACCCCGGCACGACTCCGAGCAGCAGCACCGCGAGGCCGTTGAGGCTGAGCATCAGTGCCATCGCGCGACTCGGCCTGATCGGGATCGTGTCACGCGGATCGTCGAAGTACATCAGCTTGACGATGCGGATGTAGTAGAACGCGCCCACGACGGAAAACACGATCGCCGCGAGGGCCAGCCAGAGATATCCCGTACCGAGCGCGGCCTGGATCACGTACAGCTTGGCGAAGAAGCCCACGAATGGCGGGACGCCAGCGGTCGAGAACATGAGCATCAGCATCACCGCGGCATACCACGGGCTGCGCTGGTTCAGGCCCCGGAAATCGTCGAGCTCATCGGCCTCGAAACCCTGGCGGCTCAGCAGCAGGATCATGCCGAACGATCCGGCCGCCATGATCACGTAGGTGATCGTGTAGAACATCGCAGCCTCGTAACCTTGCGGCGTGCCGGCGACGATGCCCATCAGGATGAAGCCGACGTTCGAGATCGTCGAATAAGCCAGCATGCGCTTCAGATTGGTCTGCGCGATGGCCGCCAGGTTGCCCAGTGCCATCGAGAGCACGGACAGGATTGCGAGCATGTCCGTCCACGCTTCCGATGCGCCGCCCAGCCCTTCCGCCAGAACGCGCATGACCAGCGCGAAGTAGGCAATCTTCGGCGCTGAGCCGGCGAACAACGTCACCGACGTTGGCGCACCGTGATACACGTCCGGCAGCCACATGTGGAACGGCACGGCTCCGAGCTTGAAGGCGATGCCGACGACGATGAACGCCAGGCCGAACAGCAGGCCGATGTTCGTCACGGCCTGCTCGCCCCGCAGCTCGAGAGCCAGGTCATCGAGCGAAAACGTGCCGGTCATGCCGTAAACAATCGAGATGCCGTAGAGCAGCGTACCCGACGCGATCGCGCCCAGCACGAAGTACTTCATGGCGGACTCGGCAGCAATGCCGGAATCGCGATCGAAAGCCACCAGCGCATACAGCGACAGCGCCAGCAGCTCCACGCCCAGGTAGATCGAAAGCAGGCTGTTCGCCGAGATCATGACCATGATCCCGAGCATCGCGAGCAGTGCGAGCACGTAGTACTCGCCCTTGAACAGCCCACGCCGCGTGATGTACTCGCGCGAATACAGGAGCACCACGCCGACCGTCAGGTAGGTGAACAGCTTGAGCACGTCGCCCATCGGGTCGGCGACGAAAAGATCGTTGAGCGCCACCTCCCGCGCGCTGGAGGGCGACACGAACACCGTGATCGCTGCCGCGCCGACCAGCGTCACGAACGTCAGCGCGGACGTCACCCAGCGGCGGCTCTCGTGCAGGAACAGGTCCAGCACCAGGATGACGCAGGCCGCCGCCAGCACGAAGCATTCGGCGTACGCAGCCTGCAGATTGAGATCCTGCAACGTCACGGCAGTCCCCCGAGCTTCGACTGCGTGACCTGCTGCACGAGGTTCGCAATCGTGCCCTGCATGCTTTCGAGCAGCGGCGCGGGCCACACGCCCATCACCAGCACGGCGATCGCGAGGGCGCCTAGCACGAGGAACTCCCGACCGTTGATGTCCTGGAGCGATGCGACGCCTTCATTCGCAACCGGTCCGAAGACCACGCGCTTCACCAGCCACAGCGTGTACGCGGCGCCCAGGATCAGAGTCGTGCCGGCAAGCAACGCGTACCAGAAGTTGGCCTTGAAGCTCGCCAGGATCACCAGGAACTCGCCGACGAAACCGGACGTGCCCGGCAGGCCGGAATTCGCCAACGCGAACAGGACCATGAAACCCGCGAACTTCGGCATGGTGTTGATGACGCCGCCGTAGGAACTGATCTCGCGACTGTGCAGCCGGTCGTAGAGCACGCCGACGCAAAGGAACAGCGCCCCCGAGATCAGGCCGTGCGAAATCATCTGCACCATCGCGCCGTCCATGCCCATCCCTGCGCCCGTAAGGGCGCCGGTGTTCTGCGCAATGTCGAAAGCGATGAACGCGCCGAGGGTGACGAACCCCATGTGCGCGATCGAGGAATACGCGATCAGCTTCTTCATGTCCTGCTGCACGAGCGCGACCAGGCCGATGTAGACCACGGCGATCAGGGACAGCGTAATGATGAGCCAGTCCAGTTCGCGGCTCGCATCCGGTGTGATCGGCAGGCTGAAGCGCAGGAAACCGTAGCCACCCATCTTCAGCATGATGGCCGCCAGGATCACGGATCCGCCGGTCGGCGCTTCGACGTGCGCGTCCGGCAACCACGTGTGCACCGGCCACATCGGAACCTTCACCGCAAACGCGAGCAGGAAGGCGAAGAAGATGAGGATCTGCTCCTTCAAACCCAGTGGAAGTGCCTGGAAGGCGGATATCTCGTAGCTGGAACCGCCCGGCTGATCACCCGTCTGCACGTACATGTAGATGAGTGCGACGAGCATGAACACCGAGCCCAGGAACGTGTAGAGGAAAAACTTGATCGTGGCGTACACGCGCCGCGGCCCGCCCCAGACCCCGATGATGATGAACATCGGGATGAGCATCGCTTCCCAGAACACGTAGAACAGCAGTCCGTCGAGCGCGGCAAACACGCCGACCATCAGGCCTTCCATGATCAGGAACGACGCGAAGTACTGCGTCACCTGCTGAACGATCCCCCAGCCCGCAATGACGACCAGCACGGTCATGAACGTGGTCAGCAGGATGAGCGGCATCGAGATGCCATCCACGCCCAGGTGATACGTGGAGTGCAGCAGGTCGATCCACGGCAGCTGCTCCTCGAACTGCATCAGGTGCGTGCTGCCATCGAACTGCGTGAACAGCGGGATGCTGAGAACAAAGGTCGCGGCGGAGAGCAGCAGTGCGGCCCACCTGCCCATCGCCGCGCGCGACTCACCAAGCAGCAGCACGATGAGGCCGCCGGCAATCGGCAGCCAGATGAGCAGGCTCAGCAGCCCCGTCAACTTCGGCATTTGTTCTTGTTTCCTTACGCCCTGAGAAGCAGCCAGGCGAGCAGCGCCGACAGGCCGATGATCATCGCGAAAGCGTAGTGATACAGGTATCCCGACTGCACGTGGCGCACGACGCCGGCGAACCAGCCGATGCTGCGCGCCGAGCCATTCACCATCACGCCATCGATCAACAGCTCGTCGCCCCCCTTCCACAGACCCATCCCGAGACCGCGCGCCAGCGGCGCGAGGACGTTTTCGTTGAACCAGTCGAAGTAGTACTTGTTCACGAGGAGCTGATACAGCCAGTGCGCCTTCTGCGCGGCGAGCCCCGGCCAGTGCGGGTTGCGCAGGTAGAACAGCCAGGCGGTGCAGACGCCGGCGGCAGCGAGATAGAGAACTGGTTGGGTGAAGGCATGCAGCACAGCAGCGGCCGGTCCATGCCACTCACGGCCCAGTTCCGCCAGCACATCGTTCGTTTCGCTCACGAAGATCGAACCGCCAAAGAAGCCGCCGAAGAGGACAGAGTCGACGGTGAAAATACCAATGAGGGCGGACGGAATCGCGAGCGCGACGAGCGGCGCGGTGACAACCCACGGCGTCTCATGCGGCTTGCCGTTCCCATGATGTGCGTGAGTGTCCGGCTCGTGACCAGTCTCGGCAGCGCTGCTCTGCGCACCGCCACTGCCCTCGTCGTGATGCGCAGGGTGCGCGATCTCAAACCGTTCCTTGCCGTGGAAAGTCATGAAGAGCATGCGGAACGTGTAGAGGGCGGTTACGAACACGCCCAGCAGCACTGACCAGTACGCGTACACCGCCCCAGTCCGACCGGCTTCCGCGGCGAGGTGCGTTGCCTCGATGATCGAGTCCTTCGAGTAGAACCCCGAAAAGAACGGCGTGCCAATGAGCGCAAGCGCACCGATCCAGCACGTCACGGCCGTGATCTTCATGTACTTGAACAGGCCGCCCATCTTCCGCATGTCCTGCTCGTGGTGCATGGCGATGATCACTGAGCCGGCCGCCAGGAACAGCAGTGCTTTGAAGAAGGCATGCGTCATCAAATGGAAAATGCCGGCGCCGTAAGCGGATGCACCCAGTGCAACGGTCATGTAGCCGAGCTGCGAGAGCGTGGAATACGCGATCACGCGCTTGATGTCGTTGCTCACGATACCCAGCAAGCCCATGAAGAACGCGGTGGTGGCGCCGATGATCAGCACGAAGCTGAGCGCCACCTCCGAGTACTCGAAGAGCGGCGACATGCGCGCGACCATGAAGATGCCGGCCGTGACCATCGTCGCCGCGTGGATCAAGGCCGAGATGGGCGTGGGACCTTCCATCGAATCCGGCAACCAGACGTGCAGAGGCACCTGTGCGGATTTGCCCATCGCACCGATGAACAGGCAGATGCAGATGACCGCCATCGCCGACCACGCGCGACCCTCGAACACTTCGAGCGACTGGCCCGCGATCTGCGGGCCCTGCCCGAAGACGGTGGCGTAGTCGAGCGAGTTGGTGAAGTAGACGATCGCGGCGATGCCGAGGATGAACCCGAAGTCGCCCACGCGATTGACCACGAACGCCTTGAGGTTCGCGAAGATCGCGCTCGGGCGCGTATACCAGAACCCGATGAGGAGGTAGGAGACGACGCCGACCGCTTCCCAGCCGAAGAACAGCTGCAGGAAGTTGTTCGACATCACCAGCATCAGCATCGAGAACGTGAACAGCGAGATGTAGCTGAAGAAGCGCTGGTAGCCCGGGTCGTCGGCCATGTAACCGATCGTGTAGACGTGAACGCACAACGACACGAACGTCACCACGACCATCATCAGCGCCGTGAGCCTGTCGACCAGGAAGCCGACCTCCATGCGCAGGCCGTCGCTGATACCCCAAGAGTAGACCGCGCCGTTGAACTCGGCGCCGTTCAGGTTCTGCCACAGGATGTAGCACGACAGCCCGAACGAGATGGCCACTGCCAGGATCGTGACGGAATGCGCACCGGCGCGGCCGATGCGGCGACCGAGGAGGCCCGCAACGATCGCTGCCAGCAGCGGCAGGGCGACGATCGCGATGAGTATCCGTGGATCCACGTCAGCCCTTCAGGGTCGTCAGTTCTTCGACGTTGATGCTGCGCCGCTCGCGGAACAGCACCACCAGGATCGCCAGGCCGATGGCCGATTCCGCAGCGGCGACCGTCAGGATGAAGAACACGAACACCTGGCCGTCGATGTCACCGAGGAAGCGCGAGAACGCGACAAAGTTGAAGTTGACCGCGAGCAGCATCAGCTCGATGCACATCAGCAGCAGGATCACGTTCTTCCGGTTGAGGAAGATGCCGGCCACCGAGAGCGCGAACAGGATGCCCGCGAGCGTCAGGACGTGTTGAAGAGAGATCACGGCTTCTGCTCCGTCGTGGGCGGTATTGTTCTCTCACTGGCACCGCGTGTGGCGGCCGCCTTTTTCTCCGCCTCCATCTTCACGATGCGCACGCGGTCCTCCTTGCGCACGGCGACCTGCTTGCTGATGTCCTGGGCCTTGTACCCAGTGCGTTGACGCATCGTGAGCACGATGGCGGCGACGATCGACACGAGCAGGATGACCGCCGCGAGCTGGAAGGGATACACGTACTCCGTGTAGAGAACCCTACCGAGCTCACGCGTGTTGCTGTAGGTCGCAGCGTCCGGCAACGGCGGTGCCGCTGCGATGGCCTCATGACCGAGCTGCTTGCCCCAGACCACGCTGACGATCTCGATGATCATGATCAGCGCCACGAGTACGCCGAGGGGCGCGTAGCGCGTGAATCCCCTGCGCAACTCCTCGACGTTGATGTCGAGCATCATCACGACGAACAGGAACAGCACCATCACCGCGCCGACATAGACCAGCACCAGCACGATGGCGAGGAATTCCGCCTCGAGCAGCAGCCAGATCGCCGCGCTCGTGAAAAAACACAGCACCAGCAGCAGCGCCGAGTGCACCGGATTGCGCGACGTGATGACGCCAAGCGCCGCGAGCACCAGCACGACCGAGAAAGTCCAGAAGAGAAGTTCGACGATCATAATCAGAGATGGTGGTTACCGGTACTTCGCGTCCGCGGCCCTGTCGGCGGCGATCATTGCTTCGTAGCGCTCACCCACCGCGAGCAACTTGTCCTTGTTCATGATGTTCTCGCCGCGATTCTCCATGTGGTACTCGTAGATGCGGGTGAGCACGATCGCGTCCACGGGGCAGGCTTCCTCGCAGAAGCCGCAGTAGATGCACTTGAACAGGTCGATGTCGTAACGCGTGGTGCGGCGCGTGCCGTCCGTCGATACGTCCGAGTCGATGGTGATGCACACGGCTGGACACACCGCTTCGCAGAGCTTGCACGCGATGCAGCGCTCCTCGCCGTTCGGATAACGACGCAGCGCATGCAGGCCGCGGAAGCGCGGCGACATCGGCGTCTTCTCTTCCGGGTACTGGATCGTGATCTTGGGTGCGAAAAGATGACGCAGGGTCACGCCCATGCCCTGCAGGAGCTCCCACAGGAACAGCGTCTTGAAGAACCTGCGAATACCTTTCATGCCTGCAGCCTCAGGGAGTCGCCGCCGGCGCGGTCGTCACGGCATTCGCCCAGGGACCGACGTCGAAGTAAGCCAGCACGCCCTCGACACCGAGCCACACCAGCGTGACCGGAATCAGCACCTTCCAGCCCAGCCGCATGACCTGGTCGTAGCGGTAGCGCGGGAACGTCGCGCGGATCCAGAGGAATACGAACAGGAAGAACGACGTCTTGAGCGCAAGCCAGAAGAAGCTGGGCTGCGCGAGCAGCGTGTGCGCGCCGAGGTAACCGTCGAACGGTGACAGCCAGCCGCCGAAGAAAAACACCGCCGTCAGCACCGAGATCAGGATCATGTTCGCGTATTCGGGCAGCGCGAACAGCGTCGCGAACGCGGCCCCCGAGTACTCGACGTGGAAGCCCGCCACGATCTCCGACTCGCCTTCGGCGACGTCGAAGGGCGCGCGGTTGGTCTCCGCGACACCGGAAATGAAATACACGAGCAACAGCGGGAACAGCCAGAACCAGTTCCACGCGAGCCACGTGCCCGACTGCGCCTCGACAATCGTGTTCATGTTGAGGCTGCCCGCCGCCATCAACACGCCGACCAGCGCGAAACCCATCGCGATCTCGTACGCCAGCATCTGCGCCGCCGCGCGCATGGCGCCGAGGAATGCGTACTTCGAATTGGTGGCCCAGCCCGCGATGATGATGCCGTAGATGCCCATCGAAGTGAGGGCGAGGATGTAGAGAAGCCCCGCGTCGATGTCCGCGAACACGAACTCCGGGCTGAACGGCACGACCGCCCAGGTTGCAAACGCGGCCCCGAGCGACAGCAACGGCGCGAGCAGGAACAGGAACTGCGCCGAGTTCGCCGGCAGCACGATTTCCTTGAACAGCAGCTTGAAGACATCGGCGAACGGTTGCAGCAATCCCAGCGGGCCCACCCGATTCGGGCCGATGCGCACCTGCATGTAGCCAATCACCTTGCGCTCGACATACGTGAGCATGGCGACGCACAGGATGATCGCCACCGTGACCGCCACCACCAGCATGGACGTGATGACGACTTCGTGGCCGAGCCACGAGGCGGCAATCCACTCGCGGAAGCGTTCGAGCGCGTTCATGCGACGGGTTCGCTCCGCACGGGCAGCTGCCCTTCGCGTGTCCGCTGCAACGCCGGCGCGCGGCGAACCAGCGCATCGACCTGGTAAGTCGGAATATCGATGAGCCGGCCTCGCGGACGCTCACCATCGAGCTGACGCGACGACCGCATTGTGTTGTCGCCCTGGACTTCGCCGATGCGACCGCGAAGCTCGTCGCGCACTTCCTCGGACGTGTTGTAGTCGAAGCCAGGAAGTCCGAGCAGGTTGCCGAGCACGCGCAGGACTTTCCAGCCCGGACGGCTCTCGCCAACTGGCTTCGCAGCACCCCTGAAACTCTGCCACCGTCCCTCGAGGTTCACGAACGTGCCCGCGGTTTCGGCGAACGTACCGACTGGCAGCAGCACGGTTGCCCACGAGCGCGTCGTCTCGTTGGCGAACGGCGTCATCGCAACGACGCAGTCGGCCTGCTGGAGGGCACGCAGGGCGCCTTCACTTGCGAGGTCCGCGGCCGGTTCGATCCCTCCGAAAACCACGTAACCCTTGAGAGGGCTTTCGAACATCGTGCGCGCGTTCTTGCCCGATTGAATGGATGTCTTTCCGCCGGCGTCCCGGTGCGGAAGCAGTCCCGCGAGCGTAGCGCCCGCGGCATTGGCGCCTTCCGCCAGGAATCCGAGCTTCGCACCGGTGAGCTCGGCCAGCACTGCGGCGAGCTGGCGCAGGTCCGCGAACGCCGGGTGACGCATCGCAAGCGCACCGAGGAAGATCGCGCGCCGCTCGCCGATGGCGAGTTGTTCGGCGATCGCGCGGTGCGCATCCTGGACCGGGGCGTTCGAGACTCGCGCCGCCACCGATTGAGGAACCTGCTGTCCGCCCTCCTGGACCACCGCGTTCACGATCGACGCCAGTGACTCCACGAGGTTCTGCGCGCCGGCCACGTCATAGGCGGCGACCGGGAAGTGATACTCGTAGCGTTCCGGGTTGAGGAACGCGACCTTCGCACCGCCGCGCGCCGCGGCCTTGCGGACGCGATGCGCAAGGATGGGTACTTCGCGACGCAAGTGGCAGCCGATCACGAAGATCGACTGCAGTTTCTCGATGTCCGGGAGGGCCGTGCCCAGCCACGGGAACACCGGGTCCGATTCCTGGTCGCGGAAATCCTGCTGGCGCAAGCGGTGATCGAGGTTGCCACTGCCGAGCCCACGCATGACACGAGCGAGCAGGTAGGCTTCCTCCACCGTGCTGCCTGGGGCGGCCACTGCACCCAGGGAATCCGCACCGTGTTTCGCAACGACTTCGCCGAGCGCCTGCGCTGCAAACTCGAGCGCGGTCTCCCAGTCCACGGTTTCCCAGTTTCCATTGCGCCTGATCATCGGCTGGTTGAGCCGATCCGCGGCATACACGCCTTCGTAGCTGAACCGGTCGCGATCGGAGATCCAGGTCTCGTTGATCGCTTCGTTCGGACGCGGCACCACGCGCATCAACCTGCCGCGCAGCACGTGTCCATACAGGTTGCTGCCGACGCCGTCGTGCGGCGACACGAGCGGCTGCTGCACCATCTCCCACGAGCGCGCCCGGTATCGGAACGGCTTGCTGTTCAGTGCCCCGACCGGGCAGAGATCGATGATGTTGCCGGAGAGCTCGTGCTCCACCGCACGTTCGATGTACGTGCCGATTTCCATGCTCTCGCCGCGCCCGGTCGTGCCGAGCTGCTGGATGCCCTGCACTTCCTGTCCAAAGCGCACGCAGCGCGTGCAGTGAATGCAGCGGGTCATGTCGGTGGAGATGAGCGGACCGATGTTCTTGTCCTTCACGACGCGCTTGCGCTCGTTGAAACGCGAGACGTCGCGGCCGAAACCCATCGCCAGGTCCTGCAGCTCGCATTCGCCGCCCTGGTCGCAGATCGGGCAGTCGAGCGGGTGATTGATCAGCAGGAATTCCATCGTCGCCTTCTGCGCGGCAATGGCGCGCGGCGACTTCGTAAAGATCTTCATGCCTTCCGCCACCGGCGTGGCGCACGCGGGCAGCGGCTTCGGCGCCTTCTCCACTTCCACGAGGCACATCCGGCAGTTCGCCGCGATCGACAGCTTCTCGTGGTAACAGAAGCGCGGCACGTACTCCTCCGCCGCGTCCGTCGCGTGGATGATCATCTGCCCCTTTTTCGCCTTCAGGGGCTTGCCGTTCACTTCGATGTTGACCTGGTCGTCGCTCACGCCGCCTCCGCAGTCGCAGTGACGATGGAGCGTCCGCCGTGCCCGACCATGTATTCGAACTCGTTGCGGAAGTGCCTGATGAAACTCTGTACCGGCCACGCCGCGGCATCGCCGAGCGCGCAGATCGTGTGCCCTTCGATCCGGTTCGCGACGTCGACGAGCATGTCGATATCGGCCTGTCGGCCCTGCCCGCTCATGATCCGGCGCAACACGCGCGTGAGCCAGCCCGTGCCCTCGCGGCACGGGGTGCACTGGCCGCACGATTCCGACATGTAGAAACGCGACAGTCGTTCGAGTGTGCGCACCATGCAAGTGGTGTCATCCATCACGATCATGGCGCCGGTGCCGAGAGACGAGCCCGCCTTGCGCAGGCCGTCGATGTCCATGTTCGTCTCGTACATGACTTCGCCACGCACGACTGGCACCGAGGAACCGCCCGGGATCACGGCCTTCAGCTTGCGGCCGGGCCGCAAGCCGCCCGAGATCTCGAGCAGGTCGCGGAACGGGATACCGAGCGGCAACTCGTAGTTGCCCGGCTTCTGCACGTGCCCGGAGACCGAGAAGATCATCGTGCCGCCGGAATTGGGCGGGCCGAGCGAGGCAAACCACTCCGCGCCCTTGCGCAGGATCGTCGGCACAGACGCGTAGCTCTGCGTGTTGTTGATGGTGGTCGGCTGGCCGTAGAGACCGAAATTCGCGGGGAACGGGGGCTTGAACCGCGGCTTGCCCTGCTTGCCCTCGAGTGACTCGAGCAGCGCCGTCTCTTCACCACAGATGTACGCGCCCGCGCCCACGAACGTATGCAGGTCGAAATCGATTCCCGATCCCTTTATGTTCTTGCCGAGAAGACCCGCTGCGTAGGCTTCCTCGAGGGCAGCCTCGAAACGCGGCACCGGCTCGGCCACGAACTCACCGCGAATATAGTTGTATCCGACGGTGGCTCCCATGGCGTAACCACCAATCGCCATCCCCTCGATCAACGAGTGCGGGTTGTAGCGCAGGATGTCGCGATCGTGACAGGTGCCGGGCTCGCTCTCGTCGGAGTTGCAGACGGCGTACTTCTGCATCGGCGCATTGCGGGGCATGAAGCTCCACTTCACGCCGGTGGGGAACGCCGCGCCACCCCGACCGCGCAGGCCCGACGCCTTGACGATGTCGATGATCTGCTCGCGCGGAGTCTTCCCGGCGAGGATCCTGTTCCACGCGTCGTAGCCGCCGATCCTGCGATACGTGTCGAGCTTCCAGGGCTCTGCGTACTGCAGCGGCTCGAAACAGACGAGGTTGTGCTGATACTTCATTCCAGCTTGTCCAGGATCTCGTCGACTTTCCCGGGCGTGAGGTTTTCGTGATAGACGTGATCCACCATCATCATCGGCGCATTCACGCAGGCCGCGAGGCACTCTTGTTCCAGTTTTAAATAGAACCTTCCGTCAGGCGTCGACTCTCCCGTCCGGATGCCGAGTTTCTTTTCGACGTGGCGCACGATGTCCTCTGCGCCGCACAGCATGCAGGAGATGTTGGTGCAGATGGACACGTGGTGGCGGCCGCACGGCTTCGTTTCGTACATCGAATAGAAAGTCGCGACCTCGTACACCTGGATGGGCGGCAGCTTCAGGTAAGCAGCCACGGCATCCATGACCTCCGTCGTGAGATACCCGTGGTTCTCGTGCTGGGCCGCGTGCAGTGCGGCGAGCACGGCCGAGCGTTGCCGCCCGGGCGGAAACTTCGCGACCCACCGGTCGATTTCTTCACGCACGTGCTGCGACAGAGTCGCGGGTGCCTTGCCGGCGGGTGACTGCATCAGCGGTCCACCTCTCCAAAGACGATGTCCTGCGTACCGATCACCGCGACCACGTCCGCCAGCATGTGTCCGCGCACCATCTCGTCGAGAGCTGACAGGTGCACGAAGCCCGGCGCCCGCACCTTGAGGCGGTACGGCTTGTTCGCGCCATCGGAGACCAGATAGACGCCGAGCTCGCCCTTCGGGCCCTCGACCGCCCCGTACGCCTCGCCTTCGGGAACGCAGTAGCCTTCCGTAAACAGCTTGAAGTGATGAATGAGGGATTCCATGTCGCCCTTCATCTCTTCGCGCCGCGGTGGGCGCACCTTGCGATCGTCGACCATCACCGGGCCTGGATTCTGGCGCAGCCACTCGATGCACTGCCGGACGATGCGATTCGCCTGGCGCATCTCCTCGATGCGCACCAGGTAGCGGTCGTAGCAATCGCCGTTCACACCGACTGGGATGTCGAAGTCCATGCGGTCGTAGACGTCGTACGGCTGTTTCTTGCGCAGGTCCCACGCGATCCCTGAGCCGCGCAGCATCGGACCGGTGAAGCCGAGCTGCAGCGCGCGTTCCGGCGACACGACGCCGATGTTGACGGTGCGCTGCTTCCAGATGCGATTGTCGGTCAGCAGCGTCTCGTAGTCGTCCACCCGCTTCGGGAAGTTCTGCGTGAACACATCGATGAAGTCGAGCAGCGAGCCGCTGCGTTTCTGGTTGAGCTTGTCGACGTCGCGCTGCGAGCGCCATTTCGACGCGGCGTACTTCGGCATCTCGTTGGGGAGATCGCGGTACACGCCGCCCGGCCGGTAGTAGGTCGCGTGCATGCGCGTGCCGGACACCGCCTCGTAGCAGTCCATCAGGTCTTCGCGCTCGCGGAAACAATAGAGGAAGACAGTCATCGCGCCGATGTCGAGGCCGTGCGCGCCGAGCCACATCAGGTGGTTCAGGATGCGCGTGACCTCGTCGAACATGACGCGGATGTACTGCGCGCGCAGCGGCGGCTCGATGCCGAGCAGGCGCTCGATGGCCATCACGTACGCGTGTTCGTTGCACATCATCGAGACGTAGTCGAGCCGGTCCATGTAGCCGATCGACTGGTTGAACGGCTTGTTCTCCGCCAGCTTCTCGGTCCCGCGATGCAGGAGTCCGATGTGCGGGTCGGCCTTCTGAATGACCTCGCCCTCCATCTCCAGTACGAGACGCAACACGCCGTGCGCCGCGGGATGCTGCGGGCCGAAGTTCAGAGTGAAATTGCGTATCTCGGACATGGGAATCGGTTGTGCTCGTTCTCTCGTAATCAGGAGCGCGGTTTCTGCTCGGAGCCCGTGGGCGTGGCGCCTTCCTGTCCGAGTGGGCTTCCCTGGCGTTCGTCCGGCCGCGCACCCACTTCACGCTGGCGCAGCACCGGTTCATAGCGGTGATCCTCACGGATCACCTTTGGGACGAGAGTGCGTGGCTCGATGCTGACGGGCTGGTAGATGACGCGGCGCTTGTCCGGGTCGTAGCGCACCTCGACGTTGCCGATCAGCGGGAAATCCTTGCGGAACGGATGGCCGATGAAACCGTAATCGGTCAGCAGGCGGCGCAGGTCCGGATGTCCGCGGAACAGGATGCCGAAGAGATCGAACGCCTCGCGCTCGAACCAGTCCGCCGACGCCCAGATGCCGATGACCGAATCCACGAGCGGCGCCTCGTCGTCCGCGCAGAACGTGCGTACGCGCAGCCGCTGGTTGTGCTTGATCGACAGCAGGTGATAGATCACGGCAAAGCGCCGCTCCGGCTTGAGCGAGAGATGCGCGTCTTCCGGTGGAACCGGATGCGGACGCCGTTCCACGCCGCGGCTGAAACCCGTCGATGTCGTTTCGAAGGTTCGCCACTCCGTGCGGCCGTAGTCGAGGTAGTCGACGCCGCATACGTCGATCAGCTGTTCGAAGCCCAACCCGGGATCGTCACGCAACTGCTGGCAGACGCCGAGCAGGTCGGCCGGATTGACCTCGATGGTGAGCTCGCCCGCGACGGAGGGCACGCGGCGCGCTCCCTCTGCGAGGCGCGCGTCTATCGTGGACGCGAAGGGGGATGCCAATGCATCGATGGTCGAACTCATCGCGTGAGAATTACCTGGCAATCGTGTTGGTGCGACGGATCTTCTTCTGCAACTGGATGATGCCGTACAACAGCGCTTCCGCCGTCGGCGGACAGCCCGGCACGTAGACATCGACGGGAACGATGCGGTCGCAGCCGCGCACCACCGCATACGAATAGTGATAGTAGCCGCCGCCGTTGGCGCAGGATCCCATCGAGATCACCCAGCGCGGCTCGGGCATCTGGTCGTACACCTTGCGCAGAGCAGGTGCCATCTTGTTGACGAGAGTCCCGGCGACGATCATCACGTCGGACTGGCGCGGGCTCGGACGGAACACCACGCCAAAGCGGTCGAGGTCGTAGCGCGCCGCACCCGCGTGCATCATTTCGACGGCGCAGCAGGCCAGGCCGAACGTCATCGGCCACAACGAGCCGGTGCGGGCCCAGTTCACCAGGACATCGACGCCCGTGGTGAGAAAGCCTTTCTGGATCTGCGGACCCGTCGGCGCGTTGTCGGCAGCTGCGCTCAATCCCATTCCAGCGCCCCCTTCTTCCACTCGTAGATGAAGCCCACGGTCAGCAGGGGGAGAAAGATGCCGAGCATCGCGACCAGGCCGAAAGTGCCGATGTCCTCGAGCGCCACCGCCCAGGGGAAGAGGAACGCGATCTCGAGATCGAAAATGATGAAGAGGATGGCGACGAGGTAATAGCGCACGTCGAACTTCATGCGCGTGTCTTCGAATGCTTCGAATCCGCACTCATAGGGAGAGAGCTTTTCAGGGTCGGGCTTGCGCACGCCGAACAGCGTGCCGAGCCCGAAACCGAGGAGCAGCAGGACCACGCCAACGCCGCCGGCAACGATGAGAAAAATGAGGACCGATAGGTATTCCTGCAGCACGTTTCCCGCCGGGAAAATGGGGTCGCAAGTGGCCGTGTAGTTTAGCAGCAGGCGCTGACGCAGCGCGACAGGCCCGAAGCCCCCGGCAAGGCTTTCGGGCCTTTTCTTCTGCCGGGTCCCCGCAAACCCACCCCAAAAAGTTTCTCGAAGACTCGAATACTTTTCGGGGACCCCGGGGAAGAAATGCAAACCCGATTCCGCTGTGTAGTTGGTGCCGACGGTCGGATTCGAACCGACACGGATCGCTCCGCTAGCCCCTCAAGCTAGTGTGTCTACCAATTCCACCACGTCGGCAAAGAAACGATTCGACCTTCACTGGGGCTGTGGCGAGCTCTCAGTGGGCGAGTTCTCGGTCGGCGGCGCCGGCGCGTCCTGCGCAGGTTGGGACGGTGTGCCCTGCGGCGCCGGCACTTCGGGCGCCGCAGTGGGCACCTGCTCCGTCACCGCACCGCGTTCCAGCAGGCTGTCCGGCACCTTCTGCTGTTGCCGATGACCTGCGAGATACGCAAGCGTCAGGCTCGTGACAAAGAAAAGCGTCGCGAGAATCGCGGTGGCCTTCGAGAAGGCCGTTGACGAACCGCGCGCACCGAACACCGTACCCGAGGCGCCCGCGCCGAAACCGGCACCGGCATCGGCGCCTTTGCCCCGTTGCAACAGGACGAGCAGCACGATCCCGATGGCCAGGAAAACGTGAATCCCCAAAATGATCGATTGACCCATCTGAACTCTCTTGTTCGGAACCCGCTGACGCGCTGCCTTCCATTCATCGCGCCGACGCGCGCTCAGGCCGCGGCACAGATGCGCCCGAATTCCTCGCTTTTCAGTGACGCCCCGCCGACCAGTCCGCCGTCGACATCGGGCTTGGCAAACAGCTCCGCTGCGTTCGCCGCCTTGACGCTGCCGCCATAGAGGATCCGCAGCCCGGCCGCGATTTTATCATCCCGCCCGGAAATCCTCCCGCGGATGAACGCGTGCACGTCCTGCGCCTGCTCCGGCGTGGCGTTCTTGCCGGTCCCGATCGCCCAGACCGGCTCATAAGCGACCACCGCGTCCGCAAACGCCGCCACACCAGCCACTGTCAGCACAGCATCGAGCTGGCGGGCGATCACCTGTTCCGTGACGCCGCGCTCGCGCTCTTCGAGCGATTCGCCCACGCACAGGATCGGGACCATCTTGTGCGCCTGCACCGCCATGAATTTGCGCGCGACGAGCTGATCGTCCTCGTGAAACAGCGTGCGCCGCTCCGAGTGGCCCACGATCACGTAGCGGCAGCCGACGTCCTTGAGCATCGCGGCCGAGATTTCACCGGTAAACGCCCCAACCGGCTCGGCGCAGACGTTCTGTGCGCCGACCTGGAGGGTGCTCTCTTTCAGCAACCGCACCGCATCGGACAGGTAGGCGAAGGGCGGGCACACCGCCACCTCGGCCTTGATCTTCGGCCCCTCGAGCTGCACGAGCTCGTTGAGCAGCTTTGCAGTTTCGGCACGCGAGCCATGCATTTTCCAGTTGCCCGCCACGAGCCGTTTTCGCATCGCTGTTTCCTGCCTTGGGCACATTGCCCCGAAATAGGTGGCGCACAGACCACGGCTGCGCCGGAACGCCGCGCGGCCGCCGCCGAACGGCGCGCGATATTAAGCGCGTAACCAACTGAAATCAACGTAGGTGCCGGCGTCCTGACGCCGCCGGGAAAGGGGCCGGAACCCCCCGAAATCAGGCCGCTGCAGCGGCCCGGACGACCTCGGCAAGCCGCTCTGCGTGGGCCCGCGTGGCGTTCTCGTCCCGTCCCTCGACCATGACGCGAATCACCGGCTCCGTACCCGAGGCTCTCAGGACTACCCTGCCCTTGCCGTGCAACTGGCCCTCGATCAGGCGGACCGCCTCCTGCACGGCCTTACTCGAATTCACGTCAAAGCGCCGCTCGACGCGGACATTGACGAGGATCTGCGGGAACCGCGCCATGCGTGCGGCGAGCTCCGCCAGGCTGCGGCCGGTCTGCCGCATGATCGCGAGCACCTGCAGCGCACTCACGATGCCGTCGCCCGTCGTGGTCTTGTCGAGACAGAGCAGATGACCGGAAGACTCGCCGCCCAGGGTCCCGTTCGTGTCGCGCAGCATCGCGAGCACGTAGCGGTCTCCGACCGGCGCGCGCCGGAACTCGATACCGCGCTCCTTGAGCGCGACCTCGAGACCGAAATTGCTCATCACCGTGCCGACCACGGGACCGTGCAGCGCGCCTTCCGCCTGCCGCGCACACGCAATGACGTAGAGCAGCTGGTCGCCATCCACGATGCGACCGAGGTGATCCACCATCACGAGGCGATCGCCATCGCCATCGAGCGCGATGCCGACGTGCGCACGCACGCCCGGTACCGTCAGTTGCAGCAGCTCCGGGCTGGTCGAGCCGCAACCGTCGTTGATGTTCTTGCCGTTCGGCGAACAGCCGATCGGCACGATTTCGGCACCGAGCTCCGCGAGCACGCGCGGTGCCACCTTGTAGCCCGCACCGTTCGCGCAATCGATGACGATCTTGTAGCCGGACAGGTTCATCCCCGGCGGCAGGGACGACGCACAGAAGGCCTGGTAGTGCGTTCGCGACTTGTCGACGCGCGTCGCGCGCCCGAGCAGCTGCGATTCGCGCGTCTGCGCGGGTTCCTCCAGCAGCCGCTCGATCTGTCCTTCCAGCTCGTCGCTGAGCTTGCCGCCGCTGGAGTCGAAGAACTTGATCCCGTTGTCCTCGTAGAGGTTGTGCGACGCGCTGATGACGACGCCCAGGTCGCAACCGAAGCGCTGGGTCATGTAGGCGATGCCCGGTGTCGGCAGCGGGCCGATCAGCATGACGTTCACGCCCGAGGCGACGAAACCGGCCTCGAGTGCAGATTCCAGCATGTATCCGGAAAGGCGCGTGTCCTTGCCGATGAGAACCGTACCGCCGCTGGGCGCGAGCACGCGGGCCGCGGCACTCGCCAGCCGCAACGCGAAATCCACCGTCATCGGGTGGGTGCCGACCTTGCCACGCACACCGTCTGTGCCGAAATACTTGCGGGTCAACTGTGTTCTCCTCTGGCGACCGCCGTCGCAATGCGCACTGCGTCCACTGTGGGTGCCACGTCATGCGTGCGCACCAGGCGCGCGCCTTTCAGCACCGCGATCGCCGCGGCCGCCGCACCGGCGTAGACGCGCGCGTCCACCGGCCTCCCCGTTATTGTGCCAAGCATCGACTTGCGTGACAGCCCCACGAGGACCGGGACCTCGAATTGCGTGATCTTGTCGAGCCCCGCGAGCAGGGCGAGGTTGTGCTCCAGCGTCTTGCCAAAGCCGAACCCCGGATCGATGACGACCCGGCGCGCATCGATGCCGTGACGACGGCATTCCTCGACGCGATCGCCCAGGAACTGGCTGACTTCAGCAACCACGTCCGAGTACTGCGGAGCCTTTTGCATGGTGCGCGGCTCACCCTGCATGTGCATCACGCACAGGGCGGCGCGGCTGCCCGCGACGGCGTCCAGAGTTCCGGGGTTCCGGAACCCATACACGTCGTTGATCATGCCCGCGCCGGCGCGTAACGCCTCGCGCATCACTTCGGGCTTGCCCGTATCGACCGAGATTGGCACCGGCAGCCGTGCGGCGAGCGCTTCGATCACCGGGATCACGCGCCGCAGTTCTTCTTCCACGGCGACGGGCGGCGCGCCCGGACGCGTCGATTCGCCGCCGACATCGACGAGGGCGGCGCCCTCCTCGACCATTTGCACCGCCCGGGCCACGGCGGCATCGAGCGAAGTAAACCTTCCGCCATCGGAGAAGGAGTCGGGCGTGACGTTGAGCACACCCATGACCCGGGGCGTGTCGAGATCGATCACCTGGTCGCCGCATTCGAGCTGCAAAAACCGTCACCCCGCAAAGTTCTCGAAGACCCGGATACTTTGCGGGGACCCCGACCGGAACGCAAAAAAACAAAAGGCCGCTGACGCGGCCTTTCCTGTCTGTTCTTCCCGTCCTCTCTTTGCCGGGGTGGGACTAGTGTTGGCCCGCCGGTGAACCGATCGGTTGCTCCGGCTTCTCCTGCGGCTTGCCGCTCGGCGCGGACGAGGAATCGTCCCAGTCCTTGGGCGGCCGCACCGTGCGGCCCGCCATCACGTCCTTGATCTGCTCCTCGTCGATGGTCTCGTACTTGATGAGTGCGTCGGCCATCGTGTGCAGCTTGTCCAGGTGCCCGGTCAGGATCGCCTTCGCTTTCTGGAAGTTGCCGTCGATGACGCGCCGCACCTCCTGGTCGATCGCGTGCGCGGTCACGTCGGACACCTGCTTGTGCTGCGTGACCGACCGGCCGAGGAACACCTCGCCGCTCTCGTCGCTGTACGTGAGCGGGCCGAGACGGTCCGAAAGACCCCACTTCGTGACCATGCTGCGCGCGATCTCGGTGGCGCGCTCGATGTCGTTCGACGCACCCGTCGTCACCGCTTCAGCCCCGAAAATGAGCTCTTCCGCGATACGACCACCGAACAGCGTGGCGATGCGGCTTTCCAGCCGCCGCTTGCTGGTGCTGTAACGGTCGCCTTCCGGCAGGAACATGGTGACGCCCAGCGCGCGGCCACGGGGAATGATCGTGACCTTGTAGACGGGATCGTGCTCCGGAACGCTCAGGCCGACGATCGCGTGACCCGCCTCGTGAAAGGCGGTCATGCGTTTTTCTTCCTCGCTCATGACCAGGGAGCGGCGCTCCGCACCCATCATGATCTTGTCCTTGGCGCGCTCGAACTCTTCCATCGTGACGAGACGATGGTTGGCGCGCGCCGCGAACAGCGCAGCCTCGTTCACGAGGTTGGCGAGATCGGCGCCCGAGAACCCAGGCGTGCCGCGCGCAATCACGTTCGGCCTGACGTCGTCGCCCAGCGGCACGCGCCGCATGTGCACCTTGAGGATCTGTTCGCGGCCACGCACGTCCGGCAGCGGCACGACCACCTGGCGATCGAAGCGGCCCGGGCGAAGCAGCGCCGGGTCGAGCACGTCGGGACGGTTCGTGGCCGCGATGACGATGATGCCTTCGTTACCTTCGAAGCCATCCATCTCGACCAGCAGCTGGTTGAGCGTCTGCTCGCGCTCGTCGTGACCACCGCCGAGGCCCGCGCCGCGGTGGCGGCCGACGGCGTCGATCTCGTCGATGAAGATGATGCACGGCGCGTGCTTCTTCGCCTGTTCGAACATGTCGCGCACGCGCGAGGCGCCGACGCCGACGAACATCTCGACGAAGTCGGAACCGGAAATAGTGAAGAACGGCACCTTGGCTTCGCCCGCGATGGCGCGCGCGAGCAGCGTCTTGCCCGTTCCCGGCGGGCCCACCATGAGCACGCCCTTCGGAATCTTGCCGCCGAGCTTCTGGAACTTGCCCGGGTCCTTGAGGAAGTCGACGATCTCGACCACTTCCTCCTTGGCCTCGTCCACGCCCGCGACGTCCGCGAACGTCACGGCGACCTGGTCTTCACCCAGCAGGCGCGCCCGGCTCTTGCCGAACGACATCGCTCCGCGGCCGCCCGCGGCGCCCTGCATCTGGCGCATGAAGTAGATGAAGATTGCGACCAGCAACAGGACCGGGAACGAGGACAGGAACAGCTGCAGCAGCAGGTTCGGCTTCGCCGGCGCTGCGGCCTTGATGGTCACGCCCTCCTTGTTGAGCGTGCCAATCAGTGCCGTGTAATCCGTCTCCGGGTTGTACGTGTGGAAAGAGGTGTTGTCCCTTCGGCGGCCCTGAATCGTCTCTCCCTTGAACGTTACCGTATCGACCCGCTTGTCCCGAACCTCGGTCAGGAAAGTGGAGTAGTCGATCTCCTCGTTGTCGGCGCCGCGGGGACTGAAATTACTGAAGACCGTCAGCAGCACCACGGCGATGACGACCCACAGGAGGATGTTCTTCGTCAAGTCGTTCAAGTCGATGACCTCTCGGGAGTGTTCCCGTTTGCGGCGACCGGCGTCGCCACAGGGCTGAGACTGTGTCGCTTAAGACTGTGTCTAGGGGCAGCCGTTCCGAGGCAACCTACACCATCCACACCTTGCTAGCCACCGGAGGCAGGCTGCTTTGCGCCACGGGCCAGCAAGTAGACCTCGCTGCTTCGTGCGCGGGAGGCATCCGGTTTCCGCATCCGTACCGCCTGGAAGCGACGGCGCACATCTTTCACCAGCGCTTCGAAGCCCGCGCCCTGAAAAACCTTCACCAGGAGATCGCCCCCGGGCTTGAGCACCTGTCCCGCAAAATCCAGTGCCAGCTCAGCCAGGTACAGGGAACGAGGCTGGTCCACAGCATCAATGCCGCTCATATTGGGGGCCATGTCCGAGATCACAAGATCGACCTTGCGCTCGCCCAGTGCTGACATAAGGGCTTTGAGTACGGCGTCTTCCGTGAAATCCCCCTGGATGAAAGTGACGCCGGGCACGTGCGGCATCGGCAGCAGGTCCACGGCGAAGACTTCGCCCCTGCCGTGCAACGCCCGCACCGCGAACTGGCTCCAGCCACCCGGCGCGGCACCGAGGTCGACGATCACCATGCCCGGCTTGATCAGCTTTTCCACGCGCTGCAGCTCTTCGAGCTTGAACGCGGCGCGCGATCGCCAGCCTTCTTTCTGCGCGCGCTTCACGTAGGGATCGCGTGCACGCTCCTGCAGCCAGCGTCCGCTGCTCTTGCTGCGTTTGCCTTTTTTAGCCTGTTGAGGCATGAGTGCCACGCATGTTGAACGAGAAACAGAAGAAGCACCTGCGGCGCCTGGCGCATCCGCTGCACCCGCTGGTCACGCTCGGCCAGGCAGGTCTCACGGACGCGGTCGTGACCGAGCTCGACCGCGCACTCACCGATCACGAGCTGGTCAAGATCCGCGCCCGGGCCGCGGACCGCGAGTCGCGCGACGCGATGATCGAGTCCCTCGCACAGCGCACCGGTGGCACGCTGGTCCAGCGCATCGGCAACGTCGCCGTGCTCTACCGACCTTCGAAAGAACTGCCGCGCATCGTGCTGCCGGACTGAAAACACGCCACCGGCATCAGGGCTTCAAACGTACTTGACCGCCACGATCTCGTAGCTGCGGGTTCCCGCGGGCGCCGTCACCTCGATCACGTCGCCCGTGCTCTTTCCCACGAGCGCGCGCGCAATCGGCGAAGTCACGGAGACCAGGCCGCGCCGGATATCGGCCTCGTCCTCGCCCACGATCTGGTAGACCAGCTTCGTGCCCTCGTCCTGGTCTTCGAGATCGACGGTGGCGCCAAACACCACGCGGTCGCCCCCCGGCAGGCGCGTCACGTCGATGATCTCGGCATTGCCCAGGCGATGCTCGATCTCGTTGATGCGTCCCTCGATGAAGCTCTGCTGTTCGCGCGCCGCATGGTACTCGGCGTTCTCGCTCAGGTCGCCATGGCTGCGCGCCTCGGCGATGGCGCGGATGACGTTGGGACGATCCTCGGTCTTGAGTCGCTTCAGCTCGGCACGCATGCGTTCCGCGCCGCGCGACGTCAGCGGCACGCGCTTCATGCCACGAGTTCCTTGTGCAGATCCTGCAGCCGGTTCACGGCCACTTCGCCCAGGTGGTCCAGCGCGTCGCAGGTCGCACGCGCCGCGGCGACAGTCGTGTAGTAAGTGACGCGCTTGTGTACGGCCTCGCGGCGGATGGAGCGCGACTCGCGCACCGCCTGCTTGCCTTCGGTCGTGTTGACGATCAGGTGGATCTCGTCGTTCTTGATCATGTCCACGATGTGCGGCCGTCCCTCGCGCACCTTGTTGACGCGCCGCACCAGGATGCCGGCTTCCTCGAGCGCCTGCGCCGTTCCAGTGGTTGCCACGAGCTCGAAGCCGCGAGCGATGAGCATGCGCGCGAGTGTGACGGCACCCGGCTTGTCGCGGTCGCGCACACTGATGAAGCAGACGCCGCGCGTCGGCAGTGTAACGCCGGACGCCGCCTGCGCTTTCGCGTACGCCTCACCGAACGTGCGCCCGGTTCCCATGACTTCGCCGGTCGACTTCATCTCGGGACC